>JACCDK010229771.1_pt1 | contig 22088 bp, 18 predicted proteins | sample 7445871 | NCBI WGS metagenome assembly JACCDK01 (sample SAMN15323436, study PRJNA562643) | freshwater metagenome | isolation source: river surface water | place: USA:Blue River Watershed | collected 2017-08-15
GTAAGCAACTACCTGTAAACTCACACCTGTACTTGGAGACGTCGCATAGCCCGGTCGAGTGCGCCTCACTGCTAACGAGGTAAGGGGTTAAACCCTTCAGGAGTTCAAATCTCCTCGTCTCCGCTCATTTATCTGAGCAGAAGCCCAGAGCGAAAGATTTAAATTTGACCTGTGCCTACCCTATTTCAAAAGCACTACGAAATATTCGTTGAGTCACGCAGAATTAGTTTTCCAGTAATTTTTTCTAAGCCCTTTGACTTCATGCCATCAATAGCATCGAACAACTTAGTTGCGGCGATTTTTCCAAGTTTGGGTAAGTCCATGTCAATGGATGTTATTTGGGGCCTTGAACCATTTGCGACAATTTCCCAATTATCAAATCCTATAACTGCAACATCGTGTGGAACGCGTAGACCGTGTTCACGCAAAATTTCAATAGCTCCTCGAGCTATTTGATCATTGCCACAAAAAATTGCGTCAAATTCCTGCCTAGATGAGATGAGAGCGTTTGCTGCAGTGCGTCCCCATGCTTCCGTCCAATCTCCATACATGGGAGAATCTCCTACCATTCTCATACCTTTTTTTGCCATCGTTTCTTGAAATCCAGTTACACGTTGTTTCGTGGCCACCATGCTACGTTCACCAGTGATATGTGCAATCTTTTTTCTTCCTAAAGATAATAAATGTTCTGTAGCTATCGTCGCAGACCCGACATTATCAGGAACAACAGACACGTCGCGTTCATTGTTAGAGGGCCCGTAGGCATACACAACTGGTATCGGGAAATTTCTACCAAGTGAGCTTCTTCCATAGCCAGTACTTGTTACGATGATGAGACCATCAATTCGTCGAGCAAGTAAAGATTTAATGTGAAAGGATTCGCGAATTGCGTCGCCGCGCGAATCGCAGAGAAATACCGAAGTTTTTTCATAGCCAAATGCATCTTCAGCTCCCGCTAAAATCGGCAGAGCCATACGCCCAACTAAATCATCTGTGAGTAATCCAACCGTTCCTGTTCGTCCGGTCAGAAACTTTCGGGAAAGAACACTGTGATGAAGTCCTACTTTTTCTGCGATCTCTAAAATTCGTGCCCTAGTTTCTGGATGCACTTCACCCCGATTATTGAGAGCTTTTGACACTGTGGCTATTGATACCCCAGCTTCGAGGGCGACATCTCTAAGCGTCTTATTTGGAGATTTTTCTCTGCTCACAAGAAGAAGGTAGCACGATAATTCGAAAAAGTTTCGTATATTTTCGAATATTCCATTGTAGCTACGCATACACAATCTTAAAATCGGTTGATAGTTTCGTAAAGTTTCGACCAACAGGAAGATTGAGGAATATTGATGAGTGAAATAGGCATCCTAGGGCCAGTTAGCCCAGTGGCGAAAGATTTCAGCAAGAGTCTGCCTTTGGCCCTGAATGAAGTAACCCTTTCCGAGAAGGGCGATCTAGGAGGTTGGCAGATTCACAATGCAAAGACCACTATTCCTCACCTTATCGATAACTTGATTTCAACTGGTGCTCTCGCCAATCTACAAGATGTCGGAACGCCAAAATTTAAATTTCGCGGAATGTGGTTCTCTGATTCAGATGTCCATAAATCACTAGAGGCTCTATGTTGGAGCCAATATCTTTACTCGGATACGGCGCAGAAAGATTTTCTCAAGAAAGCGACTGCTGCGATTGCTTACGCACAAGAAGAAGATGGATATGTAAATTCATATTTTCAGGGTGTGAAGACGAATCAGCGTTGGTCAAACTTTGGCTGGGGCCACGAACTTTATACGGCAGGTCATTTGATTCAAGCCGCGATTGCTGAATCACGCGTTCTTAAGGACGCACCACTTATGACAATTGCAACTAAGTTTGCAGACCTTCTTGTAAGCAAGTTTTCTGCACCGGGATCTCTTCAAATGTGTGGACATCCAGAGATTGAAACTGCACTTATTGAGTTATATCGCGAAACCAAAAATGATTCCTACTTAGATCTTGCCGAGAAGATGATTCTTGGTCGAGGCTTCTCCAAGATTTCAAATAAAGAAGATCCTGGATTTATGCCATCAGCTTCTTCGTATATGCAGGACCATATAAATGTTCACGAAGCAACAACTGCGGTTGGCCACTCTGTCCGTCAACTCTATTTGAATGCGGCAGTAATGGATCTCTATGCTGAAAAAGGCGATGCAGGACTTCTCAAAGCACAAGAGGCTATGTGGGAAGATATGGTCTACACAAAAATGTATGTTACGGGTGGTCTTGGTTCGCGCCACAAGGATGAAGCATTTGGTGATTCATTTGAATTACCCAACGACCGCGCGTATGCAGAGACCTGCGCATCGATTGCCAACTTTATGTGGAGCTGGAGATTACTTCTGGCCACCGGAAAGTCTCGCTATGCGGATGTAATGGAACTCTCGCTCTACAACAACATCGCAGGCTCAGTTTCAAGCGATGGATGCAAATTCTTTTATTCTAACCCTTTGCAATATCGAACAGGACATTTCACCGCTTTTGACACAGATGCTAGTGAGCGACTCTCTTGGTATACATGCTCATGCTGCCCACCAAATATTGGTCGAATCGTTGCTACGTTACAACACTATATAGCTTCAACAAAAAATGATGCATTTGCATTACATCTCTATACAGAAGGTTCTATAAACGCGATATTAGCTTCTGGCGCAAAAGTAGGGCTCGAAATTTCAACGGAGTATCCAAAAAATGGTGTCGTTAAAATTGCGGTTACTGAAACGGGAACCTATACGCTTCAACTTCGAATCCCAGATTGGTGCAAGGACCATTCACTTTCCGTTAATGGTACCGAGTTATCCGAAAAAGCAGATTTACTCGGATATATCAATATATCACGGGATTGGGTTTCAGGTGACTTTATCGATTTCGATCTAAAGATGACCGCAGAATTTTTGAAACCGCACCCTCGAATTGACGCAGCGCGTGGCTGTGTTTCATTGCGAAAGGGCCCGGTTATTTTTGCCATTGAACAAGCAGATGTCAAAGATGATGGATATTTTGTTGACGACTTTAACGTTGATTCAAATGCGGACATTAGAGAGACGGAAGTTTTGATTAATGGTTTTGGGAATGTACTTGCCCTTGAACTCAGCGGACATTTTGAAACTTTTGTTAAATCTGCAACATATCCATACGTAAATCCGCTACCAGTAGAACAGTCTCCAAAAAGCTTTATCACCGCTATCCCATACTCGCGATGGGGAAATCGAATCAAGGGTGGAATGAGAGTTTGGATTCCTGCACAGAGGTAAAAAAGAATTCTCTGATTTCGAATCAGGGGATAGAGACTAGGTGGTCCTAGAGAAAAGGTTTCTCGACAGGCTTTCTGGATAACTAAGGAGAAATAAATGCTTAACAAATTAGGTAATAAGAGAAGCAAGGCTGCAGCGTTTATTGCTGTTGCAGTCGGCGCTACCTCCTTCATAGGACTGATGCCAGCTAAGGCTGCCGATCCAGTTGTTTTGGATTTCTGGTCTCGAGCAGCTCAGGTTGACTTTATTAAGTCAGTCGGTGATGAGTTCAATAAAATCAACCCAAATATTCAGGTAAAAGTTACAACAATCCCTGATGCTGAATTCGTTCAGAAATTGTCAACTGCATCTGTTAGTGGTTCTGCCCCTGACATCACTTCTGTTGACTTGATTTTGGTCCCATATTTTGCAAAGAACGGTGTATTTGATGATCTAACTTCATATACAAAGGGTCTGAGCTTTAAGAAGGAACTAAGTCCAGCACATATGGCTCTCGGTAAGTATGGGAATAAGCAATTTGCCCTCCCATTTACCGCTGAAGCTTCTGTTCTTTTTTGGAATAAGGATTTGTTCAAGAAAGCAGGCCTAAATCCTGAGGTTGCTCCAAAGACATGGGCAGATATTGAAAAGGCAGCCAAAGCCATCACGGCTCTGGGCGGAGATACAAAGGGTTACTACTTTTCAGGAGCTTGCGGCGGATGCAACATCTTTACGTTTGCGCCAATGATGTGGGCATCTGGCGGATCAGTTCTAACCGATAAGGGACGTCCAACTTTTACCAATTCACAGGTTGGAAAAGCACTCGCCTTCTACAATAATCTCTGGGAAAAGGGCTACATTCCAAAGTCAGCAAAAACTGATAACGGTGCTTCATTCGCCGCACCATTCGCTTCTGGAAAAGTTGGAATGGTAGGAGCGGGTGCTTTCTTTATCTCGGGTTTGCGTGACAACAATCCAGAGATTAATTACGGTGTAGCACCACTTCCTGGCGAAAAAGCAGGACAATCGGGTTCATTCGCTGGCGGAGATAACATCGCGATTTTAAAGGGAACTAAACACCCTAAGGAGTCTCGTGTGTTTATGGACTGGGCACTCAACGCAGGGCAAAAGTTCATCGCTAAAAAGGCTGTAGTTCCGATTCGTAGCGATATTGCAAACTCAGATTATGTTCCGCAGGATCCACGATTTAAGGTTATTGCAGACATGATGAAAATTGGAAAAACTCCTTATTCAGTTGCATACACACCTTTGATTGCTGATGGTCAAGGACCTTGGGTCAAAGTCTTGGGGTCAATTTTTGACGGAAAAATCAAAGAGGCTCAGAGAGCTGCACAGAAACAAGCACTTGAAATCGTAAAGAAGCAAGGTTAGGTAAAAGGATGTCAATGGTAGGGCGAATAAATTTCTCGCCCTACCATTGACAAACCAACGAATTTCAACATCGAGAGAGGCTAGCCGATGAGTGCCCTGAGTACCATCAAATTTAAAAACAATTCTTTAACTGATTTCAATAAAAAAAAGTCAAACCTTGCCCTTGTCTTTATCATGCCGGCAATGCTCTTTGTTGGATTCTTTTTCTTGTATCCACTAGTAAACGTTATTATTATGTCGTTTCAAGATTTCCCTCTTCTAGGTGAAAGATCTTGGGTTGGCCTATCTAACTACACTGATGCTTTTCAAGATGCTGAATTTCTTAAAAGTATAAAAATTACTCTCCTATATACAGTATTAGTAACCCCTCTACTATTTTTTACCTCGCTAGGAATGGCACTTTTGATCGTTGGAGAAGATCGGTACTCTAAATTTTTTAGAACAATTTTCTTTCTACCTGTCGTAATTGGATTCGGAAGTGCGAGCTTCCTCTGGTACTGGTTCGTTGATGCGCGAGTTGGTCCACTTCCACAATTTGTCAGGAATTTAGGGTTCGGAAAACAAGAAGATCAATGGCTAGGCGCAATGCCATTGGCGCTTTTCATGGTAATTCTATTAGTGGTCTGGAAATTTTCTGCATTCCAAATGATTCTGCTGATGGCAGCAATACAAGGAATTCCAAAGGAAATCATCGAAGCAGCTCAACTAGATGGAGCAAAGGGATTTAAACTTTTACGAACAATAATTTTACCGCTTATTAAAAGAACAGTAACAATGGTCCTAATCCTCAGCATCGCTGGGTCTTTGCTGGCTTTTGATCAGTTCTACATTGTGACAAATGGTGGACCGAATGGTGCAACCGTCACAACAGTTTTTCACATCTACCGCCAATCTTTTCTACAATTCCAACTCGGTTACGGTGCCGCTCTCTCAGTAATTGTTTCAATCGCATTGATTTCAATTTCATATATTCAATTCCGACTACTAAAGGTGAGTGATGATGAGTAATCTTTTGAAAAAGAGGGAGACAACAGTAGTTGCTCATCAAAAGATGCCCGGTAAGGCGTGGTTTATTATTTGTAGCTGCATTGCAGTAATGGTGCTATACCCTCTGGCTGCAAGTTTGATGTCAAGCTTGAAAAATCCCAAAGAAGCACAGCAAACGTCGCCCTCTTTTTTCCCTAAAGATTGGTCACTGAGCAGTTTTCGACGTCTAACTGGAATCAGTGATGGTGTTACACACTATATTGTTAATAGCTCGCTTTTGGCAGCCGGAACTGTTTTCGGAACATTAGTTCTTTCAATTTTAGCCGGATACGGATTTGCACGATTTAAATTTAAAACAAAAGGGCTTCTATTTGGAGTAATTTTGTTGATGATTATGATTCCTTTTCAAGCGTTGTTAACGCCAATTTACGTTATTTTTGGAAAAGTTGGATTACAAAACAACTTGGTTGGGCTTTGTCTGATTTATATCACCTATCAGCTACCCTTTTCTATCTTTGTGATGCGTAATTCTTTTGCTGAAATTCCATCAAGCTTGGAGGAAGCTGCACTTGTGGACGGTTGTTCACCTTGGACAACTTTCTCACGCGTTATGCTGCCTCTCGCCGTACCGGGGTGCATCTCAGTTGCTTTATTTGCATTCTTTGCTTCATGGAATGAATTTTTAGCAGCGTTAATTCTGATGAATGATCAAGCAAATTACACACTACCTATTATGTTGACCTTGATTAATGCAAGACTTTATGGACAAGTTGATTGGGGTCTTATGCAGGCTGGTGTTATCGTCACCATGATTCCTTGCATGATTTTATTCCTTACACTTCAAAAGTATTATGTCCAAGGCTTGATGGCAGGTGGTGTAAAAGCTTGATTCGAATTTTCTGTTAAATCAATTTTCTATTACCGTTTGGAGTAAGAATTCTAAAGTGAGTTCACACGTAGAAACTTCAGAAGGCGTTCCAATAATTGTTTGCTCGTGCTTGGCGCCAGAGCAGAAACTATTTTCATTTCATTTAAGTCATCAATTCATGCAGAACTCAACGCCGAATACATAGAGAGGCTCCTTCAATGTCACAGACCAAGGTAATAGCGGATCGTCATTTCGAAATTGCTGATATTGATCCACGAATCTATGGTTCATTTACAGAGCATATGGGAAGATGTATATACGAGGGAATATACGAGCCTGATTCAGAGTTTGCAGATGAAGATGGTTTTCGCAAAGATGTTATTGCGCTAGTTAAAGAACTAGGTGTGTCAATTATTCGTTACCCTGGTGGAAACTTCCTGTCTGGTTACGACTGGAAAGATGGCGTAGGTCCTCTCTCTGAGCGTCAAGCGAAACTGGACCTCGCATGGCACTCACTTGAGACAAATCAATTTGGTACAGATCAATTTTTGACCTGGTGTAGTAAGGCTGGTGTAGAACCCATGATGGCGGTCAACCTTGGTTCTGCAGGCTTGCCGGAGGCGCTTGAAATTCTTGAATACACAAATGTGGATGCAGATTCCAAGTGGTCGAATTACCGAGTACAGAATGGCCATAAAGATCCATACAATGTAAAAGTCTGGTGCCTGGGTAATGAGATGGATGGACCTTGGCAGCTAGGGCATAAGAACGCTGAGGAATACGGAACACTCGCGGCCAATGTTGCTCGCGGTATGCGTCAGATTGATGAGAGCCTTGAGCTAGTTATTGCTGGAAGTTCAAATCGCCAAATGCCTACCTTCGGCCATTGGGAGGAGACAATTCTTGAAAAGGCTTATGACCTAGTCAATCATATTTCACTCCATACATACTATGAAGATATCGGCGATACCCAAGAGTTTTTGATCTGCTCGACCAACCTTGACTACTTCATTAACGAGGTCTGCGATATCGCTGACGCTGTGAAGGCTAAATTACGCAGCGAAAAGACAATCACCTTATCTATCGATGAGTGGAATGTATGGCGCCTCTCCAAGTATCAGAATCTTCCCCGAGCTACATCATGGGAAACGGCCCCTCGCATTATTGAAGACGAGTACGACGTAGTGGATGCGGTAGTCGTCGGTAATCTTTTAATAAGTATCTTGCGCCGCAGCGACCGCGTAAAAATCGCGTGCTTGGCTCAGTTAGTTAACGTTATTGCACCGATTCGCGCAGAGGTTGGTCACCCAGCATGGCGTCAAACAATCTTTTTTCCATTCTCATATACCGCCCGGTATGGACGCGGAAAAGTGCTTACAACTCGCATCGACTCAATGAAGATTGAATCTGAGAAATACGGCGATGTAAATACTGTCGACTCAATTGTCACTTACGACGAAGCGACAAATACCGCAGCAATCTTTCTAGTTAATCGCTCTCTGACAGAAACTCATTTGTCAGAAATCTACCTTGCTGGCTTCAAAGACATCACAATCCTAGAGCAGGCAACTATCACCGACTCTAACTTTAAGAAGTCAAATACACTTGCTACTGGGGAACAAGTAAAGCCAGATAAAAAAATTACATCTTCTGTTTCTGGGAATACAATTTCTATTTCATTATCTCCAGTCTCATGGCAGATGGTTCGTGTATCTCTAAAAAAAGATTGGACAAATTCATGAATTCCCAAAGCGATATCAAGTATGTGATTGGCGTTGATTACGGCACTCTCTCAGGTCGTGCACTTTTGGTGCGCGTCTCTGATGGTGCTGAAATTGCATCAGCCGTGCATGAGTATTCTAATGGAGTAATGGAAGATGTGCTGCCAGCTACAGGAAAAAAACTGCCCCCTGACTGGGCTTTGCAGATGCCATCAGATTATCTTGATGTATTAAAGAATACCTTACCGGAAGTATTAAGGCTCTCTGGCATCAATCCAAACGACGTAATTGGTATTGCAACGGATTTCACTGCTTGCACTGTACTTCCGGTTACTGCAGACGGTACTCCACTTAACGAATTGCCAGAATTTAAAAATAATCCGCACGCTTATATCAAGTTGTGGAAGCACCATTCTGCGCAACGTCATGCAGATCGGATTAATGAGTTGGCCCATATTCGTAATGAGAAATGGATTTCTCGATATGGAGGAAAGATTTCTTCTGAATGGGAGTTTGCGAAAGCGCTGCAATTGCTGGAAGAAAGTCCAGAAGTTTACAACCATATGCGATATTGGATAGAGGCTGCGGATTGGATTATTTGGCAACTATGCGGAAATTATGTCCGAAATATTTGCACAGCAGGTTACAAGGGGATTTATCAAGATGGTCAGTACCCATCGAAAGATTTTTTAACAGCCCTAAATCCAAAGTTCGCTAACTTTGTAACTGAGAAACTTGAGCATACATTGGGTGAACTTGGAGCAAAGGCTGGCACGCTTTCCAAGGATGCCGCTCGGTGGACTGGCCTGCCTGAAGGAATTGCAGTAGCTGTCGGAAATGTAGACGCACACGTCACCGCTGCAGCTGCAAATGCTGTTAATCCAGGACAGATGGTTGCAATAATGGGAACCTCAACCTGTCACGTGATGGTTTCAGATCAATTAGCTGAAGTACCAGGAATGTGCGGAGTAGTTCCGGGTGGAATAGTATCTGGAAAGTTGGGATATGAAGCTGGCCAAAGTGGTGTTGGAGATTTGTTCGGATGGTTTGCCAACAATTTTGCGTCAGGTGAGTACCAGGCACTTGCGAGAGAAGCTGGGGTGGATATCCATACCTATCTCTCAAATCTTGCTTCACAATCTCCAATTGGTTCGCATGGTTTGGTCGCTTTAGATTGGCATAGCGGAAACCGCTCTACCTTGGTCGACCACCGGCTATCGTCTCTTATCGTAGGTTTAACCCTGGCGACAAAGCCAGAGGAGATTTACCGTGCAATCGTGGAATCAACTGCATTTGGAGCACGAAAAATTATAAAAACATTTAATGATTCAGGAGTTCCTGTTAAGGAATTCATCGCCGCTGGAGGATTGATTAAAAATAAGTTTGTGATGCAGATTTATGCAGATGTCTTGAATATGCCAATTACAGTAATTAGATCCACACAAGGACCAGCGCTTGGCTCAGCAATTCATGCAGCAGTAGCAGCGGGAGCTTATAAAGATGTTGTGCAAGCTTCAGCTGCTATGGGGGGTGTAGAAGATGAAAAATTCACTCCGATTCCATCCAATGTGAATATTTATGATCAACTCTTTGCTCATTACGACGAACTCTATGAACGTTTTGGTCACGATGGGATGATGCACGATTTGCGAAGAATAAGAGATACCGCACTGATGGTTGTGGGTAACTAATGTCCGATAAAGCGACGAGATTGAAAATTTGCAATCTCAATATTGATCTACAGATGTACGGCCTTGTCCAGTGGACATCAGGTAACGTTTCTGAGCGATTGCCAGAAGGGGACCGATTCATCATCAAGCCAAGTGGAGTCTCATACGACGATTTGCAACCATCCATGATGGTTGTCTGCGATCTTGATGGCAATGTTCTTGAAGGTAATTTAGCGCCATCGAGTGATACCGCCGCACATGCTTATGTTTACCGGCATATGAAAGATGTAAATGGTGTTGTCCATACCCATTCAAACTATGCGACAGCTTGGTCTGCCATTAATAAACCGATTCCATGTGGACTTACTGCGATGGCCGATGAGTTTGGTGGAGAAATTCCAATCGGACCATTTGCACTTATTGGAAACGATGATATTGGTAAGGGGATTGTTGAAACTCTTACAAATCATAGATCTCCTGCAGTCCTAATGAAAAATCATGGCGTCTTTACTATTGGGAAGGATGCTCGTGCTGCTGTTAAAGCCGCCGTGATGTGTGAAGATGTAGCAAAAACAATGTGGATAGCTCAAACTATGGGAAAAATCAAGAGAATTAAGAAAGTTCATGTCGATTTGCTTTATTCGCGTTACCAGAATATCTATGGGCAAAAAGGAGCAACACAATGAGTGGATTTAAAAATCAAAAGTATGAAGTTTGGTTTCTCACAGGCACCCAGAATCTCTACGGAGATGATGTACTTGAGCAGGTAGCTGAGCAATCAAGAATAGTCTCTGATCTCTTAGCCAAGAATATCAATGCGCCAGTCGAAATTATCTGGAAGCCAATTCTCAAGACCTCTGATGAGATTCGACAGACTATGCAGGATGCATCAAGCAATAACGCATGTATCGGAGTTATTGTTTGGATGCATACATTTTCACCAGCGAAGATGTGGATTTCTGGATTGCATGCTCTGACTAAGCCGCTCTTACACCTTCATACCCAAGCCAATTCTCAGTTGCCATGGTCAACTATTGATATGGACTTCATGAATCTTAATCAGGCGGCTCACGGAGATCGTGAGCATGGCCATATTCAGGCACGATTGAACCACAGCCGCAAGATTGTTGTGGGGCATGCGTCCGATGCTTATGTGCAGAGGCGTATCTCTAATTGGACTCGCGCAGCAATTGGTTGGCACACATCACAAAACCTCAAGCTCGCACGCTTTGGTGACAATATGCGCTTTGTAGCCGTAACCGATGGCGATAAAACGGGGGCCCAGATCAAACTCGGTTTCTCTGTAGAAGCGTATGGAGTCAATACTCTTGTGGAGGCGGTAGCAAATGTTACTGATAAACAGATTGATGCACTTATTCCTGAGTATCTCGATAAATATGATGTTGTCCCAGAGTTGAAACCGGGTGGCGCACGCCATACGTCTTTGCGGTATGCAGCATCACAGGAAATTGCGCTTCGCTCTTTACTTGAGGATGGCGGATTCGGTGCATTCACAACTAATTTTGAAGATTTAGGTGGACTTAAGCAACTACCTGGTCTTGCGGTTCAGCGATTAATGGCCGATGGTTATGGATTCGGTGGTGAGGGAGATTGGAAAACCTCTGCTTTCTTGAGAATTGTGAAGTCAATGACCGTAGGAGAGAAGGGTGGTACTTCCTTTATGGAGGATTACACCTATCACTTCGGCCCTGGTGAACCAAAAGTTCTTGGTGCGCACATGCTTGAGGTGTGTCCAACAATCGCATCTGCAAAACCTAAGCTTGAAATTCACCAACTTGGAATCGGCAATCGCGAAGATCCTTGCCGTTTGGTATTTGATGCAAATCCAGGTAATGGTTTTGTCTCCTGCCTCGTAGATATGGGTGATCATTACCGAATTATTATTAACGAAATTGAAGTCGTGAACCCTGATGCGCCTCTACCAAATCTTCCGGTAGCACGAGCTGTATGGAAGCCACTGCCATCGCTAGAAGTATCGGCAGAGTCATGGATTTATGCTGGTGGTTCGCACCACACGGTCATGTCGACTGCCATTGATATTGAAGTAATACAAGATTTTGCTGAGATTGCTGGCGTTGAGCTACTTGAAATCAATGCAAAGACCGATGCCCGAGCCTTCCGTCACAATGTGCGATGGAATAGCGCGGCGCTAAAGTTTCAGTCATAAATAACGAACATGCCCAACTTAAGTATCTCCGCTGGTCCTTACGCCGCTAGCGTGCGCACTAGAGGCGCCGGCTTGAACTCTCTTACCTTCAATGGCAGAGATTTGGTCGACCCGTATATTCCTGCTCCGAATCCAGAGAATTATCGAGGCGATATTCTTGCTCCATGGCCAAATAGAATTGAGGATGGTGAGTACACTTTTGATGGGGTTGTTTACAAAATCCCCATCAACGAACCAAACCGAAATACAGCACTTCATGGTCTAGTTTTTGATCTTGATTGGGAAGTTGTCGACCAATCTCAATCATCTGTCACACTCAACGTGACCTTAGAAAACAGTGACTATTATCCATCCGATCTTGAGCTCACAACGCAATACTCGGTATCAGACCAAGGTCTATCTATCACTATTAGCGCACTTAATGTTGGTGCAAAGAGAGCTCCTTATGGAGTCTCGATCCACCCTTATCTCATTCCTACCTCACATTCTCGGGTCGATGAGTGGAAACTGAAAGTGAACGCCTCACAGGTCCTTGAAGTAGATCTAGAACGTCTTCTCCCGATCGGTCTGCGCAGCGTTGAAGATTTAAATTTTGATTTTAGAGGAGGACGAGTAATTGGAAATCAATTCATTGATCATGCTTTCAAAGTTGACCTTGGTTCAGAGTTAATAGTTTCAGTTGCTGCAGATAATGGTGATGCAGTGGAGATGACATTCACCTCTGATTGCGACTGGATACAGATCCATACCGCAGATAGACGCGGTGGTGCTGATTCGCGAATCTGTCTTGCGGTTGAACCCATGACTTGTCCACCAAATGCTTTCAGAAATCCAGAGGCCTTGCGGGAGCTGAATGGACCTCTTTTACTTCCGCGCGGAGGATTCACATCAAGCACGTGGAATATAAAAGGAAAGTAGGCCTAAAAATTGCGAGGTGTTCTTCTCGTATCACCAGAGTATTTGCTTCAGCCCTCCATCAAAACTTTACCCACGTTCAGCGCTTTGTTCGAGAGAGGCTAGTCAACATCTGAGCGGGTAAACTCGCCCCGGACTTGGAGACGTCACATAGCTTGGTCGAGTGCGCCTCACTGCTAACGAGGTAAGGGGTTAAACCCTTCAGGAGTTCAAATCTCCTCGTCTCCGCGAGATTGAGCGTTAATCCCCCGATTTTTTATTTATTCGGGGGATTTTCAATTTCTTACGAATTGCTTTTGCCCACTTTTTGCCTAGGAAGTGAAAGGAAAAATTTAATGAAGCCACCAAGAGTGGGAGTCGCAACTCCAAGGACTTACGAACTGATTGGACGCATTTCGGCCGCATCAGCGGATCTTGAGTTTGTACTCGTCTTCTGTGCCAAATTGGTAGACCTAAATGGTGAGATTAACGTCGAGGATAGTCTTGCTAGTAGAACAGAAGTTATTAAAGTAACGAAGAAGGCTTTCAAAACCTTGAACGAAAGTGGAAAGATCGACGGTTTGCCGAATATCGGAAGATATATTCGAAAGTTTAATAAATTACTCAGCAAACGTGATGCGTTGGTGCATGGATACTTAATGCACAAAGAAGACCAAGGTTTAAAAATGTATCAACCTAAGAAAAAGAAATGGGTGGACATAGATGATGCCAGCCTTGAAAAGTTACTTGAAGATTTCCAGAGTCTTTCTGATGAGGTGCTACTGCTGAGGAAATTGGTTTGGGAACAATTGCATCCAGATGGCTTGATTCAACTTGGCCTGAGTGTCCGTGCAAATCAAGGCGCAGGGTCAGAGCTGGATTAGTAGAGTCTTAATTCACCACATCCAGAGTTAGCCAACCTGTATATTGAGAAAGTGAACGATAAGCCAGTACTTTTGGTCATAGACGCTCAACAAGGTTTTTTTGATAAATCATGGGGGGAATCAAATAATCCTGAGTGCGAATCAAATATTTTAAGACTTTTGAATATTTGGCGAGAAAAAAACCTCCCGATAGTCCTAGTTAAACATGATTCAATAACACCCAATTCGCCACTTCGCCCGAACCAAATCGGAAATAATTTTCAAGACGGTATTGACGGAAAATATGATCTGCTCATAATCAAGTCAGTAAATTCTGCTTTTTATGGCACACCTTCACTAGATATGTGGCTTAAAAGTAAAGAATATAACGAGTTGTACATCTGCGGCATAACCACTAACCACTGTTGCGAAACCACGGCAAGAATGGCGGGTAACCTGGGATACGACGTTAAATTTATTTTGGACGCAACCAAAACATTTGATTTCAGAAATATGAGTGGAGAGCTAGTGAAGGCTGAAGATGTCTATCAAATGACAGCAACAAACTTGAAGGGTGAATTTGCTCAAATACTGATGACTTCAGAAGTCTCTGTGTAGTTCTTTTGGTTACAAAGTTTTAAGCTTGGAGTAATCACAAGGATTTAGATTTTTTTGCACTACGTACCCCAGATCCAGGCTTTTCAATTTCTCCAAGTTCACGAGCTGCATATATTCGGTTTCGGATCGTAGTTACCGCTACACCTTCTACTTCCGCAAGCACACGTGCAGGAGAGGTCTCCAGCCACTCAGTTAAGGCTTTATAAGATAAGGCAGTAAATTTTGTCAATGAGTCTTGGCCTTGACCTAGAGAGAATTTAAATTCTCTATCCCATCGAGCCGCAAAATCCACATGCCCTTCAACTTCTAGGACCTTTATAAAAGCGTTGTATCGAATGGCAATTAAATGACCTGAAAGTAAGTTACGGGCAACAGCTTTATTCAGTACCTCATAAACAAGTGTTGGCTCAATTAGAGAATTATCAAATTGAGGTATAAAGGGCTTTGACCAATTGTCCTTGTCTAACTCAACCACCAACTGATTTTCCAAAGCCCTCGGAGCGCCAGACGTGCCCTGTGGTTGAAGAATGACTCGGTGTAACTCGAAGCCAGTCGCAACCTGTCGAGACACGACCACGGCCTCAAGTGGGGCTTGCAGCCTCTGATCGGTAGAGCTTGAAGAGATGTCACTCACGGAGACGGCCCAGCTACCCCCCAAGGACAGGTTTCGAGGGAAGTTGGGAAATGAGGACATTTGGTCAGCCTAGGCTTAAAGAGCGCAAATGACCAGTAGGTTCCCGTGTTTCGAGTTGCATACCAGTAGATAAAGTTGTAACCTACTGGTTACAAGCTGGAAAACATAATTTAGGAGCAATAAATGAAGATAACAGACCCCGTTAGTTTAAGTGACACAGTCTGGACCGCCTCACACGTGGCCCTATTTCTCGGGCAAAATCCCGATTCAATTTTGACTGTCGTCAACGCAGCTGAATTTCCCAAGCCGCTAACTAATCAGAAACGAAATCGTCGCTGGTTAGGAGAGGACGTCAAAGAGTTCTTTATAAGACGTTCTCAAGGTTTAATCACCGAGCCCTCAAGGGCGAGAGTTGACGTGACCCTAGCCCCTAAGAGCATGCGTTTAAAGGGCTAGGAAAGATTATGAAAACTCCACGCAGGAAGCCAATAGAGCCAGAAGCAAAGTTTGCAAAAATGTTGACTAGGGCAAAGAATTCTGGCCAAAAACTTTTAACAGATGAAATCACAATTACTCCTCCGAGTAGCAAAAATAAGTACTGGACTTTACGAGCGAGCTTTCGCAACCAAGCGAAGGAAAGATCAGCCCGTGACTTCTTGGGAGAGGTGAACGCCGCTTATCTTGATCTGAGTTCTGAACTTGAATCATTAAGAAATGGATCTGAAGGACTTCCCGAGAATGCGCATCACCAGCTTAATGATGTAATCGAAAATTACATAGCTCAAGGTGGCCCGAAGCACGAGTGGCGAGGAAAAACACCACAAAATAGATCAGAAGACTTTGCTCATCTCATTGCACTTAGTAAGAAAAATTCATACAAGTGTATGGAGCTAAATGCAAGTATTATCCGAACATACCTTTCTTCAGCTACAAATAGCAGCAAGCGAGCAAAAGGATTAGTAACCACAATTCGAACTTTTGTAAAATGGGGGATAGGAACAGGATATTTCACCACAGAGCAATTCGAATCAATCTCTCTAGTCGTTTGGCAGCCACCCAAGGGGAGTGACTACAAGGCAGCACCATCTCGACGTGAACAATCAAAGTTATACTTTGGAACAGACGATAGTGCGGGCGGGCAGGTTCCAACACACGAGCAGGTCTCTGCTATCGCCACAGAATTACAGAAGAGATATAAATATGGCGAAGGATTGGTTCATGTTTCTGCAAATACGGGGACACGAGCTAATGAAACACTCATATTCACCGCTTCTCGAAAAGTATTTGAAGAAAAGCGGGGAAACTACGTAGATCTACAAGAAGAAGCCATAAGGGTGCACTGGCAATACGAGGCGAAGCCAAAATCGAGCGCTGGCCGAGTAACGAAAAATAACAAATTTCGTTCAGTCGTTATACCTGACAAGGAAATGATCGAGACTGGTTTTGATGTATTTGGTTGGTTAAAGCAACGCTCCAAGGAGGCGCTAGAAGAGCAGATTGCAGGGACCAATCCTTTAGCCCTCATTTTCCCAAACTCATCAGGGCAGGTGATTAACCTGAATTCTTTTAGTAGTGAAAAAATGAGACCAACCTTGACTGCACTTGGAATGAAGATGCCTGCTCATTTAGACGCTGCAGGTAAGGCTAGATACATGTACCGATTCACGATTCACAGCCTTCGTGATCGTTATGGAACAACTGCAGCAGATGAATGGGGTTATAGCGAGCGACAACTTCTCGAACAAGGGAGCTGGGCTGATGCTGAAACAGTTCGAAAATTCTACTTAGGTACAACTGATGAAACCTATCAATCAGTTAGAGATCTCCATAAGAAGGAATCAAAAAAGAACAGAAAAAAGAAAGCAAGCTAGAAATTTCAAAGCACTTTTGAAACGACCTATGTTGTTTTTGGAAACGATTTTGAGCGTAAAGAAATAATAGAACTACCCTCTCGCATCCCAAAAGCCAATATCGCCCATCAGAAAAACTCTCATACTTTGAGAATCACAAGGCACTTGTGAGAAAGGAGGTGAGGAATGAGGAAGTGGTTCAACTTTCAAGAAGCTTCAAGCGAGATAGGAATCCCGCTCAAAAGCTTTTATCTGTACTACTACCGAGGTGAAGGCCCAAAGGTCCACAGATTTGGAAAGCATCTGAGGATCTTGGAGCAAGACTTGGTTTTATGGCAAAAATCAAGAGAAGAAAAACAGTAATACAGCACTATCAAATGACGAAATGACTCTAAAAAAATACCGTGCCATTTGCAGTGGCACGGCCTAACAGGAGGAAACTCGTCATGACAAGTTTAACTTGGAATCAGTTTAGTGATTCCTCAAGAAATGCATTAAGAATTCCTCAGCTTGATAAAACATGTTCCATAAAGAATGCAGCTCTAGCGTATGCCGAAGCAGGTTGGTATGTACTGCCAGTCAACGAGCAATCAAAACATGCTGGCTCCTATGTTGGAATTAATTGGCCTGAGCAGAGTACCCGTGATCCAAAACAGATTGAAAAATTTTTTAAATTTGATGGGGTCAATCTGGCCTTACATGTTGGTAAATCAGGCGCTGTGGTATTTGATGTTGATAACCCTTCGTTGCTGCCCCCTGACCTAGAAGACGCCATTTCCAATCCCGAGGTCCCTTTTCAATCCACACGTATGGTCGGAGATAGTAGGCGTGGTCATTATCCGTTTGCAGTGCCAAAAAATTTCTGTTTTGGAAATAGCGTGGGGAAATTTAATACAGGTTTCGGTGACGTAAGGGGAAAAAATGGAATCATCATCGTTGAGCCCTCTCTTCATTCCAAATCTGAACAATTTGGGCACTATAAATGGAAGCGAACTGGGATCCTTCCTGAACTGCCTCTTAAAATTGCATTACAGCTTCCTCAGCGAAGCGGTGAGAGCTTCTCCACATTAACCAGAAGTGAAGCTGCAGAATTCGTATCTAACAATGATTCGGCAACTTATCCTCAGTTGCTGCAGCAACGCATCGGATATCTACTAAAGAATCCTCCTGTCCAAAATTCTCGCCATGGGACATTTCCAAGATTTCTTTGCACTGCTATGAAAGATGCAGCAGCTGGCTTCTATTCTGCAAATCATGCATTAACTGAAATAGAAATGGTTTTTAACTCCATTAAGCCAGTCACTGATCAAACTCCTAAAGAATTTGAATCAATGGCGCTTTGGGCTATGGCACAAGTTGATGCAATGACAAAGGATGAAATAGCTCTTCATTCATTAACCACTGCTCCTCATCTCTCTGACAAAATAATGAACTGGGTGAGAAATCATGACTAATAAGGAAAATACCGAAGGTGCAGTTTCGGTAGCAGAGCAATTGATATTAATCTCCAAATACAAATATGACATTATCAGGACCACTGAGGATGATGTTCTTGCTATCCCACTCTCGGGGCCAAGAATTGCTAAGACACTTCGAGGAGCGAGAAACAATCTCGGTGATGATTTGGCTCGTATTTACAGGGAAGTTTTTCACAAGTTACCGTCAGAAAGAGCTGTAAGCGATGCTCTTCGAGTCATTAACAGCGAGGCTGGTACTCAAGACCCTGTTGAAGCGCACCTCAGATACGCTCAGAAAGATGATGCAATTTATGTTGATATAGGGGATTCCACTGGAGAATCAATACAAATAACTACAAGTGGCTGGGAAGTAATCCCACGCCCACCTGTTGTATTCCGACGCACAGCACTTACTTCACCCCTTCCTCGCCCCGAAAAGGGCGGAAACCTTGAAGATCTTTTTACAATAATTAATGTTCCCAAGGATCTTCAACCATTGGTTTGCGCTTTTTTAGTTTCTGCAATGTTTGAAATCCCGCACCCTATTTTGGCAATTAACGGGGAACAAGGAAGCGGTAAATCGGATACAGCAAAAAGGTTATCACTTCTGATTGACCCTTCTCCTGCGCCTCTGCAGAGCCCTCCAAAGGACATACCAGCTTGGATAGAACTAGCTGTAGGTGCAAAGGTAATTTCCTTAGATAACTTGAGCCACATAAGCGGACCCTTGTCAGATAGTTTCTGCCGAGCTTCTACTGGAGATGGTTTGGTGAAGCGTCAACACTATTCTGACAAGGATTTGGTTGTCTATCAGTTTAAGAGAGTCCTCATTCTTAATGGAATCAACCTCACTGATCAACGAGATGACCTCCTCGATAGAATTATTCCGCTGTACTTACCTGTAATCAGTGCTGAGAATCGCAAAGCAGAGTCAGATTTAGAAAAAGCATGGGAAGCGATCTATCCTTATCTTTTTGGTGCACTCCTAGATTTATGTAGTCAGATATTGAAAGTTCTTCCTACTATAAAACTATCTTCACTTCCCAGAATGGCTGATTTTGCAATCATTCTTGCTGCTTATGATGAAGTTACTGGCGAAGAGTCTCTAAAAACCTACACCTCCCAAATCAGTAGTTCTGCTACCTCATCTATTGAGGGAGATAAGTTCCTTGACTCTCTTCAAAAACACTTGGCTGGAGGTTGGGTGGGGTCAGCTAGTGACCTACTCGAAAAAATCAATGCTCTTGAGCGGTATGTAGACCCACAGAAGTGGCCAAAATCCTCCAAGAGCGTTTCTGAAAAACTTATGCGGGTGGCACCGACTCTTAGAAAAGCTGGTTGGACTGTTGACAATCTAGGCGACAATAACAAAGAACATAGAACTATCTGGCGGATCGTTCCCAGATCACATTAGGCGAGGAAGGCGAGGAAGGATTTGAATTATTTCTTAAAATATATTCACCTTACATGGTGAAGGAGAAAACTCTTCCTCGCTTTCCTCGCTTAATCAATTAGATTGGACAAAATTCTGAAACCAGACGATGAAGCTTTCATTTCTGACACGACACCTTTTTGCCTAGGTTGTGGGGATTGGATTATGGAACCACCCGAGTTCAACGACTCTCCTTTTTATTATTGCGTTTCTTGTACGCCTAAAAAGAAGGTTGTGAAGATTAGAAAGAGATAGGGGTTTTCTAGCTTGCCTGTCATCAAGGGTAAGTGATTTCCGAGATTGTGATTCTTGGGAATTTTCTCTATTTCCGTAGCCCCGTGTGAAATGGATGGGCTTTTTCACAATCTAAACTGATCCATTTTTCAGGTGTCTAAGGTCTTTTCGACCTCTCTTTTACCCATCGCTGAATATCTTGGCGTAACCAAAGACGAACTCTATTTGCCCCACGATCTACTACTGGAGGAGGTAGAACACCTCGGCTTAGGTAGACGGACACAGCCGTGGGAGACCTGAATCCTGCCAAGCGAGCTACCTCAGCGGCGTCGATTAAGTCATCTACATCTACTTTTTTACCCACGTTACAACTCTAACTTTGTGCAGAAAGATTGGAGGTTAGACACCCTGGACGTTGAAATCTTTATACAGAGCGGGTATCTTCTTGATGTATAAAGATTTATACAAAGGAGATCCAATGAGAAATGACATAAAGATTGCCACACCTCAGCAAATTGGTCCAATACAGGTATGGCCTCTTATGTGGGAGCGCCTTGTTTCCCACCAACGTAATCTGCCCGTAGGTATCAATGCCCTCACCTTCGAAGAGTATGAAGAGGAAGATGTAGGCCCAGTCGTAAATTGGATTCAGGCTTTTAACCCAACGCAGTCTCCTGTCTTCATTCCCGCTGGATGGTTGATTAGTGAAGGACTTCTTCAGGATCGAATCTTGGTTGCGGCCGAGTACATAGAAGCCGAGTCCAGCAAAACGATTATGGTCTCATGTGTAGAGAAAGGCCGTTGGGAGCCTTCAGAGAGCTATAGGCGGGCTATGAGAGCGCCAATGTCTGTGCTGGGTGCAGGCTTTGATTTCGATAGTAATAAAGGGTTGTGGGTCTTGGATACCAAAACTCGACAGGAACGAGTGTGGCAACAGGTTGAGTCACAAGAAGTACGAAGTGGGGAACGCCCAACTCATTCGCTTGCACAAATAATGCAGGAAGATTCCGAGACGTGTGAACTGCAAAAGAATGTTATAAAAGACATGAATGAAGAACTCAGAATTTTGCCTCAGCAAAATGGGATCTTGATAGCACTAAATGGAAAACCACTACTTTCGGAGTTCTTTTCCGACTCTCTAGAGATCACAACGACCGTTAGGAAAACTGTCCTTGCTTCAAGTTTTGACACGACTGATGTGTCGAGAAGTCAGATAGATCAAAACGATGTTGAACGATTTCTTGACGAAGTTCTAGGAACAAAGATTCATGCGCTCAATAATGAAGACTGGGGAGTGCATTTGAGTGGAGGAACAGACTCACTCGATACCCATTTAACTAAAGACTCAGGAGAGCGACTCCTGCGCATGTCCACCTTGAACAGGTCACACCCAGCATTGATAGGAGTTTAAGATCCTATTTCAAGGCTATAGAGCTCATTCACGAATAGAGTTCTTCTCAGCCAGTTCAATGATTTTAAGTAATTCCAATTCAAAATTACTTGACTTCAGAAAGCAGCACAAGACCATCAAGGTACTTTGAGGCAGCGATAAATGAAGTAACTGAGTCACCAATTAAATCAACTCGACCTTTTCTATAACCTCTCGTGCAATCAACCACTCCTGCATACATGGAATCCTTAGCAAAATCGAGTACATCTTGGATTTGCGTGTTTGCGGATCTCGTATAGACCCCTCGTAGTGAGCCGTTGTAATTTTCATCGAGAATGTCACATACTTGGCTGGATCTAACGGCACTACCAGAATTAACTGCTGAAACGTAAGCACGAATATTTGACACTATAGTTTTGAAACTTCGTATATGCGCTGCATCAAACCCTGCAAGCTTCTCTGATGAGGTATCAGTCTTTGGAGGTGCCGCCTTTTCTGTTGCTGCCTTAGTAGCGTCCGCCTTAGGAGATGGAGTTTCAGAGGGAGATGGAGTTTCAGAGGGAGCAGCTGCAACTGTTGATTTCTGGACCTCACCTGATTGAAATGGGGTAGCCACAAGTGAAA
>JACCDK010020043.1_pt1 | contig 22071 bp, 9 predicted proteins | sample 7445871 | NCBI WGS metagenome assembly JACCDK01 (sample SAMN15323436, study PRJNA562643) | freshwater metagenome | isolation source: river surface water | place: USA:Blue River Watershed | collected 2017-08-15
AGGCGGGCTGCCATGTGTTTATCGAAAAACCTATTGCAGATAGTTTAGCGGGCGCGATTCGCGTGGCAGCTGTGGCACAAAAAACAGGCAAAAAACTCGTGGTAGGCTATATTTTACGTCACCATCCATCTTGGATTAAGTTTATTGAAATTGCCAAAGAAATGGGGAAACCGCTCGTGATGCGGATGAATTTGAACCAACAATCCCACGGATATATGTGGGATGTACACCGTAATTTGATGGCAAGTTTAAGCCCAATCGTGGATTGCGGCGTGCATTACATCGATGTCATGTGCCAAATGACGCGTTCGAAGCCGGTTCGTGTTTCGGCGATTGGAGCGCGGATGACGGAGGATATTCCGGCTGGAAATTACAATTATGGCCAACTGCAAATTCATTTTGAAGATGGTTCCGTGGGTTGGTACGAAGCGGGCTGGGGTCCAATGATTTCTCAGACAGCTTACTTTGTTAAGGACGTTTTCGGACCGAAAGGCTCTGTATCCATTGTCGCACAAAATGCGAGTGGCGAGGGGAAATCGGATTCCGTAGAATCGCATACCAAAACCGAATCGCTTCGCGTACATCATGCTGATATCAATTCAGAAAATGAATTCACCCGTGCAGATGAGTGGATTAATTTGACTGATGAACCAGATCACCAAGGATTATGTGATCGCGAGCAAGCCTATTTCTTACATGCCATTCAGGACAATGTGGACTTAACGGACCACGTCGAAGATGCGGTTAATAGCTTGCGAATCGCGTTCGCCTGTGATGAGTCCGTTAGAACGGGGAAGATGGTGGTGCTGTAAGTAGTCACTAGTCGCTAGTTGCTAGTCGTCAGAAAAAAGTCACTAGTCGCTAGTTGCTAGTCGCTAGTCGTCAGCAATAAGTCGCTAGTCACTAGTCGTCAGTCACTAGTCTAAAAAAAAGTCCGAAGTACGTAGGAAAAGGGTTGAAAGCTAATGGCTTTAAACATTATTCTATAGACTTCGGACTTTTTACTTTTCCCCTCCGGACTCCCTGCCTCCGGACTAACGACTAGCGACTGATGACTATTTCAAATACTTCGCCAACCAATTCCCGATTTCCTGATAATGAAATTTCGAATTATCTGGATTTAGGATCCAATGATTCTCGCCAGGAAAAACAATCAATTTACTTGGGATTTGTAAACGCTGATGAATGCTCCAGTTTTCCAAGGTATTGTTGATCGGTACGCGGAAGTCATTCTCCCCTACGGTCAACAACATCGGCGTTTTGAAATTAGCTGCAAAGCGCATCGGATTTTGTTCCTTCCAGGTTTTAGTAGGAACCCAAGGGGTGCCGCCATTCATTAACTCTCTGCCCCAAATTACATCTGAAGTTCCCCATTGTGCCTCGGAGTTAACCAATCCCGCGTGCGAAATCAGGCATTTGAAATGCGAGGTAGTTGCCTGCATCCAGTTGGCCAAATGCCCGCCATACGACGCTCCACCCGCTGCTTGACGTGACGCGTCAATAAACGAATAGCGTTTCATCGCGTCTGCCGCAGCTTCCAAAATCTCATTCCCAGGTCCTTTAAACGGATCAAACTGAATGTCTTGCGCAAACTTTTCGCCATAGCCCACAGACCCCGTATAATCCGTCATCACAATCACATAGCCGGGTGCTGCAAAAATATAGGGGTTCCAGCGGTAGCCAAAAACATCTTTGAATGAGCTGGCTGGTCCGCCGTGCATCAACACGAATAGTGGGTATTTTTTACTAGCATCAAATCCCGCTGGACGCAACATAACGCTGCGAATCATTTTTCCACGGGATGATTTCGTCCAAAAAACCTCCGGTTGCGGTAAATCTAACGTTGCCAAAACCGCGTCATTCGCTTTGGAAATTCCAATGCGTTTTCCACCTACATAGGTAAATACTTCGGCAGGAGCAGCGAGGTGTTGGTACTGAAAAGCCATAACCCCATTAGCCACTGATAATCCAGCCACGGAGCCTGATTCACCTCCTAAAACAGGCTTAACCTCTCCCGTTTCTATGGATATTTCAATCGCCCGGTCGACGCCCTTATCCTCTATACTAGCAAAAATAGATCCGCCGGCTACCTGCATATCATTAATAGGGCGATCTAATCCTTGCGCTAATTCCGTCCGGCCTGTCATCGCTGGCCATGCAAATCGATATAGATGCTCCAAATAATAAATCTTTGTCCCATTGTCATGGCCCGTCGCCACCACATATTTACCATCCTCTGAAAATTGCACTTGGCCGTAGTCAGTGGTTTCGTCACTGATTAACTTAGCCTCGCCGCCCGAGACAGGAAGTGAATAAAGGTGTGATGTTGCCGAACGGTAAGCAGAGGTATTATATTCAGTGGTCGCAGAGAAAACAATCGTCGATCCATCCGGAGAAATATCAAAGGAGCCCAATTGGAAGCCTTTTGATTCAACTAAACTAACCTGAGAAAATATATTTTTAACTGCAGGTTTACTTGCCGCAAGATCCATCACAAAGATGTGTGATTGCTTTTCATCTAACCAGCTGTCCCAATAGCGAATCGGGAAAGAAGTATATACCCTTGCTTTGGTTTTGATTTTCTTTTTATCATCCGCCATTTTCTTGCTAAGCGAATCCGTGAACGCTGTTGGATATACGCGCGACGTAAATGCAATCAAGCGGCCATCCGAACTAATTTTAGCTCCCGAAACGCCCGTGGACAAACTTGTTAACCGCTGAGCATCTCCACCAAAATCCAAGTTCAAGCGGTAGAGTTGGGCTACATCATCTCCTTCTCTTTTCGCCGAAAAGAAGAGTTGATTAGCTGTTGGATGCCAGAAATATCCTTCCTCACCACCTTTGGTATTTGTAATTTTTCGTGGTTCAGCAGAGCCGTCGGCAGGCGCCAGCCACAAATCAGAGGTTTGTTCTTCGAGATTATAGGACGTTTCGGTCCGACTGAACACGACCCATTTCCCGGAAGGACTAAGGGCAGGTATACCGATTTTTTTAAGCATCCACATGCGCTCATGCGTCATGGCTGGTTTTTGCCCAAACGCGGTAAATCCGCAGGCAAATAGAACAATTAGGAGAATTTTTTTCATAGAAAACATTTAGCTTCGTAAATTAGTTGAATATTCTTCATCATTAAAATCTTATGAAAAAAAAATACGCATTACTTAGTTTGGCGTTAACCTTAGGAATAGGAACTCTAAACGCACAAACACCGGCCAAATTCATTGACCGATCAAACATGAATCTTTCCGTTAAACCGGGAGATGATTTCGTGGAATATTCCAATGGCGCTTGGTTGAAAAACAACGTTATTCCTGCCAAAGAAACGCGCTGGGGTAGCTTCAATCAACTCCGTGATTTCAATATCAACGCAGTAAAAACGATTTTAGAAAGCACACAAGGATCACAAGCGGCAGCTGGATCTGTGGAAAGACGTGTGGCTGATTTCTATTCAGCTGCGATGGACAGTTTGACAATTGAGAAACTTGGATATTCACCTATTCAAGCAGACTTAAATCAAATTAACGCCATTCAATTCAAGTCTCAGATCATCACGGAAATTGCCCGGATGCGCAAGACCGGTGCAGGTTCACCCCTGTTCAGTTTCTACGTAGGTCAAGACCGCAAGCAAGTGGACAAAATGGTTCCACAATTGGGCCAAGGAGGAACATCTTTACCTGACCGCGATTTATACTTAAAGTCGGACGCACGTAGTTTAAAGATCCAAGAAGGTTTCAAAATCTATGTAGCGACTTTATTTGAGCTTATCGGAACTTCCCCAGCTCAAGCGAAAGCAAATGCAGAAACAATCTTCCAATTAGAGAAAAAATTGGCCGAAGCACAAATGTCGCGTTTGGAAATGCGCGATCCATATAAGACATATAACAAGCTTGTCTTTGCGGATTTCAACCAGAAAACACCCGCATTCAATTGGGCATTAACGTTCCAAGATTTTGGAACTAAGGCACCTGATTCGGTATTGGTTTCGGCACCTAAATTCTTTGAGTCGGTTAATAAAATGTTGCTTGAAACACCTGTTGATACCTGGAAAACATACTTAACTTGGAATCTATTGAAAGGCTCTTCTAGCTATTTGAGTTCTCCATTTGTGAAAGCTAGCTTCACATTCAATCAAATTGTGAGTGGCCAAAAAGTGCAAACGCCTCGTTGGCAACGTATGTCATCGCTTACCGATGGCGTCGTTGGTGAATTATTAGGCCAATTGTATGTAGCTAAATATTTCAAGCCAGAAGCGAAAGTGCGCATGGAGGAATTGGTTAAAAATCTACGCAAGGCTTTTGAAATTCGCATTAAGCAATTGGATTGGATGAGTGAAGAAACCAAGCAAAGAGCCTTAGCTAAATTATATGCCTTTACACCGAAAATCGGTTATCCAGATACATGGAAGAATTATGATGGTTTAGAAATTTCACCAAACACCTTTTATCAAAACATGCGTAATGCAGGTGCATGGGGTTTCCAAGAGAACATCGCGCAGATCGGAAAACCAGTGGACCGCACGAAGTGGGGCATGACGCCGCCAACGGTTAATGCATATTACAGCCCGGTAATGAATGAAATCGTATTCCCAGCGGGAATTTTACAGTTCCCATTCTTTGATGCCAAAGCGGATGATGCAATCAATTATGGTGGTATTGGTGGTGTTATTGGGCATGAAATGTCACATGGTTTTGATGATTCAGGTAGTCAATATGACAAAGATGGAACATTACGTAACTGGTGGAACAAAGAAGACTTGGCTAAATTCAAAGCGAAGACAGAGTTATTGGGTAAGCAATTTGACGCCTATACGGTATTGGATACGATCCATGTAAATGGTAAGTTGACAATGGGCGAGAACATCGGTGATTTAGGTGGTTTGAACGTCGCATATGAGGCATTCAAGATGACGAAGCAAGGCAAATCCAAAACAAAAATTGATGGATTTACACCAGACCAACGATTCTTCTTGGCGTGGGCTCAAGTTTGGAGAAGCAAAACATTGCCAGAAACAGCAGCGAATTTGGTTCAAACAGATCCACACTCACCAGCTGAATACCGGACCATCGGTGCACCTGTGAATATGGATGCGTGGTATGAAGCGTTCAATGTGAAGCCGGGAGACAAATTGTATAAGAAGCCGGAGGATCGGATTAAAATATGGTAAATTAGAGGTAAGAAGTAATGTGAGAGGTAAGAGGTACAAAATCCTATCACCTCTTACTTCTCACTTCTCACCTCTTAAATAATTAAAAAGGCGACCAAAAGGTCGCCTTTTTAATTATTTAAGATATTTCTCCAACCACTGAAACTGTTCCCACAGTAGGTGGAGCACATTTTCTCGGCCTCGGTAGCTATGCGCTTCGTAGGGCAAATAAACAAAACGAGTTGTACCTCCATTGCCCTTGAGTGCCGCATACAAACGCTCACTGTTAATTGGGAAGGTTCCCGTATTATCATCTTGCTCGCCGTGCACCAATAAAATCGGTTCCTTGATTTTATCTGCATAACTAAATGGACTCATTTCAAAATACAATTGAGGTGCTTGCCAGTAAGTACGATCTTCATTTTGGAATCCAAATGGTGTCAACGTCCGGTTGTAAGCACCACTTCGAGCGATACCCGCCTTAAACAAATCGGTATGGGCTAATAAATTCGCCGTCATAAAGGCTCCGTAACTATGACCACCTACGGCCATGCGCTTGCGATCACCTACACCCAATTGCACCAAATGATCAATCGCCGCGGATGCATTTAAGCGTAATTGATCCACAAAGTTATCGTTTGGCTTCTTCGAAGGATCCGTAGAGACAATCGGCATTTCTGCATTATCTAAGATCGCATATCCTTGGGTAGCATAGTAAATAGGCGAAGCCCAGCTCAAGGTCGTAAATCGGTCTTTGCTTCCGCGAATCTGCGCCGCATCTGCTGCGGAATTAAATTCACGCGGATAGGCCCAGATTAAAACAGGCAAAGGTCCATCCTTTTCTTTGTTATAACCTTTCGGTAAGTACAAATCTCCAGTAAGATCTACTCCATCAGCCCGCTTGTATTTGATTTTCTCCTTGGTGATACCCACTAAATTCGGATACGGATTTTCAAAATGGGTCAAGGCTTTATCTTGAGCAGGATTCAATAGGTTTTTGATGTAATAGTTGGGAACATCCGTTTGAGATTCTTTTCTGCTTAAGACGATGCCTTTTTCTGCATCGATCACCTCTTCAACTTGCTCGAAATAACCCGGCTTCGCGCGCCAAATAATCTCGTTCTTCTTCGTCGTTAAATCAAATTTGGCAATAAAAGGAAGGTCTCCTTGATCGGATGAGCCCACTGGGTTGTTCATCAAAATCTTAGTTCCGCCATCCGTTACTTGAATCACATCACGCCCAAAGGCATTTTTTGTTTGAACAGGACTTCCTGGATTACGGTAAGCATCAGTTAGATTACGCTCATACAAAACCTCCATCGCACCCGTCTGTGGCGTATAACGACTCACTTTAGACGACTGCTTCCCACGCAATACCTCGGATACTAAGGCAAGATTTTTGTCTCCCCAAGTCACCCCTGCAAAACGCGTTTTAGTCTTGAACAACTCTTTCGGCTCTTGGTTAAATGGTGCGGCTAAGCTGTATACCGCATCGTGGTATTCAACTTGCTTTTTGATGAAACCACTATCTAATGGCATCGCATAGACGATCGAAGCAGGCTCATCATCACGCCACTCAAATCCCCTAGGGACATTTTGTACGTTGTCATTTCCTGATGGTGCGCTCTCCGCAGATGGTAGCTTGGCTAATTCTTTGATAAGTTTTCCTTCTAGGTTTATCACCGAGACGGTCGATGTAAATCCATAGGCCGGCACGGCATACGAGAATGGTTTCGTCAACGTCCGTGTCATCACATACTGCCGATCAGGTGATAATTGGAAAGAGTTTGTCAGCTCAGGCTTGCCCACTTTCTTACTGACCCCATTTTTATAAAGTACCAGTTGGCTTTCTGCATAATACGCAAACAGACTCTCATCATAAGGCGACTTAATCAAATCCTGAAATGTAGGACGAGGAGCAGCCTTGCCAATGTTTTGTTGGATCGTAGGCCCCTTCGGCGTAATCGGGCGCTTCGGTGCTCCAGCCGCATCATGTGTGGTAGCTTTGTATAAAATGGTTTGGTCATCTACCCAAGTGAAGGCATTGCCTAGAACTTGATTAATGGGATCCGTGTTTATGCGCGTTGCCTTTTTCGCTGCGATATCGATGACATATAAATCTACCCGATTAACGTCTGTTTGGGTGAAGGCAATTTTGGTTTCGGATGGATTCCAAGCAAATCCGCCAGCTGCCAAATTTTTTGGTAATCCAGTAATCGCGATGGGAGCACCAGTTTTAATGGCCTGCAACGTAATGCTGCTGATGGGGCTTTGTCGGCTTGGGGAAAAATTTAAGGGATTCAAACGGAGTCCCGCAATCTTCATTTCCGGTTGGCCTAATTCCTCTACACTTGGATAGGAATTTCGTCCTAATAGCAACATGTAGGTTGCCTTGGAATCGATACGAACCAATGGCGTTGGCTTCGCTAAAAGCAAGTCGGCAATCGCCTTAGGTGGCAGTTGATATGCATCGGTATCTTGCGCCTGGGATATATTAGCAGCACCGACAAAAAGGGCTAAAGACAATAAAAGGGTTGATTTTTTCATAGGATAAAAAGGGGATAAAAAAAGGTGGCTGATTTGTCAGCCACCTTTTGAAATTCAATTTATAGTGGATTTTGTACGATCGCTGGATTCGCATTAATCTCACGACGTGGGATGACGAATTCCCAACGAACATCACCTGCTGGTACATCAAATATCAAGACAACAGCTGGAATTGCATTCGTACCATTCCGATTCAATGGCGCATTGGTACGCTTCAAGTCAAAGAAACGATGTCCTTCACCCCACAATTCAATGCGGCGTTGAAGTAAAATCTCATTAACCAATGCATCACCCGTACGCGTTGATTGTACATAATTCGGATCGCGCGCTTTGACTAAATCAAACAATACTTTAGCAGCTCCAGCAGCATCATTTAATCTAGCCTTTGCTTCCGCTTCGATCAAGTACATTTCAGCCGCACGCATATACGGAACATCTCCCATGGCCGATGTAGAAGGTACACCTGGCAATCTGAACTTCTGATTCAAGAAACGTGGACGAACACCTCCTGGAGGAACGATTGAATTGGTCGCTGTCGGATTCTCTACCCACATTTTTGATCTTACATCCGAAGCTGGAATCTGCGCATACAATAAGTTGTTGATAATTTTAGGATACGTTCTAATAACTGTTGAATTATAGTTACATGAAATGTATGAATGGTATCCACCAAAAAACTCAGATTGATCTTCTAAGTGATCAAAACCCCACATCCACTCGGGATTAGCGATATCTTGAAAACCATCTTGATATTGCGCCTGGCTCATTGGAACATAACCTGCACGTGCTTCGGCTGCAAATTTAGCAGCGTTTGCCCAGTCTTGCTGTACCAAAGCCACACGTGCTTGCATGCCTCTTACCACATTTAAATTAAAATGCGATTTATTCAAACGAGCAGAAGTTAATAACAACGCAGCATCCGCTAAATCCTTATTGATTTGTGTATAAACCTCTTCCACAGTGTTACGCGGTTTACCTACGGTTGTAGGCTCTAAAACTAACGGAACACCTAATTGTGAATTAGGCTTCGCACGTGCATCGTAACGCTTGCCATATAATTGCACCAAGTTAAAATACCCAAAGGCGCGTAAAGCTAATGCCTCCCCTTTTAACGCATTCCGATCAGCAGCAGGACCTACAGCCTTGTCAATGTTCGCAATTCCAATATTCGCATTACCTATAATCCGGTAGTACATCTCATACGGGAACTGGGCAAAAACACCAACGTCTGTGCGGTGCGCCACCCATCTAGATTCACCCGAATGCCAGCCGTTAGTTCCGGCAGTAGTACCTATCAATAAATCTTCCCCTAGGTGATCTAACGTGATCATCATGGCTGGGTGACCCGAGTGACCTTGTGAGCTCAAATAACGAACCACAAAAGAACGGTAAATACCGTTGATTGCTGCCGCTGCATTCTTTGTTGTCGCATAGGCAGAACCTGCATCGATACTTGCCGTAGGCTTCGTATCTAAATATGTTGTCTCACATGAAAAAGAAATCATGCTGAGAAAGAAAGCGAAAATTATTAAACTTTTATTTTTCATGATTCTAATTATTATAAGGAGAATGAAAGACCTAATACCAATGATTTCGCAGGGCTATACACGTTGCTCGTTGTTCCTCCAAAGTTTTGTTGGACGTTCATACCGCTTCTGCGAGATAGCATCAAGAAGTTCTCACCACTCATGTAAACATTGGCGTTATCGATTTTAAATTTATTCAAGACCGATTTTGGCAAACGGTATGACAACGTCACCGTACGAATGTTCATGAAGCTACCGTCGATTAACCAACGGTCTGAAGCTGCATCAAAATCGGCCGTACGACCCGCATCCATACGTGGTACATTAGTCAAGTCACCCGGATTTTGCCAACGCTTCAAGATATCCACATGCTTCGCATTGTGGTAACCCGCACCCATTAAACCAGCATAGGCACCATCGTAGATTTTACCACCTACTTGGTACACCATTAATGCCGTCAATGAGAAGCCTTTGTAGCTTATTGATGTATTAACTGATCCCGTCAAGTCTGGAATAGATGAACCATTATACCAGAAACGTGCATTCGTAATGTTGTTCGTTAAGGTATCACCAGATGCAGTAATGCGTGAATTAGAAGGCACAAATGAAATAGCACGATACTCAGCAACTCCCGTTTCTGGGTTTACACCTTTGTATTCACGTAACCAATAATCATACAATGAACTTCCTTCTTTCAACTTCTTCGTTCCATCGATAATCTCCTTGCTCTCTTGTGGCATCTTCGTAATTCTGTTCTCCAAACGCGTCGCATTTAAATCAATGTGCCAGTTGAAGTCTTTCGAGCGAATAACATCATAGCCTAATTGAAGCTCGATACCTTTGTTATACATCGAACCAATGTTACGTGTCTCCGAACCGATACCCACTGAAAGTGGCAAAGGAACAGCGAAAATTAAGTTAGTCGACTGACGGTTAAAGTATTCAATCGTACCCGATAAACGGTTCTTGAATAAACCAAACTCAACAGCTACGTCAAATGCCGTATTTGTTTCCCACTCCAATGACTTGCTACCCAATGATGATTGCAAGATACCTGGCTCAGTCGCATTGTTCCAACCTAAGGCGTATAATGGCTGCCAAGCATAGTTGCTGATACCACCATCATTACCTGTTTGACCCCATGAGCTTCTTAATTTCAAGTTATCAATGAAGCTAAACTGCTTAATGAAATCCTCTTGGTCTAAACGCCAAGCGGCAGAAACAGAATAGAATGTACCCCAACGCTTATCTTGGTAAAACTTAGAAGATCCATCGCGACGTGCAGAGAATGAAACGAAATATTTCGAATCATAATCGTAATTCAAACGCGAGAAGTAACCTTCTACACGACGAATATCATATTGTGATGTCAAGTTAGTCGTTGTCGTAAAGTTGATCAACTCATAATTTCCATCCAAAATTTGTTGTGAACGTGAACCATCTAAACTGTTGCTTACTAAGTTGTAGTTCTCATGACCCAATAAGGCATCTACATTGTGTTTTCCAAACGTGTGATTGTAAGTCAATAACTGCGATAAGTTGTAGTTGGTGATATTCTCAAATAAATTAGACGCACGACCTGCTGGTGCACCATCACCGATTTCAGGGTTACCAAAAACTATTGAATTAGCGTTGGTAATATCCACACCTACGTTAGACGTAAATTTGAAATCTTTCAAGAACGTAACTTCTGCATAGGTACGACCACCTAATAAGTTTCTACGGAAGAAATTTTCATTCAATTCCGTTTCAGCAACTACGTGACGGCCACCATATTGTGGACGATTCGATAAACCTAATGCACTTAAGTTACCGTAGTCATAGCGACGACGGCCACCTTCAGTCGTTAAGAATGATCCTGGATTTTTAGGATCAATTGCATATACAGGATAAATAGGCGCCATACCACGTGTAAAGAAGAATGGGTTAACAAATGAAGTACCACCATCAGCCGTGGACTGATTCGATGTAGTCACCGTGGTATTCATATTAGCACCTACCTTGAACCAAGAATTCATCTGGCTGTTTACATTTAAACGCGCTGTAAATCGATCGAAATCCGATTTAATTTGATATCCTTTATCGTTCAAATAAGATACGGATAAGAAGTAATCGGTCTTTCCATTAGATCCGGAGAAATTCGCATTTACCTCGTCACGGATACCTTGACGCATCACTGCTTTTTCCCAGTTTAGATCATCTGGGTTATAAATCAATTGGGCAGATGAATTTAGTTTTCCATCTGTACCCACCAATCTGTCAAACGGTACATTGTATACGTTGTAACTTGTACCTACAATGGCACCTAAACCTGCTGTAGCTGTAGAGCTAGCTGTTGCGATAGCAACTGGGTTTGAAGCGCGGTAAGCTAAGTTATTCCGGTTTGCTTCCCACATTAATGGATAGTAATCCGCAGCACCTACACGGTCGTACTCAGGCATAGCGCGTGTGTTGAAACCCTTGGTGTACTTGATGTTAATTGAATTTTTACCGTTTAATCCTTTCTTTGTTGTGACCATCACCACACCATTCGCCGCACGCGCACCATATAGTGCCGTAGAAGCTGCATCTTTCAATACAGTAATCGACTGAATATCATCATTGTTTAGGTTCGCAATACTCGCTGAGTAAGGAACACCGTCGACAACGTATAAAGGGTCATTCGAAGATGAAATCGAACCGAAACCACGGATACGTACCGCTGGAGAAGAACCAGGCTGACCACCTGTCGACGTTGTTGTCACACCGGCAGCAATACCTTCTAAGGCTTGACCAATGTTGGTAATCGGACGAACACCTAATTTTTCTGCTCCAATCGACGCAGAAGAACCTGTAAAGGATGCCTTTTTCGCAGTACCAAAGGTCGTAACGATAACCTCATCGAGTTGTGAAGTGTTTGATTGAAGTGAAATGTTAACAACCGCACGGTTTCCAACACGAACCTCTTGCGTAGCATAGCCTACAGAGCTAACGACAAGCACAGCTGAAGGCGAAACACTTAACTTAAATGCACCATTCGCATCCGTAGTTGTACCTTTGGTTGTCCCTTTAATGGCTATGTTAACACCAGGTAAGGTCGAACCATCATCTGTGGTTATCTTTCCTGAAATAGCTCGATCTTGTGCCAGCAAGGGGACCAATGCCGTAAGCCACAAGAAAATACTTACTAGTAACGTTTTTTTCATAATTTCTTCAGTTTAACAAATGATGAACAAAAATTAATTGAGCAAATTAACTGCCAATAGTTTTGCTAACAATCAATCATCATAAATTGTTTTTATTTTATTCATAAAAAATAAAAAAGGCTGCTCTAATCCAGAGCAGCCTTTTTTGTACAATTAAATCAAATTATGGTCTTGTATCCCAGAATACGCGGGTCAACATATTTGGTTTTTGTTTGAAGTTGGTATTTGCACTTACCTCTGAATCAGGATAAAACAAAGAACGCGGAATACCACCCGTTAAAGCAGCGACACTTGGATCTACTGCTTGTAATGTTGGATAGCCCGTACGTCTCCAGTCGTTCCAAGGCTCCAGGGCAACGCCATAATTAGCGATATACTTCTCACGAATAATTTTCGCAATATTAGCTTCTAACGATGCTTCGTTTAAGTTACCATGTGTGGCTAGATATGCATTTTGGTCTGCAGCACTAACACCCACAAGACTCATAGATGCTCTAATTCCCTCCTTGAAGAAACCGTCCGCAGCACTTGCACCTGCGCCATAGCGAAGCGCATGCTCAGCTCTGATAAAATTATACTCTGCAAATGTTAACATACGAATAGGTGCAGCACCTGTGTACGCATTATTATAAGCAGCAGCGGCAATGATCGCACCTGAAGAATTGACACTTGAAGCAGGAATCGCAGATTTCAGGTTTCCTCTTAAGAATGTATGAATTCTAGAAAAAGAAAATGACTGACCATCTACAGGACTTGCTCCTCGGTAGTTTCCTGAACCAAAAGGAAAATCTGTGAAGTAAAATGATCTTCTCGGATCCGTTGTTGTGTTCATCATATCTACCAACGTCTTATTCGGGAAGAACTGATCTGGTCTTGAAATCTCAAACTGATGGATTGAATTTTGAGATGAAACAGCATCCACAAAGTTCATTTGAAAATTATCCGCATTTGAGCCTAGGAAAATCGCGTTGCTAGCAACTAAGGCATCCATTTTAGACTTAGCAAATGCTGGATCCTTAGCTGAATAGTGTAAAAACAAACGCAGTTTCAATGTGTTAGCAAGTCGCTCCCATCTTGTTCTGTTACCCAAAAAGATAGTTTCATCTACACCTGGACTTAACGCAGAAGTTGTAGCTTTTACGTCAGCGATACCTTGGTCGATCAACTCAATTATCTTAGTGTAAATCACTTCATCATCATCCAATTTAGGTTGGTTAATTTCCGGCGATTTAAACGCTTCTGAGTACGGCAAATCACCCCACATGTCTACAGCCTGAGAATAAACATAGGCCTTCAAAATACGAGCAACTCCGCGGTAGTGTGGGCTTTTCTCGCTGTTAGCAATGATGTATTCAATGTCGGCCAATTGACCAGCAAATAGAGATGCATACAAGTTGTTCACATCCGTAGGCTGAATTAGGTATCTCGCATACTCACGGGATTGTGTACCAGCAGCACCCTGCCCTGCGAATTGTTGCGCAATTAGCGAAGTAAAACGATGCATATCGCTACCCCCTCTAAATCCTACGTTAACGGTTACACTCGTTAACACTTGAGAGATGGGCGCGGAAGTTGGCGAGTTAGGACTAACATTAATGTCCAAATAACTGTCGCAAGAGCTTGTAAGCACAAAGATTGCAGCTACCAAACTCATTGATATATATCTGATAATTTTCATATTCTATTAATATTTACGATTAAAAAGTAGCTCTTAAGAAGAAACCATAATTTCTGGTTTGAGGTAAACCATTCGCTTCAAAACCTTGTGAATTTGTCACACCGGTTGCGTTGGTCTCGGGATCAAAATGTGGGAAGTTTGGTGCATATAACCAAAGATTCCGTCCATTAACTCCTAGCTCCATTTTACCGATTGGTGTTTTAGCTAATAATTTGCTTGGCAAGCTGTATGAGATAGAAGCCTCACGTAATCTAAACCAAGAACCATCAAACACATAGGATTCTCCCGTACCAAAATTGTAGATATTACTCCAGTAATCTTGTGCTGAAACGGCAGTTGTATTTGGCTGACCATTTGCTAATGTTCCTTCGATAACGTAAGGTTTAGCTACGTCACCGTTTGGCGTAAATCTAGGGAACTCAGCAGTTTCAATCGCTGTACCACTACGATACAAGTCACCAATATTACGTGAATACACATCGCCACCTTTACGGATATCCAATAAGAAATTGAAGTTGAAATTTTTGTAACGAATGTTGTTGGTGATACCAGCCGTCCAATCCGGGTTCGTATTTCCGATTGCCCCTTGCAATGGGCTCAACGACGTTAAGCCATTCGCACCAATTAACTTCTTGCCATCGGAAGCTCTGTTAAACACAGAACCAAATAATAAACCATATGGCTGTCCAGCATATAAACGTGTTCCTGGCGTCGTAAATCCACCTAACTGGATAAATTCAACACCTTTTGCCAAAGATTCAACAATTGGATTAAGTGTTGTAAAATTCGCCGAAATGTCCCACGAGCCATTGCTTGTTTGTAAAGGAGTTGCTGTAATTAACAATTCAAATCCTTTTTGCTTCAATGAACCTGCATTTCTATTCTGTGAGGTAAATCCAGTAGATGGACCTACTGGCACAGCAAAGATCAAGTCAGTAGACAAGGTGTTGAAATAGTTCATTTCAATACCAACTCTGTTTTTGAAGAATTTAGCTTCTAAACCAATTTCTCTTGAGGTTGTAAACTCAGGTCCCAAATTCGGGTCAGCCTGCGTGTTGCTCAAAGTACGTCCACCCAAATTATTGTATGGGAAGTTGATCACAGGACCGAAACCATCACTAGCTCCAGCTAAAAGGAATAAGGTGTTAGTTGCATATGTACCTGCCTCTTTTCCTACTTTAGCATAGTTTCCAGATAATTTCAAGAAGCTTAAAAAATCCGACTTTAAGGCAGGGAATGCCTCGGTTGCAATGAAGCTACCTGCGATAGATGGGTAGAAATATGAGTTCTGACCCGCACCAAACGTAGAGGAATAATCATTTCTACCTGTGAAGCTCAAGTTCGCATATCCTTTGTAGCTAAAGTTAAACTCCCCAAAAAAACCAACTAATCTTCTATTTGAAATTTGATTAAATGCAGTAACAACGGAAGCATTCGAAATATTCTTCAAATCGCGAATAGCTAAGTTTCTACCTGTTGTACTCATGTAAGTTGATCTACTTTCTACGATCTCATTACCGATGTTAAAGTCTAACTTCAAATCATCTGTGATATTTTTATTACCAATTAACTGGAAATAGGAGTTCATATCGCGTTGTGTCAATGAGCTGTTCGCTATACCTCCCGTACCACCAGCAGATGTATTTGCACCACCGCGAGCACCTATCTGATCATAGCCTTGGGTACCATAGGCAGAGGCATCCACACCTAATCGGTAATTCACGGCCAACCATGGCTTTAGGTAATATTTTAACGCAACATTACCAATCACACGGTCTAACTCATCCGTAAATGTGTTATTCTTTAATGTCCAGTATGGGTTGTCAGTGTTATCAAAGAATACTTGATTTCCTGTAGCTGGATCCTCAAATGGAATGCCAGACAAATCATAGTTTCTTGGCATAAACCATGATCTAAAGAACGGATTGGATAGTTGGTTACCAATTTGTGATCTTTCTGAAACGGATGTTATGTACTGAGCAGAAACACTTGCAGATAGTTTTTCAGAAACCTGCGAATTAGCATTTACCGTGAAGTTGTTTCTATTCATGGAATTGCTGCTCAAAATACCTGTTTCTTGAAGATTTCCGTATGAGAATCTAAATGCCGACTTATCAGTTCCTCCTTGGAAACTAAGGTTATTCTGCATGTTAAATCCTTTTTGGAAAATATCTGAAATGTTGTTTGGATAGGCTGTTAAATTCTCTTGCTTACCAAAAGCGTTTGTGACAGCTTGCCCTGCGATTTTAGGACCCCAAGATAAATTACTGATTGGGTTGTATCGACCCCCTACTGAGCCCTGTGCATACTCATTTTGATACTCAGGTAATCTATTTACCTCAACAATGTTATATGAAGAGTTAAATACGACACTATTTTTCTGACCAGTTTTTCCTTTTTTGGTAGTGATTAAGATCGCTCCATTGGCTGCTCTTGAACCATAAAGTGCAGCGGCTGCTGGACCTTTAAGGATAGACATATTCTCAATATCTTCTTGGTTGATATCAATCGCTCTGTTTGAATTGGATACACCATTTTGTAGGGCATTTGTACCTCCACCATTATCAATTGGCACACCATCCACAACAAATAAAGGTTGGTTTGAGCCTGTAAACGTAGTAAAACCACGAATAAAGATGGCCGTAGATGATCCCACCATACCATTAGAAGAAGCAATCCGCACACCGGCTACTTTCGCTGCTAATGCGTTTACCGGGTTAGTTGTTCTACCCACGATTAATTGCTCATTCGTGATGGTTGATGTTGCGTAACCTAATGATTTCTTGTCACGCAGTACGCCACCCGCTGTTACAACAACCTCGTTAAGTAATTTGGAATCTACTTCCAAAACTACATTGAGTGATGTGGCATTACCTACGGGAATCGTCTTGTTTAAGAAACCTACGGATGTGAATAGCAACGATGCACCATTCCCCACTGAAATTTTGTAAGATCCATCTGCAGTTGTGGTTGTACCTGTCGTTGAACCTTTAATGCTGACACTTACACCGGGAATTCCGCTTCCGTCTTCTGAGGAAGTGACTTTACCGGTAACTTGCCTTGTTTGAGCGAATAATGTGCTTACTACAGCCAGCATTAACACCCAGGAGAGTACTAGTTTTTTCATATTGATTAGTTTATTGAATTACAAATCGAAAATTAATTTGTAAAGGCCAAAAACCATCGATTTATGCATAAATATTCTTTATAATCCACATAAGGCCATATATTATTTGGCAAAAAAGAAGGCGGCCCAAATGGGCCGCCTTCAAATTCAACTATATGTAAGGGATTACTTACCGATACTTGGGTTAGTTTGAACCTCAACTAATGGGATACCAAAAATATAACGTGGATCCGATGGCTGAATGATCGCACCCGCACCGAACGAGTTCAAAGGCTCACCACGACGTAACACGTCATTAGCACGGAAACCTTCTCCCAAGAATTCAATACGACGCTCCGTCAAAATAGCGCTAACTACTTCTGACTTTGTTGCCAATGAAGCAAAAACATAAGAAGCATCTGAACGAGCGTGTACTGCACGTAATATTGCAGCTGCACGAGTTAAGTTACCTAATTCAGCTTCAGCTTCAGCAACGTTTAACAATACTTCCGCGTAACGGATGTTAGGTACAAAATCCACAAATGGAGCCACACCACTAAACTTAGTCAATGATGGTGCATTGGCAACAGCTGTTCTTGGAACAGTCATTTTTGTCTTACGATCATCATTAGCACCAAATTGTGGGTTGTTGTAAATACCAGTTGGACCTGGGTTCAACGTATATTCTACGTTACCTGCATTCCAGTAAAAACCTAATTGGTTTTGCGTTCCAGGAGCATTTGTTGCATCCATAGGGAATGACAAGATTGACTCAGTCGTTGTATATGGAGCCTTAAATACGTTTGAAACGTCAGCTTGTAACGCATGTGCTACACGGGTTGTAGAACGGAAAGGTGCTGCAGCAGTAACAATTTTGTTACCTTCTGCAATTACAGCCGCATAATCACCCATAGCTAATAATACACGCGTTTTCAACGCAACAGCTGTGTTTTTGTGTGCACGAGTCGTGTTCAATAAAGCCGTTCCGTACGAATCAGGTAATTCAGCTTCCGCTTCATTTAAATCCTTCAAAACTTGTGCATATACTTGAGCAACTGTAGAACGCGCTAAGTCGTTATTAGCAGAAGAAGCTTCTCCTTTCAAACGCAAAGGCAAACCAGCTGATGCACCCTTATCTAAAATATAAGGCTTTGCAAAGAATTGTACCAATGAGAAATAAGTCAATGCACGCAAAAACTTAGCCTCACCACGGTAATTCGCTGCTAATGCAGGTGATACCGCCGTTGGATTAGCTGTTAAACCCTCAAGAAACAAATTGGCACGATTGATTGTCAAATATCCTTGAATCCAGAAGTTGGCAATATAGGAATCAGAAGGATCTTGATTTCCTTGATACGTACCGTAACCAGTTACACCGTTTGTTGTCCGGTTAATCCACTCCTCACCACGGATATCGTTGTAAATCAAATAACGACCTCCAAATAAACTTCCGCTTTTCGCAGAACCATACAAACCATTTACCTGAGAAAGTACACGTGCAGGCGTATTGAATACGGTTGCATCTGATAAATCCAATTCAGGAACTGCATTAAGGAATTCCTTATTGCATGAAGAAACAGTCATCGCTAGTGCGATAGACAAGATTCCTATTTTTGTTGTGAATAATTTCATTTTATATCTGCGTTAAAATTATAGACCAATGTTGATACCAAAAGTAAATGCACGTCCTTGAGGGATTGAGTTACGCTCAATACCTGAAGCCAAGTTCGAATCTCCATTTGATGAAATTTCAGGGTCAACACCTAAGTAAGGAGTAAACAACAATAAGTTGTTTCCTTGTGCATACACACGAAGAGATGTAATACCGATTGAAGACAAGTTCGTAGGGATTTTGTATCCTAACGTGGCAGTCTGCAAACGTAAGAAATCACCTTTTTGAACATTGGCATCAATCAAGAATGCAGAACCATTCGAAATGTTGTCACCATAAATGGCACGTGGAATTTCAGTGATTTGACCTGGAGTTTTCCATGAGTTCAACACATCCACTGAGTTGTTCCAAACACGCTGATCACGAAGACCAGCTTGTGAACCATTGTAAATGTAGTTACCACCTGAGAACGTAAAGTTCAAGCCTAAATCAAAACCTTTGTAACGGAATGTGTTGTTGAAACCACCGTAGAACGTAGGCAATGTATTACCTAAAACTTGTTGCTGGTTAGAAGGTGACGTTGTAGGCTTACCATCTAAAGTTGTCCATGCATTCGCACCACCTAAGTGTAAGTATTGAACTTTTGTACCATCACGTGTGATGTAGATACGACGACCATTCTCTGGATTAACACCACCCGTTTTCACACCATAAATTTGTGCTGCAGAATAACCTACACGTGTAATGTTCGTTGTCTCAAGTCCTGAAGTTGCTGTTAAGATTGGCGTGTTTGCGTCAACCAATGAAGTAACCATGTTTTCGTTTGTCGCAAAGTTTACGTTAGTCGTCCAAACAAACCCATTGTTGTCAATTGGCGTTGCTGTGATTGCTACTTCATATCCTTTATTGTACATCGAACCTACGTTAGCCAAGATTGAGTTTCCTGGAATACCTTTCGAAGGTGCTTGAGGAACGTTCAAAATCAAGTTATCAATATCCTTGTAGTAGTAGTTCGCTTCTACTTGAATACGATCGTTTAAGAAACTTACGTCTAAACCTACGTTCGTTTGTGTAGATGTCTCCCATTTCAAGTCCTTGTTACCAGCTTGGTTAAACGCCAATGTAGGCGCTGCACCGTATAAACCAGAAGCAAATGTTGAGTAAGAACCATAGGCATTCGGTACGTTACCGTTACCTACTTTACCATAACTTGCTTTCAAACGCACGTTTGAAACTTTATTTCCTAAGTTCAAGTTTTTGAAGAATTTCTCCTCAGAAACTGTCCATCCTAAAGATGCTCCTCCGAAATCACCCCAACGGTTCTCAGAAGATAAAGCAGAGTTACCATCCACACGGTAGTTTGCACTTAAGAAATACTTATTCGCGTAGTTATATGAGAAGCTTGAGAAATACGCCTCATATGAAACTTGGAAAATACCGTTTCCAGCAGCTAAGTTCGTACCGTAATTTCCTTGGAAATCTGTAAAGAAGAAATCAGCCAATCCTTGACGCTGAGCTCCCCAGTTCAATACTCGTGTTTTCTGAACGTCAGAACCTGCAATTACAGAGAAATTATGCTTCTCAGCTAATACCTTATTGTATTGCACGGTGTTAATCCAGTTCCAGTTGTCTGAACGCGCTGTGTTGTTATATGCATCACCACTGACTGACCAACCGTCACCATTGAATGGGTTAAAGAAACGAATGTTCTCTGTATTACGACGATCCCAAGAATAACTTGTTTTCGCAGTTAAACCTTCCGCCAAACGGAATTCAGCTCCTAAGTTTGCGATTACACGTGTATTTTCAGATGTAATCTTATCTAAATCACGTACAACTGCCGGGTTAGGGAACTGTGCAGGCAATAAATTATTTAAACGACCAATCGTATTGTTTTCCAAGTTGTAAGAACCATCTGGTAAACGTGCAGGCAAGTTAGGAACTTGCGCCACTGCGATACGGCCTAAACCTGATGTATTAAATGCACCACCCGCATTTGAACCTGACATAGGTGCACGGTTAAATGTATTTGAGTAGTTTAAGTTAGCAGTTAATTTCAACCACTTCGTTGCTTGGTGATCCATGTTGAAACGACCAGAACGACGTTGGAACGTATTGTTCTTTAAGAAACCATCTTGATCAGAGTATCCGGCAGAAAAATAGTAGTTTGTCTTATCTGTACCACCTGTAACAGATAAATTGTGGTTTTGAGAGATAGACGTTTGATAAACCTCTTTATACCAATCTGTATCAATTAATGAACCATCTGCATTGTAAGAAGGCAAGAATGATTTATTCTGCGCATTACGCTGTGAAGCAGCTACTGCATTTGGATTCAATGCTAATGCATTCGCAATCGCACCATTCTTGTGTAACATATACTGCTCTGCGTTCAATACATCTGGAAGACGTACTGCCTCGGAAACACCTGCCCAAGATTCAATCGAAACTTTAGCTCTTCCAGACTTACCACGCTTCGTTGTAATCAACAAAACACCCGCACCTGCACGAGAACCGTAAATCGCAGCAGAAGCCGCATCTTTCAAGATATCAATCGACTCAATATCAGATGGGTTAATATCTGCTAATGGGTTGTTGGTCGTTGAGTTAGCCGAAACGTTATCTGTAGAAATAGGTATACCATCGATAACTACCAACGGAAACGAGCTCAATGATAATGAACTCAAACCACGTACACGAATTACTGGAGGGTTATTCAACAAACCGTTTGGTTGTGTAATGTTAACACCCGCAGCTTGACCCGTCAAACCTTGTGAGAAAGATTGTACCGGACGCTCAGCAATACTTGCAGCCTTCACAGACGAAGCAGCACCCGTAAATTCTTGACGCTTTCTCGTACCGTATCCAACAACAACTACCTCTGATAATTGTGTATTATCTACTTGAAGTTGCACATCAATAACTCCGCGTGTTCCCACGGCAACAGTTTGTGTGTTAAAGCCAACGAACGAGAATACTAAAGAAGCTCCGTCGCCAACAGATAATTTGTACGTACCGTCAGCAGCCGTAGTTGTTCCTTTCGCGGAACCCTTGGCACTAACGCTTACACCCGGGAGTCCACTTCCATCCTCAGATGAAGTGACTTTACCGGTAACTTGCCTTGTTTGAGCGAATAATGTGCTTACTACAGCCATCATCAACACCCAGGATAGTACTAGTTTTTTCATGTTGTTTAGTTTAATGAATGAAATAGAATCCGAAATTTACTACCGAAACTTCAAAAACCAACTATTTGTTTATAAAAATTCTAAAG
>JACCDK011457420.1_pt1 | contig 22065 bp, 22 predicted proteins | sample 7445871 | NCBI WGS metagenome assembly JACCDK01 (sample SAMN15323436, study PRJNA562643) | freshwater metagenome | isolation source: river surface water | place: USA:Blue River Watershed | collected 2017-08-15
AACATCGTCTCTGAAGAGGGCACTTTAATCAACGGCTCCATCTTCCTAACGTGGACAGGCAAGCTCGAATTAGCTTTCATTTGCAGCTTATTGGTGAGTTTCGCTGCGATGGCCTACGGCCCGATTGCCGCCTTCCTGGTCGAACTTTTCCCTACCAAAATCCGCTACACCTCCCTTTCCATCCCGTATCACTTTGCTAATGGGGTATTCGGCGGCTGTGCCCCTTTCGTAGCCACCTGGCTGGGATCAATCACCCACTCGAATTTCGCTGGATTGTTCTATCCCATCGCCCTAGCGGCCTTAACGGTCATCGTGGGCGCGATTTATTTACCAGAAACTAAGGGGAAAGCGCTAAGCGACTAAAATAGGACTTTTCCATTAATTCGGTGGACATCTTTTGAAATATTCCCTTTAAATAAATATGCTTTGGCACTAAACCAAAATGGGGGTATATTTGTTGTTAAATTTCGTTTTTCTGAGAACCCTTTTTGTGTGACTCAGTATGGCGAAGCCGTGCAAATGTTAAAATAGTTTAATAGTTTGAAAAAAGCATTAATTACAGGAATAACAGGTCAAGATGGAGCATATCTTGCCGAATTTTTATTGTTAAAAGGGTATGAAGTTCATGGTATAAAACGGAGATCCTCATTAATAAATACACAACGAATTGATCATTTATATCAGGACCCTCATGTGCCAGATCGCAATCTGCACCTACATTATGGGGATTTAACTGATAGCACTAATTTAATTCGCATTATTCAAGAGGTTCAGCCTGATGAAATCTATAACTTGGCAGCAATGAGTCATGTGGCTGTTAGTTTTGAAGAACCAGAGTATACTGCTAATGCTGATGGAATAGGAACCTTGCGTATTTTAGAAGCAGTTCGGTTACTAGGTCTAACGAAAAAAACTAAAATATATCAAGCGTCTACCTCTGAATTGTACGGATTAGTTCAAGCTGTGCCTCAATCAGAGACAACGCCTTTTTACCCTCGTTCTCCATACGCGGTTGCAAAGCTTTATGCTTATTGGATTACAGTTAATTATAGGGAAGCATATGATATGTTTGCTTGCAATGGGATTTTATTTAACCACGAATCTCCTCAAAGAGGAGAGACATTTGTAACACGTAAAATTACTCGAGCAACTGCTAAAATAGTTTTGGGTCACGAAGAGTGTTTGTATTTAGGTAATCTTAATTCAGAAAGGGATTGGGGCCATGCTAAAGACTATATTGAAGGAATGTGGTTGATTTTGCAACAAGAAAAACCTGAAGATTTTGTTCTTGCTACTGGTGTAACAACAACTATCAGGGAGTTTGTCCGCTTAGCTTTTGGTGAAGTTGGAATCGAATTAGGATTTAGTGGGGAAGGGGAAAATGAGGTTGGGTTCGTTGTTAAATGTAATGGGGATTATCAACTTGAGCCCGGTAGGGTTATTGTTAAAGTAGATCCAAAATATTTTAGACCAACTGAGGTCGAATTATTGTTGGGTGATCCATCAAAAGCAATGTCTAAATTAGGGTGGAAGCCTAAGTATGATTTGAAATCTTTAGTTAAGGAAATGATTCAAAGTGATGTTGAATTGTTTGATAAAATTCTTTAGTATTTAATATCAATGAAAATAGCAGTTGTAGGCACAGGGTATGTTGGATTAGTTACAGGTACTTGTTTTGCTGAAACAGGTAACAAAGTGACTTGTGTAGACATTAATCAATCGAAAGTTGAAAAATTGAGCGCTGGACAAATCACGATTTATGAGCCAGGCTTAGAAAAGATTTTTTTAAGGAATATCAAAGAGACGCGTTTAAAATTCACCATAGATTTAGAAGAAGCGATAGCTGATGCAGAGATCATCTTTTTAGCATTGCCCACTCCTCCGGGTGCGGATGGTAGTGCGGACTTAAAGTATGTTTTGGGTGTTGCAGATAATTTAGGAAAAATATTAAAAAGCTATAAAGTAATTGTAAATAAAAGTACGGTGCCAGTAGGTACGGCTGAAAAAGTAAAAGCTGCCATTTCTAAAAACTACAATGGGGATTTTGATGTAGTTAGTAACCCAGAGTTTTTAAGAGAAGGTGTGGCGGTGGATGATTTTATGAAACCAGATAGAGTGGTGGTAGGTACAAGGTCAGAGCGTGCAAAAAAATTAATGAGGGAACTATACGCCCCATTTGTAAGACAAGGCAATCCAGTCATTTTTATGGATGAGCGTAGTTCGGAATTGACAAAATATGCAGCCAATAGTTTCCTTGCCACAAAAATATCTTTTATGAACGAAGTTGCGCAATTGTGTGAGCGCATGGGCGCAGATGTGGACATGGTGAGAAGAGGGATTGGATCAGACGATAGGATTGGTAAGCGTTTTTTATTCCCAGGCATAGGCTATGGTGGTTCATGTTTTCCTAAAGATGTACAAGCATTAATTATGTCATCGGATGAGGTGAACTATGACTTTGAGATTTTAAAAGCAGTCGAAAAAGTAAATACTGTACAAAAATTACATTTGTTTCAAAAGATAAATGCATACTATCATAACGATTTAAAAGGTAAGCATTTTGCATTATGGGGTTTGGCTTTTAAGCCCAATACCGATGATATTAGAGAAGCCCCATCATTAGCAATTATTGAAGCATTAATCAAAGCAGGAGCAACAGTTACAGCTTATGATCCTGAGGCTATGCCCAATGTAAAATTACAGATAGGAGATAGAATAAAGTTTGCAGAAAATCAATATCAAGCCTTGAAAGGCGCAATGGCTTTGATTATCGCTACAGAATGGAGTGAGTTCAGGACTCCTGATTTTGAGCAAATGGATCAGCAGTTAAAGTTAAATAAGGTTGTTTTTGATGGAAGAAACTTATTTGATATAGCTAAGATGATGGAGTTGGGCTATCATTATGAAAGTATCGGTAGGGCAAATGCTTGTTAAAATGAGTCAAAAAAGAATTTTAATTACAGGAGCAGCTGGATTTTTAGGGTCGCATTTGTGTGATCGTTTCATTAAAGAAGGCTGCTATGTGATAGCAATGGATAATTTGATCACAGGAGACTTGATGAATATTAAGCACCTAAGATCAAATCAGAATTTTGAATTCATCCACCATGATATTACGACCTTTATAGATATTAAAGGGGACTTGGATTATATTTTACACTTTGCATCACCAGCGAGTCCGATTGACTATTTAAAGATTCCTATTCAAACCTTGAAAGTAGGTGCGATGGGTACCCACAATTGTTTAGGCTTAGCCAAAGCAAAGGGGTCAAGAATATTGGTAGCAAGTACAAGTGAAGTATATGGAGATCCATTAGTACATCCACAAACCGAAGAATACTGGGGCAATGTTAATTCAGTGGGGCCAAGAGGGGTGTATGATGAAGCAAAACGTTATATGGAATCTATCACCATGGCGTACCATACATTCCATCAAGTAGAGACAAGAATCATCCGTATCTTTAATACTTACGGTCCAAGAATGCGCCTGAATGACGGAAGAGCATTACCTGCATTTATTGGTCAAGCATTAAGAGGCGAGGACATGACGGTGTTTGGAGACGGTTCACAAACAAGAAGCTTCTGCTATGTGGATGATTTAGTAGAGGGTATTTATAGATTATTATTAAGTGACTATTCAAGCCCTGTGAATATTGGTAATCCTAATGAGATTAGCTTAAAGGATTTTGCAGAAGAGGTGTTGAAACTAACAGGGTCAACTGTGAAAATTGTGTACAAGGAATTACCAATAGATGATCCTAAGCAAAGACAACCAGATATTACCAAAGCAAAAGCCATTTTAGGTTGGGAGCCAAAAGTAAATCGTTCCGAAGGTTTAAAGAAGACCTACGATTACTTTAAAGCATTGCCCCCAAGCGAGTGGACAAAGCTGCCTAAAGAATTTACTTCTAAATAATATTATATGCAAATCATTTCACATAGAGGATATTGGAGGGTAAGTGCTGAAAAAAATAAAATTAATGCATTTGAACGCTCATTTAAATTGGGATTTGGAACAGAAACAGACATAAGAGATTTTAATGGCGAATTGGTTATTTCTCATGATATCCCAAATTCATCAATTGAAGAATTAATATATGTAGATGATTTTTTTAAACTATATAAATCAATCGGCAATAATCTACCACTTGCATTGAATATAAAATCAGATGGTCTGCAAGAAATGTTAAAAAACTTGATTATTAAGTATGATATATCAAACTATTTTGTTTTTGACATGTCAATACCAGACACTTTAGGATACATGAAAAGAGGTATAAAATATTTTTCTAGACAAAGCGAGTTTGAAACAATACCTAGCTTATATAAAGAATGTAGCGGAGTTTGGTTAGACGAATTTGTAAACCATTGGATCACACCTCAAATCATAGAAGAGCATTTAAAAATAAATAAATTGGTTTGTATTGTTTCTCCAGAATTACATGGTAGAAATAATATTCAAGAGTGGGCAAATTATAAAAATTTCATAACTAATCAATTTTCTGAAAATCTAATTTTATGTACAGATAAACCAGAAGATGCAAAAAAATATTTTTATGAAGATTAAGGCGGTCATATTTGACATGGATGGGGTGCTTATAGATGCAAAAGAATGGCATTACGAGTCATTAAATCGAGCACTAAGTATATTTGGAACAGAAATAAGTCGTTATGATCATTTAGTGACTTTTGATGGGTTACCCACAAAAAAGAAATTAGAGATGTTAAGTCTTGAAGGTGGGTTCCCAAAGAAACTTCATTCATTTGTAAATGATTTAAAACAACAGTATACGATGGAGATTGTCTATACAAGTTGTAAACCAGTATTTCAACAACAATACGCATTAGCTAGATTAAAATCTGAAGGTTATAATTTAGCTGTCTGTTCAAATTCAATTAGAAAAACAGTTGAAATTATGATGGAAAAAGCAGCATTACAGGAATACCTAGAATTTTTTCTTTCTAATCAGGATGTTAAACAGGGCAAGCCTAATCCAGAGATGTATAATCTTGCAATTAGCAGATTAAACTTGAGTCCTTCAGAATGTTTAATTGTTGAAGATAATGAACATGGGATAAAAGCAGCGATGAGTTCTGGAGCGCATGTATTAAAAGTTGAAAGTCCCAATGATGTTCATTATGAAAATATAATATCAAGAATAAAAGAAATAGAAAGCCATGCTTAAAATAATTATACCACTTGGAGGTTCCTCGGATTTATTTTCTTCTGCCGGTTATTATTATCCTAAGCCGTTAATTGAAGTAAAAGGCCTACCGATGATAGAAATGGTTTTACAGAATCCTCTTAAAATAACGGGGGATAAAAAATTTATATTTATTGTTAAGGAAGAAGACTGTAGCAAATTCCACCTTGACAACACTTTGAAAATTTTAGTTAAAGACTCAACTATTATTAAAATCAAGAATGAAACAAAAGGAGGACTTTGTAGTGTGCTTTTGGCTATAGATGAAATTCAAGAAGATGACGAGTTATTGATATTGAATGGCGATCAAGTTGTAGATTATGATTTTTCAGAAATTTTAGATTATTGGAAAAGCAAATACGCCGAGGCAGGATTAGTAACATTTAAGTCGGTTCATCCAAGATGGTCATATGCAAGAGTAAAAGACGATATTGTTTTACAAACTGCCGAAAAAAACCCTATCAGTAATAATGCGATAGCAGGAATTTATTATTTTAAAAATGCTAAATTATTTTTTAATTCTTCCTTTTCGGTAATTAAAAACGATGTTCAATTGGATGGAAAATATTTTATTTCTCCAGTCATTAATGAATATGTTCTAAAAAATAAGAGTGTAATTCCATTTAACATTGAAACTGCGGCATATCATTTATTTTACTCACCTCAAGTACTTCAAGAATTTGAAAGAACTAAATAAAAATTTATGGATTTATATAAAATAGAAGATATGTTTAAGGGGTGGTTTATTGGAGATTTTGAACCATCACTATATAAAACTCAAGATGTAGAGGTTGGAGTTAAAGAGTATGAAGCTGGAGAATATGAATCACATCATTATCATAAAATTGCAACTGAATTCACAGTAATTATAGATGGGAAAGTAGAAATGAATGGGAAAAGTTATTCGAGTGGAGATATTATTAGAATTATGCCAAATGAAATAACAGACTTTAAAGCAATTACAAATACAAAGACTGTTGTAGTTAAGATACCTGGAGCAAAAAATGATAAATATACAAGTATATGATTAATATAGTTATTCCTATGGCAGGACTTGGAAGTCGTTTCGCTAGTGCTGGATACGAAAAGCCAAAACCTTTTATTGATGTGTTAGGTATTCCAATGATACAAAGAGTAATGATGAATTTAGAGTTGGAAGATTCTCGATTTATATTAATTGCCAGAAAAGAACATCTTGAAAAAGAAAAAGAAATAGTTGATAAAATAAAAGAAATATATAACAATGTTATTTTTATCGGAATTGATAAACTTACAGAAGGTACAGCTTGTACACTACTTTATGCAAAAAAATATATAGATAATAGTTCTCCATTGCTAATTGCTAATTCTGATCAAATTGTAGATATTGAAATTGGAGATTTTGTTAATCAATGTTTAAATAAAAATCATGATGGATCTATTCTAACCTTTGATGATCCGGAACGTAATCCTAAATGGTCCTTTGCGAAAAAAAATGATTTAGGCTTAGTTGAAGAAGTAAGAGAAAAAGTTCCAATTTCTGATGAAGCAACAGTAGGGATTTACTTTTTTAGTAGAGGTTCTGATTTTGTTGATGCAGCTGTACAGATGTTTATTGAGAATGATAGAGTTAATAATGAATTTTACACATGTCCAACATATAATTATCTTATCATTCAAGGTAAAAAAATTGACACTTATAAAATAAAACAAGTGTATATGCATGGAATTGGTATTCCTGAAGATCTTATTGCTTATATAGAGATAATTAGAAATAATAATTTTGAGTAATAAGAAAAAAATAATTCACGGGTCAATAATTGACGTTTTTGGTAATATTGCTTCCTCTATTGTAAGTTTTGTTTTTATCAAGTTGTATTTCAACATTGTTACAAAGGAAGAATATGGAATTTGGCTTGCTATAAATGGTGTCGCTTCTTTAATTGGACTTGTAGATATTGGTGTGGATCAATTTTTAATAACTCAACTAACAAATCCAAAGTTATTTGATGACAAAAAAATAAATACAATAATTTCAAATAGTATAATAATAAAGACGATCATAGCTTTCTTATTTATCATAGTTGGTTATATTGTTTACATTTTTTTGCCATTATTAGTGAATGTGCCTATTAGTTACTTAGATGTAGCTAAGTCCACGTTCAGTATAAATATTATTTATTTGATTCTAAATATTTTTTTCAATTCTTCAATGACTATTTTGATAGCGAAAAATCATTTTTCACTTGTAAACAGTATAGTTGTTGTTGGATCAATAATTAATAGTTTTTTAGTTTTTATTTTATTGAAACAAGGACTAGGAATTGTAAGTTTTCCACTTACCTTATTACTTATTGGGATAATTCAATTTATGATTCTTATATGGTACATAAATAAAACCTATCCTCATATTAGACTTGGAAAAATTGATTTAAAAGGCCAAAAAGAAATGGTATCTTATTCATTTTCTTTCCAGATTACAAAAATCGCATACGTTGTAAGGAATCAATTTTTGTTTATTGCAATTAATAATATTGTTGGACCTCTATATGTAACGCTTTATAGTATCACAAATAGAATTCCACAAATGGTTGGAATATACATGAATAAACTAGTAAGTCCTTTTTTCCCAACATTTTGTGAATTAGTAAATGATGATCAAAATGAAAAATTAAAATCATTGGTAATTAGAATGACGAAATTTCTTGTGAGGTATTCAATTTTCTTTTGTTTGGGAGTTTATTTCTTTAATAGAAGTTTTATAACAATTTGGGTTGGAGAAGATAAATTTTCGGGGATACCTTCATTGATTTGGTTACTATTATTTACTTTTATAACATCAAGTTTTTGCGGATTTGGCATTATTATTTATGCAACTAAAAAATTTGAAAAATTACCTATAATATCTATTATAGAGGTATTGATGACTATTGGATTAACTTTTTTAATAGGTAAAAGTTATGGATTTATCGGTGTTTTAGCAGGATTTGTAATTGGATCAAGCATTTCTCAATTCTACATGGCATATCTAGCATTTAAACAAATACGTTTGTCATTAGTACAATTCATAAATGCAAGTTGGCAATTCATACTTTTTCCTAATTTAATTTCATTATTTGTTATTTTAGGTATCAATAAAATTGCACTTATAACTAACATTTATAGTTTTTTATTCTGGTGTGTTATTTACTCATTATCTAATTTTTGTTATTTTGAATTCCCTCAAATTATAAAATCTAAAGAAAAAAGTTTTGTAAATAAAATAAGAAGTGCGTTTCAGTTATGAAAATAGGATGTATTATACAAGGTGATATTAGAGAAAATTTTGATTTTGTATGTCAAGAAATTATGAAACACTTTGATGTTACAATTGTTTCAACGTGGACAAGCGAGTTTGATAAAGTAAAAAAAATAGACAAAATACACTATATTTTTAATGAACTACCTGAAGAGTATGGTTATTCTAACAGAAATCTACAAAGATTAAGTACTTCTAACGGAATTAATTTAGCAAGAAAATTGAATTGTGATTATGTTTTAAAGTGGAGAACAGATATGTTACCATTAAAGTTAGATGTTAATAAACTTTTAACTATGTCTAATTTCAATTTGTCTAATCAAGTCAAATCGAGAATTGTCACTTGTGCATTTAGAAATTTGACGGTAACCCCTGATTGGTTCTCATCTATTCCCGATTTATTTTCTTTTGGACACATTGATATGATGGAATTATTATGGTCTGATTATAATATTGATTATTCAAAAAAATTTAATTTCCCTAACTTAATGCAAGTTGAGGTTGGCAAAGATTGGTTAATTGATAAAAATATCATTGGTAATTATTGTGCTGAAACAGAATTATACTCAGTTTTTAAAGGCAGAATAATTGATAAATTTAATATAAAATTAACTCATGAAGATATTGTTAAAGAGTTTTTCTATTTGTTTAACCATGATGATTTAAAAATTGTTTGGTTTGGTAAAAATCAATCATTCCGTCCAATTTTAGCTTTATATTATCCATGGTGGACGGCAAAGACTTGGATGGGAAAAAAAAATGTAGAAGTAATTTCATATGGATATCCAGCTAGTTTCTATTCTAGAATTTTAATGAAAATAATTGTTCCAATCTTGACATATACCAGTAATATTAAACAGAAATATCAATTGATTAGATATCTAAATAATAATATACACAATGGATAAAAGATTGATATCAAAATTATTGAATTTACCGAAACGTATTTTAGAAGATTACAGTCAGTTTCGGTTTATCAATGGTATAAATAAAGAGACATGGAATAACAATGATGATTTAGTTAAGTGGTCTTTAGCCCAAGGATCATCTAGTGAAACTATGCAATTGCTTGACAATTCATCCGAAATAGTTAAAAGTGGTTTACAGTTAAGGGCTGAAGTAATTAGCGAATTTGAAAACAAATATAAATTAGATAATAAAGATAAAATTTTAGTTCATTTACCACCATTTAATATCTCTCCAGGAGGGTATTCGTTATTCTCAAATTTAATAGATTCATTTAATTTTATTGGCATTGAGTCAAAAGCGTTTAAATGGGATGAAGACCTAGGACAATCTTTAGAATTATTTAAGCCAACAATTTTTATTTCTAGTGATAATAGAGAATATTTGGATAAGATAAACTGGGACTTAATCCAATCTTACAAAAATATATTTGGTTTAAAAGTTGGACTAACTGCATCAATTGAAGCTTATGGAAATACCCCTTTGATTCCCAGATTGAAGTGGGCAAAAAATAGGATTGATTTTTATTATAGTTTTAGGCCACAAGAATATATCAACTTAAGAAGCGATTATACTCCATATTTTGAAGAAGGATATGAAATTTTTACAATTGAGTTCGGAGCAAATCCTCTTTGTTATTATCCAGTAAATACTACTGCGAAAGATATTGATTTTATTTTTTTAGGTTCTAACACAAGAGACAAGCATTCTAGATTCTATGAATATTTTCCATCAATTTTCAATAATTACAGTGGGGTATTGATTGGACAAGGGTGGAATAAACATGAAAGTTGGGCAGATAAAAATATTCATAAATATATGTATGGGAGATCAAAAATTGGATTAAACCTTCATGGCAGTAATCAAACAGGTTTTCCAATAGAATTAAATGAGCGGACATATATTCTTGCAGCTTGTGGGATTCCACAACTAATAGATAATGTTGATCTATTGAAATTTAGATTTAAGAAAGAATCGCTTTTTATAGCAGAAAATCCAAAAGAGTATGTAGAAATGTTTAAATGGATATTAGATAATCCAAATGAATCTGAAAAAAGAGCGCTTTCGGCATTAAACGAAGTATATACAAAATACACAACATTTCACAGAGTTGAAAAATTTTACAACCAAATTAAAAAATAGATGCAAATATTAGACAAAATCAAACAAGTATTTCTCTTGGTGAGATTAATAAACATAGATCAAATCAGATCTTTTCGATTAAAATCTAAAGAGTATATTTCAATAGTAAACTCGTTTTATTCAATTGAGGAATTGAGAGAGCTTAATTCAAATGGGTATAGTTGGGATGATTGGAGAGAAAAATTAAGAACAAAATTTAGAAATAATTTGTCAATATCCTTTTTAAGGGATCAGTTGATAAATTTTACGATGGTGTTTAGTGATAGTAATATCGAAGCAACCGAAGTAAGAATAGACTTATCTAAGAAAGTATATTTAGATCAAATTAGAAATTTGTTAGAAGAAGATTTTATTGGATTGCCACTTATTGCCAATTCAATGTATTTAACCTCTGCAAATAGAGCTCACCATGTAATGCATATGTCTAAGTATAAAGAAACTACTCATAATGATATTTGGGACGCTACATCTATTATTGAATGGGGAGGTGGATATGGCAATTTTTCAAGAGTTATCTATAAAATGAATCCCAATGTTCAATATACAATAATAGATTTACCAGAATTGCTCGCTGTGCAGTATGTATATTTGTCAAGTTTAGGTATTAAGGTGAATCTAATTAAAAGTAAAGTAGATAAATTATTACCTGGCTGCATTAATTTAGTGAGTTCAATTTACTTGACAAATAATATTGATTTTAATATTAAAGCTGATACATTTATTTCAACTTGGGCTATTTCTGAATGCCCTGAATATTTACAAGATTTTGTCTACAAAAACGATTTTTTTGGGGCTAGAAAAATTTTAATTGCTTCAAAAATTGATGGTAACAATAAGTTGTCAAATTTGGAGATAAGCAATATTAAAAAAATAGCTGTCCCCTTTTTTGTTGAAGAGCATCAATATTGGTTTAAATAATTATTATGTTAATATTAATTAAATATTTTTTATACAGGATATGGTTGTTTTTTAAATGCAATGAAAAATCGAATGAAAAATCCAATATATATGAATTTATAATATTTTCTAAAGACAGACCAACCCAGCTTAATCTATTATTAGAATCCCTTAACATTAATGTTGAAGGAAGTTATGTTGTTAAAGTTCTATACGCAACCAGTGATTTTTCGTATAAAATTGCATATACTGAATTAGAAAAAATCCACAGTTTTAACGATAATATATCATTCTATGAAGAACAAAAATCATTTAAAAGCTCTTTGATAAGTATCATTTCTGTTGTAAAAAGCAGTAGGGTGTTTTTTTTAGTTGACGACATCATATTTAAGGAAAAAATAAATTTATCTACTTTAGATTCAATTAATACTTTTAAATATGTATTCTCTCTAAGAAATGGTGTAAATTTAAATTATTCATATGTAGTACAAAAAAAACAATCTTTACCTTCTTTTGTAAAATATAATGATGAATTATTGTCATGGAAAATAAATGAAGGCGAATTAGATTGGAGTTATCCATTGTCAGTTGACGGGCATTTATTTTCATTCAACGAGGTAAATTTTTGGGTAAGATACTTGGAATATAATGCACCAAATACATTTGAAATGAAAATGCAAATTTTCAATTTTATATATAAAAAGAAGCTTGGTTTGTGTTTTAATAAATCTATTATTTTCAATAATCCATGTAATAAAGTTCAATCTGAAGTTAATAATTTACATGGTAGTGTACATCAAGAAAAATTGCTAGAATTTTGGAATCAAGGCTTTAAAATCAATTATAACACTTTAAATAAGTATAATAATAGAAGCGTACATGAAGAAGTAGAGTTTAAATTAGTAAAACGTTAATAATATGTTAGTTTCTATTATTATTCCTGCGTTTAATTCAGCCCTTACAATTTCAGATACACTTAATTCAATTCTTGCCCAATCGTATATTAATTGGGAAGCATTAGTAATTGATGACGGTTCTACTGATGATCTTGAAAATTTCATTAAGAGGTTTACTGATCCGAGAATCAAGTATTTTTACAAAGAAAATGGAGGTGTTGCTTCAGCAAGAAATTTTGGAATAAAAAATGCTGGGGGAGATTATATTGCATTTTTAGATTCTGATGATATCTGGCATTCTGATAAGCTTAGAGAATCTATTAATGTATTGATTGATGAAAAGTCGGATTTAGTTTATACTGATATTTTAATGTTTGTCAATGATTTTAATAAGTCATTTAAATATAAATATTGTGAACCTTTTGATATTTCCAATGATTATTATAGACTCCTAGTTTATGACTATGTTCCTACATTAACTGTTGTAGTTAAATCATCTGTTTTAGATGATATTGGGGAATTTGATGAAAATTTAAATGGAACTGAAGATTGGGACTTGTGGATTAGAATAGCAAAAAGCTATAAATTTTCTTATATTAATAGGGAATTATCATTTTATCGTTCTTCAAGTTCGGGACTTTCAAAAGCTAATAGAGATAGGCATTTAATTGAGGAATTGAAAGTTATCAAGAAGCATGTTTTTAATGATAGTGTCAATAATTCAATTCGAAAGCAAGCTTTATGGGTATGGACTAGAAAAGTGTTTTATAATCATATTAAGTTAAGAAGGTATTTAAGTGCAATAAATTCTTTTTGTAAAATGATTTATTTAATTCCATTTAAAAAAGAAAATCTATTCTTGAATTGAAAAAAAACATTTTAATAATATCTCATGAATTTCCACCAGTAATTGGGGGAGCTGGTAGTGTTGCAGAGACAAATGCAACTTTGCTTTCATTGAATAATAATGTGACTGTATTAACGAAGTATATTAAGAATAGAGAAAGAAATAAATCATATTCAATAATTGAAGTAAATGCTCCCTCTGTAATTTTCCCAATTTTCTATTATTTAAAATTAATTAGTTTATTTAGTAAGATTAAATTTGATAATATTATTGTTAATGATACTGCAGCAGCAATTATTTGCGCTTTGTTTTTTAATAAAAGTCATTTCAGTTATACTTCTATGTATTTCCATGGCTCAGAAGTTGAAGAAATTATTAATAGTTCTAGACCTTCAATTTATATTATAAAAAGATTATATTTAAATGCGATAAGAAAGTCAAGACAACTAGTTTTTGTTAGTAATTTTTTAAAAATTAAAATTTTAAATGTAATTACTGACAATTTAGAACTTATTGAGAAATCAAAAGTGGTATATACATTAGTCGATCCTGATAAATTTCATCCTAAGTACAATACAGATTTATTTGATTCTTTGAAAGGAAAAAAAATTGTATTAACCGTTTCTCGAGTTGTAGAAAAAAAGGGTTTAATTGAAGTTGTTGATCTTATAGAGTCATTAAATTATGTTTCTGAAAATAAATATCATTGGGTCTTGATTGGGAACGGTGATTATGTTCTTGAATTAAAGAGCTATTTAAAAGATAAAAATTTAAATGAACATTTTACCCACATAGAATTTATTGAAAGAGAAAAGCTTAATGAATATTACTCGATGTCTGACGTCTTTATTCTTTTATCTAATTTTGAAGAATCATTTGGTCTTGTCTATCTTGAAGCATGTTTATGTGGTACCCCGGTTATTGGCAAGAACAAAGGAGGCGTTAAAGAAGTGATTAAGAATGGTGTAAATGGATATCTTGTAAATACCCATGAAGAGGCTATTAAAGCAATACAAGATATTGAAGAAATTTCATCAGATTCTTGTATTGAATTTGTGAATAACTTGTATGCAGGCCATAATGTCAAGAAATATACAAAAGAACTTTTAACTTTTCCTAAATAAATGTTCGCCTACTGGCTATTTTTTATAATCATTTGCTTTTTTGCCCTACTAGTAATTTTCAAAATTAGTAAGTTTGAAACTTTTTTAATATTTATATTGGCAATTTTCTCCCTTATACTTTTTTGTGGTTTAAGGACTGAATCAAATGATTATGATGGATATAGAGAAATTTTTAGCCAAGTACCTTCAATGGTTGATTTGAGTTATGAATGGATTATAAGTAAATCTGTTAATGTAGAGTATGGTTTTATTATTTTATCGTCTTTCATTAAATTATTTTCAAATAACGTTGTTTGCTTAATGCTAGTTGTGGCTTCGATGTCCATAATTTTAAATAGTTATGTTATTTGGAAATTATCACCTTATGTATTTTTATCTTTGTTATTATATTTTTCTCATAATTTCATCCTTAAAGAGACAATACAAATTCGGCAAGGTTTAGCATCAGCAATTATTTTATATGGATTTTATAAACAGAATAATAAACTACTCGTTTTTTTGTTAGTTATGGTTGCGGGATCAATACAGTCAAGTGCTTATTTAGTTTTTATACCTCTATATTTTGCGTACAAGAATATCACCAATAATCAATATTATATGATTCTTATAACTGTTATTATTTTAACAGTTATTTTTTCAGGAAGACATCTATTTGAATCTATTTTGAATTTATTTGGTCTTCCAGATAGTATTAGCGGATACTTAGGATGGGAAGAACATGACTTTAAATTAGGATTTTTTAGTCCCATTTTGATTAAACAGATTTTGATTTTTTCTGTGCTATTATATTTTAGAAATCAGTTGAAAGATAAATTTAGATATTTCAATTTTATTTTTAATTTTTATTTTTTCTCTACACTTTGGTATATATATTTTAATGATTTTGCTATTATTGCGGGAAGGGTTTCTAATCTATTTAGTGTGGGCGAAATTATATTAATCCCTATGTTGATTACCATACTTTTGCCAAGGCAAAGAATCTATTTATATTTATCAATTATCGGTTTAGGCGCAATTACCTTGTTTTTTGATTTAAATTCTGGTTCTGTTTTCGAATATAAAAATATATTCTTTTAGTTATTATAATGAAAATTGCCATAATACTTCCTAATCTGTCAAGAAACGGGCCAATTTTTGTAGCGCAAGAACTTGTCTCTGTTCTATTTGATAAAGTTGAGCTTATAGATGTTTATTATTTTGATGATATAGTTGATCTTTCATTTAAGTGTTCAACAATACAAATTTCATTTTGGGAAAAAATAGATTTTGATAGATATGATATTATACATTCGCATATGTTGCGCCCTGATCTTTATATTTTTTTAAATAAAAGTAGAATTAAAAAAGCAAAAACATTTACAACTCTTCATCAATATAATTTTGAATATTTAAAAAATGATTATAATGTAGTTCTTTCATTTTTTGTAAGTTTAATTTGGGGGCATATTTTAAAAACTTTTGACAAAGTTGTTACACTAACTAGTCATATGTGTTCCTATTATTATGATAAAGGCATATTAAACAGTTGTTATATATATAATGGAAGAAACATCTCTAATGTAAAATATATTAACTCCCCATTTTTAGATCATATTAAATCTCAATATAAAATTCTTGGAACTACTGGATTACTTATTAAAAGAAAAGGGCTTGAACAAATAATTAAGTTATTGAATTATAATGAAAATTATTTTTTTATAGTTATTGGAGATGGGCCAGAGTATAATGTATTATATGATTTAGCGGTTAACCTTAATGTTTTAGATCGTTGTTTGTTTTTAGGAAAGAAGGCTAATCCATTTGAGTTTTATTCTTATTTCGATTTGTTTATTTTCCCAACGAGGAACGAAGGTATGCCTATGAGTCTCATTGAAGCTGCAGCTTTAAATCAAACTGTTGTTTGTTCAAATATTCCAGTACTAAAAGAAATTTATTCTAATAAAGAAGTTTCTTTTTTTGAACTTGATAATATTGATTCCTTAATGCAAGCTGTTGATTTTGCTCTTAATAATACTAATAGTTTAAATTTTAATTTGAATATAAAATATAACCGCACTCAGACCTCAGAGATTATGGCTTCTAATTACTATGATCTTTATGTTAATACTTTAAATAAATAAAAATGTTCAAAAACAAATCATTATTAATAACAGGTGGAACTGGTTCTTTTGGAAATGCAGTTTTAAAAAAGTTTCTAGATACAGATATCAAAGAAATAAGAATTTTTAGCCGTGATGAAAAAAAACAACACGACATGAGGACTGAATTAAAAAATCCTAAAATTAAATTCTATATAGGGGATGTTCGTGATTATGATAGCATATATACTGCTTTAAATGGAGTTGACTATGTGTTTCATGCAGCCGCACTAAAGCAGGTTCCTTCCTGTGAATTTTACCCAGTTGAAGCCGTCAAAACTAATGTATTAGGGACAGAAAATGTGTTAAATGCAGCTATTAATCAGCATGTTTCTAAGGTTATTTGTCTAAGTACTGATAAAGCAGTTTATCCAATAAATGCTATGGGTATTTCAAAGGCAATGATGGAGAAAATAATGGTAGCTAAATCAAGGGCTTCTGGAAATACTATTATAGTTGGAACTCGATATGGAAATGTAATGGCATCTAGAGGGTCAGTAATTCCTCTATTTCACGATCAAATATCAAATCAAAAAGATATTACTATCACAGATCCAAATATGACTAGATTTATGATGACTTTAGATGATGCAGTTGAATTAGTTTTGTATGCATTTGAAAATGGTAATACAGGTGATATATTCGTTCAGAAATCACCTGCATCAACCATAGGAGAATTAGCCGATGCAATGAAAAAAATATATAATTCTAAAGTTGATATTAATATTATTGGAACAAGGCATGCTGAAAAGTTATATGAAACACTTCTTGCAAAAGAGGAAATGATGCATGCTGAGGATTTAGGTGAATATTATAGAGTACCAGCAGATAATAGAGACCTAAATTATAATAAATATTTTTCAGAGGGCTCACTTAATATCTCTGATATCGATGATTATCACTCTCACAATACTAAAAGACTTAGTGAATCTGAGTTAATTAATTTATTGAATAGTATTGGATATTCCAATTAAGGAAATACAGATTATGGCAAAATTAAAATTACTTACAGTAATCGGTACAAGACCTGAAATCATTAGATTGGCTGAGATTATCAAATTAGCCGATAAAATGTTTGATCATATTTTAGTGCATACTGGCCAAAATTATGATTATAGCCTAAATGAAATTTTTTTTGAGGATCTTGAATTAAGGAAACCTGATTATTTTTTGAATGTTGTTGGGAATAATTTAGGAGCAACGATAGGTAATGTAATTGCTAAATCCTTTGATGTATTATTAAAAGAACGTCCTGACGCATTACTTGTATTAGGGGATACTAATAGTGTTCTTTGTACAATTGCTGCGAAACGACTTAAAATACCTATTTTCCATATGGAAGCAGGTAATCGATGTTTTGATCAAAACGTACCAGAAGAAATTAACCGTAAAATTTCTGATCATATTAGCGATATAAATCTAACATATACCGAGCACTCAAGGAGATATTTATTAAGTGAAGGGTTTAGAAAAGATCATGTTTTTGTTACTGGATCTCCACTTTTTGAAGTTTTGAATAATTACAAAGAAAAAATAAAAAATAGTGAAATTGTAAAAAAATTAGATTTAGAAAAAGGAAAATATTTTGTTGTTAGTGCTCATCGAGAGGAAAATATAGATTTAGGGGATAATTTTAATGTTTTAGTTAATTCAATTAATGAGGTAGCAGAAACATATTCTCTCCCAATTATCTTTTCAACACATCCTAGGACACAAAATCGAATTAATAACAATAACATTAAATTTCACCCACTAGTAAAGAATTTAGAACCATTGGGTTTTTTTGACTATGTCAATTTGCAAAAAAATGCATTTTGTGTACTTTCTGATAGTGGCACAATTAGTGAAGAGGCTGCTATGATGGGATTTAAAGCTGTTAGTATCAGGACAAGTACTGAGCGACCTGAAGCGATTGATGCAGGATCAATTGTTTTAGGTGGTATCAGTTCTAGAGACATTTTAAACTCAATAGAAATAAGTATAAATACTTTCAATACTTTGAGTTTATCATTACCAAGTGAGTATAAAGTAATAGATGTCTCACAAAGAGTTATTAAAGTGATACAAAGTTATACTAGTATCGTAAATCGGGTAATTTGGAACAAGTGATGAAAAACAAAATAGTAATAATTGGTTCAAATGGAATGGCAGGGCATCTAATTTCTGACTATCTTATTTTGAACCCTAAATTTGAAATAGTAAAAGTTGCAAGAGATTCTTCAATAAAAAAAACTGATTATCAAATTGATGTTTCTGATTTTAATGCATTAGAAGAGTTAATTTCAATTTTAAAGCCTGATTATGTAATAAATGCGATTGGAGTATTAAATGCTGATGCAGAGAACAATCCAGATCGATCAGTATTGTTAAACTCTTATTTTCCTCATTTTCTTGCTAAAATTTGTGATAAATACGAATCTAGATTATTTCATATAAGCACTGATTGTGTATTTAACGGTAAAAAGGGATCGTATTTAGAAAATGATTTTAAAGATGGGATTGGGTTTTATGCGCAGTCTAAAGCACTCGGCGAAGTCAATTATCGTAACCATATTACAATTAGAACCTCTATAATAGGTCCAGATATTAAAAGAAATGGGATTGGATTACTAAATTGGATCTTATTACAAAATGGTGAAATAAATGGTTACTCTGAAGCTTTTTGGGGAGGCGTTACCACATTAGAATTAGCTAAAGCTATCGAATTTTTTATTATGCAAAATATAGATGGAGTTAATATTTATCATCTAACTAATAGTGAAAAAATTAGCAAGTTCGATTTGTTAAGAATTATTAATGAAGTTTTTAATTTGAAACTTAATATTTCATCATCAAGTGAATATAAGGTTGATAAGTCATTGGTTAACTCTAATAAGTCGATTGATTATAGAGTACCCTCTTATCAAATAATGATTGAAGAAATGTATAAGTGGATTCGAAAAAACAATGTGTCATACCCACAATACAATATAGAATAGTTTGAAGATTCTTGTAATATCTCAATATTTTTGGCCAGAAAATTTTAGAGTAAATGATCTTTGTCTTGAGCTTCAGAATCGAGGGCATGATGTTTCAGTGTTAACGGGAAAGCCTAATTATCCACATGGTCAATTTTTCAAAGGGTATGATTTTTTCGGAAAAAAGAAAGAAGATTATAATAGCATAACAGTCTATAGGGTACCCATAATTCCTAGGGGAAAGGGAGGTAGCGTAAACTTGATTTTAAATTATTTATCATTTGTTTTTTTTGCTTGTTTAAGATTATTTTCAATTACGGGGAATTTTGATAAAATTATTGTTTATCAACTTTCGCCAGCAACTGTAGGTTTCCCCGGGCTATTAGCCAAATGGAAATTTAAAGTTAAACTCTATTTTTACATTCAAGATTTATGGCCTGAAAGCCTAGTTGATGCTGGCGGATTAAATTCCAAAAATATTCTTAGAATTGTAAATTCAATGACGAATTTATTTTATAAAAAATCAACACAAATATGGGTCCAATCAACTGGCTTTGTAAAATACTTACAAAACAAAGGAGTCAATGAAGCAAAGATTAAATTTTTGCCAAATACTGTTGAATCCTTTTACAAGCCTGAAAAAATTCATGAAAAATATAAAGCTTACTTTCCTTTAGGCTTCAATATTGTTTTTGCAGGAAATATTGGCGTAGCGCAAGATTTTGATACTATCATAAATGCTGCCATCATATTAAAAAGTAAGAATTTAAATATTAACTGGGTGATTATTGGTGACGGCAGAGAGAAATCTAGAATAATTGAAAAAATTAATAATTATAATCTTAATGAATACTTTCACTTTTTAGGGTCTTTCCCAACTAATGAAATGCCTTTATTTTTCGCATGCGCAGATGCATTATTAGTAAGTTTGAAATCTAGCGAAATATTTTCTTTAACCATTCCATCGAAATTACAATCTTATCTAGCTTGCGGTAAGCCGATAATTGGCAATTTAGATGGTGTTGCTGCTTCAATTATCTTAGATTCTAATTCTGGACTTTGTTCTTCATCTGGAGATAAAAATACCTTAGCCTTCAATGTTGAAACCATGTATAGTATGGATTTGAAAGAACGGGAACAATTTGGGTCGAATGCATACAATTATTATCTCCAAAATTTTGACAGAAAATTGGTTTACAATAACCTCGAAGAATATCTAAAATAAAATGCTTAATCGTTTATTCGCCTTTGTAGTTCTCATAATTTTGTCTCCAATCTTTGTAGTTGTGGCTTTGGCCATATTCATTGAAGATGGAACTCCTATATTCTTCAAGCAAAAACGAGTAGGCATTAATTATACTTTCTTCTATATCTACAAGTTCAGAAGCATGAAGAAGAATACGCCTAATGTGGCGACGCATTTATTAGAAAATCCCGTATCCTATTTGCTGAAAATAGGAGGGGTATTACGGAAATTGAGTTTGGACGAATTACCTAACCTAATCAACATCATCAAAGGAGAAATGGTATTCGTGGGGCCCAGACCGGCTTTGTATAACCAAGACGATTTAATGGCGTTACGTGTTGCAGTTGGGGTAGACAAACTTAAACCAGGGATTACGGGTTGGGCACAGATTAATGGGAGGGATGAGATATCTATTGAAGCAAAGGTGGCATTAGAGAAAGAGTATTTAGAGAGGAAGTCGATTTGGTTTGATTTAGCGATTGTAGTGAAGACTTTTACGTCTGTGTTGTTTAGTAAAGGTGTAGCACATTAAATTTAATATGATTTAGAAAGAAAGCTCGCTGGATGGCGGGCTTTCTTAGTTTTTAAAGATTACCACTAAATAAAAATGCTTTTTACTGTTACTGCTATAGCATCGCTTCTCCTAATTTTTAGCTAAATTTGTAATAACTATACGTACCATAATATTTTAGTATGAAATTATTCAGTCGACTTCTTCTGACCCTTTCCTTTCTTGTACTTGTTCACGCTGCCTTCTCCCAAGCAAAACGTAAAGTGGAAGACTTAAGTGATGAAGAAATTGCTACCTTTTTTGAACGTGCCCAATCCAGTGGCATGACAGAAGCTCAATTAGAAAAAGCAGCGAAAGCACAAGGTTATACGTCGGCTGATATCGCAAAAATGCGTAGCCGTTTGACTCAATTAGGGGATAGTAAAACCAAAGAAAAGACGTCTACTGCAAAAGGGAAAACCTTATCGAAGAGAAGTGTTTCTGGCAAATTAAGTACAAAAAAAGGAGTTAAAAATGCCGATGATGAGAATACGGAAGATGATGGGATGGAAGACGAGGAATTGGTTGATTCTACAAAACTTCCTAAGAAGCTAATTTATGGTGCAAATCTTTTTAATAACAAGAAATTAAACTTCGAACCCGATTTGCGCATTGCCACTCCTGTGAACTATACCTTAGGACCAGATGATGAATTGAATATCGATATTTTTGGCGAAGTGATGGACAATTATACTGTCACGGTTAGTCCGGAAGGAACAGTGAAGATCCTAAATTTGAGTCCTATATACGTAAATGGATTAACAGTAGAGGTAGCATCTACTCGTATTGTGAGTCGTTTAAGACAATTATACCAAGGATT
>JACCDK011949931.1_pt1 | contig 22056 bp, 23 predicted proteins | sample 7445871 | NCBI WGS metagenome assembly JACCDK01 (sample SAMN15323436, study PRJNA562643) | freshwater metagenome | isolation source: river surface water | place: USA:Blue River Watershed | collected 2017-08-15
CGATCAGAGTGTCGGAAAGCAAATTGAGAGTTGATAGGTCGTGACCGGTTGCATTTGCGATATCAACAACGTCGTTCGTGCCGTCTGCAAATGCGAGGAGATCGAGAATTGCACTCACTGACTTCTGGTCCACTTGCCCGCCGATGTTGGGGTAGAGGCCACGCTTTCCTAGTTGCGGTTCGCCGGCAACGACTGCGTGAAGTACCCGGTTTCCTTCAAGAGTGTCAATCAGCTTGCTGTAAAGATTGAGAGTCGTTTGGAGGCCCCTTGGGGTAACGAAGGTGAGGTCGTCTGCGGACGTGTGGTACTCGGAGTACTCGTGATACTTGCTTCGCATCACAGACGCGACGGGCAGATCAACGAGTGGTGAGCAGTACTGACGCTCATCGCTTCCGCGTTGGAGAAAGGAATACTCAATGAAGTCCGGAGCATGTTGTGCGAGAACTCTCCGCGCGACTTTGTCTGCATACGTTTGCCCGGTCCGTGACGGCATGAACGAGAACCGTCCTTCATCTCCACAGCACGTGAGGACAAACCCAGCGCGCACATGCTTCTTGAGGTGGTTAAGGAGGTTGCTGAGGTAGACAACCGTTCCGATCGTTTCTGGGACGAAGACGAACCGGTACGTGTAGTTGCGGTCGATCTTTGTAATCCACTTGGCAAGGTACGTAGCAATGACCGGGCCCGAGAGTTCGTTGTTCGCCATTGATGGATGACAGACATAGGTTGAGAAAAGAACTTCATCATTCGACTTTCCGGGGATGACCAGTTCGCCGTAGGTCAACGAACCAGGCTTGAGGTCGGTGTCAATGACCACCTTGTACTGACCTGCGGCAAGTGTTTCGCGGAGTCGATGGGGAAGACAGAATCCCCAATCCCGTTTGTAGTAGCTCGTGACATAGGGAATCACATCAGGTTTGTCCGGCAACGAGTGCAAGTGTTTCTGAAGCTCTTCGAGATCGATGGTCACATCGACTGGGGTTGAGTAGCCAACGACGTGCAGGTTGTGATGGGCAAAGTCAACGACTCGTCGACCGCTTGGATCTTCGATGTATGCCGTTCGAATGTTCCATTCGTCGGGGACTGTCCAGTCGAAGGCGACGGTGCCGGACGGTACTTCGCGGATTACGAGCTCCGGGAGGATTTGCTTGATGAGTCCGAGTGTCTTTCGAACACCGTCGCCAGTGAGACTTCGACAGATCGGGTAGAGCGCTTGAGCAAATGAATGCATCTCTTCGCCCGACGCGAGAGCATCCTCTGACCGAGCGTCTGCCATGTTCATTCCTTTGGAACACGGTAATTGAACATGATGGTGGTCGGGACCGGCGTCGATCCGGTGACCCCGCGCTTTTCAGGCGCGTGCTCTGCCAACTGAGCTACCCGACCTTGATTCGGTGTTTCCACCGAACCAGCGGTCCCGACGGGACTCGAACCCGCGACCTCCGGCTTGACAGGCCGGCGTGAACTCCAACTTCACCACGGGACCAATGTTGTTCACCGAAATTTTCGTTTCGATGCATCGATCGTGTCTATGTACTTGCTGATTGCTGCTTGCCTTACTGACCCACGTGACTGGTCACGCTGAATCTTGCACCCCCAACGGGATTCGAACCCGTGCCGCCACCTTGAAAGGGTGGTGTCCTAGGCCACTAGACGATGGGGGCTCGGACGAAAACTCGGTTGAGAGAGCCCTTGAAATCTATCAGCGGTGGATTTGGTTTCACCCCGGAGAATCATCGGTCACGGGGAATATGCCCGCCTGGGCCGTCACCATCCAGCCGAGTAGCCAGCCCAAGTAGCCATAGAGCTGGTGTTGACCAAAGGTCGGATCCGACTCATCGATGTCGTCGTGGTCGTCCTCGCTGACGGCGAGCAAGGTTCCGAGGAGGAGGCGAATTCCGTTCGTGGACTTCATCAGTGCATCGAGGTCTGCCTGAGTGAGGGTGAGCACGTCGACGTTTGCGGATCGTTCGATCAATTCGCGGACGTGGTCGATGGAATGCACGTGCGAAGTGAGCAGCTCTGAGCGCATGAGTCGCTGGTATTCCTCGTCGTGTGCTGGATCTTGGTGATACGCGGTCGGGAAGAGTCGTTTCACCGTGTCGGAATCTTGTCCGTCCGTCAACACCTCGCGGAACTGGCCGAAGAGTTGGTTGAGGAGCTCACGATCCGATCGTTCGACGGTGAGGGTGTACGTGCCGTCCTCACTCCGAGAGACGGGACCGTGCGATGTCACAGTTGCCCCGAATCCTCTTTTTGCATCGTCGCCCAGAGTCCATGTTCGTGCAGGCGATACACGTCGATTTCGGCTTTCTCTCGACTTCCCTGAGAAACCACCGCACGACCTTTTTCGTGAACGTCCAACATCAACTTCGTTGCCTTTTCCAGGCTGTATCCGAAGAGTTTTTGGAAGACCAATGTCACGTACGACATCAAATTGATGGGGTCGTTCCACACCAACACGATCCACGGCCGATCGTCACGTGTCGACTGTTCAGGCTCGACGCTGCGAACTTCGAGTGGACTCTCGACGACGTCTGGCACACCCCCATTGTGTCGGGGTGTGACATCAAGCGTGGCGACGAGTCGTGATTGGCTGACTGCGCAGACCAGCCGTAGCCTGAGGTGGTGCCACTTGGCGTTCGCCCCCTCGTTCCTTCGCGGATCTTTAGTCATCGGAGTCAATCCAACCGATCGGCGAAGGGTGGATTCTGGGCATACGTTGCGTTGACAAAACCACGCATCGTCGAGTTGCTCCTCGTGACCACGATCCCGACCATGGTGCTTGCCGAGCGTGGATGGCCCTCGATAACGCTGATGGTTGCGACCGTGTGCGGTGGCGCTCTTGCAGCTGGTGGGGCCAACGCCATCAACATGGTGATCGATCGAGACATTGATGCGCTCATGGAACGCACGCGTCATCGTCCTCTTGTCACCGGAGCATTGACCCCACGACGAGCGCTCATCTTCGCGTTTCTCCTCGAGATCGCCGCCGCTGCGGTGCTCGTGTGGTGGGCGAACGTCCTTGCCGCAGTTCTCGCCTTGTCGGCAACGGCGTTCTACGTCGTGATCTATTCGTTGTGGCTGAAGCGCTCGAGCAAGCAGAACATCGTGATTGGGGGAGCAGCAGGGGCGGTGCCGGCGCTCGTCGGATGGGCCGCTGTGACGAACTCTTTGGCCTGGGCGCCGGTGGTGCTTTTCGCTGTCATCTTTCTGTGGACCCCGCCGCATTTTTGGGCTCTGGCGATCCGACACCAGGATGACTATCGAGCTGCCGGGGTGCCGATGTTGCCGGTCGTGACACCGATCCGCGAGACGATCGCCTCGATGGTTCGGTACTGCGTCGTGCTCGTCGCCGTCTCGCTCATCCTTGTCCCTGTTGCAGATCTCGGGCTGATCTACGGAATTACAGCCCTGCTATTCGGGGTGGCGTTTGTCATCGGAACCGTCCGACTCGGGTCCGATCCCAGCGAAGCGAAGTCCATGCGTCTGTTTTCGTTCTCCATTACCTATGTCACGGTCCTCTTCGGCGCGGTCATGGCGGACGTGCTGATTCTGGGCTGACTCCTGCGCTTCGAGAAGTTCGGACCGAGACCCCGCCCATTGTTAGTGTCGTATCCGTCATGTCCGCGGTCAGCGCACCCCCTGTAGCGAGTTCCAGCCCCTCCATTCCCTTGGTGGGGGCTGTCGGCGCGTGGCTCACGGCCACCGACCACAAGCGAATCGGCCGTCTCTTCATGGGCTTGAGTGTCATCTGGCTGCTTGGCGTGAGCGTGGTCGCCACCATTCTTGGATTCGAGCGCGTTGCCGATGCAACGAATGCCTTCGACGTCAACGCCGTACCGCAGTTGTTTGCCTTCACCCGGGTCGGTCTCATGTTCGGCGTGGCCCTGCCGTTGTTGATCGGGCTCGCAATCACCGTTGTCCCACTGCAAGTAGGAGCGCGGTCGATTGCCGTTGCGCGTGTTGCATCACTGGGGTTCTGGGCTTGGGCAGCAGGTAGTGCCATGGTGATCGTGTCGATCATCGGCAATGGCGGCCCTGGTGGTGGGAATGCAGACCTCGTCGATCTGTATCTCCTTGGATTTGGTCTCGGTCTGGTCGGTTTGCTCGCGGCATCCGTGTCGTTGTGTGCGACGGTGCTGACCGCACGTTGTCCCGGCATGACACTCGATCGCGTGCCGATGTTGAGCTGGTCGACGCTCGTCACCGCGGTTTCCGTCATCTTGACGGTGCCGGTTGCGCTCGGCAGCGTGATCTACGTTGCCGTCGACCATCACTATGGTCGTCTCGCCTTCGGTGGGAACAAGGGAATCGATACGTGGCTCGGGTGGTCACTTGGCCATCCGCAGTCCTTCGTCTACGCACTCATTTCGTTTGGCATCCTCGCCGACATCGCGCCAGTCGCTGCACGCCGTCGTCAATTGGTGCGGGGTGGGATGCTCGTGGCGATCGGACTTGTCTCAACGGTGGTCTTGGGAACCGTGAGCCAGACTCCACAGGTTTTTGAATGGAGTGGCTCCGCTTCTGACAAGGCATCGAGTGCGATTCCGTACGCGCTCTTCAATCTTTTGCCCCTGCTTGGCGCGGTCGTCGTGGTCGCGCTCGTGCTCTTCACTCTCGTCAACGGGAAGCCTCGTCTGCTTGCGCCGTTCGTTCCTGCATTCCTCGGTGTTGGGATGATCGTTACCGGCATGGTTGGCAACGCGCTCGAACACTTCTCGAGCGCGGGACTCGCGGGCACCGTGTTCGGTGAGGGAGTGTCGTACTACATCGGTTACGGCGCGGTCCTCAGCGCGTTTGCAGGCATCGTGTTCTGGGCACCAAAGATTTGGGGCACGACACCACCAGCACCTGGAGTCGTCGGCTTGTCCGCGCTCGCGTTCATCGGGATCGTGTTGTCCAGCCTTCCGTACTACATCGCAGGTTTTGCCGATCAGCCGTCCGGCGTCGTCGGTGGATTCGAATACGGCGGTCCGTCGGCATTGTGGAATGGCGCGAGCATGGCAGGTCATGCACTCTTGGCACTGACGACCCTCATTGCATTCCTCGGTCACTTTCGTGGCGTGCCTTCGACAACGGATGAAGACCCGTATGACGCGCACACGCTCGAGTGGATGACCGCCTCGCCGGCTCCCGTCGACAATTTCGTCGAGACGCCGCGTGTGTCGTCGTCGACGCCGCTCCTCGACAAGAAGGTTCCCGCGGAGGCACGCTCATGAGCGCCGCGACCGATCGTCAGCTTCCAGCGGGCGCACCGCCGGCACCGCGCAACACGATCCTCGTTGCCGCGGGTGCTGCAGCAGTCGCTGGAACGATGTTGATGTACGGAATGTTGGCGGTGTGGTTCAAGTTCCGTGATGCAGCACCGTTGCGGGTTGCAAAGAACGGCAAGATGATCCGCGACTGGTTGCCGGCAGACATCGCCATTCCCGAAGTTGCGACGAACACGCTGATGATCACGATGGTCGTCACGTGCGTGATGGCGCAGTGGGCCGTCTATTCGGCGAAGCGACACGACGTGTCACATGCAGGGTTGGCGCTGGTCGTGACGTCGTTCCTCGGAGTGGCACTCATCAACGGTCAGGCCGCCGTCTACATGCAGATGGGCATCGGGCTCCTTGATGGCCCATACCAGACGATGTTCTATGCCGTCACGGGAACGATGCTGTTCCTCCTCGTAACAGGTTTGGTGTTTTCGTTGACCACGATGTTCCGTGTCTATGCGGGTCGCGTTCGTGACCATCAGGTCGTGAGCGCGCACGCGCTGTATTGGTATTTCCTAGCGACGACGTTCCTCGCAATGTGGTTCGTCGTGTACGTGCAGAAGTAGGCAACGATGTTCACGACGGGCTCCAAGTACTTCATCGGCCTCAGCGCACTCTCGGCGCTCGCTCTTGCGGTCTACCTCATCTTCGTTGGTCCGTCGTCAATTGGCGGCACGGCACTTTTCGGCATGGTCGCGGCAACCAGCTTGTTGGCTGGACTCGCGCTGTACACCCGGGATGGTGAAACGGAGACACCAGTCGCGTCGCAGGCGTCATTTGTCGCTCCATCACCGAGCATGTGGCCGTTGGTCTCGGTCCTCGGTGCGGTAGTTCTTCTCCTCGGAATCATCACCACGCCGATCGTGTTCATTCTCGGACTCGTGGTCATCCTCGCGGCGTTGGTCGAGTGGGTCATCCAATCGTGGAGCGAACGCGCTTCGGGTGACGCCGCATACAACGACAGCGTGCGCAAGCGCATCCTCAACCCACTCGAGTATCCAGTCCTGGCCACGGTCGGACTTGGAGTCGTCATCTTCTCGTTCTCGCGGGTGATGTTGGCAATCGACAAGAGCGCAGGAGCGGTTGCGTTCATCGTCGTCGCAACGCTCGTGCTGTTGGCAGGAATCCTGTTCTCCGTTCGCCCGACCCTCAAGCGAAGTCTCGTGACGGGGATCTGTGTCATCGGTGCGCTCGGCTTGGTTGCATCGGGTATCGCAAGCATGGGATCAGGCCTCCGCAAGGACCTCGTCGAAGCTGCTGAAGAGGGCCACTACATGCACCGTGAGTGTGGTCCAGAAAAGTCCAAGTACGGCGACAAGCTCGCACTCGAGACGGTGTCCTCGAAGAGCAGCGTGATTGCAACCATCGAGTACGTCGACGGCAAGTTGATCGCAAATGTGCAGGGGATCGAAGGTGCGCAGGAGACCCTCACCATTCCGCGATCGAACCCGTCGAACGTGCTCTTCCGCAACAAGACCGAAGGCGAGTTCAGACTCGTTGCACATCTTGGTGAGCGAGCCGTCACCGAGGGTGTCGTTGAGAAGGTCGAACTGTGCACCCAGCTGATTCCGGTCGGTGCAGAGCAACTTCTGACCCTGACGATTCCTAAGCCCGCCATGGACAAGCCGTACACCCTGGAGATCGCAGGTGTCGAAGGTCAGTCCATCGAGGTGGTCGTACCGTGAATCACGATCGCACGTATTCCCGTGTTTCAAAACTCGTCAATAGGCTGACACCCATGTCGCGTCGTTTCCGCAATGGAACCATCGTTGCTGCGGGAGCGGTCGTCTTGACGAGTTGTGCGTCCAACGCACCGCAAGACACGTGGGTACCGAAGGGACCCAACGCCAAGATCATCGACGATCTGCAGAAGCCCGTCTTTGCGGTTGCAGGAATCATCGGTCTGATCGTCACGGCCGCAGTGGTTTATGCGATCTACAAGTTCAAGGATCGTGGACAGCCGATCCCTGAGCAGACCCACGGCAAGCCCGCACTCGAGATCACACTCACGATCATTCCGGCGCTCATCCTGACCGTGATCGGCGTGTTCACGTTCCGCACGGTGTTCGACTTGTCGAAAACCTCTGACACCGAGATGATCATCAACGTCACCGGTCAGCAATGGTGGTGGGAGTACGACTACCCGGTGCAAGAAGAGTTCGGAATCACCAAGCCGATCATCACGTCGGGACAACTCGTCATTCCTGCCGGCACGAAGGTCCTGCTCCGCCAGACGAGTCGAGACGTCATCCACTCGTATTGGATTCCCGCGCTAAACGGAAAGCGTGATGCAGTTCCAGGTCGTGTCCATACCAATCGCATCGAAGCCGACGAACCCGGCATCTATGCGGGTCAGTGCACGGAGTTCTGTGGTCTGTCACACGCGAACATGCGCATGGAAGCCGTCGCCTTGAGCAAGGCCGACTTTGCGAAGTGGGTCGAAGGTCAGCTCGCTGAGTACAAGTCGCCTGCCGAAGGCTCCCTTGCCAAAGAGGGTGAGACGGTATTCATCAACCAGTGCGTTCGTTGCCATCAGGTCAATGGTTTGAAGCGCGAGGACGGCACGCCGATCATCGCGGCGCCGGATGAGAACATCGTCTCGGGTGCGGCACCGAACCTGAGTCACCTGATGTCGCGTAATACGTTCGCCGGCGCGATGTTCGACTTGTTGACTGAGCAGTGCCGCAAGGAAGTCTGGGGTGCAGACAGTGCAAGCTTCGGCGAGAAGTATCTCGCAGGAGTGTCGGAACAGTGCCTCAACCAGTCCGACTTGCGCGGCTGGCTGCGCAATGCACCGGAGATGAAGCCGATGTATGCCAATCCCGCGTTGCTCGCGAGCACGGGCGGAAAGTACCGCGGCATGCCGAATCTTGGTTTGACCGAAAGTGACATCGAAAAGCTCGTCGCCTACCTTCTGACGTTGAAGTAATCGGAGAACAACATGGCCATCATTGAGCGTCCAACGACAGCGATCAGCGAGTTGCAGGCATCGGCTCCGGCGGTTCCTTCTACCGCTCTCGGCGCGTTGAAGCGTCCGGTCACGACCACTGGCTGGCGCGCATGGTTGTTCACGGTCGACCACAAGAAGCTCGGCATCATGTATTCCGCTGCGGCTCTGTTCTTCTTCATCGTGGGCGGTCTCGAGGCGGTGTTGATCCGTCTCCAGCTGGCAGCACCGAACGGGAAGGTGTTGAACGCGGACCTCTACAACCAGATGTTCACGATGCACGCGACGACGATGGTGTTCCTCTTCGTGATGCCGATGGCGGCAGGTCTCTCCAACTATTTCGTGCCGCTGCAGATCGGCGAACGCGACGTTGCCTTCCCACGCATCAATGCGTTCGGATTCTGGGCGTTCCTCTTCGGTGGAATCTTCCTCAACTTGGCATGGTTCCTTGGCGGTGCAGCCGACGGCGGATGGTTCATGTATGCACCGAACTCTGGACCTGTGTTCTCGCCGAGCCACGGAGTCGATTTCTGGGCGCTCGGTCTACAGATCACCGGTATCGCTTCGTTGACGGGCTCCATCAACCTGATCGTGACGATCCTCAACATGCGTGCTCCGGGAATGAAGCTGATGCGCATGCCGATCTTCACCTGGATGCAGCTCGTCGTCCAGTTCCTCTTGGTGTTCGCCGTTCCGGTCATCACCGTGGCGCTCTTCCTGTTGTCGTTCCAGCGCAACTTCGGCGCGACGTTCTTCAATGTCGAAGCTGGTGCCGATCCGCTGCTGTGGCAGCACTTGTTCTGGATCTTCGGTCACCCTGAGGTGTACATCTTGATCTTGCCGAGCTTCGGCGTCATCTCTGAGGTGCTGCCGGTGTTCTCACGCAAGCCACTGTTCGGGTATCCGTTCGTGGTGTTCTCGGGTGCGGCGATTGGATTCGTGGGTTGGGGAGTGTGGGCCCACCACATGTTTGCCTCCGGCCTCGGACCGGTGTCGGTTGCGGTGTTCTCCGTCGCGACGATGGCCATCGCAGTTCCGACCGGCGTCAAGATCGTCAACTGGACGATGACGTTGTGGGGCGGCAAGTTGGTCTTCACCGTGGCGATGAAGTACGCCGTTGCGCTCATCGTGTTGTTCACGATCGGTGGTCTCTCGGGAGTGACGCACTCGGTCGCTCCGTCTGACACTCAGCAGACCGACACCTATTACATCGTCGCCCACTTCCACTACGTGTTGTTCGGTGGAGCGATCTTCGGACTCTTCTCTGGCTTCTACTACTGGTGGCCGAAGGTGTTTGGCAAGATGCTGAGTGAGAAGATCGGCAACTGGAGTTTCTGGTTGATGGTGTTCGGCATGAACCTCACGTTCGGACCGATGCACATCCTCGGTCTCCAAGGTCAGCCACGCCGTATGTACATCTGGACTGAAGCCCGTGCAGGAGAAGGTTTCTTCAACCTCGGGTTCTGGAACACCGTGGCGTCGATCGGTTCGCTCATCTTGTCGCTCGGAATCCTGTTGTTCCTCATCAACATCGTCGTGACGACTCGCAAGGGTGAGGTCGCTCCGCTCGATCCGTGGAATGCACGCAGCCTCGAGTGGATGACGTCCAACCCGCCGAAGGAACACAACTTCGACAGCATCCCGACCGTTTCGCACCTGGACGAGTTCTTCCACCGCAAGTACAAGGAGAACGAAAACGGCGAAATGGTCCAGGTGGCCACCGCCGAGGAGATCGTCGCCGAGCTCGAGAAGAATGCGGATGCCCACATCCACATGCCATCGCCGTCGTATTGGCCGATCGTGCTCGCGCTCGGACTCCCCGTGACGGCCTTCGGAGTCATCTACTCGATTCCGATCGCAATCGTCGGTGGAGTGATCATTCTTCTCGGCATGTATGGCTGGGCGCTCGAGCCCTCGACTGCTCCCGACGATGACGTCGACCCACCTGCAAGTTCGTCGAAGGAAGTCGCACATGTCGGCTGATACTGCAGCGCATCACACCTCGACCGGATTGTCCAACGTCAAGTTGGGCATGTGGTTGTTCCTCGGTTCCGAGTGCCTGCTCTTCGGTGGTCTGATCTCGACCTACATGCTCTATCGCGGTCGCGTGGGAGAGGGTCCGACACCGTCACAGGTGTTCGACATCCCCTTCACCTCGGTCAGCAGCTTCGTGTTGCTCATGAGCTCTTTGACCATGGTTCTCGCCGTCTCTGCAGCGCACAAGAACGATGATCGCAACATGCGATTGTGGCTGACCGTCACTGGACTGCTCGGGGCGACCTTCGTCGGTGGCCAGGTGTACGAATTCACCGCGTTCTACAACGAGGGCATGGGCTTCACGACCAGCCTCTTCAGTTCGAGCTTCTACGTCCTGACCGGCTTCCACGGCGTGCACGTCACCGTCGGCATCATCATGTTGATGTCACTCGTTGGCATCCTGAAGCGCAGCAAAGTCCCCGGTAGCAAGGCGGAGACCGTCGAAATGATCGGTCTGTACTGGCACTTCGTCGACGTCGTGTGGATCATCATCTTCACCCTCGTATATCTGATTCCGGCATGACCATGACTACTGAGACTGAAACCCACGAAGCAGAGCACGGCATGTCGAATGCCGGATACGTCCGCATCGCGCTCATCCTCGCGGCGATCACGGCGCTCGAGGTGTCGACGTATTACGTCGACTTCGGCCCGTTCTTCATGCCGTCGTTGATGATCATGATGGTCATCAAGTTCTTGATGGTCGTGAGTTACTTCATGCACCTCAAGTTCGACAACCGCCTCTTTTCGTGGCTGTTCTATGCAGGTTTGATCCTCGCAATCATCGTGTATGTCATTGCGTTGTCGACCTTCAAGTTCTTCGTTTCCTAGTAGAACCCAGGTCAGGAGACCACTGTGTTTGCCGAGGCAGCAAACCTTGACTTGAGCCCTTGGCGCTTTCAGTTGCACGCCGAAGTGTGGGTTCTGCTCATCGCCTTGATTGCCAGTTACGTGTATGCGATTCGCGTGCTCGGTCCTCGGGTGGCAGGAGAGTCGACCGTCGTCACTCGCAGGCAGGTCTGGTCGTTTGTTGCCGCAATTGGGATGCTGTGGCTGGCCTCCGACTGGCCCATGCATGACATCTCCGAGGAGTACTTGTACTCGGTCCACATGTTCCAGCACATGGTGCTCTCGTACTTCGTCCCGCCACTCGTCATGCTCTCATTGCCGCGTTGGCTGTATGACGTCGCGATCGACAGGAGTGCCCTCGGACCGATGGTGCGGTTCGCCACCAAGCCGGTCGTGGCAGGTCTCTTCTTCAATGTCGTGATCATGATCACGCACATCCCGGCCCTGGTCAACCAAAGCGTGTCAAACGGTCTCCTGCACTACACGTTGCATGTCTTGGTTGTGACCGGAGCGTTGCTGATGTGGGCACCGATCTGTGGACCGGTCGTCGAGCGTCGGCTGAGTTACGGCGGACAGATGATTTATCTGTTCCTCATGTCGGTGATTCCGACAGTGCCAGCCGCTTGGCTGACCTTTGCCGAGGGTGTGGTGTACAAGCACTACGACATTCCGGTTCGCGTATGGGGCCTGTCAGTGACGACCGATCAGCAGCTTGCTGGCGCGATCATGAAGACGGGCGGAAGCATCTTCCTGTGGTCGATCATCGTGTTCCTGTTCTTCCGACGTTTCATCGGCCGGTTCTCCGCAGAGCAGACGTACAAGAAGCCTGAGGACACGCTCACGTTCGAAGCCGTTCGCGCCGAGTTCGAACGCGTGCCTGCGGCTCGCGAGCCCGACTAGTTCTGCGGCGCCCAGCGAAACAGTCGAGAAGCGACGACAGGGGCGATCGCGCTCCACGCAAGGAGCACGAGCCACGAAGTGGGCGATGCCGTCGCACCCACAAGATGGTTGCGTAGGACGTCAGCGAGTGCATCTCCCGGGAGCCAGCGACTGATCGAGGTGATCTGGCTCGGAAGTGATCCGCCGTCGATGATCATTCCACTCGTGAGGAGAAGGACGAGATATAGCCCGTTCTGGGCAGCGAGGTTGAGTTCGGCACGGAGACGTCCCGCGAGCGCAAGTCCGATTCCCGAGAACGCAATCGTTCCAAGCAGGACGCCAGCACCAGCTCCGATGACGCCAGAAAGCGTCGCCGACCAGCCCATGAAGATCGCAACGATACACAGGAGGACGATCTGGAGAATCTCGACCATCACGATCGAGAGCGCCTTTGCCGCGATGAGTCGTGTCGTCCCGAGTGGCGTCAGACCGAGGCGGGTGAACACTCCGTATGACCGCTGAAATCCAGTCGAGATTCCGAGGCTGACCATCGATGTCGACATCACGGAGACAGCCAAGATTCCCGGCACGAGGAAATCGAGCGGATCCCCATCACCCGTCGGGAGAACGTCGACACTTCCGAAGAAGACGAGCAAGAACACCGGGATCCCGAGAATGAGGAGGAGCTGCTCACCATTGCGGAGCAAGAGGCGAAGCTCCGTGCGGAGTTGGACCCACAGAAGCGTCATGAGGACTTCCCTCGAACAATCTGGCGATACATCGCCTGAATTCCACTGGTGACGCGAAGGTCGCGGATCTCCGAACCTTGCGACGTCACGGCATGACTCAAATCAGACACGACTGCTGATGGCCCGAAGGCGACATAGTCCGAACCTGAATGGTCGATGTGAATACCGAGTGTGCTGGAGAGTTTGCGAACATCAACCAGAGGCTCTGCGCGAAAGCGAATCTCGACGATGTCGTGCGAGGAATCCCTCACGCTTTGGTCTGCAGCTACTTGTCCGTCGTTCAGCACGATCACGCGGTCTGCGTATGAGTCGATCTCCGAGACGTCATGGGTCGAGATGAAGACGGCACACCCGTTGGATGCAATCCGCCGCACGATGTCGGCAATGGCGTCTCGACCCTCCAAGTCGACCCCACTCGTCGGTTCATCGAGAAAGGCAATCGTTGGGCGCGCGCTGAGGGCGAGCGCAAGCGAGAGACGCTGTCGTTCGCCACCGGACAACGTGCGCCAGGACGCTTGGCGACGACGACTCAATCCAACCAACTCGATGAGCTCGTCCGGGTCTTCTCCACGTTGATAGAGGGCGCAATAGTCCGCAACGGTCTCGCGCACTCGGGCGGCAGGGTAGATCCCTCCGGATTGCAGCATGACTCCAAGCGGAGGCGCGATCTGATTTCGCTCAGTTCTCGGATTCTTTCCGGCCACTCGAATTGAGCCAGCAGTCGGGACTCGAATACCTTCGCAGGCCTCGATGAGCGAGGTCTTCCCGGCGCCATTCGGACCGAGAAGTGCTGTCACCGACCCGTAATCGAGCGAAAACGAGACATGGTCCACGGCAGTTACCGATCCGTATCGAACCACCAACTCCTCAACGATGATGGCCTGAGAAGCATGCTGCACATCTCTACAGTAGGCAGGCACACGGGCGACCTCTCGGACCGTACCGCTAACCTGATCATCCTGTGATTGACCTCAGACAGCTGCGAAACGACCCCGATGGGGTTCGAGAGTTGATGTCTCGACGTAACAAGCCTGAGTTGACCGACGAACTCGATCACGCACTTCGACTTGACGTGCGCCTTCGCGATATCACCGCTGAACGTGACGGAATTCGCGCCAAGGTCAACGAGGTATCAAAGAGTGTCGGCGCGATGCGCAAGTCTGGTGATGCGGCATCGGCCGAGAAATTGATGGCAGAGAGCCGGCAACTTGGGGACCAAGAGGTCTCCCTCGCAAGCGAATACGAGGAAGTAAGCGCGGCACTACGCGAGGTCTTGTTGCGATTGCCGAACGTTCCTCATCCCGACGTGGTGAAGGGTGTCGGTGACGTGGAAAATCCCGTTATCAAGGGCCCAGTCAATATGCCTTCGTCGTTTCCCGATCATCGGCGGGTTGCCCACTGGGACACTGCGACCGCACTAGGGATCCTCGACAACGAACGTGCCGTGAAGATCAGTGGGGCGATGTTCACGATGCAGCGTGGCGCGGGCGCGACGCTTGCTCGAGCGCTGTGTCAATATGCCCTCGATATGAACGCAGATGCGTTCGAAGAGATCCGTCCTCCCTCACTCGTCACGACAGCGACACTGACCGCTACTGGACAGTTGCCCAAGTTCGCCGACGATGCATATTCGATCGAACGCGACGACCTGTGGTGCATCCCGACCGCCGAGTCATCACTCACATCCATTCACGCAGGTGAAGTGCTCGCTGAAGAAGACCTTCCGGTTCGCTACATGGCGCATACCTCTTTCTACCGCCGTGAAGCTGGCTCTGCCGGTCGCGACACGCGAGGGATGCTGCGTGCGCATGAGTTCGACAAGGTCGAAATCCTTTCCGTGGCGACACCAGAGCAGGCTCCGGTCATGCTCGACGAGCTCCTCCAGCGTGTAGAACGAGCGATTGCAGGACTCGAATTGCCCTATCGAATCATCGAGATCTGCACTGGCGACATGGGTCAAAGCCACCACCGCAGCTTTGATGTCGAGGTGTATGCACCTGGCTGCGACAGTTGGTTGGAGGTGAGTTCGGTGTCGTGGTTCAGCGATTATCAGGCTCGGCGTGCCGACATTCGATTCAAGCGCACTGGGCAGAAGGGGACGGAGATCGCCCACACGTTGAACGCGTCGGCACTTGCAGTCCCTCGCGTATGGGCTGCGATCGTCGAAAACTTCCGCGAAAGCGATGGTTCGGTGGCGATTCCGAAAGCCCTGCATCCGTACATGCGCGGCCTGACTCGCATTACGAAGTAGGTATCGCGTGAGCCTGCGGGATCGCCGAATCCAATACGAGACTGCGGGTCTCGAGCGGGCCGACTTGCTCGACGACCCGATCGAACAATGGCACCGCTGGTACGACCAGGCGAGCGAAGCGGGTGTGAGCGAACCACATGCGATGACGATCTCGACGATCGGTTAGGATGGTGCACCGGATTCCCGCGTCGTACTTGCACGTGACGTGTCCGCCGATGGGATCGCGTTCTACTCGAACTATCAGAGTGCAAAGAGTCGACAGTTGGACAGAGCGTCAGGGGTGTCAGTTGTCTTTGCGTGGCTCGACCTCCATCGCCAAGTTCGTGTTCGAGGGTCTGTCGAGCGACTGTCGACGGCGAAAAGCGACGAGTACTTTGCCTCTCGTCCGCGCGACTCACAGATCGGTGCGTGGGCGAGCCCCCAGTCCGAGGTGATCGCCGATCGGAAAGTGCTCGATGCAGCAATCAAGCATTACACCGAACAGTTCTCCGATGGTCCAGTGCCTCGGCCACCTCACTGGGGTGGCTGGCTTGTCATTCCGCAGGAATTTGAGTTCTGGCAAGGACGACCCAATCGACTGCATGACCGCTTTCGCTATCGACGCACAACCGACTCATGGTTGATCGAGCGTCTAGCGCCCTAAACGCCAAGTCAGAATGCTGTCGGTGAGCGCGTCGATGAGACGTGTTGTGTGGGGTGAGACGTCGTCTTCATCCCAATCCCACCACAACGGGCTCTGACCGCGCACGCGAGGTGGCAGTTCGATCTGAACACCCGACTGTGCAACCAAGTTGACCGGATTCTTTGGGTGTTGTCCTGCGAGGGCAGAAGGGATTCGTTCAAGATCGTCGCAGATGTCATATGCCGGAAGGGCGCTCGAGAGGTGTCCGGCAATGTGGCGAGCGAGTTCCCTGTGCCGACCACCAAGCAGGATGCTCGTGAAGAAACCTTTCCGACCAAATCCGTGGAGTGTGACGACGGTGTTGACATGCTCGAGGAAACCTTGCAACTGCGTGGAATGCGAAGGATCAATGTGGTGTGATGCGACGTGCCACTTGAGGGCTGCTGGTTGGTGAATGCCGTAGTACGAGGAGTCGGTTTGTTCGGCCACCCGTCGACCGATGACGTCAGTCAGCTCTTCGAGACCGCCACCGTGGTAGGCCATGATGCCGAACGGGCTCCGTAGTTCACAAACCTCTTCGACTTCTGGATGCTGGAGGAGTTCACGGAGCGTCATGTGATCGAGCCACTCGACTTTGCTCTTCGAGACATGAACACTGCGATGGCAAGAACGCCAAGCATGATTCCTGCCAGACTCCAGCTCCCGATGTCCTGCAGCAGTGTTGCGAATCTTGACTGAGCATTTTCGATCCGTGAGGCGAAAGGACCGAGCGAGGAGCGCTCACTGATCGCCACGTACCAATACCAACCGAGGTAGAGGCCCGTGGCGACCATGAAGATTGCTGACAATCGACTGATGTATGGGAGCACTCCACGAAGCGAACTCACGAGCCCCTGCCGTGCGAGACCGAGTGCAACGGTGAGCGCAGTGACGAGAAGGGCCATCCCAAGTCCATACAGGACGACGCTCAGAATCCCAGACACAACGCCATGCGTCGAGAAGGATCCAAAGATCGCGGTCGTGAGAAAACCGATCGTGCAGCCAATCGAGGCGACTGCATAGATCACGCCGTAGATGAACATTGATCGAGAAGTTCGATCGAGCTGTCGTGTGCTGTGGGGTGTCGCAAACCTCGGCTTCCAGCCGAAGAGCATGCGGACACCAACGAATACGAGCCCAATTCCGATTGCAAGGGCCGCGTACTTGGCATTCTGCTCGATCCACTGGGTGAAGACCCGTGAGATGACGCCGACGACGAGAAAGACCGCGAGGAATCCGCACGAAACACTGAGACCAACCCTGAGTGATCGGCGAACGGGCGACGTTGAAGATTCTTCCGGGTCATCGATACCGAGGAAGTAGACGAGATAGTTGGGGAGCATCGCGAACCCGCACGGGTTGACCGCTGCAAGCACGCCGAGCATGAAGCTGTAGGCGAAGTTTCCGGACAACTCCACGCCTAGAGGCTAAACCATTGGCGAAGTCGATCGGCGAGATCAGACTCTTGAAGTTCACCAGCCACTTGATCGACGATGGTGCCGTTTTGGTCAACGAAGAGCGTCACGGGTGCCGTTGCGACACCAAGTTCGCGTGCGAGATCGCCATTGTTGTCAAAGACGAGGTCATAGGTGACGCCATAACGATCAGCAAACTCGCGCGCGACGTCAACTGGGTCGTTGAGATTCACACCAACAAACCTCACGTTCGGTGCAACTTCGCTCGCGGTCGCTGCGAGAAGTGGCATTTCTCGGCGACACGGCTCGCACGTGGAGTACCAGAAGTTAAGAACAAGCGGTGTACCGATCCAGTCTGCGCTGGAGATCGTCCGTCCGTCTTCGCTCATGATGTCCACGGGCGGAAGTCTCCTACCCACGACTGCTTCGTTCGTCGACAGTTGTGGGTAGGGGACCTCTCCTGGAGTTGTCAGTCGCGCATCAACGTCATTTTGTGACTGACGGCTGATAGCCCATCCACCAACTCCGCTGACGACGACGACTGCGATGACAAGTGAGATGAAATGCCGTCGGATGAATCGCAGCGCGGGCACCGGATCAGGCTACCGAGAGCACCTTGCCTGGTTTCTGTCGCGCCGTTGGTCGGAGGTGGAGTGGAATCGGCACCTCTTCGACTCTGGCGACAGCAACCGCTCGAGTGACGGGTCTTCCGCGAGGTCGCTTGGTTTCACAGATCCGTCCGTCTTCGAGGAGCTCGCCCCCCCACACGCCCCATGGCTCCGCACGATCAAGGGCTGCGCTGAGACAGTCTTGGCGACTCGAGCACTTCGCACAGATCGCCTTGGCGCGTTGAACGTCGACGTACTCCTCGGAGAAGAACAGGTAGGAGAGCGTTCCGTTGCCGTCGCTGCAGCGCAGTGGCGACAGGATGAGTTCGTCCTGCAGTTCGGTGAGTGTGATGGTCATGGTGGTTCCTTTCCGTTGTTGCGGTTGGCTTCACGTCGGAGATCGTGGGGGGAAATGAAAAAGGCCGCTGGGTTCTCCCAGCGGCCTCTCGGCGATCTCCGACGTGAAATCTGTTTACGTCGTGAGCCCCAAGAGGCCTTGTCGGGGGCGCTTCGTAAAGCCCTGGTAATAGGTTGCGAAGGTTGCCATTGCGTCGCGCCACATCGGGGACGCATTTACGCGCGCGTCAGCACCAACTACGCCTGACATGAGGGAGCGGTGAATTGACAACATGGGACTTTCAGGAAATCACCTCTGCCCGCCGATTGCAAGCGAATTATCGAAAAAGCGTTCTCTTCCTTGCCTGGATAGGGTTTGACGGCATGTGGCAGCCCGGCAATCCCGTCCCGTTGCCGAACGTCGGCCGACGGTTCGGGGTCGATCGCAGGGTGCGGTTGGGTGACGTCACGCCGAAGGGCCGTCTGCGGCTGGACGCTACGGCGCGGTATTTGCAGGACATCGCCAATGATGACGCGGTGGACGGCAACTACAGCGACGTTCACGGCTGGGTGGTTCGTCGGACCGAGATGTGGGTCTATGACTTCCCGGTGTACATGCAGGACGTTTCCCTCACGACGTGGTGTGGTGGCTATGGCTCCCACTGGGCAGAGCGACGAACGACGATCCGTGGTGCAACGTCTGGGCACATCGAAACGGCGGCGCTGTGGGTGCACGTGGACCTCAAGAGCTTGAAGCCGTCGCCATTGCCAGCAGACTTCATTCCCATCGTTGACGAGGCAAGTGGTGGACGAAAGATCCGGGCGAACCTTGTCCTCGGTAAGGAACTTCCTGCATTGTCGGAGGATGGCTCCACACGAGAAGCGTGGCCGACTCGATTTGCTGATTTCGATGCAGTCGGACATCTGAACAACGCGTCGTATTGGATTGCGGCCGAGGAGTACCTGTCGGCGCATGGCGACTTGCGTGCACCACTTCATGTGACTGTTGAACACCATCTCTCGGTCGATCCCGGTCAGGGCATCGACATCGTGACCCAGGAACTACCGGGGCGAGTGGTACTCCGACATGTCCTCGGTGGCGATCGAGTTGCGGCGTTGACCCAGATCGTTCGACTCGACCAGAAGTAGATAGCGGGTGACGATCGACCTCGCAATCGCGATCGCAGGTTTCCTCGTTGGCTTGGTGAGCATTTTCCCCGCGCGATCGAAACGGAGATCCGGATCAGCCGGTTTCGATTCGGTGTCGATCATCATTCCAGCTCGTAATGAAGAGCGAAACATTGGCGAAGCCATTGCGTCGATCCGAGCCACGCTCGGTGAGGGTGTCGAAGTGATCGTCGCCGACGATCGCTCTTCGGATCGAACGTCGGCCGAAGCAGCTATCCACGGAGCGATCATCATTTCCGTCGATGATCCACCGCAGGGATGGGCAGGGAAGCCACACGCATGTTGGCAGGGTCAACAGCGAGCGAGTGGCCGAATCTTGGTCTTCATGGATGCCGATGTCCGCCTTGGGACGAACGCACGCGAATCATTGATTGATGCAGTGGTGCATGTTTCCCAAGACCCAACGACCATGGTGAGTATGCAGCCGTGGCACACTCCGGTTCGATTTAGCGAGCATTTCGCAATGCTTTTCAATGTGGTGAGCGTGATGGCGAGTCGGTGTCGTGGACTGTGGGTTGCTCGACGACCACTTGCATTCGGACCGCTCATCGTTTGCGATGCTGCGGCGTATCGAGCACTTGGCGGACATGGACACGAGTCGGTTCGTGGTTCGATCATCGAGGATGTTGCTCTCGGGAAACTTTTCGAACGTGGTGTAGTCAAAGTGGGTTCGAAGAACAGCGTGACGTTTCGGATGTACGGCACGGGGCTTCGGGGAGTCTTTGAGGGGTTCGTGAAGAACTTTGCCAGCGCGGGATTGAGTGCGTCCGCCATTGCGGTGATCGGGGTGGTGGCGTGGTTCGTCTTCCTTTGCTCACCACTGGTCGTTGGGGCCGTCATGTATCCCATCTGCGTAGCCCAGTTGTTTCTCTCATCTCGCGTCGTTGGTCGCTTCACGATCGTGGATGCCGTGATCTATCCCGTTCACCTGGTGTTTTTCATAGCGGTGCTGTGTGTCAGCGTGTGGCGCCGCTTCATTTTGCGGACCGTGTCGTGGAAGGACCGCTCGGTTCGGATCTAAGGCTGGAGAAAGACCTTCGAGCGGTAGAACTGGAGTTCTCGCACGCTCGCCTTGATGTCCTCCATCGCGCGGTGCTGGCCGCTCTTGGATGGACGGTCGATCCCGACCTTCGGATACCAACGTTTGGTGAGCTCCTTGATCGTCGAGACGTCGACCGATCGATAGTGCAGGTGGTTCTCGATGTCCGGCAAGTACTTGGCAAGGAAACGTCGGTCGGTTCCGATCGAATTTCCGCAGAGCGGAATCGTTCGAGGCTCAGGGACATGCAGCTTGATGAAGTCCAATGTCTTTGCGCCAGCCTCTTCGAGTGAAATCGAACTCGCTCGAATTGCGTCAAGGAGCCCAGATTTCGTGTGCATGTCCACGACGATCTGTTCCATTCCCGCAAGTCGTTCCTCGGGCTGGTGGATGACAAGATCGGGTCCTTCGGCGACGATGTTCAGTTCGTCGTCGGTGATCAACGTGGCGATTTCGACGACTACGTCACGCTCTGGGTCGAGACCAGTCATCTCGAGATCCATCCACACCAGCACGCCATGCAATCTAGGCGTATTCTCGTCACATGTCTAAAAACGTGATCGTCGATGTTCGACGACTCGACCCCGACTTGCCGTTGCCACAGACTGCCCATGCTGGTGATGCGGGCGTCGATCTGTATGCGCGTGAAGACGCACTCTTGAAGTCAAACGGTGGTCGTGTGCTCGTCCCGACCGGACTCGCTGTTGCGATTCCCGTCGGCTACATGGGGATCGTCGTGCCGCGGAGTGGCCTCGCGCTGAAGCACGGGATTTCGCTCGTGAACACGCCAGGAATCATCGACAGCGGTTATCGCGGAGAGCTCAAAGTCGTGATGATCAATACGGATCCGACGTCTGATTACCAAGTTCGTCGAGGGGATCGCATTGCACAACTCGTCATCCAGGAGATCGTCGCCGTGACGTGGCGCGAAGTCGATGAGTTGTCTGGTGAGGATCGCGGCGGTGGCTTCGGCCACTCGGGCCGCTAGTTCTTCGGAATCCGACTGACGAGTACGCCGTCTCGTTCGAGATCGGTGATCGCATCGGTCGACATCCCGAGAATTTCTCGGCACACGAACTCGTTGTCCTCGCCTCGATACTTGGCGACTCCCTGTACGGACGTATCCGATCCCGAGAAGTGCCACGGGCTGTTGGGAACCCGGATCATTCCATCTCCGCGATCCGAGACATCGACAATTGCGTCCCGATCCTTCGCCCAATCCGTCGTCGCGATCTCGTCCACACTTCGGAGCCGACCAGTAGCAAGGCTGTGCCGATCGAAGATCTTCTCGATTTCCTCGGCATTGGCGACCGTGCGCGCCCATGCACTGATTTCGTCCATCAGGCTCGCGAAGTTTTCGAGCCGTAGCTCGACGGTGCTGAAGCGAGGATCGCTCAACAGCTCGGTCTTGCCCATTGCTCCGACGAAGAACTCGAACGTGCCCTTCTCTGCCGGGTGGCCGCTGACGACGACGACCGAACCATCCGCAGTCGTCAGGACGGGATAGTCGGCGGGCTGGAACGATCGAATCGTTCCTGGTGCCACGGGATCAGCCCACAGCTGATTGTGTGCGTGTTCATTCACGTACAGCATGGTCTCGGCCATCGACACGTCAATGTACTGACCTCGCCCAGTTCGCTCGCGTTGAAAGAGCGCAGCCAAGATCGCACTTGCCGTCTCAACTGCGGTGTAGACGTCACCGTGGCTATGTGGATCGTTGGCATAGGCGCCGCCTCGTACATCACCTTGGTGCTTCGTGATGCCGGTCTCGGCGTTGACGACCGGTGCGTAGGCCCGTCGCGACGTCCAGGGGCCCGACGCCCCGTACCC
>JACCDK011766137.1_pt1 | contig 22053 bp, 27 predicted proteins | sample 7445871 | NCBI WGS metagenome assembly JACCDK01 (sample SAMN15323436, study PRJNA562643) | freshwater metagenome | isolation source: river surface water | place: USA:Blue River Watershed | collected 2017-08-15
ACTCGGGTAGACCGGCTCGAAGCCGGGCGAATGGGCCAGCGGCTGCGGCGGCACCACCGAGCAGGCGCTCAGGCCGGCGATCAGGGCCAGGGTCAAAAGGATGCGCATGGTCAGATGTCCGATCACATGTTGTTGTTGACGAAGCGCAGCATGCCGTCCACGGCCGAGATGGCCTTGGAATTGATTTCGTAGGCGCGCTGGGTCTCGATCATGTTGACCATCTCTTCGACCACGTTCACGTTGGAGGCTTCGAGTGCGCCTTGCACCAGGCTGCCGGTGCCGACCTGGCCCGGGACGAGCACCTGGGGCTGGCCGCTGGAGGGGGTTTCGCGCATCAGGTTCTGGCCGATCGACTGCAGGCCGCTCGGGTTGATGAAGCGGGCGATCTGGATCTGGCCAATCACCTGCTGGCCACCGGCCGCGTTTTGTGCCGAGACGGTGCCATCGCGACCGAAGGTGATGCTGGTGGTGCCCTGCGGCACGGCAATCGGCGGTTGCAGCAGGTTGCCGTTGGCTGTCACCAGCTGGCCGGTGTTGGAGAGCTTGAAGTTGCCGTCACGGGTGTAGGCGATCGAACCGTCGGCCTGGGCGATCTGGAAAAACCCGTCGCCGGCGATCGCCAGGTCCAGTGGATTCTGGGTGGTGATCATGTTGCCCTGGGCGTGGATTTTTTCGGTGGCCACCACCCGCACGCCGGTGCCCAGCATCATGCCGGTGGGCGCCTGCGAGTTGGCACCGGTCTGTCCGCCCGACTGGCGGATGTTCTGGTAGAGCATGTCCTCGAACACCGCGCGGTCGCGTTTGAAGCCGCTGGTGTTGACGTTGGCCAGGTTGTTGGAGATGACATTCATCCGGGTCTGCTGGGCGTCCAGACCGGTTTTGGCAACCCACATTGATGCGTCCATGACGAGCTCCTGTGTTTCTCTGTTGTTCAGTCAGTGGCTCAAGACACCTTGAGCATGGAAGATCCGGACTCATCGCCGGCACGGCTTTCTTTGATCACCTTGATCTGTTGTTCGAAGCTGCGGCTTTGTTCCATCAGCTTGACCATCACCGCCATGGCGCTGACGTTGCTGCCCTCCAGAGCCTGCGGCGTGACCGAGGGCAGGGTGGCGTTGCCGGCGACCGGAATGTCCTGGCCCGGTTTGTCCTGCAGTCCGAACAGGCCGTCGGTGCGACGCGTGAGGTTGACTTGCGAGGCATCGCGCAGCAGCAGCCGACCGACCGCGATGCCGGGGGCATTGGTCGCCTGCCCGGGCGCGCGCGCAAAAATATTGCCATCCGAGTTGATGCTGGCTTCAAAGCCGGGCGGGATGGTGATGACGCCGCCGTCGGCGCCACGCACCGCCTGGCCGGCGCCGGTTTCCAGCACGCCGTTGGCGCTGACGCGCAGGTCACCGCGGCGGGTGAAGGCCAGTTCGCCGTTGCTGGCGGTCACGCCCAGCACCGTGCTGGCGTTCATTGCCACATCCATGGGGCGTCCGGTGGCCATGAGCGTGCCGGGGCGCAGGTCGATGATGTCCTTGCTGACCGACTGGGGCTGGTAGCGCGATGCCAAGCCGGCCCCGGTGACCTTGATCGCCTGCGTGGCCGACTCGTAGCTCCGCTTGAAACCGGTGGTGGACACGTTCGCCAATTCGTTGATGACGGATTGGCGCCCGAGCCGTTGTTCGGTGATGGCGGCGGCGGCGTTGAAGGCGAGGCGGTCCATGGTCGGTTTTCCGTCAGGGTTTCAGGGATCAGCCGCGGATGTTGATGATGGCCTGGGTCAAGGTGGTCGAGGTCTCGATCGCCTTGGCATTCGCCTGGAAATTCCGCTGGGCGGTGATCAGGTTCACCAGTTCCTGTGTCAGATCCACGTTGGAGCTTTCGGTAGCACCAGCACGGATCGTGCCAAGACCGGATGTGCCGGCGGTGGCCAGGATGGGTTGCCCGGAAGAGGCCGAGGCGATGTAGGTGGAGTCACCCATCTGGCGCAGGCCCGTCGGGCTGGAGAAGTTGACCAGCAGGATCTTGGCCAGCGATTTCTGGGTGCCGTTGGAGTAGCTGGCGCTGACCAGACCGTCGTTGCCAATCGTCACGCCCACCACATCGCCTTCGGGCGCGCCGTCTTGCGACTGCGAGAGCACCGCAAAGGCCGAGGAGAACTGGGTGGAGGCCGAGTAATCGATGTTGATGGTCAATGCGCCCTTGCCGCCGGCCAGGTAAACCGTTTCGAGTTGCGTGCCGCCCAACGGCGAGACCAGCTTGCCGCCGGTATCGAAAGTGAGTTCGCCCTTGTCGAGGTAAACCGGCGACCAGGCGGGCAGGCGGGTGAAGCCATCGGCGCTGGTCGTTTCATTGCCCTGGCTGTCGATGTACTTGGGCACCATCTGGCCGCCCACCAGCTCCTTGTGCTGGGTCGGCTTGATCCAGGTGGCGGTGGTGCCGCGACCGGCTTCCACTTCTTCCAGGCCCCAGTTGGCGCTGCCCGAGATCTTGATGAAGGAATCGGAGGACGCGGTGCCGGTGGTGAACACAAAGCAATTGCGTGTGTAGTCGAAGTTGACCTTCACCCCGTTGACGGTCTCGGGCATGCCCGATTCGGTGTTGTTGGCCAAAGAGTTGATGCCGCGCTGCAGCGCCGCCGAGAAGGAAACCACCGAGTAGTCCGCACCGGTCGGGATCACGACGGTGCCTTTGACGCCGTCCACCGTCACCACGAACTTGTTGTTGGTGTTGTCGACCGCGAAGTTGTTGGTCACGTTGATGGTGGGCGTCGCACCAAAGGCGATGGCGGGTTGCGAGGCGATGCCGCGCAGGGCCACATCCGAGGTGGTGACTTCGGTATTCTCCATGCCGAACAGCGATTCGCCCAGCGATGAGCCATTGACGAAGTCCACCGTCAGCTTGATGCTGGAGCTGTCACCGGTGGTGCCCGAGCGCACCGAGAAGGTTTTGCTGCCCGAGTCGTAGGTCATTTCAATGCCATAGCGCTGTTCGGTCAGGGGACGGATGGTGGCGCCGTTGGCCAGCACCTGGGTGCCGTAGCTGCCCGTTTCATTGAGCGTCAGCGGGATGGTGGTCAGGCCGAAGAGCTGGTTGGTCCTGCCGCTGGCGCCCTGGGAGATGGTCATCGTCGAGCTGCCATCGACGAAATTGAAGGTGCGGGCGTTGAAATCGAAAGAAGCCTTGACGGTGTTGGCCGCGTACTGGGTGGTGGTGGTCACCAGGTTGTTGGTGTTGTTGAGCGCGTAGCTGACCACCGTGGCGGTGCCATCGGGGTTGTATGTCGTGGTGGTGGCGGGCACGGCGCCGCTGTGCACGCCGGCGCCGGTGGTGCTGCTGACCGAGGCGACCGAGCGCAGGGCGATGGTCTTGTCCAGGCGCGACTGCATGGCGTTGACGATGTCCTCGGGCCGCAGGGTTTTGAGCTGGGCTTCGGTGCTCAGGCCAAAGTCGGCGGGCACCAGGCTGATCGGGACCGGGGTGGGCACGTTGACACCGTTGCTCAGCTGCGTGATGCGGGTGGTGGTCAGCGTGAATTCGCGGTTGGTCGAGGTGCTCAGGTCGTAATAGGCCTCGTCGCCGAACTGGCGGTTGAGGTAGTTGGTGGCGGCCTGTGCGATTTCCGTGCCGGTCATGAGCGAGTCGATGTCGGCCAGGAAGCTCAGATCCACCTTGACCGGGTTGCCCGAACCGTCGACATCGAGCGAGAACACGTTTTTCAGGTCGTCGCGCGTCAGGTTGCCGTCGGTGATCAGTTTTTTGAAGTTCACCCCGTCGGTCAGGTTGAACTTGGTGGTGTCCATGGCCTTGGTGCTGACGATGCTGGCCGGCTCGGACGTGCGTTTGTCGGTCAGTTCATCGAGCGAAATCAGCTGGGTCTTGCCCGTGGTCAGCTCGTCCTTGACCTCGCTGTAGGGCTTGAGCTGGCCGTACTGGTTCACATACAGCTCTTCACCGGCGGTGTTGGTGGCCTGCACCAGCGAGGCGTTGACCTGCTCGTCGCCCACAAACACATAGGTTTGCCATTTGTTGGTCGGGCTGCTCTGGTTGGCGTTCTGGGTCTTGACGTAATAGATGGTGGCCAGGTAGCCGTTGCCGCCCTTGTCGTAGACCGTCATGGCGGTGCTCTTGTTGTAGGTGCTGGGGTCGGCGCGGTTGAATTTGCCCGTGATCACCTGCGCATCGGCCGGGAAGTTCAGGCCCAGCTGCACCAGCGAGGTCTGCTTGGCTTCCCCCGAGGTCTTTTGCGGGATGGTCAGCACCACGCGTTCGTTCACGTTGGCGCTGCCGGTGGAGTCCACCGTCGCGGCCATCAGGCGCTGCCCCGAGGAGTTGACCACGTTGAACTGGTCGTTGAGCATGAAGGAGCCGTTGCGGGTGAAGAGGTCCTGCAGGCCGTCGGCCGAGAGCAGCGGGAAGAAGCCGTCACCGGTGATGGCCAGGTCCAGCGCATTGGACGAGGAGGTCACGTTGCCCTGGCTGAATTCCTGGCTCACCTGTTTGAGCGACACACCCTGACCGACGGCGCTCGAGGCTTTTTGCAGCGGCGAGGTGGCAAAAATGTCACCGAAGTCGGCGCGCGAGCGCTTGAAACCCGTGGTGCCCACGTTGGCGATGTTGTTGCTGGTCACGCTCAACTGAGAGGTGGCGGCGTTCAGGCCGGTGAGGGAGGTATAGAAAGACATGGATCTGCTCCTGTGAGACTGGAACCGGGTTTATTGGGTGATGGTGGTGACTTTGTTCAGCGCCACCGATTGACCGCCCTGGACGATCAGCCTGAGGCTGCCGTCGCTGCCGGTCTGGATGCTTTGCACCGTGGACATGACGCTGACGGTGGGGCTGGTGTTCCTGCCGCCGACCACGGCGTTGGCCTTGAACTGGTAGTTGCCATCGGGCAGCGCGTTGCCGGCATCGTCCTTGCCATCCCAGGTCATGGATATCGAGCCGGCTTTTTGCGGGCCGTAGGCCGCGGTGCGGACCACCCGGCCTTTGCTGTCGAGCACCTGCACCGTCATGCCATCGGCGCCACTGTCCAGTGCCACCGAGGCCTGGACGGGCTGTGCATCGGCCAGCACGGCGCCCGCACCTTCGACGGACACTTTGCGGCCAATCAACGAGGCGCTGGCCAGCAGGCGCTCGCCTGCCGTGCTGTCCACATAGGACTTGAGCGTGCCCGCCATGTTGGTGGTCGCTTCGAGCTGCGAAAACTGGGCCAGCTGGGCGACGAAGTTTTCGTTCTTCATCGGGTCCAGCGGGTTCTGGTTCTTGAGCTGGGTGGTGAACAGCTTGAGGAAGGCCTGCTGGTCCATCGCCGTGCTGACGGGCGTGGCCTGGGCCTTGTTGAGCACATCGCTGGTGCGGGGGATGCTGGCCAGGTTGGTGACGGTGGTCATGGTTCAGTTCCTGGTTCAGCCGCGCAGCACGTCGATCGTGCGCATAATCAGCTGACGGGCGGTGTTCACCACCTCGACATTGTTCTGGTACGAACGGGAGGCGGCCATCATTTCCACCATCTCGGTCATTTCATTGACGTTGGAGCCGTAGACATAGCCCTGTTTGTCGGCCATCGGGTTGCCGGGCTCGTACACGCGCAACACCGGCTTGGGGTCGTCGGTGAGCATGGCCACCTTGACGCCACCGCTGTTGGGGTTGGCCGGGCGCTGCTGGCCGGCCAGCTGCTGGTCGACCAGCGCCTTGAACACCGTGCGCTTGGCCTTGAAGGCGTCTTGCTCGCTGCTGGCCACCGTGCCGGCGTTGGCCAGGTTGGAGGCGACGGTGTTGAGCCGGACCGTCTGCGCATTGAGTGCAGAACCGGCGATGCCGAAGATGTTGTCGAATGCCATGGTCAATCGCCCCGGAGGGCCTTGCGCAGGCCCGAAACGGAATTCTGGAAAAAGCTCAGGGTCGCCTGGTACTCGGCGGCGGCCTTGCCGTACTGGGCTTGCTCGATGTTCATTTCAACGGTGTTGCCGTCGAAAGAGGTGTTGAAAGGCACCCGGTAGAGCAGGCCGTGCTCGGCCGCCCCTGGCGCGGGCACCTCGAAGTGCGTGTCCCGGGTGGTGCGCAGCTGCTGCTCGCTGGATTGCTTGAGGATTTGCTTGAAATCCAGGTCCTGCGCCTTGTAGTGGGGGGTGTCGGCATTGGCGATGTTGCGCGCAATGACTTCCACCCGCTTGCTGCGCACGGTCAAGGCCTGACCGTGCAGGCCGAGTGCTGAATCGAACAGGCTCATGGGTTTCCTTTCAACGGTGTTCCGGGCTGCCGGTTTCTTGACGGCCCCGACTCAAGTTGGCTTTGTCCAGTCCGAATGCAAGTGTTGTGCCATGCCATTTGCTGAGGTGGGAGGGCGCCAGGGAGGCGGGTTCTTGCCGCTCGGCTCCCGCAGCGGCAAGACCTTGCCGCCCGCTTCAGCGAACGCGCTTGTCTTGCGCGCCCGGCACGTCGGTCTGCGAGACCTGCACCGCTGCAGCGGCGCGGCCGGGCGGGGGGGGCGAGAACATCTGACCGAGCTTTTCCCGGGTGTGCCTGAGCAGCCCGTCGACGATCGACTGGCGGGTGATGGGCTGGCGGGTGTCGGCATCCACATGCAGCGCCCGGGCCTGGGGGCCCAGGATGTTGAGCGGGACATGGGCCTGCTTTTCCTGGCGCGCGGCGGGTTGGAGCACGGTCAGGTAGAGGTCGTCCAGGGTGGTCGGACCATCCTGCCGGCCGAGCTTGACCTCGTCGAAATAGGTGTCCACCAGGTGCAGCTGCTGGTAGACGCTCAGGCCCAGGATGGCCTTGGGCTGCTGGGCCATGCCCACGCTGGCGGCACCGCGGTTGGGCCCATCGCAGAACTGGATGATGCCGTGGCAGCGCTGGTTGCTCGCCTTGGGGTTCATGCCATCGCTTTCCATCAGGGTCATGCGGGCGAAGTCGTCGGGGGCGAAACGGTATTTCTGGGCCAGCTGCAGGATCTTGCCCTCCACGGCGGACTTTTCGTCCGCCGGGATGAAGCCGCGGGCCACGGCGCGCTCCAGCGTTTGCTGCAGCACCGGGTGGGCCGAAGCGTTGCCGGGGAGGGTGCGGGCGTGCGGAATGGCGCGGTTGAGTTGGGGCGCACTGAAGGTGCTGGGTGTGCGGTTGCCGGCGACAGGACGCTGGGCCAGCCACTGCTGGGTTTGCACGGCCGCGGAAGCGGTTTTGGGCGCGGGCACATCGGTGTTGGCCACGGTGCTGCCCACATTGCTGCCCATATTGACAGAGGGCAGGTTGCTGAACAGACCGGCGGTCTGCAGGCTTTGCCCGGGCCGGATGCGGTTGGGGTCGCTGATGCGGTTGCTCTGTGCGAGTTCCAGCGCGTAGCGGTGGGTTTGCTCGGCACTGAGCTGCACCCCTTGCTCGCGGGCCAGTTGCTGCACGATGCTGTTGAGGCTGTCGCCACCGCGCACCGTGTAGGCTGGGGCGGGCACGGCAGCCCGGGCCGCAGGACTGGAAGCGGCGGACGGTGCAGAAGAGGCCGCCGAATGGGTCGACGACGCCGTGGTCGTGGGGGCGGTGTGGATCTGCTCGAGCAGCGATTGAAAATCCTGTCCCGACGGGAGATCGGCCGGGACAGACGCACCCGCCTGCCAGGCTTCGGGCCTCCATGTGGCGGCGGTGAGGGGGGCAAAGTTTTCCAAGGGGCGGCTCCGGTCGGTTCTGTGGCATCCTTCTTGCACTGGTGGTGGACATGCTGACCACTGTCAGAAAATCCACACCGACCCATCCCATGCAAATGCTGTGCCGACTTGTTCTTGCCTTCTGGCTGCTGATGCCGGGCGGGATGGCGCTTGCGCAAGACGCGCGCGTCACCCTGATGGAGCAGGCACGCCAGTGGGCCGCCACCGAACTGGGCCAACCGCTGGCTGCCGTGCAGATCGCCCCGCTGGACGAGCGGGTTCAGGTCCGAAGCTGCGCCGCCGGCTGGCGGCTGGACTGGCCTTTTGCCTCCCGCGAGACCCTGCGGGTGAGCTGTCCCGACGGCAACGGCTGGAATCTCTTCCTGCAACTGCGCAACGTGCCTACAGTCCAGGCCGCTCGTGCCGATGCCTCTGCTGTGGCCCCAGCGATGCGCCGCGTGGTGGTGCTCCGTTCGGCCTTGCCGCGCGGGACCGTGTTGCAGCCCGAGATGCTGGCGCTGGCCGAGGTGCCCTCCAGCCCCTCGCTGCAGAGCCCCTTCGAGCAGATCGAGCGGGTGCTGCTGTCGGCGCTGACCCGGGACCTGTCGGCGGGCACCCCGCTGCAGGCCATGGATGTGCGCCGCGCCTTGCTGGTCCAGCAGGGCCGCATGGCGGTGCTCCAAGTGGGGCAGAATCAGGGCTTTCAGATCTCGGTGAGGGTCGAGGTCCTGCAGGACGGTTACATGGGCGATCAGGTCCGTTTGCGCAATCCCGAATCGGGGCGCACGCTGACCGGGATCGTGACGGGATTGAATACCCTCAAAGGCATTTGATCCCGAAATGAACTCTTTGTACCGCTATTCAAAAATTCTGCGGGAAATCCCTCAAGTTTCCTGCGCTGGGGTCGATACTCAAGATGTCGCATGGCAGATCAGCTGCCAGCCCATGCAGAAAGAGAGCACCACATGACCGATCCAATCAACAGCTATGCCAGACGGGTACAGACCGATCCGACCTTGCGCGCGGCCATTGGTCAGGTTGGACGACAAAACGCGGACGCCGCCTCGCGCACCCCCCCCGAACAGGCCGTGCGCCCGGCCACCGACGAGGTGACCCTGACCAATGTGGCCCAGCGTGCGATGGCCCAGCCCGACTTTGACCGGGCCAAGGTCGATGCGATCAAGCAGGCCATCCAGGATGGCCAGTACCCCCTGAATTCGCGCAAGATCGCCGAGAGCTTCATGGCCCTCGAGCAGATGATCAAGGAGTAAGGCCCCGATGAGCCTTTCCGGCGCGCCAGCCATGGAGCAGAACCCTTCGCTTCTCGGGGATCTGCTGCAACGTCTGCGGCGCTTGCTGGAACTGGAGTTCGAGGCCCTGCGTGAGCAGTCCCTGGAGCAATTCGAAAGCCTGCAGCCGGGCAAGAACGAGCTGCTCGAACAACTGGCCCGACTGGCCCCCGACGCGCAGGTCTTCCAGAGCGATCCCCTGTGGGCCGATGCCCGCGAGGCCCTGGTCGAATGCCGCGACCTGCATCGCCGCAACGCCGTCCTGATCGAGCGCAAGCTCGAAGCCATCCGCAATGCCCTGCAGAGCCTGACCCAGGCGAGCCAGACCAGCACGGTGGAGGTTTACGACCGGCTGGGCCAGGTGGCCCGTTTTGCCCGCGGCCGCGGCTATCAGGACGCCTGAGCGTCCGGCGCGCTTTTCTCGTCGCCCGGGCGCATGCCCTTGAGCCAATACACCCACGACAGCAGCACCGCGACCGCGGTGTAGAGCTCGGCCGGGATTTCCTGGTCCACCTCCAGACGCGCCAGCAGCTGCAGCAGCTGCGGGTCCTGGGCAATCAGGACCCCGTGCGTGCGCGCCTCTTCCAAAATGCGCTCGGCCAGCGCCGCATCCCCCTTGGCCGTGACCACCGGGGTGGGGTTGTGGCCGTAGGCCAGGGCCACGGCCTGCTTGCGGTAGTGCTTCATGCCGCCAGGTCCACCACCAGGCCTCGGCCCGAGGGCCGCCAGTCCTGTGCCGGGGCCGGGCGCGCGCCATGCATGACCTGCATGGAATGCATGTCCAGGCCGGCTTCGCCCAGCATGGCCGAGAGCCGGGGCGATTGTTCGCGCGCCATCCGCGCCACTTCCTCGCGCAGGGCCCACATCCTGAGGTCGATCTGCCGCAGTCCGCTGAGCTGGGTCTGCAGCCAGATTTCGCCCAGGTCTTCGCTGCGGGTGTGCAGGTTCACGGTCAGGGGCGGGCGCTCGTCGCCCTGGCGCGCCGGGCGTCTGAATTCGATCTCCACCGGGTCGGCGTCGCGAAACGGCAGGGTCAGGCTCAGCAGCAGTTCCTGCTGGGCCTGGGCCTGGGCGGCCTGGACCTGCTGGCTTTCGAGCTGGTCCAGGCTGGCCTCGATCGGTCGCAGCAGTTCGTCCAGGCGCAGCGCGTCCGGGCCTTCGTCGCCGCTGCGGCTGTCCTTGATCCATTGCACCAGCTTGCGCAGCAGTTGCCGCGGGTCGGCGCCCGTGGGCGGCTGGCCCCGCGCCAGCCAGACTTCCTGGCCCAGCGCGCCGGCCACCGCACGCGCCAGATCGCCCGGGCCCAGCTTGCCCATCTGCAACTGCCAGTTTTGCCACAGCTGCTGCAGGTCAGGGGCGTCGATCTGGTCCAGCAGCCGGGGCAGCACGCCCGATTGCAACAGGTTCAGGGTGTCGGGCTGGGCGGGGGGCCGAAACAGCAGCTGGTTCAAACGCGACACCAGCGCCTGGGTGGGGTCGCTCGAGGCGGTCGGGGCCGGCATGGGCTGCAATTGCCAACCCTGCTCCGATTGACGCACCTGCAGCCAGACCGGGCCCTGCTGCAGGCGGGGGCTGCCGGGCGGCAGGGGCAAGGCCTGCCCGCGCAGGATCAGCCAGGGCTGGTCGCCCCGCAGCTGCAGATTGGCCTGCACGATCTGGCCATCGCGCAGGTTGAGGACCTGGGCGGTTTCTGCCCGCAGCGGCAGCAGCTTTCCCTCCAGAAAGATCGGGTTGGCACGGCCCGGCAGATTGAGCAGGGCTTGAGCCCCCTCGATCATGGGTAGTGCACCCAGCGTCGGCGTGCTTCGGGGCTGTGGCCCGCTGCCGCGGGGTCCGGCGGGGGCAGGAAGGGGGCCAGCGAGAGTTGCACGATGCGGGCGTGCTCGGGAACGCGCAACGCTGTGCCGGTCTTGAGCCGCTGGCGCGGGCCGGTTTTGCCCAGCACCTCGGCATTGGCCTCCTGCAGATGGCGCAGCAGCAGGCCCATGTGCAGGGGGCTGCCCGCGTAGTGTTTGTTGGCGATTTTTTCGAGCGTGTCACCGGCCAGGGTGGTGTAGGCCACGAAGCCCGTGGCGTTGTGGCCCTGGGCGGGCGCATCTGTGGGCTGGGCCTGCAGGCCTTGCAGCGGGGTCAGCAAGGCGAGTGCGAGCGGCAGGGCCAGCAGGGCAGGGGAGGTGTTCATGGGGGAGTCCTCGTCGTTCAGCGACGGGCCTGTCGCAGCCCGGGGGGCGGGGCCAGGCCGGCCGCTTTCAGGTTCAGGGGATGGGCCACCCAGCCCGGGCGGGGCAGCCGGGGGTCGCCGGCCAGGGTCACCAGTTCGGCGCGCGAGTCGTCCACCCGCACCACCCGTGCAACCACCATTTTGCCGATCGCGCCCGGTTCGAGCGCCCGGTCGGGCAGCCAGGCCGGATCGACCAACACCCATTCGTCACCGACCTGCAGACCGGCCAGTCGGCCCATGTTCAGTTGCCAGCCGCCCGAGGTCCCGGCCTCGAGTTGCGGCTGGGGACGCACGCAGGCCATTTGCCGGTTGAGCAGTTCCGCCCAGGCGCTCAGCTGCTGCTCGATGGCTTGCCAGGAGGCTTCGGTCCAGAGGGCGGGGCCCCAGGCCTGGGGCAGCACCGGCAGATCCATCAGCACGTGCTGCTGGGCCACCAGCTTGTTGTGGTGGAGCAGCGACAGACGCCATTGCAGCCGTTCGCTGCCGCGCTCAACCGAAGGCTGTGACTCCAGCCGCAATTCGGCGCGCCAGTCGCTGTCCGGGGCGGGGGGGGCCAGCAGGCGCTGCTCGTAGGTGCTGGGGTAGGCGGTGGCCGCCTGGAACATGCGCCAGGGCCTCGCCGCGTCGTCGTTGCCCAGCCATTGCAGCCGCACGGTTTGCGTCAGGCGATCGCGCTGGCTTGCAGACAGCCGGGTGGGCCAGCGGGTGCTCAGGGCCAGGGTCGGGTAAAGGCCGGTGGCCGGCACGTCCGCGGCGCAGCCCGTCGGCGCCCGCTGGCCTTCCAGCAGCAGATCGCGGCTGGCGCCCTGGGCCGCGTCCAGCGGGCCAGGCCAGTGCAGGGACTGGCGCAGGGATTGGTGTTCATGCAGGCGACCGCTGCTGTCGATCCAGCTGATGGCATCGACCCTCGCGCTGGCCCGCAAGGCCTGCTCGGCGAGTTTCTGGCGCGCCAGTTCCAGCCGCTCGCTGGCGCTCACGCCCTCGCTGGCCTGCCCGGTGGCGGCATGCAGCACCAGCAGGCAGACAAGCCATCGGAAGGGGCGTGCGCGCATCGCAGACTTCCCGCCGCCTCAGCGCGCGCGCTGGTTGAGCATCGCCAGGTACTGGCGGCGCAGTTCGAGCACGATGCTCTTGTCGATCGCCAGGGTGGTCTCGTAGGTGTCCTCGCCCACCGGGGTGATGCTCACCAGCGTGGCGCCATAAACCACGCCCTGGACCTTGGAGCGGAAGCTGTCGCTGGTGACCACCATGTCGGCCACGGTGGCGTTGGCGTCGAGCTGCAGGCCGTAGATCTGTTCGGTCAGCGAGCGGTAGGCGTCCAGTTTCGAGGCGCGGATGGCCATCAGCCTTTGCTGGGCGGGGTTGCGGTGGTTTTGGACCCCGATCACGGCATAGCCCGTGGCCGTCATGTTCTCGATGCGCTCGACCAGCGGGTTGGACGGTGTCGGCGGTGCGGGCGGGGCGGCACGCTCCTGGGCGGCTTGCTGCGGTGCGGTGACGCAACCGCCAAGGGCGAGCAAGAGGCAGCCGGTGCCCAGCAAAGTCGTGATGTTCATGTGGCTTCCTTGGTCTGTGCGTCAGCTGACGCCTGGGATGTACACCTGTATCGGCACCAGGCCCTCGGGCTTTAGCCGCGGGCGCGTTTGACCCGTGGTTTGATAAATGTAAAAATCTGCAAAAATGCTAAATTGGTGTAATAAAACAATTCTCTGAGTGCGTCCTTCTGCCTCGCAGCAGGACCTGGCATCGGCTTTCATGCGTTTATCCACGGCATCTCCCACCTACCTCGGCGACAGTGCGGCAGCCCAGGCCATCCGTCACATGGTGGCCAAGGTGGCGCCCTCGTCCGCCACGGTGTTGATCACCGGCGAAAGCGGGACCGGCAAAGAGCTGGTGGCGCGTGGTCTGCATGACCAGTCGTCGCGTTGTACGGCCCATTTTGTGCCGGTCAATTGCGGCGCCATTCCCAAAGAACTGCTCGAAAGCGAGCTGTTCGGTCACCGCAAGGGCGCCTTCACCGGCGCGCACGCCGACCGCATTGGCCGCTTCGAGTTGGCCCACGGCGGCACCCTGTTCCTCGACGAGATCGGCGACATGCCGCTGGACATGCAGGTCAAACTGCTGCGCGTGTTGCAGGAGCGCTGCATCGAACCCGTGGGTTCGGGCCGTCCGGTGCCGGTGGATGTGCGGGTGGTGGCCGCCACCCACCGCGACCTGGAAGCCGAGATTGCCGCCGGCCGTTTCCGGGAAGACCTGTATTACCGCCTGAACGTGCTGCCCCTGCACACCCCGGCCCTGCGCGAACGCCGCGACGACATCGCCGATCTGCTGCTGCACTTCGCGCGCCGCTTTGCCATGCCCGGGCGCCTGCCCATCCGTTTCGGGGCCGATTTCCTGTCGGTGCTCCAGGCCTATGCCTGGCCGGGCAATGTGCGCGAGCTGGGCAATCTGGTGGACCGCTTCACCGCCCTGTTTCCCGAGCAAGAGATCGCCCTGGACATGGTGCCCGCCAGCCTGCTGCCCAAAGGGCTGGCCGAGCTCCAGTCCGAAAGAGGCGTGGTGCCGGCGGCATCGCTGCAGGCGCAGCCGGTGCTCGAGCCGCTGGACATGGTCCCGCAGGAGGCCTTGAACCCGGTCGGGCCCGAGGTGTGCGATGTGGAGGACGTGATCCTGCTGGCGCAGGGCATGCCGGTGCTGCCGGACCAGGGCCTCTCGCTCAAGGAGCATCTGGCCAGCATCGAGAAGGACCTGATCCTCAAGGCGCTCGAGCGCGCCCAGGGCAATGTGACCCAGACGGCCCGTTTGCTGCAGCTGCAGCGCACCACCCTGATCGAGAAGATCAACAAGTACGACCTTCGCGGCGCCCTGGCCGTGGCCGCGGGCTGAATCAGGGGCGTGCGTTGGCCGGGGCGGAAGCGCCCGGGATGGGCAAGCGCGGGTATTGCAGCAGGGTGTCACGCTCTTTCTGTTTTTGCGCGGCCGCCTTGGCCGTGGCCTGCTCCGCCTGCACACGCTCGCGCTGCTGGCGGCTCATGTTCTCGACCTCGTTGCGGATCTTCTGACCCGACTCGGCGATCTGTCCTTCCAGCCCCTTGACCTGCTGGCTCAGGCGCTGCAATGAAGCCGCCTGCGACTGCATGCGGGTGTCCATGGACTGCACCTGCTTGACGATGGCCTGGCTCTTGTCTTCGAGTTGCTTGGCCGCCGCCGCGGGCATGCCCTGGGTCGACTTGAGCACCTCGTCGAGCTTGGCTTCGAGCTGTTGCTGCTGCTTGTGGGCCTGTTCCTGCTGACCGGCCAGGTTTTGCAGCGCTTCGTTGACCGAGGCCACGGTTTCCATGGTCGTGTTGAGTTCGGTGACCCGCTTGCCGACCGCCAACAGCATCGCATCGACCGTTTTCAGGCGCGAGAACAGGGTCAGGGCCACGCCCATGAAGACGCAGGCCGTGACCAGCATGAGCGAACCGCTGACGATCAGCAGGATCATGCTTTGCTTGCGCTGCTTGGCCTGGGTCTTGACCATCAGCTCGGTGGCCTCGCGCATGGCGGTGCCGGCGTTGGTGGCCAGGCTGGCCGAGCGGGTGGCCAGCTCGGCCGAATCCAGCACCACCCCCTTGATGAGGGTGAGCTCTTCTTCGGCCGCCTGTGCCGCCGCGTCGGCCTGGGCCTGCGCTTCGGCGTCGGCAGCCGCAGGCACCGCAGGTGCGGGCGCCGCTGCGGTCTGGGCCGGTGTCGGCTTGTCCGGGGTGTCGGTGGGGTCCATGGGCTGACTCATTCCGGTTTGCGGTTGAGCGCTTCTTCCAGGGCCTGCAATTCGTCGCGCAGGCGCTGGTTTTCCGTGCTGAGGTGGTTCATACGTTCAGGAATCGACACTTTGGGCGATTCCTGAAGGGCCAGGCTGACACGGAGCGGGATGGCCGCAGGCGCCTGCGGGGCAGGCGCGGGCACGGGTGCGGGCACGGGTGCGGGCGCGCTGGGTGTGCTCGGTGCGGTTTCGCTGGGCGCGGGCTGGCTCGCCACGGTCTCCTCTGGCGGGGCTTCCGGCACGGCCACACTGTGCTCGAGCACCGGCCCGTCGTCGGCCTGCGGGGCGGTGGGTCTGCGCACCACCCCGATCTGCGATTCCCCCGTGGGCAGTTGCGAGGCGGCAGAAGAGGCTTGCGGTTCGTCGGTCGTGTTCATGGCAATCCAGTGCGATGGGGCCGGTCATGGGCGGCGCGGGGTCAGGGTTTTGAGGGTGTTGACGTCGTGGATGGCCGCGTTGCGTCCCAATTCATTGCGGGCCATGTAGTTGCGGGCCCGGTCCATGGACCGGAAGGGCCCGGTGACCACCAGGAACTGGGCGGTCTCGGCGCCGGGCTGCACCACGGGAACGATGCGGGCATTGGCCAGCAATTTGTCTGCCGTGATCTGCTTGCGGGCCGCCTGGGCCGTCGGGTGCCGGCCATGCTCGATGACCCAGGTGTCGGCTTCGAGCTTGCGCAGCCACAGCAGCCCGTTCTGGGCGGCATCGGGCAGCTCGCTGATGACCCTGGGGGTGCTGGCGGCCGGGGCCGGCGCGGAGGCCGGGGGCGTGGCGGGCGCAGACGCTGCGCTCGCGCTCTTCGCGGGTGCGGCCGAAGCGGGGGCGGAAGGGGCGCTGGCGACCGGCTGTGGCTCGCTGGCCGCTTCGGCGGCGGCGCTCGCCTCAGAGGCGGGGGCCGATGCCCCCGATGCGGCTTCGCTGGCGGGGGTACTGGCCGCAGGGCTGGCCGCGCTGCTGGCGGAAGGTGCCGGCTCGGCCGCCACCGGCGGCTGTGCGCTGCCTGGCCACAGGCGCTTGAGCACTTCGGGGTGCAGCCAGCTGGCCACCCCCGCGGACAGCAGCAGCAAGGCGCCCATGACCAGCGCGATGGTTTTGGCGTGCGAACGGCCGCGTGCCGGGGGCGCTGCATCGGCGGGCGCCGGCCCCGGCGTGGCCGTGCCCAGGCTGCCCAGGGCCGCCATGGCGGGCTTGGGCAGAGATACTTCGCGGGCGGGGGCGGGCGGCGCGGTCTGTATGCGGGCGATCAGTTCGAGGGCGGCGAATTCGCGGCCCTGCTGCCGGGCCTCTTCCACCATCTGGTCGATCTGGGCCGTTGTGGGCGGTTCGATTTCCCAGCGCATCAGGCGCCGACCCTGGGGGTCGAGGTTGCGCAGGCTGCCGGCCGGGCCGTTGAGCACCAGCACCGCACTGACCCGTGCGCCGGGCAAATGCTGCAGCAGGCGCAGCAGCAGCTTGAGCTCGTGCTCCGGCAGGGCGCTGGCGTCGTGCACGATCCAGAGCTTTTGCGGCGCTTGCGACCCGGTGTTCTGGGTGGCCGCATCGACCGACACGTCTTCCAGCAGGTCGTTGAAACGGGCGATCAGGGCCTCGGTGTGGGTCGGAAAGAAGATTTCGGTCGGCGTCTCGGGCAGCCGCTTGCGCAGCCGCTGCACCAGGATCTGGCTGTAGTGGTCCAGCAGTCCGGGGTTGACGCTGTGCAGGATCACGCTCTTGCCGTCCTGCTCGATGGCTTCCAGGCAGGCGTCGATCTGCAGCCGGTCGGCCAGGCGGAAGAACAGGTCCTTGGGAGAGGAAGAAGAGGATGAGGATGGATTCATGGGGTGTGCGTTCATCGACCAGCGTCCACGCGCTTGCCATCCGGATTAAACATCATGCCCGACGGGACCTCGGGGCGCGGCCTTTGCATCGGGGCCACACCGGGGCGGACCTGTCCCAGGCTGAACACATAGGCGATCACCTGGGCCACGGCGTAGTACAGGGATTCGGGCACCGGCTGGTCCAGCTCGGTGGTGAAGTACAGCGCCCGCGCCAGCGGTGCGGCCTCGAAGATCTCGACGCCATGCGCCCGGGCTTCCTCGCGGATGCGGGCGGCCATCTGATCGACGCCCTTGGCCAGCAGGATCGGCGCGCCGTCGGCGGTGGGGTCGTAGGCCAGGGCCACGGCAAAGTGTTCCGGGTTGGTGATCACCACATCCGCGTCCTTGACCTTCTCCATCATGCGCGCATTGGCCATTTCCCTTTGCTTGCGGCGGATCTGGGCCTTGACTTCTGGACGGCCTTCCATGTCCTTGAGCTCGTCCTTGACCTCCTGCTTGGTCATGCGCATGCGCTTGATGAAAGCGTATTTCTGGTAGGGCGCATCGAGCAGGGCGATCACGCCCAGGGTCAGGGTCAGCCACAGGGCCGATTCACCGATGAGCCTGCCCGTCAGGTACAGCGCCGGCTCCAGGCTCATGGTGCTCAGCTGCAGCAGCTCTTCCAGGTGATTGCTCAGCTGGATCCACAGCACCAGGGTCACCAGCGAGAACTTGGCGATGCCCTTGAGCAGTTCCACGGCGGCGTGTGTGCCGAACATGCGTTTGAAGCCCGCGATCGGACTGAGCTTTTCCGATTTCGGCGCCAGGTTGGCCCAGCTGAACAGGTAGCCACCGGTCAGGCCGCTGGCCGCCACGGCGGCCACCACGGTGACGGCGAGCACCGGCAGCAGCAGGAACATGGCCTCGGTCAGGTGGGCCGCGAAGATCGACGGCATGAGGGTGGGCGTGTCCAGCGCCTTGCGGTCAAAGCTCATGCCCTGCATGAACAGCTGGCTGAGCCGGTGCACCAGCCAGCTGCCCAGGCCAACGATGACGGCGGTGGCCGCGATGGTCACCGCGGCCGCCGGCATTTCGATGGAGCGGGCGACCTGGCCTTCGTCCCGGGCTTTTTGCAGCCGTCTGCCCGTGGGGTCTTCGGTTTTTTCGCTGCTGTCGCTTTCGCTCATGGCGGCTCTCCGTCAGACCTGCGTCAGAAGCTGGCGCACCTGGACAAAAGCCTGTGACCAGAGCCACTGGATGCGGGCGCCGATGCTGGGCAGGCAGATGTACAGGATGCCAAGGCCGACGATCAGCATCGCAGGGAAGCCGACCGAGAAAATATTGAGGGCGGGCGCTGCGCGCGAGGCCACGCCCAGACCGATGTTGATGAACAGCAGGGTCACCATGATGGGCAGGGCGATCAGGAGTGCCCCCAGAAAGATCATCGAGGACCAGGTCAGCAAGCCGCCCCAGGCCTGTTGGCTGAGCAGGTGCTTGCCGATCGGCATGGTCTGGAAACTGTCAAGCAGCAGGCCCAGCAGCAGGCCATGGCCGCCCAGGCCGACGAAGATCAGCGTCGAGAGGATGATGAGGAATTGACCGATGACCGGCACGTTGCCCATATTGGGGTCGATCAGGTTGGCCATGGACAGGCCGATGGTGTTGGAAATGGTCTGTCCAGCCAGCAGCACGGCCGAGGTGACCACCTGCAGCATCAGGCCCATGAGCACGCCCAGCGTGATCTGGTTGGCCACTTCCACCAGGCCGGCGCCGGTCAGCGGGTCGATGCGGGGCCAATCCAGCATGGGGTAGACCATGAAGGTCAGCGCCAGCGCAAAGGCCACCCGCACCCGGGTGTTGAGGGCCCGCAGCGAAAACACCGGCGCAGCCACCAGCAAGGCGGAGATGCGCAGCATCGGCCACATCAGCCGATAGAAGTGGTCCATCCAGGTGGCCAGTTCGATGTTCACGGGGCGCCTGCAGCGGGTGCTTCAGCTGAAAAGCCCGGGGATGCGCATGAAGATTTCGCGCGTGTAATCCACCAGGGTGTTGATCTGCCAGCCGCCGACGATGGCCAGCGTGACGCCCATCGCCGCGATCTTGGGGATGAAGCTCAGGGTCATTTCGTTGATCGAGGTGGCGGCCTGGATGATGCCGATGAACAGGCCGATGGCCAGCGCCACCACCAGCAGGGGGGCAGAGATCAGCATGGTGATCCACAGGGCTTGCCGGCCCAGGTCGATGACGGTGGCGGTGTCCATGGTGTGTTCCTCAGGAGGTGACAAAGCTGTTGGCCAGCGAGCCCAGCAACAGCCCCCAGCCGTCGACCAGCACAAACAGCATGAGTTTGAAGGGCATGGAGATCATCATGGGCGAGAGCATCATCATGCCCATCGACATGAGCACGCTCGAGACCACCAGATCGATCACCACAAAGGGGATGTAGATCAGAAAGCCAATGGTGAAGGCGCTCTTGAGCTCGGAGGTGATGAAGGCCGGCACCAGGGTGGTGAAGGGCGCGTTGGCCGGCGTCACCGACTCGGGCAGTTTGGCCATTTGCATGAACATGGCCAGGTCGTCTTCCCGCGTCTGCATCATCATGAATTTGCGCAAGGGCACTTCGGCCGCGGCCAGGGCCTTGTCGAAGGACATCTTGTCGTTCATGAAGGGCAGCAGGGCGTTCGTGTGGATGTCCTGCAGCACGGGCGACATGACAAAAAAGGTCAGGAACAGGGCCAGGCCCACCAGCACCATGTTCGGTGGGGTCTGGCCGGTGCCCAGGGCCTGGCGCAGGATGGACAGGACAATGATGATGCGCACGAAGGAGGTCATCATCAGCAGGGCCGAGGGCAGCAGCGACAGCGAGGTCATCAGCGCCAGCAGCTGCAGCGACAGGCTGTACTGCGTGCCGCCCTTGCCGGCGCTCACATTGACCATCGGGATGCCTTGTGCGAAGGCGGCGGCGGGGGCCAGGCAGGCCAGGGCCAGGGCCAGCCAGAACCAGGTTTTCTTATGCATGGGGCTGATTTTGTGTACGGGCCGGGGAGGGGCTGGACGCAGTGGGCGCGACGGGCGCGACGGGCCATTGGCCCAGCGCCTGCATTTGCTGGGCCGTCACGCCGATCAGCATGCGCTGGCCATCGACCTGCATCAGCAGGACTTTCTGGCGCGGCCCCAGACTCAGGGTTTCCAGCAGCTGCATCTGGCGCGTCGTGTTCGAGCTGGCCTGGAGTTTGTTCTGCAGCCGACGCAGGGTCCAGAGCAGGGCGCCCATGACGGCCAGCACCAGCACCAGGCTGGCCAACATCTTGAAGATCTCCCAGGTGCCCATGGCGGTGGTGCTCAGAGGTTGCGCATGCGCTCGGAAGCGGGGGCCACACGGGTCAGGCGGATGCCGTAGCGCTCGTTGACCAGGACCACTTCGCCCTGGGCGACGATGGTGTTGTTGACCAGCAGGTCCAGCGGTTCGCCGGCGATGTGGTCGAGCTCCACCACGCTGCCCTGGGTCAGGCGCATCAGGTCGCGGATCTTGATCTGGGCGCGCCCGACCTCCACGGTCAGGGTCACAGAGATGTTTTGCAGGACTTCGGCATTGATCTGGCTGCTGTCTGCCAGGTCTTCGGTGGAGATGTCTTGGTCGGTCATGGGGATTTCCTTACTCTTGGTCGGGGATCACGGAGCGCTCGATCTGTACGGCGACCTGGGTCCCCATCGTGCCCACCTGGACGTCGAAAGCGGGCAAGTCGTTGACCAGCATGCGTGCGGTGTCGGGCTTCTTGAACAACAGGATGTCGCCTTCTTGCATGCGCTGGATGTCGCCGAGGGTGCTTTCCATCTGGCCGAGCAGGACGCGCAGCTGGACTTCGGCGCTCTCGACCGCCACCTGCAGGTCTTGTTGCCACTGTTTTTCCGACTCTTCGTTGCCGTCGCCCGTTTGCACGCGGTTGCGCAGCAGTTCGCGCACCGGCTTGAGCGAGGCGTAGGGGTAGGCCAGGTCGATCAGGCCCTGGACCTTGGCCGTGCCTTCGACTTCAAAGCGGGTGAGGATGATCAGGTCGTTTTCGTCGGCAATCTGGGCGAACTGGGGGTTGATCTCCGAGCTCACCAGCTCGAATTCGATCGGCATCACCGGGGACCAGGCTTCCTGCAGGGACTTGAAAAACACGTCCAGGATCATCTTGATGATCCGGGTCTCGGTGGGGGTGAACAGGCGGGTGGCCGGCAGTTGCTCAACGCCGTGGCCAAAGCCGCCAAAAAAACTGTCCAGGGAGCTGAACACCACCGTGGGGTCGATCACCACAATCGAGAAGCCCCGCAGCGGCGTGGCGCGCACCACATTGACCGACAGGGGAGCCTTGAGGCCCTTGAGGTAGTCGCCAAAGCGCACGATCTGCACCCGGGTCGGGTTGACGCGCGGGCTGCTGCGCAAGACTTCCAGCAGGCCCAGTCTGAACATCCTGACAAAGCGCTCGTTGATCATGTCGATCGACGAGACGTTGACGCCCAGGCTGCTGTCCTCGCTGGCCAGGTCGTGCTTGCGCACCCGGGCATTGGTGTTGAAGCCGGTGTCGACGGCGATGCTGCCGTCCTTGACGCCTTCGGCCAGGGCGGAGAGTTCGTCGGCGGTCAGAAGCGCAGAAGACATGGTGTGGTGCAGGCGATGGGCGGTGTCACTGGATCAGGAAGGAGGTGAAATGCACTTCCTCGATGCCACCGAAGTCTTCGTACTTCTCGAGCTGGCTGTTCATGGCGTCGCGCACCTTGGCCGCCAGGTCCTTGCGGAACTCGGGCTTGTTGATTTCGGCCTCGGTGGTCTGGCGCATGGTGTCCAGGATGGTCGAGCGCAGGGCCATGTCGTGCTTCTTGACGTTGTCGATCACGCGCTGGTCGTAGCGGGTGGAAATGGCGATCTGCACCGACATGACCTTGCGCGAGCCGGTCAGGTTGACGATGAAGTCCTTCTCCAGCTGCAAGTAGGTGTGCTCGTAGCGGGTGAGTTCGGGCGAGTCTTTCTTGACCTTCTGGGGCTTGCCATCCTTGCCCACTTTGCCGTCCTTGCCGTCCTTGCCGTCGCCGGCGACGGCCGCATCGATCTGCTGGTCGGGGTCGACCTCTTGCTTGTTGAAGAAACCCGAGAAGAACAGGGTGGCGGCCACGGTGCCGCCCAGCAGCACGATCAGACCCAGCACGCCGACCAGGATCAGCAGGATGGGTTTCTTCTTTTTCGGTTCACTTTCTACTTCTTGAACTTCTTCAGCCATGGTGCACCTCGGTGGTTGTTTCCAGTGGTTTTGTCAGTATTGTCGCTTCAGGC
>JACCDK010290663.1_pt1 | contig 22035 bp, 20 predicted proteins | sample 7445871 | NCBI WGS metagenome assembly JACCDK01 (sample SAMN15323436, study PRJNA562643) | freshwater metagenome | isolation source: river surface water | place: USA:Blue River Watershed | collected 2017-08-15
ATCGACGGCGTTCCCGGTCTGATCATGACGGTGCCGATCCTGCTGCCGATTGCCACCGCGGTCTACGGCATCGACCCGCGCCACTTCGGCGTCGTGGTGGTCGTCAATCTCGTGCTGGGGCTGCTCACGCCGCCCGTGGGTCTGTGCTTTTTTGTCGCCTCCGCCGTCACGGGGGCCAACCCCGGCAAGATGTTCATCGTCACCCTGCCCTTCTTCATTGCGTCCTGCCTCTTGCTGGTCGCTTTGTGCCTGTATCCCTCGCTTTCGCTGATGTTGCTCAAGTAAGTTCCCCACCCACAACCACCCCAGGAGACTTCCATGCCCATTGCCCGTCGTCAGTTGCTCGCCGCCTCGGCCATTGCCTCCCTTGGCTTCCCTGCGATTTCCGTGGCGCAAACGCGCCAGCTTCGCCTGGGCATCCTCACGCCCAACGGCCACCCCTGGAACGTCGCCGCCCTGAAGGTGGCCGACATGCTGAATCAGGAAACCAAGGGCCGCCTGACGCTCACCGTCTTCCACTCCGGTCAGCTGGGTAACGAAGCGGCCATGCTGCAGCAGATGCAATCGGGCGCCCTGGACATGGGCTGGATCATGGCCGCCGAACTGGGCTCGCGCGTGCCGGCAATTGCCGCGATCACGGCGCCCTATGTGGTCGACTCCACCTCCAAGATCGCACGCCTGGTGCGCCACCCGGTGGCCATGAAGCTGTTCGACACCCTGCCCGGCGAGACCGGCACCATCGGCCTGGCCTGGGGCATCACCGGCATGCGCGCGATCTTCGCCGCACGCGACGTGAGCAAGATCTCCGACATCCGCGGCATGAAGCTGCGCATCAACCCCACCCCGGCCTACCGCGACTTCTACCAGCTGCTGGGTGCAGCCCCCACGCCCATCCCCACGCCGCAGGTGTTTGATGCCATGTCCAACGGCCAGGTCGACGGCCTGGAGGCTGACCTCGAGTTCTCCTGGAACCAGCGTTTCGACAAGGTCTCCAAATCGATCCTGCAGATGAACGCCATCTTCATGCCCGTCATCGCCCTGGTCTCGGGTCGCGTCTGGCAAGGCATGCCGGCGGGTGACCGCGATCTGATCGCGCGCGCTGTGCGCTCCGCGCTCGATGCCCAGGTCAACGAACTGGCCGGTAACGAACCCAAGCTGATCGAGCAGTTCAAGGCCACCGGCATCCCGTTTCGCGCGGCCAACCGCGCCGACGCCGAAGCGGTGGTCGCCGAGTACGACAAGATCTGGCTGCCCAAGGCACCGATCCTGGCCGAACTGCGCAAGGCCGGTCAAAGCCTCTAAGCCCTGCGCGCGATCCGAACACCCCTCTACCTAGACAGACCCGATCCATGTCCGCTTCTATCTTTTCGGGCGTCATCCCGGCGCTCATGACCCCTTGCGGGGCCGACCGTCAACCCGACTTCGATGCACTCGCGCGCAAAGGGCGCGAGCTGGTCGATCTCGGGATGAACGCGGTCGTCTACTGCGGGTCCATGGGTGACTGGCCTTTGCTCTCCGACGAACAGCGCATGACGGGCGTCGAGCGTCTGGTCCAGGCCGGGGTGCGGGTGGTGGTCGGCACTGGCGCACAGAACCCTGCACGTGCGGCGGCGATTGCGGCCCACGCGCAGCGCTGTGGTGCCGGCGGCTTGATGGTGATTCCGCGCGTGCTCTCGCGCGGAAGCTCGATCGCGGCGCAGCGCGCGCACTTCGAGGGCATCCTCGCGGCGGCCCCCGACCTGCCCGCGGTCATCTACAACAGCCCCTACTACGGCTATGAGACCCGGGCCGATCTGTTCTTCGAGCTGCGTCGCCGGCATCCCAACCTGATCGGGTTCAAGGAGTTCGGCGGAGCCGCCTCACTTCGCTATGCCGCTGAACACATCGTGGGCGAGGACACCGGCGTCTCGCTGCTGGTGGGCGTGGACACCCAGGTCTTTCACGGCTATGTCAATTGCGGCGCGGTGGGCGCCATCACCGGCATCGGCAACGTGCTCCCGCGCGAGGTGCTGCATCTGGAGTCTCTGTGCCGCCAAGCGGCGGCGGGTGATGCGAGCGCGCGCACGCGGGCTCTGGCGCTGGACCAAGCGCTGGGTGTCTTGTCCTCGTTCGACGAGGGCGTCGACCTCGTCCTGTACTACAAGCACCTGATGGTGCTCGAGGGCAACGCCGAGTACACGCATCACCTCAATCCGACCGACAGCTTGACGCCGGGCCAGAAGCGCTACGCCGAGCAGCAGCTGGCCTTGTTCAAGACCTGGTACAGGCAGTGGTCGGCGGCATAAGCGCGTCGGCCGCGAGTGCAGCCTCGCGACCGCGCGCCATGTCCACCTTCCACAGGAGCGCCAGCCCCGCGACAAAGAGCACCGCGGTCGACAGAATCGCCACCCGCTGGTTGCCTCCTGCGGCCCAGGTGATCGCCCCGTAGCTCAGAGGCCCGATGATGGCGGCCAGCCGCAGGGCCACCGTCCACAAGCCATAGAACTCGGCCAGCTGGCGCGGCGGCGCGAACAAGCCGGCCATGGCCCGCCCCGCCGACTGACTCGAACCCATGCACAGGCCAGCCAGGGTCGCCGCCCACCAAAAGCCTCCCTTGGTCGTGGTCAGCGCCGCGATCACGCAGGTCAGGATCCAGCCCACCAGCGTGCTGCCCAGCGCGATCTTGTGGCCGATACGGTCTTGCAGATAGCCCCAGGCGAAGGCGCCGGCCGCAGCGGCCGCATTGAGCGCGAAGATCAACACCATCGTCTCCTGCGGCTCAAAGCCAATCACCTGCTCCGCATAGATCGCCGCCAGCGAGATCGCCACCGCCACGCCGCCCTGGTAGCAGACCGCGCAGGCCATCAGCCACATGAAGTCGCGATGCCCGCGTGCCTGGGCGAAAGTGTCCTTCAGGCGCGCCCACGTCGAACGCAGGCCCTGCGCCGGCGGCACCTGTGGGTTGGCCTGCCCACGTTCCTTCAGCAGCCAGAACGTCACCAGGGAGGCGGCCCCGTACATCGCCGCGGTGATCACGAGCGTGACGGGGACGAACTGCGAAGCCGGCAGGCCCTGGGCCTGGGCCCACAGCACATAGGCCAGACAAATGCCCAGGGTCAGCATCCCGCCGACATACCCCAGGCTCCAGCCCCAGCCACTGACCTTGCCCAGCGCCTGCGGTCGGGCCAGCTCGGGCAGGAAAGCGGCAGCGAGCGACTCGCCCCAGGCGTAGAAGGTGTTGGAAACGATGATGCCCACGATGGCCCAGGCCACTGCACCGGGCCCGATCAGTGCCAGCGCGGCGGTGCTGAGCACGCACCCCACCGTCACCAGGATCAACAGGCGCTTCTTGGCGGCACGTGCATCGGCCCAGGCGCCCAGGCTGGGCATGGTGAGCATCACGATGGCATAGGACACGCTCAGGGCTGCGGTCCAGGCGAAGGTGGCCCAGGCCGCCTTGCCAGCAATACCGCCCACGAAGTAGGCGGCGAAAACAGCGGTGATGACCACCGTGGTGTAGCCGGAGTTGGCGAAGTCGTACATCGCCCAGCCGAACACCTCGCGCCGACGCACGCCAGGGTTCAGCGCTTCATGGGAAAGATCGGTCATCGCGCCAGCATAGCCCAGCCGCGTGACAGTTCCGCTCGCGCGCGGCGTGCGGCAGGATCAGTGCAGGTGACGCGGGCGACGCCCACCGCCGTGGCTGCCGCCGGCGCCACCGCTGCCACGGGGCGGCTTGCCCAGCTCCAGCGACCGCACCAGCTCGTCAAAGCGCTGGCTGAACAGGCGGTCGATCTCGGCCACCACCCCACCCAACTCGGCGCCGTCGAAATGGCGCTCCATCAGGTGCACCACGTCCTCGACCAGCAAGTCACGCTGCACCTGCATGATCGCTGCGGGCGTGGGGCCGACGAACAGCATCACGAAATCGTCGCGGGCCTCGGCCTCAGGGGGCGCCTCGTCCTCGTCGAACTCGGTGTCGTAGAAGGTGACCTCCAGCGCCGCGCCCTGCTCGGCCAGCTCGTTGAGGTTCATGCACATCTCGTCCAGCGCCTGGCGGAAATCCTCGTGGCCTGGAATGGTCCAGCACACGGTCAACAGGTGCTGGGCCACGTCGAAGCGGATGCCGGGTTCTTCCTCATAGGCGCTCTCGCTGGCATCGGCCAGGGATTTGGCGCCGGCGTACTTCCACAGAGGCTTCAAGGCCTCCTGGATCTGGGCGAACCCCACGTCGGCGCGCAGCGGCACATCGCCGTGCACGTGGATTTCAAAGGGGGCGTTGTAGCTGGACATGAATTTCTTGCGCCTGGCCGGATGGTGCCTCGAGCCGGGGTCGAACCGGCACGCCCCTTTTCAGGAAGCGGCGGATTTTAAGTCCGCTGTGTCTACCCATTTCACCATCGAGGCCCGAGGGCCACTGTAAAACAAAACAGCCCGGGCCACGGAATGGCGGGGCTGCGGGTCCCGCCCTGCATGGGCGGGAGGTTTGGAGGCGCGGGGCGGAGTCGAACCGCCCTGGATGGATTTGCAATCCACTGCATAACCGCTTTGCTACCGCGCCGCTGTACTTGCCCGATGCCAACGCGCGGCACCGAGAAAAAAGGGAAGCCGAGGCTTCCCTTTAAAGGATCTGGAGCGGGAAACGAGGCTCGAACTCGCGACCTCAACCTTGGCAAGGTTGCGCTCTACCAACTGAGCTATTCCCGCGTAGCCCCTGATTCTACCTCATTTCGCGCGCCCTTCAGGCCAGCGCCCGCTGCAGGTCCTCGAGCAGCGCCAACGCGTTGTCATGGCGGGTCGCGGCGCCGTAAACGTAGTGATCGGGACGCACCACTGCGGCCATCAGGCCCTGCGCTTGCAGCCAGGGGGCAAGCAGGGGGGCGTCTTCGTGGACCACGTGTACGCCAGCGGTCGTTGCCAGCGGGCTGCCGTCGCCGGGGGGCACGAGCTGCACCAGCGCGCCGCCCAGAGGCGCCAGACGCTGCAAGTAGGCCGCGGCGTGGGCCTCGGACAGCGCGCCGTCCACCACCACGCGCACGCACGGCCCCGTCAGGTCGTCCAGGCGACCCGCGAAGGCACCCGAAGTGACCTGGGGTTGCGGGAAGAGTTCCCCTGCCCCTGGCGCCCCGGCAGCGAGGATGCCGTGCGCGAGGTTCGGGATCATGTTCTGGCGGTACTCGGTCTTGACCTCGCCTCCGTGCGCGGCGAGCAGGCGAGCATCACGCTCGCGGGCACGCGCGGGGTCACGCTCGCAAATGATGCGACCCAGACCCATCGCGGTCAGCACGGTCTGTCGCATGTGGGGGTGCCGCTCCTGCATGTAGGTGTCCAGCAGGGTGTCGGACGACTGGCCCCCGAGCACCCGCGCCAGCTTCCAGGCCAGGTTGTGCGCATCGCGCAGTCCGCCCACCATGCCCTGCGCCATGAAGGGGGGCGTCATGTGAGCGGCATCGCCGGCCAGGAGGATGCGTCCGCGCCGCCACTCGTGGGCCACCAGACCGTGAAAGCGATAGGCTGCCGCCCGCCACAGGCGCGCCTCGCCCGGCTGGATCCAGCGCGCAAGCAAGGGCCACAGCTGCGCTTCGGGAAACTCGGGCGACAGGCTGTCCCCCGGGAGCAGCATCACCTCCCAGCGGCGGTGGTTGCCGGGCCCCACCACGAAGGTGGAGGGCCGGTCGGCCTCGCAGTACTGCACCTGCGTCTGGGGCAGCTGCGCGAGCTTGTCGTCCGGGACGATGGCGTCCACCACCAGCCAGTGTTCGTCGAAATCCAGGTCTTCGAGTTCAATGCCCAAGCGCTTGCGGACCGGACTGGCGCCGCCGTCGCAGGCCACCAGGTAATCGGCGGTGTAGTGCTGGACCTCCTCCTGACCGACCCGCTTCACATCGGCCCAGGCCTGGCCTGCATCCTGGCCGGTCATCACGATCTCGGCCTCCAGGTGCACCTGAACGCCCTCGAGTTCGGCCAGGCGCGCGCGCAGCACGCCCTCGAAGCCTGGCTGGTTGAACACGTAATTGGGCGCCCACCCCAGGCGATGCGGCTCGGGCAAGGCGTCCAGGCGCTTGATCAATTGACCGTCCATACCGCGGTATTCGCTCGGACGATAAGCGCCGATGTAGGGCCCGAGGCGATCGGCGATCCCCAGCTCCTGCGCAATGCGCATCGCCTCATGATCGAGCCCGATCGCGCGAGGCAGCGGGTACAGGTCCGGCAATCGATCAAACACCGCAACGCGCACGCCACGCTGCCCGAGCAGACCCGCTAGGGCAGCCCCGGTGGGCCCGAGGCCGGCAATGATCACGTCAACACGGGTGAGGCTCGGCATGACATGACTTTGTGCACAAAACCAATTTTTAGGCAGAGTAATTACCCGTGTGCCCAAAAATCGCCCCTACCTGCTCACGGGCGTGAATCACCCTGAACGGGCGCAGACTAGACTGATTGGTTACATTGGTGACTGATCAGTCATTTACTCCCCCGCCTCCATGAAATTCCTCAATTCCTTCATCCACGGTGACGCACTGGCCCAAATCCTGATGGAGGGTCATAACCCCTACGCCCTCCAGAAACTGGAGACGGCCGATGTGGATGCCCTGCGCCAAGCGATGCAGACCGGCGAGGCGCTGCAAGCCTATGGGGTGGGCCGCATCGTGATGTCGGGTCGGGGCGTGTGGGCGGTGACCGAGCGCGCCGTGCTGCTGCGCGACGCCAGCCATCAAGGCGTGCAGACGATCGCGCTGGACCAGGTGCAATCGTTCGAGGCCGTGCGCGGACGTTTCGGCCACACGGTACGTCTGAGCGCCCAGGGTCGCCAATGGAGTCTGTTTGGTGTGGACCGGGAGCTGGCCCGCGCCCTGCACTTGGCCTTTGAGGCACGCGGCGTCGCCAGCCAGTTCGAGGACAAGCAGGCCGACAGCCCCTTCTGGCGCTCGTCCGAGGCCGCGGCCCAGGATTGCCTGCTAGACGCACGCGGACGACTGCAAGCCGCCTGAGGCGCGGTTTGCTTGGCCGGGGTTGACGCACTGCCGCTGAGCCGCGGCGCAGCGCTCGCGCGCATTGTGTGCGCGCAGCAAGCGCAGTCGCCACTCTGATACTTCTGGCCCAACTGGCATACTGCCGCTGCGTAAAAGCCAGCGCCCATGCCGCCGGCCCGACAAGAAGGAGGCGACATGCACCGAAGAACCCTGCTCCAGGCCAGCGCGGGCCTGATCATCGCGCCCGCCTGGGCGCAAGACACCTACCCCAACCGCCCCATCACCTGGGTCTGCCCCTACGCGGCGGGCGGCAATGCCGACAGCCGATCACGCCAAGTGGCCAAGGCCATGAGCGCGCTGCTGGGTCAACCCATCGTGATCGACAACAAAGCCGGCGCCGGCGGCAACATCGGCACCGATCTCATCGCCAAGGCTCGACCCGACGGCTATGTGATCGGCATGGGCAACTTCGCACCACTGGCAGTCAACCACGCGCTGTTCAAGCGCCTGAACTTCGACCCAGTCAACGACCTGACCCCCATCTGCCTGATCGAGCGTGGCCCGCTGGTCCTGATGGTGCGCAACGACTCCCGTTTCAAGTCAATCCGAGACATCGTCGTAGCCGCCAAGTCCAGCCCTGGTCGATTGAGCTATGCCTCCGGCGGCATCGGCGGCACCCACCACCTGAGCGGCGCCTTGCTGGAACACACCGCGGGCATCGACATGATCCATGCCCCCTACAAGAGCGGTGCGCTCGGCGCGGGTGACCTCATGGCGGGCCAGGTCGACATCATGTTCGAGCAGATGTACAGCGCTATGCCCGCGATCCAGGCCAACCGCCTGCGGCCCTTGGCCATTACCAGCAAGACCCGCTCTCCCCTCCTGCCGGATGTGCCCACGATGGCCGAACAAGGCTTCCCCGCGGTGGAAGTTCTGAACTGGCAAGGACTGATCGGCCCCAAGGGCATGGCTCCGGAGCTTGTACGCCGGCTTAACACGGTGTGCAACCAGGCGCTGCAAAACGCTGAGGTCAAGGACAAGATCATCAGCCAGGGCAATGAACTCGGAGGCGGCACGCCGGATCAGTTCGCCGCCCTGATTCGTGCCGAGTCCCCCCGCTGGGGCAAGGTGGTGCGCGACGCGCGGATCGAGCCAGAGTGAGGCGATCGGCCTGCGGCCGACCTCAGGCCTGCTTGCGCTGAACTGCCTTGTTGACCGCTTGCACCGCCATCTGGGTCACCAGGTGGGCCCGGTACTCGGGATCGGCCTGCAGATCGTCATTGAGGCCCTCCGGGCTGACCTGTAGCCCGGCGATGGCTTGCGCCGAGAACGCTTTCTGCAGCGCCTGCTCCATCGCCGTCACGCGAAACACGGTGTCGCCCGCCCCGGTCACCGCCACACGCACCTGCGACGCGAACTGCGCCACCATCACGCCCACCACCGCGTAGCGCGAGGCAGGATGGCGAAACTTGGCATAGGCCGCACGCTGGGGGATCGCAAACCGAACCGCGGTGATCATCTCGTCGGCTTCCAAGGCGGTCTGGAACATGCCCAGAAAGAAATCATCGGCTGCGATTTCGCGACGGTCGGTGATCACCGTGGCCTGTAGCCCCAATACCGCCGCCGGATAGTCAGCCGAGGGATCGTTGTTCGCGAGTGACCCACCCAGGGTGCCCATGCTGCGCACCATGCGGTCTGCAATGCCACCGGCCAATTCCGACAAGGCGGGCAGCGCGCGGGCCAGGTCGGTCGATGAAGCCACATCGGCATGGCGGGTCATGGCGCCCACCGTCACGCTGTCCGCCGCCAACCGAATGCCGGTCAGCGACGCGATGCCCGCCAAATCCACCAGCGCCGACGGACCCGACAGCCGCAGCTTCATGGCCGCAGTCAGGGTCTGCCCTCCCGCCAGCAAGCGGGTGTCGGGCGACGCGCGCAATCGTTCGACCGCCTGCTCGACGCTCTGGGCTCGGTAAAACTTGAAGGGGTACATGCGAAATCCGAATCGGTGCAGGTTCAGGCCTTGGCCATGACCTGGCTGGCCTGCTGCACCGCCTTGACGATGTTGTGATAGCCGGTGCAGCGGCACAAATTGCCTTCGAGCTGCTCGCGAACTTGCTCGTCGCTGGGCCGCGGAATGCGTTTGAGCAGATCGAGCGCACTCATGACCATGCCCGAGGTGCAGTAGCCGCATTGCAAGCCATGCTCCTGGCGAAAGGCCTCCTGCATCGGATGCAAGGTGCCATCCGCCTGGGCCAGACCTTCGATGGTCGTGATGTCTGCGCCCTCGGCCTGCAAGGCCAGGACGTTGCAGCTCTTGATCGCCTTGCCATTTATGTGGACCGTGCAGGCCCCACATTGCGAGGTGTCGCAGCCCACATGGGTACCCGTCAGTCGGCAGAACTCGCGAATGTAGTGAACCAGGAGCGTGCGCTCCTCCACCACATGCGAAACCGCCTGCCCATTGATCGTCATCGAGACGGTCTCGCTCATCGCTCCCTCCTGTTCCACACCATCCACGCCTTCACCGAGCAAGCTCCTTGGTCTGCACTTCGCGCTGGAACACATCGAGACAGCGCGACTTCGCCCCCATGAATTCGGGGCTGGTCAACGTACGCGGCGAACGGGGCCGTGCGGCATCGAAATGCACGACGTCGGCCACGCGGGTGGGCCGGCGCGTGAGCATCAACACCTCGTCGGCCAGGTACACCGCTTCCTCGAGGTCGTGGGAGACGACGATCATGGTCGTGCCGGTCGACGCAAAAATCGCCTGCAACTTGTCACGCATGAACAGCGTCATTTCGTAGTCGAGCGCAGAAAAAGGCTCGTCGAGAAACAAGACCTCCGGATGCGGCGCCAAGGCGCGCATGATCGAGATCAGTTGCTGCTGCCCCCCGGACAATTCGTAGGGATAACGATTCAGATCGAAGCGAACATCAAACGAGGCGATCAGTTCTTGCGCGCGCGCCTCGCAATCGGCCGCCGACTGGCCGGCCAGTTGCAGCGGGTACTTGATGTTGTCGATGCATCGCTTCCAGGGAAACAAGGCATCGCGGTAGTTCTGAAAGACATAGCCGATCACGGTCTCGGACAGGCGCTTTCCGTCGAACAGAACCTCGCCCGCGTCGACCGGGATCAGGCCGGCGATCATGTTGATCAGGGTGGATTTTCCGCAGCCATTGGGGCCGAAGATCGAGGTGATCTTGCTGCGCGGAAAGTCCAGGTCAAAGCCCGAGTACAGGGGCTGCCCGCCAAAGGACTTGCTCAGACCTCGCACGGTGATGTGCGTGGCGGGGACACTGCCGCCCGGATGCTGCGAATTCATTTGCCGCCCCAGTGCACGAAGTGCCGCTCGATCAGGATGAACACGAGGTTCATGCTGTAGCCCAGCACACCGGCGGTGAAGATGGCCGCATACATCTCGGGCATGTTGAAGATCATTTGTGCGTTGATCACCCGCTGCCCCAGACCGTCGGTCGATCCGATGAACATCTCGGCGACGATCACGATGACGAGCGCAAAGGAAATACCCGAGCGCATCCCGATGAAGGTCTGAGGCAGGGACTCCAGCAACGTGACACCCACCAAGACGCGGGTCTTGGAAGCGCCCATGACCATCGCCGCCGCTTGGCGGACCTTGCGCGCGTTCATTACCCCATACGCGGTGTTGAACAAGATCAGCAGCCCCGCGCCAAAGGCGGCCACGGCGATCTTGGTGCTCTCGCCCACGCCCAGGATCACCAGGAACAAAGGGAACAGCGCGGAGGCGGGCGTCGAGCGGAAGAAATCGATCACGAACTCAAACGACCGATACACCCGCACCGAAGACCCGAGCACCAGCCCCAGCGGCACACACACGCACACGGCGATCAAGAACGCCAGCAAGGTTCGGATGATGGTGACCTTGAGGTCTGCCATCAAATTGCCCTTTGCAAAGCCGACCCAGATCGCCTGCGCCGAATCCTGGGGAGACGGCAGCAACACGGGATCGATCAGCTTCAGCGCCGCCACCAGCCACCAGATGAATAGGAAAACGACGGCGCCGAACGCTGGGGACAGCGTCCTGAAAAAGCCTTGACTGCCCATGCCTGGGATTTCAGTACGACTTGAGCATCGACTTCACGTCGATTTTTTGCTTGACCAGACCGAAGGTGGTGGCTTGATCCACCAGACGCTGGAAGTCGTTGATTTCGTCCGGCTTGAGATCCTTGACCATGTTGTAGTAGGACAGCGGCACGGTCGGCGCCAAAGCGGCCGAGGTGTTCATGTGCTTGACCAGCAGCTCGCGGGCTTTGGGGTCGTTGTTGCCATCGCGCAGCGCACGCGCCCAGGCACGGGCCAGACGCTCCGCCACCTGGGGACGCTCGTCCATGAACTTGTTGCTCATGACGCCACCGGCCAGCACCGCGCAGGCGTTGTCACGTCCGAGCATGTGGGTGGCGATCAGGCCACTTTCGAGTTTGCGCGCAGCACCCTGGGCAACCATGATGCTCACGATCGGCTCGACGGTGTACGCGGCATCGAACTGGTTGGCCTGCATGGCGCCCACGTGAACGCTCAGTTGCTGCTCCTGCATCTGATAGTCCTTCTCGTCGAGACCCACGGCCTTGAGCACGCCTTTGGCAACGAAGAGGTTGCCGGGACCAGGAGCGGACATGATGCGCTTGCCCTTGAGATCCTTGAGGGACTGCACGGTGCTATTGACCGGCACGACATAGGCCTCGACTTCGTATTTCTTGTTCTGGCAATTGAGCGAGAAATACTTCAGCGTGTTGGGGCGCAGGGCGTTGATGTTGGCCCCTTCGAGGGACAGCAGGTTGGACGCTGCGTCCAGATCGCCCTTGACCAGGCCTTGCACGATCAGCGGGTGCGTGGCCAGGGGAATGCCCTCCACATCCAGATTTTCTGCGGCGAAGTAACCGCGCTCTTTGGCGATGAAGTACGGCATCGCCGAAGACGAGATGAACAAGCCCATACGGACCTTGTCCTGAGACAGCGCCCCGAACGAAGCACCCATGGCCACCAGACCGACCGCCAAACCCTTGATGAAACTGCGCATAACACCCTTCCTTGACTGCCAGAAAAAGACCACATCCAACACAACTCGGCGTCCACTTGATATGACGCTTCGTTGCCTGAATTGGGCCGCCGAAAAATAACTTTACAGCTTTTATCACGAGGGGCGAATCGCGCGCCCGGGAATTACCCTCAAACACCCTCGCGATTGACGTCGCCCCCCTTTGTCGGTAGCGTCTACTGGGTTTAACTGCGGCGCCTCACCGCTGGCCCGCCAACGCACGTTTAACAGGAACCTTAAATGCATCCCCAGGGTATCGGCCAATCGGTCCTACGTCGCGAAGACCAGCGCTTGCTGGTAGGCAAAGGTCAGTACGTCGCCGACATCGTGCTCGAAGGCATGAAGCACTGCGCCTTCGTCCGCTCGCCTCACGCCCACGCCATCATCAAGAGCGTCGACACCCACGCCGCCGCCAGAGCCGCGGGCTGCATCGCGGTGTTGACCGGCATGGACATGAAGGCCGACGGCGTGGGCAAGATGACGCCCCTGTGGCTGATCCCCGGCGTGGAGGGCACCCGACTGATCGAGCCACCGCGCTGGTCGATCGCACAAGACCGCGTGCGCCACGTCGGAGAGATCGTGGCGGTGGTCATCGCCGATCACCTGCATCAGGCGCTCGACGCTGCCGAACTGGTGCAAGTGGATTACGAGCCCCTGCCTTGCGTCGTCGATGTCCGCCAGGCGGCACACGACACCGCGGTACAGATCCACGACGAGGCGCCAGGCAACCAGGCGCTGTGCTTTCAGCGCGGTACGGCCGCACCGGTCGACGAAGCCTTCGCACGGGCGACGCACAAGGTCTCGATCAACCTAATCAACCACCGCATCATCTGCGCCGCCATCGAGCCGCGCGCCGTCATCGCACAACCCTCGGCCTCGCGCGGCCTGGATGGCCACTCGCTGACCCTTTGGTCGGCCACGCAGGTGCCGCATCACATACGCAAGCTCGTCTCCGAACAACTGGGGATCACTGAAAGCTCGATGCGCGTGATCGCGCCCGACGTGGGCGGCGGCTTTGGCACCAAGGGCAAGCTATACCCGGAAGAAACCATCCTGGCCTGGGCCAGCATGAAAGTGGGGCATCCCCTCAAGTGGGTCTCCACCCGCAGCGAAGCCTTCGTGAGCGACTACCAGGCGCGCGACCACGACACGCACGCTGAGATGGCGCTGGACGCGCAAGGCTTCATCCTGGGCGTGCGCGTCAAAACCTACGCCGCGCTGGGCGCCTATGTCTCCACGGTGGGCGCTGCGGTGCCCACCACGGTGTACACGGCTGTCATGTCGGGGCCCTACAAGATCCCCGCCATCGTCGCGCAGGTGCACGCGATGTTCACCAACACCGTGCCAACCGACGCCTACCGGGGCGCGGGTCGGCCCGAAGCCTGCTTCGTGCTGGAGCGTCTGATCGAGGAAGCGGCGCTGCAAACCGGCATGGACCGCTTCGAGTTGCGGCTGAAGAACTTCATCCGCAAAGAGGACATGCCCTACACCACGCCGCTGGGGCCGTCCTACGACAGCGGCGACTTCCAGCGCTTGTTCAAGCAGGCGTTGGTCTTGGCCGATTACGACGGCTTTGCCAAACGGCGGGAGGCCTCTCGCCAGAAAGGCCTGCTGCGCGGCTTCGGCATCTGCTACTTCCTCGAGAGCTCGGGCGTCGCGCCCTCGCGTTATGCCGGCACCTTTGGCGCGCGAGCCGGCTTTTTCGATTCGGCCGATATCCGTGTGGCCGCCGACGGCAGCATCGTGATCCTGTGCGGCACCCATAGCCACGGCCAGGCCCATGCCACGACCTTCCCTCAATTGCTCGCCTCCACGCTGGGCGTTCCGCTTTCGAGCATTGAATTGGTCGAGGGCGACACGGGCCGGGTCCCCTATGGAACCGGCACCTTCGGCTCGCGATCCATGGTCATCGCAGGCTCGGCCATCCTGATGGCCGCCGACAAGATCCTGGCAAAGGCCCGCAAGATTGCGGCGCACCTGTTGCAGGTCGACGAGGTCACGCACCGCGTTACTGCGGGCGTGTGCGCTTTCGTGGCTGCCGATGGCCGCGAGGTCGATTGGCAGCGCGTAGCGCGCGCCGCCACCTATGCCCATGACCTGCCGGCCCACATGGAGCCGGCGCTGCATGAAACTGCCTTCTTCGATCCCACCAACCTCACCTGGTCCAACGGCGCCCAGGCCTGCGAGGTAGAGGTCGATCCGAGCACCGGCGTGACACGTGTGCTGTCTTATATCGCGGTGGACGATGTGGGCATCGTCATCAACCCCATGGTCGTCGAGGGCCAGGCCCATGGCGGCATCGCGCAGGGCATCGGTCAGGCGCTGTTCGAAGCCGCAACTTACGACCCCTCTTCCGGCCAGTTGCTCACGGGATCGTTCATGGATTACGCGATGCCGCGCGCCGACGTGCTGCCCCACTTCATCACCGCCACCGACGAGACCCAGCCCTGCACGCACAACCCTTCGGGGGTCAAGGGCTGCGGCGAATCGGGCACCATCGGCGCGCCAGCGGCCATCACCAGCGCAATGATCGATGCCCTGGGCTCGGTCGGCGTTCGTGGTGTGGAGATGCCCTATACGCCCAAGAAGGTCTGGCACGCGCTGCGCGCCGCTCCTGGACCCCTCGCGTGAAGTGGGGCCTGACATGACGACACCTGCCACCCCCCCAGGCGCGGGCGACGCCCGCGCCGTCGAAACCCACCTGCGCCAGCTGTGCGAGTGGGCTTGCAACCTCCAACTGACCGACATCCCGACGCCCGCCTTGCTCAAGGCGGCCCTGGTCCTCGGGGACAACCTGGCGGCGATCGTCTCGGCGGCCGATGAACCTGAAGTCGAGGCCTATCACCGCAAGTTGATGGACAGCGACAGCGGAGGATCGTCGACCCTGTTTCGCGAAGGCGGACCGAAACTGTCCCTCATGAACGCCGCCCTGGGCAACGGGCTGGCTGCGACCTGGAACGAACTGGACGACGGCTACACCCGCACCGCGGTGCACCCGGGCGCCCTGAGCCAACCCCTGATCCTGGCGGCCGGTGAGGCGCATGACCACTCCTTCGAGGAGGTGATGCTGGCGACCGTCGTGGCCTACGAGGTGGGCACCCGTTTCGCACGGGCCTGGCCTGGTACTTTGCCCCGCATCCATCCGCATGGAGCCTTCAACGCGATCTGTTCGGCCGCTGGTATGGCCAGTCTGCGGCGCCTGCGGCCGGAGACCTTCATGTCGGCGCTGACCGCGGCATCCACCCTCGTCTCGCCCGGCCCCTACAGCTACCCTATTCAAGGTGCGCTGATTCGCAATGCATGGCCAGCTGCCGGTGCCTGGCTCGGCGCGTTTGCCTGCGATATGGCTGAACTCGGGATCGGCGGAACACCCGACGGCGCCTTCGACGTTTTTCAGGTCATTCTGGGTGCACCGGTCAGCCTGGCCAGCGAGCTCAGCGCAGACCTGGGTAGCCAGTGGACCGTCGCCGACGGCTATCACAAGCTCTATGGCGCCTGTCACCACTCACACGCGGCCATGGAAGCACTCGAGGCGATCCTGCAAGAACGCCCCAGCCTGCGTGGCGGCCAGGACGTGCAGACGCTGACCGTGCACTGCTCCAAGATGGCCCTGAACTTCAACAACGGCCAACCCAAAACCACTCTGGCCGCCAAGTTCTCGATCCCGCATGCGATGGCCGCGACCCTGGCTCACGGCGCCGACGAGCCCGGTAATTTTCTGGACGCCAGTCTGTCGGACCCCTTGATCGGGCAGCTGCGCCCCCGGGTGCAGATGGTCGAGTTGCCGAGCATCCGGCCCTGGCCCTACGACCGACCGGCCAAGGTCACGCTCTCGCTCAAAGACGGCAGCCAGCTCGAACGCAGCTGCGAAGCCGCACTGGGCAGCCCGGCAAGACCGCTGGAGGCAGAGCCCGTGCTCGCCAAGATCGCGCAGTTGTCCCAAGCCGGCGCACCGGGCCTGCACGACGCGGTCGTCGACCTGCGGCGGCACCTGGCCGAAGGCCAGCTGGCCCGCCTGAACTTTCGAGGCTGGGTCCGCCGCTTTTACGGCTGAAGCGCGCTGGAGGCGCACACAACGGGGGCAGGAGCGCCCCTGCGTGTGCCTGCGTATGCGCACGCGCACCATTTTGGCGAGCCCCGATGCCCGCCGACGCACCAGGTCAAGGCATAGATAGGCGTGGTCGTACCCACGCTGATGCGCGCGCCCTCACATCTGGCGCAGGCATCGAGAGGCGGCGTTCAGGTCGCGACACGCAGGCTCCATACAAGCCAATCACAGTTGGCCCGGAGCTTGCATATAGCTGAGCAACCATTGTTTTGGAGGCTCACCGTGTCCGCATTCTTCGACCCCTACAACGCCGATCGTCCGCTGATGATGAAGTGCAGCTGCGGGCGCGACCACACCGTCGCCGATCACCATGCCGAGGTGGCAGCCGATGGCGCCGCCATCGAGCTGCGCCGCCGCAGCGAGACCGCTGACTTCGAGGCCTACAGCAACGAATTCATCGAGGCCACGCTGGTCAAGGCCCTGTTTCCGCACGATGCGCAACGCCGCCGCTTCCTGCGAGCCGTGGGCAAGGGCACGGCGATGGCGGCCATCTCCAGTGTGCTGCCGGTGGCCAGTCTTCAGGCCATGGCCCAGGAAAAAGGCCCTCTGGAGAAAACCAATCTGAAGATCGGTTTCATCCCCATCACCTGCGCCACGCCGCTGATCATGGCGCACCCGCTGGGCTTCTACAGCAAGCAGGGCCTGAATGTCGAAGTGATCAAGACCGCAGGCTGGGCCCTGATCCGCGACAAGATGATCAACAAGGAATACGACGCCACCCACTTCCTCTCGCCCATGCCGCTGGCGATGTCGATGGGCCTGGGCTCCAACCCTGTGCCCATGAATGTGGCCACGATCCAGAACACCAACGGCCAGGCCATCACCCTGCATGTCAAGCACAAGGACAAGCGCGATCCCAAGAGCTGGAAGGGCTTCAAGTTCGCGGTGCCCTTCGAGTACTCGATGCACAACTTCCTGCTGCGCTACTACGTGGCGGAAGCCGGCCTGAACCCCGACACCGACATCCAGATCCGCGTGGTGCCGCCGCCTGAGATGGTGGCCAACCTGCGCGCCGGCAACATCGACGGCTTCCTCGGCCCCGATCCCTTCAACCAGCGCGCCGTCTTCGAGGAAGTGGGGTTCATCCACCTGCTCACCAAAGAACTCTGGAACGGCCATCCCTGCTGCGCCTTCGGCACCAGCAGCGAGTTCATTCGCCAGAACCCCAACACCTTCGCCGCGCTGTTCCGCTCGGTGCTCACCGCGGCCGCCATGGCCCGCCAGCCTAAGAACCGTGAACTGATCGCCAAGGTGATCGCACCCCAGGCCTACCTGAACCAGCCCGAGACGGTGCTGGCCCAGGTGCTCACCGGCAAGTTCGCCGACGGCCTGGGCAAGATCCAGAACGTGCCGGACCGCGCCGACTTCGACCCGATGCCGTGGCAAAGCATGGCGGTCTGGATGCTCACCCAGATGCAACGCTGGGGCTACATCAAGGGCAACGTGGACTACAAGCAGATCGCCGAAAAGGTGTTCCTGCTGACGGACGCGCGCAAACACATGAAGGACCTGGACATGCCGCTGCCCGCGGGGCCGGGCTATGCCAAGCACACCATCATGGGCAAGGTGTTCGATCCGGCCAAGCCGCAGGAATACCTGGACAGCTTCGCCATCCGCAAGACCTGAGCAGCCTCGCCATGAAGACCACGTCCCTGAACCTGCGCGCGGCGCTGGTGTCGCTGCTCTTGCTGTGCCTCTTCCTGGGCGCCTGGCAACTGGGCTCGAACTCGCCAGCCGCAACTGCGGGCACCGCCGCGATGTCCGCCGAAGAAATCGAGTACGCCAAGATGATGGGCAAGGACCCGGGGGCGACCAAGGCCACGGGCTTCCCGCCCCCTCTGGAGGTGGCCCGCACCACCTGGAAGCACCTGTCGGACCCCTTCTACGACAAGGGCCCCAACGACAAGGGCATCGGCATCCAGCTGGCCCATTCGCTGGCGCGCGTGGCACTGGGCTTCTTCCTGGCCATGGCGGTGGCGATTCCGCTGGGCTTTCTGATCGGCATGTCGCCCCTGATGCACAAGGCCTTCAACCCCTTCATCCAGGTGCTCAAACCCATCAGCCCGCTGGCCTGGATGCCTCTGGCCCTGTACACGCTCAAGGACAGTGGCGTCAGCGGCATCTTCGTGATCTTCATCTGCTCGGTCTGGCCAATGTTGATCAACACCGCCTTCGGCGTGGCGTCGGTCAAGCGGGACTGGCTCAACGTCGCCAGCACCCTGGAGGTGGCGCCGATGCGCAAGGCCTTGCGGGTGATCCTGCCGGCCGCAGCCCCGACCATCCTCACCGGCATGCGTATCAGCATGGGCATCGCCTGGCTGGTGATCGTCGCCGCCGAAATGCTGGTGGGCGGTACGGGCATCGGCTACTTCGTCTGGAACGAGTGGAACAACCTGTCGCTGACCAATGTGATCTTCGCGGTCCTGGTGATCGGTGTGGTGGGCATGTTGCTGGACCTGATGTTCGCCCAGGCGCAAAAAGGGGTGACCTATGTGGAGTGAATCGCGCGTGAACGAACCCCGGCTCTCTCCCACGTCCCCCAATGAGGCACGTCCCATGAACGGATTCCTGCAGGTCCAGAAACTGGCCAAGGCCTACCAGGCGGACAAGCCGGTGTTCGCCGATGTGTCCTTCGAGATCGCCAAGGGCGAGTTCGTCTGCATCATTGGCCACAGCGGCTGCGGCAAGACCACCATCCTGAACGTGCTGGCGGGACTGGACACGGCCAGCAGCGGCCATGCCTTCATGGACGGCCGCGAGATCGCCGGCCCCAGCCTGTCACGGGGCGTGGTGTTTCAGGGCCATGCCCTGATGCCCTGGCTCACCGTGCGCCAGAACATCGAATTCGCCGTCAAGTCACGCTGGCCGGACATGCGCCGTGCCGACCTGAACGCGCACGTGGAGAAATTCGTCGCGCTGGTGGGCCTGGGTCATGCCATCGACAAGAAACCCAGCCAGCTCTCGGGCGGCATGAAGCAGCGGGTGGGTATTGCCCGCGCGTTCTCCATCCAGCCCAAGATGCTGTTGCTGGACGAGCCCTTCGGCGCACTGGATGCCCTGACCCGCGGCACCATTCAGGACGAACTCATGACCATCGTCGGTCAGACGCAGCAGACGGTCTTCATGATCACGCACGACGTGGACGAGGCCATCCTGCTGGCCGACCGCATCCTGCTCATGACCAACGGCTCGGAGGTCGCGGGTCAGTACAAGCCGGGCGGGATCGCGGAGGTGGTGTCCAACCCCCTGCCCCGCAGCCGCACCCGCGCGCAGCTGCACCACCTGAAGGGCTACTACGAGCTGCGCAACCACATCGTCGACTTCCTGGTCTCGCGGGCCAAGGCCCATTGAGACCGAAGACGAGACGCACCCTTTTTCATTTCCATCATTTCCAAGAGGACTCCATGAACCGACTCGCCGTCACTGAAAAAATCATCAGCACCAAGGTTGCCAAGGGCATGAGTTGGGCATCCATCGCCAAGAAAGTGGGCCAATCCAAGGAATGGACCACGGCCCTGTGCCTGGGCCAGATGACCGCCACGGCCGCCCAGGCCAAGGCCCTGGGCAAGCTGTTTGGCCTGACCGCCGAAGAACAGAAATGGCTGCAGATCGTGCCGTACAAGGGTTCGCTCCCCACGCCGGTCCCCACCGACCCGCTGATCTACCGCTGGTATGAAATCGTGAGCGTCTATGGCACCACCATCAAGGAGCTGATCCACGAGGAATTCGGCGACGGCATCATGAGTGCGATCGACTTCAGCATGGACATCCAGCGCGAACCCGACCCCAAGGGTGACCGTGTCAACGTGGTGCTGTCCGGGAAGTTCCTGCCGTACAAGCAGTACTGAGGCAAGCAGCACTGCGTCGCAGAGGCCGGCCCGGCCCCTTGCGGCACCGGGTACCGGCCTGCGATCTCAGCAGGCGTAGCGCAACAGGCGGTGGACGGGGCTGGAAGCATCCACCTCCGCCCAGTCCTGCAGCATGCCCTGGCGCTCTGCTACGTTCCCTTTGAGCATCTGGCCGCTGTAGTAGGTCATGTGGACGATGCGGGCCATCTTCATACGGCAATTGACCTGGAACTGGGTCTCGACCGACTGATAGGTCTTGCCGGAGGCGCTGGTCTGCGCGCGGCGGTAATCGAGCAGGCTGTTGAAGCTGCGACGTTCACCGTCCCGGGTGATCGAGGTCGTATCGATGTAGTAGTAACCCAGGTCGTTGGAGACGACCGACTCCCAACGGGGCGTGCTGTGAGCCGCGGGCGCCAGACTGGCGGCGAGGGCGAGTGCAAAGAGTCGTGCCAGGAAAAGGGGGCGGTGGATTCTTGTCATACAGCATCACGACGTGAGGGCTTGGACACAAGCTCGAAGACTACACTAAGGCGCAGCTTCTTCCTGCGCAGGACCCTCTCGTGCTTCCTCTCGATGAAATGCCGCCGAGCCGCGATGCGGCGCTGGCGCGCATTGCGCGGATACGCCCAGACGACTACGCGCGCACGCGCAACCACCTGGACGGCGCCGTCACGGGGCTGTCGCCCTACCTGACCCACGGCCTGGTCACGACGCGAGAGGTCCTGGCGGGTGTGCTGCAAGAAGCGCCGCTGGCGATCGGGCACAAGCTGGTCTTCGAGCTGGGCTGGCGCGAATTTTTCCGCCATGTCTGGGCTCACCTGGGCGACGGCATCCTGGACTCGCTGCATCCTGGCCCGCGGCCCGATGCGGACTACGGCACCCCCGTGCCGCTCGACATCCGAGAGGCGCGCACTGGCGTGCCTGTCATTGACCAGGCGGTCCGCACCCTGTATGCCACCGGCACGCTCCATAACCACGCACGCATGTGGCTGGCCAGCTACGTGGTGCACCTGCGCCATGTGCACTGGCGCGCGGGGGCGGACTGGATGGTGGCCCACCTGTTCGACGGCGACCTCGCCAGCAACCACCTCAGTTGGCAATGGGTGGCGGGCACGGGCAGCCACAAGCCGTATCTGTTCAACGCGGAGAACGTGGCGCGCTACGCGCCGCCGCACTGGCACAGCCCGAGGACGGTCATCGATCAGGGCTACGAGGCGCTGGATGCGATCGCACGGGGCCAGGCACCGCGGGTGACCGGGGCACCCGGCGCGAAAGTCCGCAGCCACCCGTCGGTGAGCCAGGAGCCTGCGCTGACCTCTACTCCCCCCGCCGACATGGGCGTGCAGACCCCGGATGAGGCTGCGGCCCGCGCGCTACGCGGACGCGAGGTATGGCTCGTGCACCCCTGGGCCTTGCGCGCGCCGCCCCCCGAGGTGCCGCCGGAGGCGGCCGTACTGGGGGTCTACCTGCGCGAGCACCACCAGGCCTGGCCTTGGTGCGAGGCGCGTTGGCGGTGGGTGGACGCCGCGATGGCCGCCGTTGCACCACAGCGGTGGCATGTGGATAGGCCAAGACTGGCGCGGATGCTGGCGGGCGCTGCACGCGTACGCAGCGTGGGGGACCCGCACATCACCCCGCATTTGCGAGGCGTGGCGGATCTGGCGCTGGCGCCGGCCTTGTTCCCGCAGGTGGACCGGCATTGCGTGAGTTTTTCCAGCTGGCACAAGCGTGCCACGGCCGGCGTGAGGGACGCCGCTCAGTTGTTGCGGGCGGACAGCGACTGAGCGCTAAGTGGGATCGGAATCTGGAGGCGCGGGCCGGAGTCGAACCGACCTACACGGATTTGCAATCCGGTGCATAACCGCTTTGCTACCGCGCCATGTGGGGCCGCAGAAAAAAGGGAAGCCGAAGCTTCCCTTTTTTAGGATGTGGAGCGGGAAACGAGGCTCGAACTCGCGACCTCAACCTTGGCAAGGTTGCGCTCTACCAACTGAGCTATTCCCGCGGAGCCCTGAATTATAGGGGATTTTGAGGCCCCCGCCGTGCGAG
>JACCDK010077352.1_pt1 | contig 22026 bp, 20 predicted proteins | sample 7445871 | NCBI WGS metagenome assembly JACCDK01 (sample SAMN15323436, study PRJNA562643) | freshwater metagenome | isolation source: river surface water | place: USA:Blue River Watershed | collected 2017-08-15
CTCGATGCGACGGCGGCCACTCAGGTACTGGCCTGTGGGGGAGTCAAGGGTGCGTTCAATCTCGGCGGGCGTGCCCTGGGCCATCACCCGCCCGCCCTGAATCCCCGCACCCGGCCCCATGTCGACGCAGTAATCGGCGGCCCGAATCATGTCTTCGTCGTGCTCGACCACCAGCACCGTGTTGCCCAAGTCGCGCAGATGCCGCAAGGTTTCGATCAGGCGGTCATTGTCGCGCTGGTGCAAGCCGATGCTCGGCTCATCCAGCACATACATCACGCCGGTCAGGCCCGACCCGATCTGCGAGGCCAATCGGATGCGCTGCGCTTCGCCCCCCGACAGGGTGTCGGCGCTGCGCGCCAGGCTCAGATAACCCAGCCCCACATCATTCAGGAATTGCAGGCGGTTGGAAATCTCGCGCACCACTTTGTCGGCAATGTCGGCTTTGGCGCCATTCAGGCGCAATTGCTCAAAGAAGCGGTGGCATTCGGCCAGTGTCCAATGGCTCACCGCGTGAATGCCGGGCGCGTCGGTCCCTTCGCCCAACAGCACGTGGCGAGCCTCCGGTCGCAAGCGCGTCCCCTCGCAAGCCGAACACGGGTGGGTCGAACGATAGCGGGCCAGTTCGTCGCGCACCAGCGCCGAGTCGGTTTCGCGAAAACGCCGCGCCATGTTGGGCAAGATGCCTTCAAAGGGGTGTTTGCTGCTGCGTTTGCGTCCGGCGTCCGGGCCACTGCCCAGGCTGTAGCTGAACTTGATCACCTCGTCACCCGAGCCATGCAACAAAATGTGGCGGACGCGTTCGGGCAGTTCTTCAAAAGGCGTTTCGATGTCAAAGCCATAGTGCTTGGCCAGTGACTCGAGCAAGCCATGGTAGTAGGCGTTGCGCCGGTCCCAGCCCTTGATTGCGCCACTGGCCAGGCTCAAGCTGGGAAAGGCCACCACGCGTTCGGGATCAAAAAACTCTTCCAGCCCCAGACCGTCACAACTGGGGCAAGCCCCTTGCGGCGAATTGAAAGAAAACAACCTGGGTTCAAGTTCGCCGATGGCGTGGTTGCACACCGGGCAGGCAAAGCGGGCGTTGAACAAATGCTCTTGCCCGCTGTCGGCCTCGACCACCATCGCCCGCCCCTCGGCCAACTGCAAGGCGTTTTCCAGGCTCTCGGCCAGGCGCTGGCGTGCGTCAGGGCGCACTTTCAGGCGGTCCACCACCACGTCCAGATTGTGCTTTTCATGCTTGTTCAGGGCGGGCAGTTCTTGCGCTTCGAGCCACTGACCATTGAGCCTGAAGCGCACGTATCCCCGGGACTGTAACTGCGCCAACAGCGCTTCAAACTCGCCCTTGCGCTCGCGCGCCACCGGGGCCAGCACCATGATGCGACTGTCGGCGGGCAGGCTCAGCGCATGCTCGACCATTTGCGCCACGCTTTGCGCCCGCAGCGGCAGGCGGTGTTCGGGGCAATGCGGCGTGCCGGCGCGGGCAAACAACAGGCGCAAATAATCGTGGATTTCCGTCACGGTTCCGACGGTCGAGCGCGGGTTGTGGCTGGTTGCTTTTTGCTCGATGGCTATGGCCGGCGACAACCCCTCGATCAGATCGACATCGGGTTTGTCCATCAGTTGCAAAAACTGCCGGGCGTAACTGGATAGGCTCTCGACATAGCGCCGCTGCCCTTCGGCGTACAGGGTGTCAAAGGCCAGGCTCGATTTGCCCGAGCCCGACAAGCCGGTGATCACCACCAACTGGTTGCGGGGCAGATCCAGGTCGATGTTTTTCCGGTTGTGCGTGCGCGCCCCCCGGATGCTGAGCAGGCTCAGCCCCGGCGCTGTGTGGCGCGCCTGGCCCAGGTAGGTGCCGTCTTCGGGTGCGTTCAAGGGATGCCTAAGTTCGAATCAACCCGCCATTATCGCAAGCCCCGGCCTGATCTGTACATCCTTGGTGCGACCCGGTTGGGGGCAAGGGGTGGCGGTTTGGGCGACAATACGGGTCAGGGCTCCCTCAGTGAGCCCCCTGTGTTTTTGCCATGTCCTCCCAGCCCGAACCGACCCCTGATCCCCACCGCATGACGCCCCTTGAGCGCAAGGCCAGTTTTTCACTGGCCTCCATCTATGCCGTGCGCATGCTGGGCCTGTTCATGGTCATGCCGGTGTTTGCCATCGAGGCGCGGCATTACGTGGGCGGCGACGATGCCTCGGCCGTGGGTTTGGCGCTGGGTCTTTACGGTCTGGTGCAGGCCTTGCTGCAATTGCCCATGGGTTGGGCCGCCGATCGGCTGGGCCGCAAGCGGGTGATCGTTCTGGGCTTGTTGTTGTTTGGCGTCGGCAGCGTGCTGGGGATGTGGGCCACGTCGGTACACGAGCTCGCCTGGGCCCGTGCCTTGCAAGGTGCGGGCGCCATCTCGGCGGCGGTTTCGGCCCTGTTGGCCGACCTGACGCGCGACGGCGTGCGCACCAAAGCCATGGCTCTGGTCGGCGCCAGCATCGGACTGACCTTTGCCGTTTCACTGGTGCTGGGCCCCTTTCTCAACCATGCCGGCGGGCTTCAGTTGATCTTTGCCGTCATGACCGCCTTGGCTCTGGCGGGCATCGCCATCGTGCTGTGGTGGACGCCGAATGAGCCCGCCGTTCATGCCCTGACCGAGGAGGCGCCGCCCGGGCAATTGCGCCGGTTGTTGCTCAGCCCCGAGCTGTTGCGCCTGAATCTGGGCGTGTTCGTGCTCTATGCCGTTCAAATCTCCACTTGGGTGGGCTTGCCCTTTGTGCTGGTGCGCGGCGGCTTGCCCCTGGCAGACCACGGCTGGCTCTACCTGCCCGTGGTGCTGATGTCGTTTGTCGTCATGGGCATGACCCTGTTTCCGCTGGAGCGCAAAGGTCACCTGAAGGCCTTGTTCCTGACCTGCATTGCCCTGGTCTTGGCCGTTCAACTGGGGTTTGCGCAACAGTCGCTGGGCGACATCAGCCTGCCTGTCATGGGGGTTTGGCTGTTTTTGTTTTTTTGCGGCTTCAACGTGCTCGAAGCCAGCCAACCCAGTCAGGCCACGCGCTTGGCGCATCCGGCGGTGCGCGCCACGGTGCTGGGCGTCTACAACACCCTGCAATCGCTGGGCATCTTTGCCGGCGGTGCGCTGGGCGGTTGGCTGACCCAATCGGTTGGGGTCGCAGGCTTGTTCGTGCTCAACGCTGCCCTGATGGCCCTTTGGCTGGTGGCGGCTTGGGGCATGCGCGTTGTCCTTGTGCAGAAATCACCGCCAGGGGCTGCGCAAGGTACCTGAATCAGGCCGAAATTTCCGCCCTTTTGGGCCCCATAATCCATTCATCCCCACTCGACTTCATCCAAGAGGCGCAACATGGCATCTGTCAACAAAGTCATCCTCGTCGGCAACTGCGGCCGCGACCCTGAAATCCGTTACCTGCCTTCGGGCCAGGCCGTGGCCAACATCAGCATTGCCACTTCCAGCCGGCGCAAAGACAAAAACTCGGGTGAAATGGTCGAAGACACCCAATGGCACCGCGTGACCTTCTACGACCGGCTGGCGGAAATCGCCGGCGAATACGTCAAAAAGGGTCGCCCGCTGTATGTCGAAGGTCGCCTCAAGTACGGCAAATACACCGATCAGGCCGGGGTCGAGCGCAACACCGTTGACATCATCGCCACCGAAATGCAACTGCTTGGCGGTCGCGAAGGCGGTGGCATGGGGGGTGGCGGCGGCATGGGCTCCGATGCCCCGGCACCGCGCGCCTCGGCGCCTGCGGCCAACAAGGCATCGGGTGGCAAGTCGGGCTTTGACGACCTCGACGACGACATCCCGTTCTAAACCGCCCTTTTAAAAACCGCGGTCCAAGTGTTCTGCCGTGCCCTCAGGCCTTGGCCCGCTCCAGCGTGGCCCGGGTTTGTTCGGCCACTCGGCGTGCCGCTTGCTCAAAGTCCGCGTCGCTGCTCGCGTACAAAATGGCGCGCGACGAATTCACGATGATGTCGCCATCCGTGCGCCAACCCGCTTTCACCGTGGCCTGGGCATCGCCCCCCTGGGCGCCCACGCCCGGGATCAGCAAGGGCACTTGGGGTGCAATCTGGCGCACCCGTTCGATCTCGTTGGGATAAGTGGCTCCAACCACCAAGCCCAACTGCCCATTGAGGTTCCATGGGCCTTGTGCCAGTCGCGCCACATGCTCGTAGAGCAATGGCTGCCCGGGCACCGAGGCCAGCCGCTGGTTTTGCAAGTCATCGCCCCCGGGGTTGGATGTGCGGCACAACAAAAAAGCGCCCTTGCCTTCGTATTTCAGATAAGGCTGCACCGAATCAAAGCCCATGAAGGGCGACAGCGTGACCGCATCCGCGCCATAGCGCTCAAACGCCTCCAGCGCGTATTGCTCGGCAGTCGAGCCGATGTCGCCGCGCTTGGCGTCCAGAATCACCGGCACCTGCGGGGCCACGCGCCGGATGTGCTCCATCAGGCGCTCCAGTTGGGATTCGGCCCGATGGGCGGCGAAATAAGCGATTTGCGGCTTGAACGAGCTCACCAGGTCTGCGGTGGCGTCCACGATGCGGGCGCAAAAATCGTAGATCTTGTTGGCATTGCCGCGCAACTCGGCCGGAAAACGAGAGGGCTCGGGGTCCAGCCCCACACACAGCATCGATTGGTGGCGGCGCTGGGCGTCGCGAAGCATGTCAAGGAAAGTCATGTCCCGATTTTAGGCGGCGTGGCTGATCGCGTGTGCCTGGCACAGGTCGGCCCAGGCTTTGGCCTTGTCGGCCGGGGTGCGCAGCAAATACGCCGGATGGTAGGTCACCACCAGCGGAATCTCGCCATAGCGGTAGATCTGGCCGCGCAACTTGCCAAGGGGCATGGACGCTACTTCGGGCAGCTGGGCCGCCAACAGGGCTTGGGCACCGAACTTGCCCATGGCCAGCAAGACTTTGGGTCGAAGCAACTCGATCTGGCGCTCCAAAAAAGGCAAGCATTGGGCCACTTCCTCGGGCTGCGGGTTGCGGTTGCCCGGAGGGCGACACTTCAGCACATTGGCGATGAAGACCCGGCGGCCCGCTTCAGGCGCAGGTTGTCGCGACAAGCCCACAGCAGCCAGCATTTGGTCCAGCAACTGGCCGGCGGGCCCCACAAATGGCTCCCCCAAAAGGTCTTCCTGCTCGCCCGGGGCTTCGCCCACGATCATCCAGTCCACCGGGCCGCCCTGCGGGTCGGCGCCCACACCGAACACCGTTTGATGCCGCGTTTGGCACAAGGCGCAAGCCGTACAAGCTTGCACCTCGGCTTGCAAGGTCGACCAGTCGGCTTGGGCGACATCGGGGCGCGGCCCGAGGTTTGCGGCCTGTATGGTCTCGGTCGCCCGCACGGGTTTGTGAGCCTGTGGCACCCTGGCGGGTGTGACCGACGGAGCAGCGTTTGGCGGGCGCAACGCCGGGGCTTGCTGGGCCGATGGTTGCGCGGGCGTGTGCCCGGGTGCCGTTGCCGGTCGCTGCGCCGGGGTGGTGAGTGTTTCGGGGGTCGAGTCGTCAGGTGTCGTTGACGGCAAGAAATCCAGCCGCAAGCCCATGTGTTCCAACATGGCTTTTTGGCGGGCGTCCAGATGCAGCGGCATGTGCGGATCTTAAGCCAGCGGCATGCGCATGACCACGGCCGTCTCGCGCTGGCGTCCCAGGCCGGGGTAATAATTTTTGCGCTCGCCCGCATGCTCGAAACCGCAGGCCACGTACAGCCTGCGCGCCCGCGCGTTGCTGGCGCGCACCTCCAGCCAAAGCTGACGCGCCCCTTCTGTGCGGGACCAACTCACCCAGGCGTCGAGCATGTGCCTGCCCCATCCGCGCCCCTGATGGTCCTGGGCCACCGTGAGGTTCAAAAGATGCGTTTCCTCGACCCCGCGCATCGCCACCACATGGCCGATCAATTCGGACCCCTGCATCAGCACCCGAGCCCAATAGCCGGCACTTAAAGCATCCCGGAAGTTGCCTGGCGTCCAGGGGTGGGAATAGGCGGTTTTTTCGAGTGCCACCACCTGATCCAAGTGATCTTCGGACATCGAAAATAAGTTTGCACTTACTTTTTGATCGATCTGGAGGCTCATGACTGCTTCACCGCCATGCGCTCGGCCGTGGTTTGCGCCACCTTGTCTCGCAGGTACAAAGGCATGGCCTGCTCGGCCGGCACGGCCAGGCCCGCCCGCCAGGCAGCGGGTGCCAGGCGCAACAAAGCCTCGGCGGTTGGCGCGGCCGACACCATTTCAACCCCGGGTGGCCAGGCCGAGTGGGCGGCTTGGGACAGCGCCTGCAGGCCGATGCCGGCCACCCGTGTCGGTGTGGGCGACTCGACTGACCATGGGGCGGGCCAACGCACTTCATCCGGATCGAGCAAAGCGGGCTCTTGCACGGCGCACCATTGCCCTTGGTCATGCTCCCAGGCCGCCACATAAAACTGACCCATGCGGGCATCGAGGACGGTCAGCACCCGAACCCTTGCCAGAGCGCCCCGTGCGTCCTCGGCCATCGCCAGCAATGTGTCGATGGGCAACACCGGGATGTCGGCACCAAAAGCCAGGCCCTGGGCCACGGCGCAGGCTGTGCGCAAGCCGGTGAACGAACCCGGTCCGCGCCCCATGACCACGGCATCGAGTTGACCCAAACTCAGGCCCAGCCCTCTCAGGGTCTCAAGGGCCAAAGGGACGATTTGCGCCGAGGCTTGGGCGGCACCAGGGCGCGCATGCCCGATCAGGCGCGAGCCATCGCTGGCCCCCAGGTGCAACAACTCGGTGCTGGTGTCAAATGCCAAAAACTTCATCCGGTCATTATCGCAAGCCCGTCGATAATGGCGCCGAGGTACAGCATGAACTTGACCCGGTTTGCACTCCCCGCCATCCGACACGTTGGGGCGTTGTCGTGTCTGGTGCTGGCCGCCGGTGCCTGGGCCCAGGCTTTGCCCCCGACGGTGTTGCGTGCGCTTGAGCGCGCTCAACTCCCGGCTCAGGCCTTGCATGTGGTCGTGGCGCCTGTGCAAGGCGGGCCCCAGCGCCTCAGCCACCAGGCCGACCGCGGCGTCAACCCGGCCTCGCTGATGAAATTGGTCACGACCAGCGCCGCTCTCGACCTCTTGGGCCCCGCCTACACCTGGCGCACCACGCTGTGGACCGATGGCACTTTGAAACAGGGGGTCCTCAGCGGCAACCTGTATGTCCAGGGCCAGGGTGACCCCAAGTTGGTGGTCGAGCGCTTGTGGGTGCTGATGCGCCGCCTCAAGGCCCTGGGCATCGAGCGCATCGATGGCGACCTGGTGCTCGATCGCAGCGCCTTTGATGTGATGCCGGCAGATCCGGGCCAGTTTGATGGGGAGCCCACACGGCCCTACAACGCCAGCCCCGATGCGCTGATCGTCAACTACAAATCACTGCTTTTGCACTGGGCGCCTGACCGCGCTCAGGGGGTCGCCCGTTTGCACGTCGAGCCCCCGTTGGCGGGTCTGCGCGTGCCGCTCACGGTTCCCCTGCAAAAAGGCCCTTGCACCGACTACCGGGCCCAATTGCAGGCAGACCTGGCGCAGGCTGACATGTTGGCGTTCAAGGGCGCTTACCCGGCAGACTGTGGCGAGCGCGTCTGGCCCGTGGCCTATGCCGACCCGGGTGCGCACGCAGGCCGAGCCATTCAGGGCATGTGGGCGCATTTGGGGGGTCAGGGCTTGGCTCGGGTGCGCGACGAAAGGGTGCCGCCGCAAGCCCAAAAACTGGTGGACACCGAGTCACCCTCGCTGGCCGAAGTGGTGCGTGACATCAACAAGTTCAGCAACAACCTCATGGCCGACCAGGTGTTTTTGACGCTCAGCCTGCAGGCCACAGGTCGCGGTGTCATGGATGACTCGCGCGCCCTGGTCCAGCGCTGGTGGGCGCAGCGCGTGGGCGTGCCGGGCTTGCGCATCGACAACGGATCGGGGCTGAGCCGCCAGCACCAGATCACGGCACAAGGCTTGGCGACTTTGTTGCAGCAGGTCTACGCCAGCCCCTACATGCCCGAGCTCATGGCTTCTTTGCCGGTGCTGGGCCAGGATGGCACGCTCAAGCGGGTGCAGACCGAAACCCGTGCGCACCTCAAAACCGGCAGCCTGCGCAATGTGCTGGGCGTTGCGGGCTATGTGCACGGTGCCGCAGGCCAGCGTTGGGTGCTGGTGGCCCTCATTGAGCACCCGCAGGCGCAAGCCGGACGTCCGGTCTTGCAGGCCCTGACCGAATGGGTCACCAGCCGTTGAAACCGATCATGAAGGTATAAAAGACGGTGCCGATCAGTTGATGCGCGGCCGGAGCCAGGTACTGTCCGGAGGCATAGATGTATTGCCCCCGATTGGTCAGGTAGTCGGGCAAACTGGCACTTGGGTTGTAGGTGTTGGTTTGCACGGCATTGTTGGCGTCAAGGTAAGACACGGAGGTGGCGCTCCAGATGCCGTTGGCGGTGCAAGCGCTGAAATCCGGATAAGTGAGGTTCGTGGTGCCGCCGGTGAAACTGGGATAAGGAACCGAAGCGCTGGCGTTGCTCACGCTGGTGGCGCAAACCGATGGCGTGATCAGGTGATTGAGCAAGTACAGGCTGAGCGTGGTGCTTCCCACCGCAGGTACAGCGATGTTGACGTAGGCGCCATCGGTGCTGGTGTACCCCCGGCCGATCAAAATGCGCGGTTTGCCGGTGCTGTAGATGGGTTGGTTGCCCACATCGGTGATCAGGGAGGCGTTGAAGAGTTCGATCGCCGATTTGAGGCGGCCGGCGGTGCAGGGCGCGGTGCAGATGTCGCTCAAATTCGGGCTGTTGCTGAAATCGTAGAGCGCCGTGATGAAAATGTTCTGGTGTCCCCGCCCGATCATCGTCAGGCCCAATTGAATGTAATCTTGTGCCAGCTTGAAAACGCGGTGAATTTCGGCGGTGCTGAGATTGGCTTTGACCGAGGCGCTGGCGATTTTGCCGGCGATTTCCACCTGAGCGGCGGGCAAATTGACCGCAGGGAGGGTGGTCAAGGTCACGGCGTCCAGGATGTCGTTGCTTCCGCCCGAGATCACCAGCATGTCGCCCGACTGGTAGGCGGGCAACAGCAAGGCTTGCTGTTCAATCTGGCTCAGCCGGGCGGTGGCCTTGTGGATTCGCCGCGTGCTGGCGTCGTCCGAGGTTTTGGCTTCGATGATCTGGTTCACTTTCAAACCATAGTTTGAGGCCAACTGAACCACCCAATTGTTGACAAAGCGGGGCAGTTTGCCGCTGTTGGTCGCATTGGAGTTGTCTGCCGTGTTGTTGACCGTGAAACGGTCATTGGCATCGATGCCCGCACAAGTATTCGGGGCGTCCAGCAGGGGTTCACAGCCCACATAAGTGATGCCGTCACCTGCCAGCAAAATGCGCTGGGGGCGAAACTCGTTGTATTTGGTTCCCGCACCACCACATCCGCTGAGAGCCAGCGTCAGGACCAATCCGAGGCTGATCAGGAGCCCATGTGTCGATGTCATTCGCCCAAAACGCATACAAATCCTCTAAATTTCAGTCTAGTTTACAGCCAACTGGGTCGTTGCGACGTTCAAGGCTGGCTGGCCCGCGCCAGCCGGTCTCGCACGCCATCCCAGGCCTGCGTGTCGGGTGGCGGGCAGACCCAAATCTCGACCGCGCCCCAGGCTTCCAGTTCACGCAGGGTCGAAAACAATTCGCGCGCGCAAGCTGCCGGATCCTGGGGCATCGGCTTCCAGTGCAAGTCCGGGCTGGCTGGCGGATGGGGCGACCACACGGCCACCCGCGAGCGTTCGTGGGCGGTCAATTGTTGAGCGCGCGCGGCCATGGCCGGCTCGGCGAGCAAGCGCAGGGTGGCGTCGGGTGCGTAATGCGAAGCCAATGTGCCCGAGGCTTTGGGAGCCTGGGCAGACAGCGCCTGATCCGCAGCCTGAGGCGTTAACACCGCCAGCCCGGCACAAAGCGACAACTCGGCCGCGGTCAGCATGCCGGGGCGCAACAACACCGGTTGGCCTCTCGTGCAGTCGATGATGGCGGACTCGATGCCCACAGGGCAGGGACCGCCGTCGAGCACATCCAGTGCCGCTCCGAACTCGGCAACCACATGCTCGCTGCAGGTGGGGCTGACCCGCCCAAAGCGGTTGGCGCTTGGCCCGGAAATCCCGCGCACCCCCAGCCTGCGAGCGGCTCGCAGCAAGGCTTGCGCCGCCGGGTGACTGGGGCAACGCAAGCCGATGCTGGCCTGACCCGCTGCACTCGCCGTGGCCACGCCCGCGCGGCGCGGCAGGATCAGCGTTAATGGCCCGGGCCAGTGCGCTTGCATCAGGCGCTGGGCGAACTCGGGGATCGGATCGGCAAAAAAACGGGCGTCTGTGGCCTCGGCGATGTGCACGATCAGCGGGTGATCGGTGGGTCGTCCTTTGGCCGCATAAATGGCCAATACCGCCTCATCGTTGCAGGCGTCCGCACCCAGGCCATAGACGGTTTCGGTCGGGAAGCCGAGCAAGCGCCCCTCGGCCAGCAGGCGCGCTGCTTGCTCGATGTGGGTCGCATCAGCGCCAGACCAGATCATGCGCGGTACCTGTGATTCAGTGGCCGAAAGGCGCGATGCCCAGCACCTGCGCCACCGCATCGCGGCGCTCGCGCACGGTGGCCAGATCGGGGCCGGTGATGTTGAGGTGACCCATTTTGCGACCCGCGCGGGCTTCGGTTTTGCCGTACAGGTGCAGTCGCGTGCCCGGCAAGGCCAGCGCGGTGGCCCAGTCGGGCTCGCGCGGCGTGGGGCCAGACAGCCAAAGATCGCCCAGCACATTCAACATCGCCGCCGCGCTGTGCAGGCGCACCGGGCGCAGCGGCAAGCCGGTCATGCAGCGGGCTTGCAGCTCGAACTGGGACAGGTCGCAGGCGTCCATGCTGTGGTGTCCGCTGTTGTGGGGTCGCGGTGCGATTTCGTTGACCACCCAGGAGGTGCGTCCATCGGTTTGCCTGATGATGAAAAATTCAACGCAAATGACACCCACATAGTCCAGGCCCTCGGCAATCGCCACGGTGGCTTGAACCAGGGCTTGTGACAAGTCGTCGGCCAGCAGCCCCGGCGCGACCTCGGTCAAGGCCAATATGCCCTCGCGATGCACATTCAATTGCACCGGCAAATGGGTGCAAGTGCCATCGCCGGCGCGTGCCAGCACCACAGAGCATTCTTGCTGCAAAGCCAGGCGTTGCTCCAGCACGCAAGGCACGGCCGCCGCAGAGCCCGCTTGCAATTGTCGCCAGGCCGCCGGCAAATCCGCCAACGCATCCACCCGCACCTGACCCTTGCCGTCGTAGCCGAGCCGGGTGGTTTTCAAAATTCCCGGCAAGAGGTGGGCCGGCACTTCGGTCAGCTGATCGATGTTTTCCAGCACCCTGTGAGGCGCCACCGGCACCCCGCAAGCTGCAAAGTGCGCTTTTTCCCGCGCCCGGTCCTGGGCAATCGAGACGGCGCGGGCATGGGGGGTGACGCGGGTCAGGCGAGCCAATTGCTCCAGCGCCTGGGCCGGTACATTCTCGAACTCGGTGCTGACGGCGGCACAGGCCTGGCCCAAGGTTTCCAGAGCCTGGGGGTCCAGATAGGCGGCTTGCAAATGCCGATCGGCCGCCGCACCGGCTGGACTGAGCGGGTCGGGGTCGAGCACCATGCAGCGGTAACCCATGCTTTGCGCCGCATGCACCCACATGCGACCCAACTGTCCACCACCCAGCATCCCCAGCCAGGCGCCGGGGGGAACCCATGCGTTGGCAGCGCTCATGCTTCGGGCGGCACCCGCATGGCGCGGGCGTGTTCGGTCTGGGATTGTCGGTACTCGGCCAATTGGCGGGCCAACGCCGGATGGTCGTGAGCCAGCATGGCCACCGCAAACAAGGCGGCGTTGGCGGCCCCGGCGGCGCCGATGGCGAAGGTGGCCACCGGCACGCCCTTGGGCATTTGCACGATGCTGTGCAGCGAGTCCACGCCTTGCAAATGGCGACTGGGCACCGGCACTCCCAGCACCGGTACCGGTGTTTTGGCGGCCAGCATGCCCGGCAGGTGGGCGGCGCCGCCGGCCCCGGCGATGATGCAGCGCAGGCCGCGCCCCTGAGCCGCTTCGGCATAGGCGAACATGTCGTCGGGCATGCGGTGTGCAGAAACCACGCGCGCCTCGAAGGGCACGCCGAACTCTTGCAGGATTTGGGTGGCGTGTTGCAAGGTGTCCCAATCGGACTGGGACCCCATGACCACGCCCACGAGGATGGATGTCATTTGTGCTGCGGGTGGGTTATGCTTTCCATTTTAGCCTTCAGGCCACAGACGGGAGTCAGGGAATATGTTGGATGTGACGATGCAGAATTTTGAAGCCGAGGTGGTGCAAGCCTCCATGACGACCCCGGTGCTGGTTGACTTCTGGGCGCCCTGGTGCGGCCCCTGCAAATCGCTGGGCCCGGTGCTCGAAAAGCTCGAAGTGGACTATGGCGGGCGTTTCAGGCTGGTCAAGATCAATTCGGACGAAGAGCAGGAACTGGCGGGCGCCTTTGGCATCCGCAGCATTCCCACCTGCGTGCTCATGGTCGGCGGCCGCCCGGTCAATGGTTTCATGGGGGCGCAGCCCGAGGGCAAACTGCGCGAATTCCTGGACAAGCACCTCCCCACCGAAGGTGAGTTGCAGGCCGAGGCCGACACCGCCCAAGCCGAAGACCTGATCGCCCAGGGGGACAGCGAGGCGGCCCTGGCCAAGCTGCAAGAGGCGTTGGCCATCAACCCGGCCAATGACGACGCCCGCCACGATTACGTCAAGCTGCTCATCGCACTGGGAGAGCTCGAAGCCGCTGAAACCGCTTTGGCACCGGCTTTGGCGCAAATCCCGCGTCAATTGCGCTTTGAGGCCCTGTTGCATTGGTTGCAGGCGCTGCAATTTGCCACCACCGATGAGCGCGCCCAATGGACGCTGGAACAGTTTGACGCAGCCCTGGCCGCCAACAAGCGTGATTTCGACACCCGCCTGGCCAAAGCCCGTTTGCTGATGGCTGCTGGCCAGCTCGAGGCCGCCATGGACGAGTTGCTCGAAATCATCATGCGCGACAAGGTCTGGTCAGACGAGCTGCCGCGCAAGATTTACATCGGGATTTTGGAGTTGATGACACCGCCCAAACCCAAAACGGATCCGGCCGAAAAAAGCCAGACCGGGGGCATCGAAATCGCCGGCAAGGCGGTGGCCCAGCAAGACCCCCAGGCCGAACTGGTGTCGCGTTATCGCCGCAAGCTGAGCATGGCGCTCAATTGACCGAACGGGTCAGACGGCCCTGGTAATCGGTCCAGCTCTCGCGCTCGAAGTCATACAACTTGCACTTGCGCGCGGTGTCAAAGTACCAGCGCCAGGAAAAGCGCTGGATGATGATCCGACCGGGCAGCATTTCTTCCAGCTTGGCCTGCGCCTGTTTCAGCTTGTAGAGCGGAATGCTCATGTCCACATGGTGCGCGGTGTGCTCCATGATGTGGTGCATGAGCGCGCCGATCCGGAACGGAAAAGTCAGGTGCACGGTGGTCGACACAAAGGGTTGTGCCTTGGACCAGGCGGCGCGGTCATTGTGCCAATACACCTTTTCATGGGTGTGATGCACATAGACCACAAACCCGATCATGGCACACCAAAACAGGAAAGGGACCACAAAACCGGTCAGCAACACCAGAGCCACCGACTGCTCGGTGACCAGCGCCAAGGCGGTCAGAGCACCCAGCCAGATCAGGCCAAAAGCGCTGATCAGCAAGTTGTCCAGAATGAAAATGCGACGGCGTGTCGGCATGTGCTTGCTGTTGGGGAAAAACATCCGCTTCCACCAAATTTCGACCATGTAATACAAGCCTGGTGCCCAGCCGCTGCGGTAGATGCGATCCATGAACCTGCCCAGCGGGCTCAGGGCTTGGTACTCCTGGGGGGTCAACGGTGCCCAGACGAAGTCAAAACCCTTGAGGTTGGTGTAGCCGTGGTGCACCACATTGTGTCCCACGTCCCACAGGCTGTAAGGGGTCAGTGACGGCAAAAAAGCAATCCGCCCCAGCCATTTGTTCAGGCCCCGGTAGGGGGTCAGACTCTGATGACAACCATCGTGCCCCAAAATGAACAGGCGCCCAATCACAAAACCGGCGGCCAGACCGCAAAGCAATTTGGCCCACCAGGCTTCGAAATACACAGTGCCAGCCAATAAACTTAGCCACAGACTGAAATCGAGTGCCAGCAGCAACAGGGCATGCCTGACGGTGCGTTGGGCCAATGGCAACAGCCATTCGCGAATGATCTTGCGGTGGGGAAGCGGTTGTCCGGGTGCGATGGGTTGATCGATGACGCTCATGAGGGGGCTGAAAGGGGCTTGACCCAATAATTGACTGAAATCTTGGGGATTATCGCCAAAAATGATGTTGTTGGCTTGACATTTTGTCGGCCCCTTTGATCTTCGTCAGCGCCTCTCACCAGGCCAGGGGCAACGGCGGATAGAGAACCAGCGTGTGGTCTTTGCGCCGGACAATGTATTTCCCCCGCTCCAGGTCTTTCAGGAGGCGGCTGACCATCTCGCGGCTGCAGCCCAGCCGGTTGGCGATCTCCTGATGCGTGACCCGCTCTTCAATCACCCGCAGGCGCGGGCTTTGTGCCTTGGAGAGCATCATCAGCAGATCAACCAGGCGCGTGTAAATGTCGTTGAAGACGGTTTGCGCGACCAGTTGGGTGTTCATCCGGTTGCGTTGATTGGCCGTTTGGGCCAGCAGACATTGCAAAGCCGGGTCTTTTTTGCGTTGTTCCTGCGCCACATCTTTGTCGATCATGGCGCACAGGGACGAGGTGATCGTGCACACCGATGCCGTGCGCGGTCCGCCATCGAGCCCGATTTCGCCAAAAAGATCGCCGGCTTGCAGGCTGGCCAGGGTCAACCTTCGCTCTTTGCGACCATTCGAGTGCACATAGGCTTCGAGTCTGCCATCGAGCACAATGAACATGTCCTGCGCATTTTGTCCTTGGGTCAAGATTTGGCTGTTGGGCTTGAATCGCACCAAACGGCCCAAATGGGCCAGTTGCCGCAGACACGCATGGGGCAGTTGCCGCAACTCAAGCTCGGCTTTGTAAAACGGGATGGCTTGCATGGTTTTGAACCTCCTATCTGCTGAGACACATGCGATTGTGATTTGTTCTGCACAAAAAACAATACTTTGGATGTACTTTGGTGAATGGTTACCATGATTGCCAAAGCCGTTTCCAGCGACAAGAATGGCACCATGAAACCCAACCCTACCCCCCCGCGCCGCTCCACCAAAATCGTTGTCACGCTGGGGCCGGCGTCCAGCGACCCGCAATTGCTCGAAGAGATGATCCGTGCCGGGGTCAATGTGGTGCGCCTGAATTTCAGCCACGGCACCGCCCAGGATCACCTGGACCGCGCCCGCATCGTGCGCGAGGCGGCACAACGCGCCGGGCGCGAGGTGGCCATCATGGCCGACCTGCAAGGCCCCAAGATTCGGGTCGGCAAGTTTGCCGAGGGCAAGGCCAACCTGAGGGCGGGTCAACCTTTCATCCTGGACGCCCAACGCACCGAGCCCGGCGACGAGCACGGCGTGGGCCTGGACTACAAGGAATTGCCGCGCGATGTGGTGACAGGTGATGTGTTGCTGCTCAATGACGGCCTGATCGAGCTCCACGTGATGGCGGTCAAGGGCGAGCAGGTGCACACCGTCGTCAAAGTGGGCGGCGACCTCTCCAACAACAAGGGCATCAACAAAAAAGGCGGCGGCCTCACGGCCCCCGCGTTGACGGCCAAGGACATGGAGGACATCAAGGTCGCCATGGCGTTTCAGGCCGATTACCTGGCCATCAGCTTCCCCAAAAACGCCACCGACATGGAGCTGGCGCGTCAGTTGGCCAACGTGGCCGGTGCCGAGTACAAGCACAAGCCGGCCTTGATCGCCAAGATCGAGCGTGCCGAAGCCATCCCGCATCTGGCCGAAATTTTGCAGGCCAGCGATGGCATCATGGTCGCTCGCGGCGATCTGGCGATCGAGGTCGGCAACGCCGCCGTGCCCGCCCTGCAAAAGCACATGATCCGGCTGGCGCGTGAACACGACAAGGTCAGCATCACGGCCACCCAGATGATGGAGAGCATGATCAACAACCCGGTGCCTACCCGGGCCGAGGTCAGCGATGTGGCCAATGCCGTGCTCGATGGCACCGATGCCGTCATGACCAGCGCCGAGACCGCGACCGGCAAATACCCGTTGGAAACGGTGCGCGAGATGGTGGCCATCTGCACCGCCGCCGAAGCCGCCGAGCGGGTCGAACTCGATGCCGACTTCGCCGACCGACAGTTCACCCGCATCGATCAAACCATCGCCATGGGGGCGCTTTTCACCGCACACCATTTGGGCGCCAAGGCCCTGGTTGCCTTGACCGAATCGGGTTCCACCGCTTTGTGGATGAGCCGCCATCGCATTCACATCCCCATCTATGCCCTGACCAGCAAACGCGCCACCCAGCGCAAGATGGCGCTCTATCGCAATGTGCGCCCCTTGCTCATGGACACCAGCAGCGACCGCGACATGGCCCTGAAGCAGGCCGAGGCCGACCTCAAGGCCCGAGGCCTCGTCAAGCCCGGTGATGTCTATGCCATCACCTGTGGCGAACCCATGGGTTCGCCTGGCGGGACCAACATGCTGCAGATCTGCCGCGTCGAATGACATGACCTGCCGGCTCAGGCACTAAAATCGGTCAAACTGACCAATCTCATCACAGGACTTTCATATGGCTCTCGTTTCCATGCGCGAACTGCTGGACCACGCCGCCGAGCAGGGCTACGGCATCCCGGCCTTCAATGTTAATAACCTCGAACAGGTTCAGGCCGTCATGGCCGCTGCCGATGAAGTCGGCGCACCCGTCATCCTCCAGGCCAGTGCCGGCGCCCGCAAATACGCCGGCGAGTCCTTCATCAAGCACCTGATCCAGGCGGCGACCGAGGCCTATCCGCACATCCCCCTGGTGATGCACCAGGACCATGGCACCAGTCCCAAGGTCTGCCAAGGGGCCATCGACCTGGGCTTTGGTTCGGTCATGATGGACGGCTCACTCATGGAAGACGGCAAAACCCCGGCCAGCTTCGACTACAACGTCGAAGTCACCCGCAAAGTGGTCGACATGGCCCACAAAGTGGGCGTCACCGTCGAAGGCGAACTCGGTTGCCTGGGCTCGCTGGAGACGGGCGAAGCCGGCGAGGAAGACGGCATCGGCGCTGTCGGCAAGCTCGATCACAGCCAGATGCTGACCGACCCTGAAGAAGCCGCCCAATTCGTCAAAGCCACCCAGCTCGATGCCCTGGCCATTGCGATCGGCACCAGCCACGGCGCCTACAAATTCACCCGCAAGCCCACCGGCGACATCCTGGCCATCAGCCGCGTCAAAGCAATCCACGCCCGCATCCCCAACACCCACCTCGTCATGCACGGCTCGTCCAGCGTGCCGCAAGACCTGCTGGCCATCATCAATCGCTTTGGCGGCAAGATGAAGGAAACTTACGGTGTGCCGGTGGAAGAAATCCAGGAAGCCATCAAGTACGGTGTGCGCAAAATCAACATCGACACCGACATCCGCCTGGCCATGACCGGGGCGGTGCGTCAGTTCCAGGCCGAGAACCCCGACAAGTTCGACATGCGCGAGTGGATGAAGCCGGCACGCGAAGCCGCCAAGGCCATTTGCAAACAGCGTTACCTGGAGTTTGGTTGTGAAGGCCAGGGTGCCAAGGTCAAAGGAGCCGGTTTGGCCGTCATGGCCCAGCGTTACGCCCAAGGCCAGTTGGCTCAGGTGGTCCGTTGAGCCTGCACACTTCCAACCTGCACAGCCTGCCCTTGCTCGCGCGCGGCAAAGTCCGCGACAATTACGCGGTGGGCACCGATCGCATCCTGATGGTCGCTTCGGACCGCATCAGTGCTTTTGACGTCATCATGGGCGAGCCCATTCCGGGCAAAGGCGAGTTGCTCACCCGCATGGCCCTGTACTGGTTCGAGCGTTTGGGCCCCCAAGGCCTCAACATCTGCCCCATTCACCTCACCGGTGACGCCCCCGAGTCGGTGGTGGCCGCCGATGAAGTGCATCAGGTGCTTGGCCGTTCCATGCTGGTCAAACGCCTCAAGCCCATCCCGGTCGAAGCCGTGGTGCGCGGTTACCTGGCCGGCAGCGGCTGGCAAGAGTATCAACAAAGCCGCTCGGTGTGTGGCGTGCCCTTGCCCGCAGGGCTGCACAACGCCAGTCGTTTGCCACAGGCCATCTTCACGCCGGCGGCCAAGGCGGCTGTGGGTGAGCACGATGAAAACATCACCTTCGAGCGCGTGGTCGAGATGATCGGCACCGATCTGGCCGAACGCATCCGCGACATCAGCATCCGCCTGTATGCCGCGGCGCGTGACATTGCCGCCGAAAAGGGGATCATCATCGCCGATACCAAGTTCGAGTTCGGCCTCGATGCCGATGGCACCCTGACCCTCATGGACGAGGTGCTCACGCCCGATTCATCGCGTTACTGGCCTGCCGACACCTGGCGCGAGGGTGCCAACCCGCCCAGCTTTGACAAGCAGTTTTTGCGCGATTGGCTCGAAACCGCACAGGTCGGCGGCAAGCCCTGGGGCAAAACCGCACCTGCGCCACGCTTGCCCCAGCAAGTCATCGAGCAGACTGCGGCCAAATACCGGGAAGCTTGTCAGCGCATGGGTTGCTGAATGTCATCCTCTCCCGCCGGGAGAGGATTTCGCTTGAAGCACCCCCGCAACCTGCGTTTTCAGGGTTTGGGTTCAGCCGGCCCGCTGTTGCAACACTTCAAAAGCGGGCAGCGTTTTGCCTTCGAGCACTTCCAAAAACGCACCGCCGCCGGTCGAGATGTAGCCCACCTGTTTCTCCATGCCGTACTTGGCGATTGCGGCCAGCGTGTCGCCACCGCCGGCAATTGAGAACGCACTCGAATCCGCAATGGCTCGTGCGATGGTTTCGGTGCCCCCGGCGAAGGCGTCGAATTCAAACACCCCCACCGGCCCGTTCCAGACGATCGTGCCTGCGGCTTTCAGTTGTTGCGCCAGTCGTTGCGCCGTCTCGGGCCCGATGTCCAGAATCAGGTCGTCTTCGGCCACTTCATGGGCCTTTTTCAGGGTTGCGGGCGCATCGGCGGCAAAGGTTTTGGCCACCACCACGTCGGTGGGAATGGGCACCTCGGCCCCGCGCGCCTTCATCGCCGCCATCACGGCGCGGGCTTCCTCCACCAGGTCGGGCTCAGCCAGGCTCTTGCCGATCTTCAGGCCACTGGCCAGCATGAAGGTGTTGGCAATGCCGCCGCCCACGATCAACTGGTCCACCTTGTCGGCCAGGCTTTTCAAAATGGTCAATTTGGTGCTGACCTTCGAGCCCGCCACGATGGCGGCCAAGGGGCGCTTGGGCTTGGCCAGTGCCTGGGTGATGGCATCGATCTCGGCCGCCAGCAAAGGGCCGGCGCAGGCGATGGGCGCAAAGCGAGCCATGCCGTGGGTGGTCCCTTCGGCGCGGTGCGCCGTGCCAAAGGCATCGTTGACATAGATGTCGCACAACGCGGCCATCTGGCGCGAGAGCTCCTCGCTGTTTTTCTTTTCGCCCTTGTTGACGCGGCAGTTTTCCAGCAACACCACTTGGCCGGGTTGCACGCTCACGCCGCTCACCCAATCGCGCACCAGTGGCACCTCATGCCCCAGCAATTCAGCCAGGCGCTGCGCCACCGGCGCCAAAGAGTCTTCGGGTTTGAACTCGCCCTCGGTCGGTCGGCCCAGGTGCGAGGTGACCATGACGGCGGCCCCGGCATCCAGCGCCATGCGGATGCAGGGCACCGATGCGCGGATGCGGGTGTCTTCGGTGATGTGGCCCGCATCGTCTTGCGGCACATTCATGTCGGCGCGGATGAACACACGGCGGCCACGGGCCTGACCCGAGGCGCACAAATCGGAAAAGCGTAGGATTTTCATGACGCGTGATTGTAGGCTGGGCGTCCAACCCAGACTGACGATCGGTGGTCAGCCCGCCTCGAACACCCAGCCCGCCTGAACCGGATGCCCGCGCAAGAAATCGGCACAGGCCAGCCGCTTGCCGCCGGGCTTTTGCAACTCGGTCAGGCGCAGCACACCTTCGCCGCAGGCCACGTCGATGCCCTGGCCGCTGACGGCCACAATCGTGCCCGGCTTGGCGCTGCTCGCGTCCGACCGGGCCACCCCCGCCCAAACCTTCAGGCCGACGCCGTCGAGCACCGCCGCACCGCCCGGAAACGGGTCAAACGCGCGCAACTTGCGTGCCAGCACCGCTGCCGATTGCTGCCAATCCAGCCACGACTCGGCTTTTTCGATCTTGTGGGCATACGTGATGCCCTCGGCGGGTTGCGGCGTGGCTTGCAACTGAGTCAACTGCGACAAGGCGCGCACCATCATGTCGGCGCCCAACGCCGCCAGCCGGTCATGCAACTGCCCGGTGGTCTCATCGGGCCCGATGACCGTGTCTTCCATCATCAGCATGCCGCCGGTGTCGAGCCCGATGTCCATCTGCATGAGTGTCACGCCACTCCTGGCGTCGCCGGCTTCAATCGCACGGTGGATGGGGGCGGCACCGCGCCAGCGCGGCAACAAAGACGCGTGAATGTTCAGGCAACCCTGTCGGGGCAGGTCCAACACCCACTGCGGCAGGATCAGGCCATACGCCGCCACGATCATCGCATCGGGTTGCACGTGCAACAGGGTCTCGCGCGCTTGCGCGGCGTCCTCGGGGTAGCGGCCATCGAGTTTCAGGCTGCGCGGTTGGCAAACCGCCATGCCGTGCGCCTGGGCGTAATGCTTCACGGCCGAGGCTTGCAACTTCATCCCGCGGCCTGCGGGCCGGTCCGGCTGCGTCAGCACCAAAGCGATGTCATGTCCGGCCTCATGCAGCGCTTGCAAGGCCACCCGGGCAAATTCGGGCGTGCCCGCAAAAACCAGTCTCATCGGGTGCGTCAACGTTGGGTGTCCCGCTGGGCTTTGAGCATTTTGGTTTTGATCCGACCTTGTTTGAAAGGCGACAAGTATTCGACAAATACCTTGCCCATCAGGTGATCCATCTCATGTTGCACACACACCGCCATCAGCCCCTCGGCTTGCAACGTGCGTTCTTGTCCGTGCTCATCTTGCGCCTTCACATGCACCGCCGCCGCACGCTCGACCCCGTCGTAAATGCCGGGCACCGACAGACAGCCTTCTTCACCCTTGATGCGCTCGGGGCTGGCCCAGACGATCTCGGGGTTGATCAGCACCTGCGGCTGGTTGCGCTCTTCGGACACATCCATCACGATCAGGCGTTGATGAAAATTCACTTGCGTAGCAGCCAGCCCGATGCCATTGGCGTCGTACATGGTCTCGAGCATGTCGGCAATGAATGCGCGCAACTTGTCGTCCACCTCGGCCACCGGCTTGGCCACGGTGTGCAAACGGGGATCGGGGTAGCAAAGAATGTTTAAAAGTGCCATCTCTCCATTTTCGCCTGTTTTGCGGGGTAGGCAAACCCAAGTGCGGCCCCAATCGCCACAACTAGCATGGTTTTTTTGGCGAGAACATCATGACCACACCCGCTTGGAAAGCCGCTTTGCGCCTGCAACTCACGCCCGGCCTGGGGCTGCGTCGAAACAAACTGTTGGTTGAAGCATGGGGCGGTTGCGCCCAGGTGCTCGATGCCCCGGACTCCGCTTTGCGCGACATCCTGGGCGAGCGTGTTTGGGCGGCCTTGCGTGCCGAACCGCCCGAATGGGCGGCCGAAGTGGCGGCGGTCGAGCAATGGCTGGCTGCTGCGACCGCCGGCGTGCGGCATGCCGTGCTGGCCTGGGGCGACCCTGACTACCCGGCGGCGTTGTGCGAGCTTGCCGACCCGCCCCTGTTGCTGTTTGTCGCCGACGCCGAAGCGGTCGACGCGCCCGTGCACTGGCCCGCCAGCGTGGCCCTGGTGGGCAGCCGGGGCGCCACCCCGCAAGGTCTGGCC
>JACCDK011813111.1_pt1 | contig 22010 bp, 22 predicted proteins | sample 7445871 | NCBI WGS metagenome assembly JACCDK01 (sample SAMN15323436, study PRJNA562643) | freshwater metagenome | isolation source: river surface water | place: USA:Blue River Watershed | collected 2017-08-15
CGCGAAACGCACGAAATGCGATTGCAAACCGAGCAAATGGGCAGGTCCCTGTTGGACTGGTTGCGCATTCAAAACAAAGCCACAGAGACCGCATTAAAGCTGTGCAGCGAACTTCGCCCCACCTACCCCATGGCCATGTCTTTGGCCTTGTCGCTGGCCAATGCTCCGCTAGATCAAGCGCTTCAAGCCTATGCATTTGGATGGGCCGAAAACATGACGCAAGCCGCACTCAAAGCAGTTCCCTTGGGCCAGGTTTCTGGCCAAAAAATACTGGCCCGACTGGCCCAAGAAATTCCCGATGCTGTGCAACACGCCATCGCTTTAAGCGATGACCAACGCCAAGCTTTTTGTCCCATGCTGGCCGTGATGTCGGCCAGACACGAAACCCAATACTCCAGACTCTTTCGATCATGACCGCACTGCACCACATTCCCAACCGCACCAAAAAACTGCCACCGCTTCGCGTGGGCATTGGTGGCCCCGTGGGTTCCGGCAAAACCACCCTCTTGGAAATGCTCTGCAAAAGCATGCGCCAAAAATGGGACCTGGTGGCCATCACCAACGACATCTACACCAAAGAAGATCAACGCTTGCTGACCGTCAGCGGCGCGCTCGATGCCGATCGCATCATGGGCGTTGAAACGGGTGGCTGCCCGCACACTGCCATTCGCGAAGACGCTTCCATCAACCTGGAAGCCATCGACCGCATGCTTGAAAAATTTCCCAATGCCGACGTGGTGTTCGTTGAAAGCGGCGGGGACAACCTCGCCGCCACCTTCAGCCCCGAACTCTCTGACCTCACCATCTACGTGATTGACGTCGCCGCTGGCGAAAAGATCCCCCGCAAAGGCGGCCCCGGCATTACCAAAAGCGACCTCTTCGTCATCAACAAAACTGACCTGGCCCCCTACGTCGGCGCCGACCTAGACGTGATGCACGCCGACACCACCCGCATGCGCACCACCGCCAAAGGCCTCAAACCCTTTGTCATGACCAACCTCAAAACCCAAACCGGCCTGGCCGACGTCATCGCCTACATCAAAACCCAAGGAATGCTCGTTTGATTTAATTGGGGTCAGATCAACATTAATTTTGCCGTGTCTTCCTGAACTGCCCCAATTTGGGTCTAGAACAAGGTTACAATTCCTCCCGCAGGCAGTGTGGCAGAGTGGTCGATTGCACCGGTCTTGAAAACCGGCGGCTCGAAAGGGTCCGTGAGTTCGAATCTCACCGCTTCCGCCAAGAGACCCATGAATAAGCCCCTTATGGGGCTTTTTTATTTCCCTAACGCCACGAAGCACATAAACCAATCTGACTTAGTTTTAATTGAGTTGTAGGGTCAGTTTGGCTGCTAGCTTTCAATATTGATTTTGATGGGGCTTGCAAAATCTGGCCAACCCACAAACCACCGTAATACCCTAAATTAGAGTTGGCTCCATGCATTCACGCTTACACTGTATTTTGGACTAAATAAAGTCGCATATTTAGACAGGCAGATATTCAATGCCCGTTTGCGCCAACCCTACAAGATTGATATTGGTTGTGTTAAGGACTGTATCCGCAGCAAGCGCAACCAAGTCACCAGCCTTCATACCATCAGCTAACAGCTTAATAAATGGTGCTTTGTCTAAAGCAGAAGCAGGCGATCCGATCACATTCAGCCATAAAGTAGAAACAATAGCGTCGTTTGTAGTTGCGCCAACTGCATTCAAAGCCAAAGCGCCAAGATCAGAATAGCTCATGCCGTTATCAAGATAACTGAGACCTAAGCCAACATAAATTGGATTTGTCAGCGCCACTTTACCGAGGACTGCACCAATGACTTTTGCGGTAATCCCAGCATTACCAGCCAAATCCAATGCGAAACTCTTGTCTGCAAATTGAAGACGTTCAACATTGACCAGCGTATCAATGCCGTCAGTAGCCGGGGGTGGGTAGATTGCAATTACAGGGCCAATGAATGAGACGCTCCAATCGCCGTTCATGAGTTTCTTAATTGAATAATTGGCCAAACTGCTACCGCCGAATGCACCTGAGAATTTCACGGTATCTATTCCAGCGCCCCCATCAATCAGGTCGCTGCCCAATCCGCCAGTGATGGTGTCATTTCCCCCGTATCCCAATATGTTGTCTTCAAAAGTCGTCCCATTGAGAATCTCGCCTTTCGCTGTTCCAATGATTGAGCTGACAGTTGTGAAGTTGTATGTTTTAAGAGCGGAAAATTCGTTACCAAATAAGTCTTTAACAGCGCCAGCGGTGATTTCAACTTTATATCCCGTATCAAACGACAAGTTGACGCTGGGATTGATCGTTAATGTTGTGCCACTGAAGACGAGGTTACTGCTAGAAGCAACTGCGTAAGTCGCAACAGCACCCCCTGTGCTGGTACTCAGTACTATATTGCCCGCACCTTTTTGAACCTTCTCGCTAAAAGTCAAAACAATATCCGAGGCTACGCCTACTTTTATGGCTGAATTTTCTGGTGAGGTGTTTGTGATAACTGGGCCCTGAGTGTCTATCTCAATAGTTAGATTATTGTTTGCCTCTTCGCCATCTTCATTTGTATTACCTGCGCTATCAGTAAACTTGCCGCTTGCAACTTTGATTGATGCTGTTCCAGTGTAATTTGATGAAGGAGAAAGTGTCGCTGCATAAGCTAACCCACTTCCTGTGAAATTCGACAGAGTTCCGCCAATTACAGAAATATCTCCAAGTACGAAGTCATTTACACTTTCACTAAACGTAAAACTAATTGTTGCGGTCTTGCCTATTCCAAGACTAGTCGAATTACTTGAAATAGCGATAGTTGGTGGAGTTATGTCAATGCTTTGAAGAGATATGGTTTTGTCGGAGAATTTAAGAAATTCAATACTTTTAAAAGTATCTTTACCTTCTGTACCTGACTTTGCCTCAATTGAATAGTTTAGAGAAGTGCTGTCGTAGCGGATCAAGTAGTTTGTAACAAGCCCATTCACAACTAGAGTGTCGTTGCCATCTCCACCATCTATGCTGTCATTTCCAGAGCCACCGGTTAGATAGTCGTTACCTGTGCCACCCAAAAGCGTGTCATCTCCCTCCCAGCCCTCAATCGAGTCGCTGCCGGTACCTCCTTCAATCTGATTGCCTATCTCATTGCCATACAAACGGTCATCGTAATTTGAACCAATTAAGTTTTCAATCACACTTCCAAAGTTGACAGTAATTTGACCTGCAGTAGTTATTTTTTCTGCTTTAGTTGTGCCCAGGAAGCCTTGATATCCGGGAGTCAAATAAATTGTTGCTGCTTGAGTTACTGCCCCAGCATCTATGGAATCTAATCCAGCGCCGTCCCATACAAAATTAGGCTCAGTTGATGAAATTTTATAAGTATCGTTTCCTGCTCTTGCTGTCTTGCTTGGCCCGTATAAATATTGAAGGGCGGCAATGTCTAGAGGGCTGTACTGTAAGAAGTATTGCGCTTTAGTTTTCTCATAACTCATCACTGTCCAAATTGCATGTTCTTCTGTACCAGTTAAGTATGGTGCATCAGCTATGCCACCTTCACCAGCTTGTTCGTGATCGAATGGGTGTTTAAGTCCTAAAGCGTGGCCGATTTCGTGAATAAGGGTTAAAGCACCATAGGTGCCATCCGCAAGAGTTGTATTTAAAGAGTAGATATGCAAATAAATATCACTCCCTTCAAAACTACTTGATGGATGCGAAGCATAGCCGCCAGAATTTGTTTGAATATTGCTTGCAAAAGTAAAGGTATTTTTTGCCGCTGAATCTGTTACTTGATTAAAATTTAGATCAAGCAAAGACGATATGTATATAAATGCATCAATTGTCCTTGCCTGTTGGGTGCTAGTAAAAGGTGTAAATCCATTTGCATCTTTGGCACTTGTGTCATAGCTAGGTAGAGTGCTTAGAAAGATAAAGCCAAAAGTTTTTGAATCACCCAGTAACTTTGTAAAGTGGTTGCCTGCTGCCTCATCAGGCAGAAGTGCACTTATCCAATAAGGTAGTGCCTGTGCTCCGTTAGTAAAGATGACATTTTCTATACTGCTTGGTATTTTGACGAAACTAGTAGATACGTATGCGGTATCCGTGCCACCGGAATCATAAATATAGTCAAAAGTACTGTCGATGTAGTAGGTGTCATTGCCATCACCTCCATAAAGAGTGTCATTACCAGTCCCGCCGTCTAGTGTGTCGTTGCCTATGCCTCCGTCTAGGGTGTCGTTTGCTACACCCCCAAAAAGGCTATCGTTCGATTCATTTCCATCAATGTAATCATTGCCATAACCCCCATAGAGTGTGTCTGATCCTGTACCACCGTATAAAGTGTCTGCGCCAAAGCCGCCATCGAGATATTTATTACCTGTGCCAGTGTAGACATTTAGGGTGTCGTCTCCATCTCCACCAAATAATGTGTCTTGACCATCAGATTGATCTATGAGGCGATCGTTTCCATCTCCGCCAAGGAGGAAATCGTTTCCATCGCCTCCATAAAGAATATCGTTACCAGTTCCACCGTCTAAAGAGTCATTTCCAATGCCAGCGCTAAGATAGTCATCTCCTAATGCGCCATCAAGTGTGTCATTGCCTTCATCGCCGTATAACTTGTCGTTACCACCGCCACCTACAATGGAGTCGTTGCCAGCATAGCCCTGAAGACGAAGATCATCGCCATCGCCGCCGTCTATCGTGTCATCTTCCAACCCACCTAAAATGGAGTCATCTCCAGCTCCACCAGTAAACATGCCGTTGCCTGTGTCGCCGTATTTGCTAAGGTAGTCGTTACCCTCTCCTCCAATCAGTTTGTCATTTCCGTCCCCTCCATAAAGGGTATCGTTACCAGCACCTCCTGAAATAGAATCGTCACCCTGAGAGCCATTTATTGTGTCTTCACCAGCGCCACCAATTAGTGTGTCAGTACCCGAGCCTCCGTATAACTTATCGTCGCCAGACTCACCGTCAATAAATTTATTTCCAGTTCCTGTATAGGCATTGAAGTCATCATTACCAGAGCCTCCTAATAGAGTGTCATTGCCACCACTCTGTGATGAAAAGTAATCGTCGCCATCACCACCCACCTCATAATCACTTCCATCGCCTCCATATAGAGAGTCGTTTCCTAAGCCACCAGAAATTGAATCATTTCCAGCACCTCCACTTAAAAAATCATTCCCTAAACCGCCCTCAATTGAGTCATTGCCAACTGCGCCATAAATAGTGTCATTTCCGTTTCCACCGGCTATAGAGTCTGCGCCATCTGCGCCATAAATGAAATCATCCCCATTTCCACCATTGATAGTTTTAGATCCAGTGGATGACCAAAAAGAATACCCATTGCCTGTTGTTGGGTATCCATTAATTTGATCATTACCATCTCCACCGTCTATTAAGTCGGAACCATCATCAGAAATGATTCGGTCGTTTCCCGTGCCGCCAGTAATGGTGTCATTGCCACTGCCACCATAAAGTGTTTCCCCGCCATTTTTGCCCGTAATCACTGACATATGAAACCTACGTAATTAGTAATTAAACCTATAAGGACTACTTTATCCCATTGGCCTGCCCCCAGCCTGCCTTGCCATAGGGTTGGAGCCAAGACTGCCGATTTCTGAGCATTAAAAGGATTAGAAATCACAACTTTACAGAAAAGCATATTGTCTGTGTGCTCAAGTTTTTGAAGGATACTATTGGCATACTGCCACCCATTTAACGGAGCTTTCATGAACAAGCGCTACCTGCTCAGCACCTTTACATTGGCTGCCTGCACCCTTCTTATTCCCAGCATTGGCAACGCCCAAGATTTCCCGCCCAAACGTCCTGTCACCCTGTATGTTGGTTTTGCGCCAGGTGGTGCCGCCGATGCTGCTGCGCGCTTAATTGCCAAAAAACTGACCGAAAACATCGGTCAAAATGTTGTTGTAGAAAACAAAGCAGGCGCTGGCGGCAACATCGTTCACCAGCAAGTTGCCAATGGCGTGGCAGACGGCTCCGTCATTTTGTTGGGCTCGATTGGCCCTATGGCCATTGCCCCACACATGATGAAAGTCGGCTACGAGCCCTTTAAAGACTTGGCGCCTATCTCTGGCGGCGTGAACTTTCCCAACATGCTGGTGGTTAACAAAGAGTCTGGCATCAAAAATTTGGCCGACTTTGTAGCGTTGGCCAAGAAGGCCCCCGACACCGTGTCTTTTGCCTCAACAGGCGCTGGCTCTGCATCGCACCTCACAGGCGAACTGTTTGCCATCCGCACCAACACAGAAATGTTGCACGTGCCCTACAAGGGGGGCGCGCCAGCCATGCAAGACCTGTTGGCCAATCGGTTCACAGGTTATTTTTCAGCACCGCCTACCTCCATTCCTCACGTTGAATCTGGCCGATTGGTGGCCATTGCCACAACTGGTCTTACCCGCCCCAGTTACCTGTCGAATGTGCCCACGGTGGCAGAGTCGGGCTATCCAGGTTTTGAAGCCCTCAACTGGTATGCCTTCCTCGCTTCTGCCAAAGTGCCTTCGGCTATTTTGGACAAATGGAATGCTGAAATTGTCAAAGTCCTGAACGATCAGAGCACAAAGGACGCCCTCACCAAGCTTGGCCTGTCTGGCGCCCCCTCTACGCGTGCCGAGCTCACCAGCTTCATGCAGAAGGAGTCAGAAAAATGGGGCAAGCTGGTGCGTGAGAAAAAAATTACAGCAGACTAATTCACAGCACCCCTATTCGCCTCAAAAAACTCCAAAGCCGTTGATAATTCAACGGCTTTTTTAATGTCCAGAACATATCAGGGAGACATGCATGACGCTACTTTTCAGACGCCAATTTTTAATGGCAGTGGTCTTTGGTTTAAGCGCCTCCATCACTTTCGCTCAAGGCAGCAATGTTTGGCCAACCAAACCCGTCAAATTGATCGTGCCCTACGCAGCAGGCGGTCCCGCTGATGTCGTTGCACGCGAACTGGCCTTGGTCCTCTCAGCCGATATCAAACAACCTGTCACCGTCGAAAATCAAGGAGGTGGCATGGGCGTGCCAGCCTTAGGCATGGTGGCGCGTGCCGAACCCGATGGCTATACCCTGCTGTTGGCGGCGTTTGGCAACATGGTGCTGCAGCCCATGCTCAGCAAAAAAGGCGGCGCCGACTTGGTGGCCAAACTCAAACCTGTGTCGACCATTTCAACGGGCCCGCACGTGTTGGTGGTGTCTGCCAAATTGCCCGTCAAAAACATTCCAGAACTGATTGACTATGCACGCGCCAATCCCGGCAAGATTAGCTTCGCTTCAGCTGGAACAGGTGGCACTGCTCACTTGGGCATGGAAATGTTCAAAGCACTTTCAAAAACGGATGTGATTCATGTGCCCTACAAAGGCAGTGCAGCCGCAGTCAACGATTTGATTTCTGGTGAAGTCAGCGCCATGTTCAGCAGCTTGCCCTCGCTGCAAGGTTTGGCCGACAAAGGACTCGTGAAAGTTCTCGCTGCCACAGCCCCTAGCAAATCCAACGCGACCAAATCACTGCCCTTAATTGCCACAGCACTGCCCGGCTTTGACTACACAACTTGGTATGCCATGTATGCACCATTGGCAACGCCAAAGCCCGTGGTTGACACAATCAACGCAGCGCTTAGCAAGGCGTTAAAAGCACCTGCGCTGGTGGCCAAGATTGAAGCTGCAGGTACAGAGTTACAGCCAGGTTCACCTGAAGAGGTCCAGTCATGGACGCAGCGTGACACCGACAAATGGTCACGCGTGATTCGCGACGCCAAGATTGCCATTGAGTAATGGCAATCTTTCGAGGGCATCAAGGCACTTGGTCCTTGATTTCCAATGTCAGGCCTTTGGCGCCCACTTTGACGGGCCCCAAAGTGCCAGACAAATCGCCTGATTGCGGCATGGCATTGCCCGATTTCGAAACTCGCACTTTGACAAAGACTTCACCCGCCCCCGACAGCTTGCGCTCAGGCGACATGGCCGTGCTGTCATCGAGCGTAAAGCTGAAAGGCAATTTGTCCACGGTTGTTTTGAAGATGGCCAAGGGCATGCGCTCGCCATTGGCAGGCGTGGCGTAAATGAACACAACATCGTTGGGGCTTGCTTTACCTTTTAAAGCGGGCGATAAAACCACTTGACCAGAAACGCCGGCTGCAACTTTGGCTTCGGTAGAGGCTCCAGAAGTTGCAACACCAGCAGAAGCAGAAGCCATCGGCTGAGGGCTGACCATGCTGCCTGGTTTGATGCCTAACTTTTCTTGGACAGATGCAATGGCATTATCAAGCTCTGGCAAATCTGGATTTTGTGCATCCAAAGTTTTGCGTGCAGCCAACCAATACTTCAAGGCATCGTCGAACTTGCCATGCGCAAAGGAAGCACTACCGGCCATTAGCAATGCGCCGTAATGCTGAGGATCGCGCTGCAAAATGTCACGAATAACGCGCCACGGTTCGCCTTCAAAATTGCCTTGCGTTTTCATGGCGATAACTTCAACGCGCTCCAAGCGGAGGTCATCGTCTGCTGACAACTTCAAAGCGCGATCGTAGGCCTGAATGGATTTGTCAAACTGTTCCAACGAGCGGTAAGTTCTGCCCAGCATGACCCAGCCTTGCAAGTTGTCGGGCTTCTCCTCCAACCTTTGAGCCAAGCTCTCGGCCATCTTCAGCATCTCCATGGGGCTGGTTTCCTGAGGCGCTTTGGCAGACATTGGATCGAGTGCAACAGGCTCACCCAAACCGGCATAGAGGCCTAATGCTGACAATGGCACTGCCACCAAAACAAAGATAGCGGTCCAAACAGCTGGCCTTGGTTGTTTGATTTGAGGATCGTCTTGGGCCGAGGTATCTTCCAGCAAACGCAGGCTTAGCTCGTCACGCGACTGCTGCCACTCTTCATCGCTGATGTGACCACTTTCATGCTCACGGTCCAGATCTCGAATTTGATCGCGATAAACCTTGGCATTGGCCTTGGCTTGGCTGGCCTGTGTCACCACGGGTCCTTGTCTTAGCAATACCCAAACCAAAACAGCCGCAACCGACAGTACCAATGCCAATGCAATTAAATTGAACAGCATGCCGGGGCTCATGATGCGTCTCCCGACTTGAGAATTTCTTGAACCTTGCGGCGATCCTCATCGCTCAGCGATTGAGCTTGCGATTGGGCTGCTTGACGCTGTCGCAAATAAACACTCATGCCAATGACACCCAACACCAACAACAAAAATGGACCAAACCACAAAACCCAAGTGAGGGGTTTGACCTCGGGTTTGTAAAGTACAAAGTCACCGTATCGTGTCACGAGGTACTCTTTAATTTGACCGTCGCTTTTGTCTTGCCGAATGAGTTTGCGAACTTCTTCGCGCAAGTCGTTGGCCAACTCGGCGCGTGAAGAAGCCAAAGATTCGTTTTGACAAACCAAGCAACGCAACTCTTCAGAGATGTGAATCAAGCGCTTTTCAACCAACGGATCTTCAGCCATTGGCGCCGCCTCTTTGGCATGCACAGTCGTCAAAGCTGCGGAAAGTGAAATGGCCACAATGCCGAGACACGTCAACCATTGAGAAATCAATTTCATGGAATCTTTCACGGTGCCTTAAGAGGCATTCAATTTCTGCACCAGAGGCAAGATGGTGGATTGCAACAATTCAGGCGTCACAACGCCAACACGTTTGTAGCGAATGACACCCTCCTTGTCGATCAGATAGGTTTCGGGCACGCCGTAGACGCCGTAGTCAATGCCCACTCGGCCATCCAAATCCATCACCGACAATGCATAGGGATTGCCGAAACGTTTGAGCCACATCTCACTGCGCTCGCGCGCCAATTTGAGTTTTTCTTCAGGCGTGAATTTGCGTCCGGCTGGCTCGTCTTGCGGCTGAACTTCTTTGTAGCTCAACCCCACAATGGGCACCTGATTGTTTTTGGAGAATGCCACCAACACGGGATGCTCTTCTCTACAAGCGACACACCAAGTGGCCCAGACATTCAGCATCCAAACTTTGCCCTTCATGTTTTCTGGACCAAATTTGGGACCATTGGCATCTAAAGTACTTAAAGAAAATGCAGGTGCTGGTTTACCAACAAGCGGCGATGGAATTTCATGCGGGTTGCGATTCAAACCCACGGCCAAAAAAACCAAGAGCCCTAAAAAAAGCGCCAAAGGAATTAAAAACTTTTTCACAACATGCCTCCGATGGACTTATTCGACACTGGCAGCTGATTTGCGATAGCGCCTGTCACTGACAGCCAGCAAGCCGCCCAGCACCATCAAAATGGCACCATACCAAAGCCACGACACAAAGGGCTTGTAAAACACGCGCACACTCCACTGTGGCTTTTCACCTTCAACAGGCTCGCCCAACGAGACATACAAATCGCGGAACAAACCTGAATCAATGGCAGCCTCGGTCATAGGCATGGCTGACGAAAAATATTTGCGTTTTTCTGGGTGAAGCGTCTCTAAATATTCACCCCCCTGAGTGACCTTGATTTCGCCGCGCAAAGCCTTGTAATTGGGGCCATTCACGTCCGAAACACCCATCAACTCGAAGGTGTAGTCGCCAATGCTGACGGTGTCTTGAATACCCATGCGAACATCGCGCTCTACTTCGTAGCCTTTCACGAAGGTAATACCCACCACAATGACTGCAATGCCCAAGTGCGCCAAATGCATGCCCCAAAAAGAAGGTGCAATGCGTCCAGGTTTTTTCATACGCGTCACAATTTGCATGAGCAAGCCCACCACCACCCAAACCGCCAAGCCCATGCCCATGGCCACCAACCAAGTGCCACGCTCAGTCAGAACCCAAACAGCAATGGCAGACACCACGGCAGCCAAGGCTGGAATTTTCAGATCGCGGCCCAACTCTTTCCAACGCGCTTCACGCCAATGCGCAATGCCGCCTGGCACCATCAAAAACACGACGGGCACCATCAGGGGCACAAACACCGCGTTGAAATAAGGCGCACCTACAGACAATTTGCCCAAATTAAGCGCATCCACAATGAGCGGATAAACCGTGCCCAGCAAGACTGCGCCAGTGGCCACAACCAGCAACACACTGTTGACCAACAACATCGACTCGCGCGAGACCAAACCAATTTTTCCACCCAGCGTTGCTTTGGGTGCACGCCATGCAAACAGTGTCAAGGAAACGCCCACCACCACGGCCAAGAAGATCAAAATGAAGACGCCGCGCTTGGGGTCTGATGCAAACGCATGAACAGAAGTAAGCACACCAGAGCGAACCAAGAAAGTGCCCAACAAGGACAAAGAAAATGCACCAATGGCCAACAGCACCGACCAAGCCTTAAAGCCGCCACGTTTATCGGTCACCATCAAAGCATGGATCAGAGCTGTTCCAAACAACCAAGGCATGAGTGATGCGTTTTCTACGGGGTCCCAGAACCACCAACCGCCCCATCCCAATTCGTAGTAAGCCCACCATGAACCCAAGGCAATGCCTGCTGTCATGAAGATCCAAGCCACCACCGTCCAAGGCCTGGACCACCTGGCCCAAGCCGCGTCCATGCGACCTGACAAAAGTGCAGACACTGAAAACGCAAAGGCCACAGAGAAACCAACATAGCCCATGTAGAGCATGGGCGGGTGAATGACCAAGCCCGGGTCTTGCAGCAATGGATTCAGGTCCTTGCCATCTAAGGGCGCTGGCAACAGCCGCTCAAATGGGCTGGATGTAAACAAGATGAAGGATAAAAAGCCAGTGGAGACCAAGCCCAAAATACCAATGACGCGTGCCACCATGGCCAAGGGCAAAGTTCGTGAAAACAGCGCCACAGACACCGTCCAGCCCGACAACATCAAAACCCACAACAACAAAGAACCTTCGTGACCACCCCAAACCGAAGCAAACTTGTACTGGGTTGGTAGCAAAGAATTGGAGTGTCCAGCGATGTATTTGACAGAGAAGTCATCGGTCAAAGCCGCGTGCGCCAACACTGCAAAAGACAAGGCAATCAAAGCAAATTGCAAGATGGCAGTTGGCTTGGCCAAAGCTTGCCAGCGTTGATCATGATTGAACGTGCCAGCCAATGGCAAGACACCTTGCAGCAACGCCACACAAGCAGCCAAAATTAAAGCAAAGTGGCCAATTTCAACAATCATTCAAAACTCTTTTCTATGGATGTCTTCAAGGCTTGACAGATTTGGCTGCCTTGGCAGCTTCTGCTTGGTCAAGCGCGTGTTTGGCTTCGGGCGGCATGTAGTTTTCATCGTGCTTTGCCAATACTTCTGAAGCTGCAAATTGATTGCCTTCCGATAATTTTCCTTGCGCCACAACGCCCTTACCTTCTTTGAACAAATCTGGCAGCATGCCCTTGTAGGAAACGGGCACATCATGCGCAAAATCGGTGACAACAAATTGCACGTTCTCGCCATCTTTTTTGAGGCTGCCTTCTTTCACCATACCGCCGACGCGAAATGCGCGCTCTTTGGGAGCTTCGCCGTTTGAAACTTGCGTCGGTGTAAAGAAGAAAACCAAATTACTTTGAAACGCATTCAACACAAACATACCCGCAATGGCCAAAACAGCCACACCAGCAGTGATGAACAAGAATCTTTGGTGTCTAGGCTTCATCAGTGCCAGTCCTTTCCATGTGTCTCTGCGGCACGCAGTTCTTGCGCAACTTGTCTTAATGCTTGGGCGCGGGCTTGTTTGACCCAATACATTTCATAGGCCATCAGGCCTGCGGTAACGCCAAAGCTTCCCCAAACGTACAGGCCATAACCTCCCATGGCCCAAAAATCATTCCAACTGTTCCAAATCATGCTTGCAACTCCAAGGCTTTTGCTTTGACCTCAGGCAAATCGGCCACCCATTGGGTGTGCCGTTCACGTACCAAAATAATGCTTCTGACCCGGTACAAAGCGATGGCGATGGTGTACATCCAAAAAGCAACGCTCATGATCAACATGGCTTCCAACATGACTTGCGCCATGCTCGAGCCTTTGGTCAAGGACACAGAAGCACCTTGATGGAGCGTATTCCACCACTTCACAGAAAAATAGATCACGGGCACATTGAGAGCCCCTACCAAAGCCAAGATACCGCCAGCTTTGTCTGCCCGTTTAGGGTCGTCAATGGCATTGGTTAATGCGATATACCCTAGGTACAAGAAGAACAAGATCAACTCAGAGGTTAGGCGCGCATCCCAAACCCACCATGTACCCCACATGGGCTTTCCCCACAAGGCGCCCGTCCAAAGGGACAAAAAGGCAAACATGGCACCCGTTGGGGCCAATGCCTTGCCCATCATGCCTGACAAGCGCGTGTTGAAGGTCAACCCCAACAGGGCCCAAAAAGCCATCGCCAAGTAAATGATCATCGACATCCATGAGACAGGCACATGGACAAAAATGATGCGATAGCCTTCGCCTTGTTGAAAGTCGGTCGGCGCGACGAACATGCCAAGCCACAGACCCCAAACTGATAGCACAGCACCTGCCAAAGCAAACACAGGCCACAATTTACCTGCCAACGGGTAGAAATTTTGAGGCGAAGCGTAGTGAAATAATTTTTGCATCATTGGGTTGGCCCACTTTTATGATTCAAGCGCAATTCGCAAAGATGCCGCGCTAGCCCATGGACTAAAGACCGCGGCCACCAAGGCCATGGCCGCCAAGATGGACAAATGCGCAGACGCACCGAGGCCACTGACTTCGGCTTGTACAGCACCGGCACCAAACACCAGTGCCGGGACATACAAGGGCAGAATCAGCAAGGAAAGCAACACATCACCACCTCGCACGCCCAATGTGAGGGCCGCGCCAATGGCACCGATCAAAGACAACACGGGGGTACCTAGTAACAAGCTGAGGCTTAGGATCCAAATGGCATTGGCCGACATGTCAAACTGCACACCCAAGATAGGGGCCAGCAAAACCAAAGGCAGACCTGACAAGATCCAATGCGCCAAAATTTTGGCTGACACCAGCACCGACAGACTGTTGGGCGACAAAGCCATTTGCTCCAAAGTGCCATCGGCATGGTCGGCTGCAAACATGCGTCCCAGCGACAGCATGCTGGCCAACAAGGCGCCAACCCACAAAATGCCGGGCGCCACCAAACGCAGGGTGTTCAATTCTGGGCCAATGCCCAAAGGAAACAAAGCCGCTACCACCACAAAGAAAAAGACAGCGGTGATGACTTCGTTCTTGCGCCGCATGGCCAAGACCAGATCGCGCTTCACAATGGCAGCAAAGGCACTCATGCGTTCAGCCTGTAGGAAAAGCCTTGGCCGCCAAGCGATACCGCTTGATGACTTGTGAGCAAGACCATGCCCTGCTTTGCCAAATGCCCATTAAGGACTTGGGACAGTGCGTTTTGAGCGGCCGTGTCCAAAGCCACAAAAGGCTCGTCCAAAACCCATAACTTGGCCGTACTGACCAACAACCGAGCTAAGGCGGTGCGTCTCTTTTGGCCTTGCGATAAAACCCGAACTGGCAAATTTTCTCGGCCGCGCAATCCCATCTGGGCTAATGCCTTCATGGCGTCGGGCAGGGTTAATTGGCGCCCAGCAATGGCGGCATCGATTCGCAAATTCTCAAGGGGGCTTAATTCATCTTTCAGGGCCAATTGGTGACCTAAATAGGCCAAATTGGCCCTGAAAGCCTGCGGATCTTTGCCAACCGCTTGATCTTGCCAATGAATTTCGCCCTCTTCAAGAGCGCTCAGTCCACAAACGAGACGCAAAAGACTGGTTTTGCCAACGCCATTGTTGCCTTCAAGGTGCAGCCACTGGCCCGGCTGAAGGCTGAAGGAAACGCCTGAAAACAGGCGCCTGTCACCCCTAGAGCAAGAAAGATTGGATACACAAAACATGAGACTGAATCATCGCAGAACATGCCCATTCAGAATTGATTCAGGTCAAAAAAAAAGGGCCAATTGAAAAAAGCCCCTTATTTTAGCTTTGCGTACCAGTTTCAGGCGCTTGTGCCTGCAAAAGTGCCTGCTTTTCGAGTTCGGCTTTTCGGTACAAATTCTGCAAATTGGGCAAACGCTCGAGCATTTCGGTCCATTCAAATTCAAACGGCAAGCCGATCCAACCGCCATTGGATTTAAGCATTGCAATGCAGCCTCTGATTTTTCGACGGGCTGCATCGAAGGTTTGCAACTCTTCCTCTGTCAAAGATTCGCGTTTGTTTTTTGAAATATCAGCCTCTAAAAGCACCAATTTATCATGGTGATGGGCCATTTCGCGCTTCAAATTTTCAATCGTTGTGTTGGCTTTGGGCGGCTCACGCATAACTTCAAGCTTCTGTTGAAGCTCTTTGAAATTCATTTGCGTTTGAATGTAGAAGACCAAAAATCCTGCCAAAAAAACAAACAGGATGCCGATCACAAAAATTAAATTGTCCATCAAGGAGCTCGCTTCCGCTATATGTGTAGATACTACCCAAGAGTATGGACAGTATCAACTGTGCAAAAGCTTCACAAGCTTTTGACTGCAAATATACAGCTTCAAAGCTACACTGCGGCTCAAGGAGAACCCATTTGTGAACCAAACTGCAAGCCAACCCTCTCAAAATGTGCCCACTGACATCGCCCGCTTTGGCAGCGGCAAATCTGTGCATCGACTGGAAGATCAGCAATTGCTGTTGGGTGCTGGGGTGTATGCCAATGACGTGACACTGCCAGACCAAAGCCATTTGGTTTTCTTGCGCTCCCCCTACCCCCATGCCACGATCACGCGTTTAGACACGCAAGCGGCGCAAGCCATACCGGGTGTCTTGGCCATTGTCAGTGGCAAAGATCTTTTGGCTGCAGGGGTTAAACCCATGGCTCGCCCCATGAACTTCAAGCGAGCAGACGGTTCCCCCCTTTCCAGCACCACTCGCCATATTTTGGCCACGGACACAGTGCGTTATGTCGGTGAGCCCATTGTGGCCGTGGTGGCCAACACGGAAAACATCGCTCGCAACGCGCTAGAGGCCATCGACATTGAATTTGAGGCTTTGCCCTGCGTCACATCGCTGGCCGATGCATTGGCCACGAATGCCCCCCTCTTGACCGAAGTCCCCGACAACCGTGTTGCCGAAACCCGATACGGCGATGCACAAGCCACTCAGGCTGCATTCGACCAGGCAGCACATGTGGTGCATTTGGACATTGTCAATCAGCGCGTCGCAGCCTTGTCAATTGAGCCCCGAAGCGTATTGGCCTACCCAGACCAAGGAAGATTGCACATCCGCATGAGCAGCCAAATGCCTACAGGCGTTCGCGGCACTGTCTCTGATTTACTCAGCATCGACAAAGAGAAAATTCGCGTCATCGTGGGTGATGTGGGTGGTGGCTTTGGCATGAAAACGGGTGCGTATGCAGAAGATGTGGTCACCGCTTACTGCGCCCACACCCTGCAACGCCCAGTCAAGTGGATTGCCGATCGCAGTGAAGAATTTTTAAGCAGCTCGCATGGCCGCGACATTGAAACCAAAGCCTCATTGGCTTTGGCCAGCGATGGCAAAATTTTGGGCTTGCGCATTGAAACCCTGGCCAACGTGGGCGCCTACCCCACCATGACCGGCTTGGCCATTCAAATGCTGATTGGCCCTTGGGTTCAAAGCAGCGTGTATGACATCCAAACCATTGATTACCATTTCACAGGTGTCATGACCAACACCGCCAGCACAGGCGCTTACCGCGGTGCTGGCCGTCCTGAAGCCATTTACAACATGGAACGCTTGATCGATGAAGCCGCCCGCGTGAGTGGCATAGACCGCGTGCAATTGCGACGCCGTAACTTCATTCAACCTGCACAAATGCCCTACAAAAACCCCATGGGTCAGGTCTACGACACGGGTGCATTTGAAATGATCATGGACCAAGCTTTAGAGAAAGCCGACTGGGCTGGCTTTGCAGTGCGTGAAGCCGCGTCCAAGTCCAAAGGTTTGTGGCGCGGCTTGGGCATCGCCACATTTTTGGAATGGACAGGCGGTAATGCGCTTGAAGAAAATGTTCATGTGCAAATTTTGGCTGACGGCACCATTGAAGTGGCCTCTGCCGTGAACGCCATGGGGCAAGGCATTGCCACGTCTTTGGCGCAACTGGTGGTGGATGTCTTTGGCGTCGACATCTCGCAAGTGCGCGTGGTGTTGGGTGACACAGACCGCGCCAACGGGTTTGGAAGTGCGGGTTCTCGTTCACTTTTCACGGGCGGTTCGGCCATGCGTGTGGGTGCTGAAAAAACCTTGGACAAAGCACGCGAATTGGCGGGCCAAGCACTTGAAGCATCGCCTGCAGACTTGACCTATACCAGCGGCAATTTCAGTGTCAAAGGCACTGACTTGAAAATCAGTCTGGCCGATTTGGCAAAACGCCAGCCTGATGCGCGCATTGAGATGCAATCGAGCACCACAGCAAGTGGCCCCACTTGGCCCAACGGTTGTCACATTTGCGAGGTCGAAGTCAATCCTTCAACTGGCGAAACCTCTGTGGTGTCGTACACCTCTATGAACGATGTGGGCCGCATTGTGAACCCCATGATTGTGGAAGGCCAATTGGATGGCGGCGCTGTTCAAGGCATGGGACAAGCCCTCTTGGAGGGTTTGGTTTACGACGCAGAAAGCGGTCAACTGGTGACGGGTAGCTTGATGGATTACGCAGCACCTCGTGCAGACATCATGCCGCAAATGTTCCATACATTTACAAATCAAACCGTGCCAAGCACCAACAATGTGCTTGGCGTTAAGGGTGTTGGAGAACTTGGGACCATTGGCGCAACGCCGTGTGTTGTCAATGCAATCGCTGATGCACTTTCGCGTAACAATAATTCACAAAAATCACAAAAACTACAAATGCCACTAACGCCTTATAGATTGTGGGAAATACTTAATCAACCGTGAAGCTAGTTCACAAAGGATCTAAGCTTTGATAGTATTTCTCCATTTGGAGGCATAAAATTAAAGCATGACAATTAAAAACAACTCAACCGCCGGTGCCTATCTGCGATTTCTGCAGTTGGCAAAAGGCATTCAGCAATTGCCTGATGCGCCGCAGTTAGACGCCAATGAAAAAGCATTGCTCGAAGAGGTTGCTTTGCGTTGGTTTGAAAACAGTCCCATGACTGTTCGTGAGGCCATTGGCTTGGCGCAACTTGGCTCACCCGCCACCTTGCACAAACGCATTACACGGTTGCGTCAAAAAGATTTGCTGATGACATTCAATCAGCCGGAAGACAAACGTGCGAAGTACCTCATCCCTACCGAAAAAACCATTGCCATGTTTGGCGATTTTGGCAAGAAGATGAACACGGTGGTGGCCGCCACCTAAGAAAGCACTAGGCTGTGCTCAGCGATCTGCCAAAAACATTTCTTGCAGATCGCTCAAAAAATCGAAGCCGCGTTCTGTGGGCCAAACTCTGTTGAGATCTCTGGCAATCAATTGCTTGGCTTCTGCACTGGCCAAACCTTTTTGTAGCGAGGTCATGGCCAAGCCAGTTCGAGCCATGTAATCGGTCAAGCTAAAGCCTTCTTTCAAGCGCAATGCATTCAGCATGTATTCAAATGGCAAGTCCTCGCGTGACACTTCTTCGTGTTGCGTCACAGGCTCTCCCTTGAGGGCTTGCGCAAGATACAACTGCGGCTCACGGTAACGCACTTGGCGTGTAATGCGATGCGCAAAACTCAGCTTGCTGTGCGCGCCAGCACCGATGCCTAAATAGTCGCCAAACTGCCAGTAGTTGAGGTTATGCCAGCAGCGATGCCCTGGCTTGGCATATGCAGACACTTCATAGCGTTGCAAACCATGCGCTGCAGACATGTCAGTCACCAAATCCATCATGGCGTAAGCATCGTCGTCTTCAGGTAACACGGGTGGATGCTTGGCAAACATCGTGTTGGGTTCGATGGTGAGGTGATAAATCGAAATGTGCGGTGGGTTGAAGCTCAAGGCTGTTTCGATGTCTTGCCTTAAATCTGCCAACGTTTGACCTGGCAAGGCGTACATCACATCCAAATTGAACGTGTCAAAAGCTCCCTGGGCTTCTTCAACCGCGGCCATAGCCTGTTCGCTGTTATGGACGCGTCCCAATGCTTTCAAATGCCCATCGTTGAAACTTTGCACACCGATTGACAAACGTGTAACGCCTGCTGCGCGAAAAGCCTTGAAGCGATCTTTCTCGAAGGTACCTGGATTGGCCTCCATGGTAATTTCTGCTTCAGCTTCCAACGGCAAGCGTGCGCGAATACCGCTGATCAAACGATCGATACTGGCAGGCTCAAACAAACTGGGCGTGCCGCCACCTATGAACACACTGTGCACTGGGCGACCCCAAACCAAGGGCAAGCTGGCTTCTAAATCGGCCAGCAGTGCATCGATGTAGCGCTGCTCTGGCAAGCCTTGAGAGTTGTCGCGCCACTCATGTGAATTGAAATCGCAGTAGGGGCATTTTTTGATGCACCAGGGCAAATGAACATAAAGCGACAAAGGCGGCAATGATTGTAATTGAAGCAAGCCGGGCCGCATGGCATGCACAACATCAAAGGGGTTGCTCATGCCTTAGAGACCCCAACGCTCGCGCATCAAAGCCACCATGGCTTGCGAAGAACGGCCGCGATGGCTGTTGGCGTTTTTCACTTCTTCGGGCAACTGCGCAAAGGTTTTGCCAAACTCGGGCAAAAACAAAATTGGATCAAAACCAAAGCCGTTGTTGCCAATGGGTTCACGTGCAATTTCGACGAGCACGCGGCCCACAGCAATTAAAGGCTCTGGATCTTCAGCACTGCGAAGTGCTACCAAAGTGCTCACCATGGCTGCGCGACGGTTTTCAATGGGGGCCATTTGCTCAACGACTGCCCGCACATTGTTGGCATCAGACTTTTCATAACCAAACTGCGTGCAGTAGTAGGCTGTGTCAACGCCTGGCAAACCACCAAATGCATCAATGCACAAACCCGCGTCGTCTGCCACCGCAGGCAGACCACTTTGTGCCGACGCATGCCGTGCTTTGGTTAAGGCATTTTCAACAAAGGTTTTGTAGGGTTCGGGCGCTTCTGAAATGTTCAATTCAGATTGACGCACCAACTGAACATTCAGCACACTGAACATGCTTTGCAATTCGGCAAGCTTGCCCGCGTTGTTGGAGGCCAAAACCATTTTCATGAATTTATGCTCCGGCATGAACATGCGTTTGGCGCGATTGCTTTTGCAATTGCACCAACTCGGCAATGCCTTTTTCGGCCAGCGCCAACAAGCTGTCCATTTCTTTGCGTGTGAAGGCCACACCTTCGGCCGTGCCCTGAACTTCTACAAAATTACCAGCACCTGTCATGACCACGTTCATGTCGGTGTCGCATGAAGAGTCTTCTGTGTAATCCAAGTCCAACAAAGGTGTGCCGTCTTTCAAACCCACAGAAATAGCGGCCACTGAGTCGATGATGGGCGACTCTGTCAACTTGCCTTGATGCATAAGCCAATCGACTGCATCTAGCGCCGCCACAAAAGCGCCTGTGATACTGGCTGTGCGTGTACCGCCATCGGCTTGCAGCACATCACAATCCAAATAAATGGTTCGCTCGCCTAATTTTTTCAAATCGAACACGGCGCGCATGGACCGACCAATCAGGCGCTGAATTTCCTGAGTGCGGCCGCTTTGCTTGCCACGCGCTGCTTCGCGATCACCCCGCGTGTGGGTAGCACGAGGCAACATGCCGTACTCGGCCGTGACCCATCCTTCGCCGCTGCCCTTTTTGTGGCCTGGTACTTTTTCTTCTACCGAAGCAGTGCACAGCACGCGTGTATCGCCAAACTCAATCAAGACAGAACCTTCTGCGTGAACGGTGTAGCCGCGCGTGATGCGCACATGGCGCAATTGGTCTGGCGTACGGCCGTGGGCACGAGCAAATGAAGATTGGTTTGAAGTGGTCATGGGAAAGGTATCGCTGAAGAAAGTGAAGGATGAAGGCAAGAGATCGAAATTCAGGATTAGTTTGAGGTAATTCGGGATTGGCTTGAAGCAATCGCAAAGCCCCCTCATGAATCGCAGCCCCTTGCCTGACGCATCCTAGAAAGAATCCATGCCAGTTTACAGTATGACCGGGTATGCCAGCGTGCAATCCAGCACCCCCGCCGCCGAGGGCAATGCCGAATCTTCGGCTTCCCCGGCCATGCGTTTTGGCCTTGAAATTCGATCGGTCAACAGCCGCTTTTTAGACCTCAGCTTTCGCCTGCCCGACGAATTGCGTCACACCGAACCCGCTTTGCGTGAACACATTACGCAGCACATCAAGCGCGGCAAAGTGGAAGTGCGCGCGGTTTATCACAGCACGCACGACACGGACCTGGCCGATCCATCCATTGGCACCCTTCAAAAGCTGGTGGGTTTGCAAAACAAAATTCAAAGCTGGCTGCCCAACGCCCGTGATTTAAGTGTGTCCGATGTCATCAAACTGGCGTCTCACGAAAAATCGAGCACTGGCCTGCAAGATGCCGACCTGATGCCTTTGGCCACACAAGCCGTCAAGGCACTCAAAGATGCACGAGCGCGGGAAGGTGCCCGCTTGGCCGAGATGCTGCAAGACCGCATCAGCCAGTTGCGCACTTTGGCGGAACAAGCCGCCCCCCTGCTGCCCCAGTTGGTTGAGCAACAGCGCCAGCGCTTCATTGACCGCTGGAACGAGGCCATGGCCTTGTCAGACGGCAATGTGTCGTCCGATGTGGCCAAAGACCGAGCACTGACAGAAGCTACCGCCTTTGCCATCCGCATCGACGTGGCAGAAGAGCTCACCCGCCTGGCCTCTCATTTGGACGAAATTAGCCGCTTGGTTAAAAAAGGGGGCGACATTGGCAAGCGTCTTGACTTTCTGATTCAAGAGCTGCACCGTGAAGCCAACACTTTGGGCTCTAAATCGGCGGCCCTAGAACTCACCAAAATTTCGGTCGACATGAAGGTCCTGATTGAGCAAATGCGTGAGCAGGTGCAAAACATCGAATAAGTTGACTACACTCCTTGCCATGGAATATCCTGGAAACCTCTACGTCGTAGCTGCCCCCAGTGGTGCGGGCAAGTCCAGCCTGGTCA
>JACCDK012158465.1_pt1 | contig 22009 bp, 23 predicted proteins | sample 7445871 | NCBI WGS metagenome assembly JACCDK01 (sample SAMN15323436, study PRJNA562643) | freshwater metagenome | isolation source: river surface water | place: USA:Blue River Watershed | collected 2017-08-15
GAAGGGCAAAACTTTTAGCAGTGATGAGTGGCGTTCTTGGAACCACGATGCCGCCGATATTGCGCTCGGCCGAAACCCTCACCACTGGTCGGCTGATAAGAAATTACTGATGTTCCAACTTCGCCATCGAGGTGCAATTCAAGGACACCTTCTAGTTCGTTTTTCAGAGCCGGTAACAAATACCGAGAAGGTAGAAGAGATTGTATTGGATGATGCCGTTCCCATTTCACTCTATCTCTCACTCAGTCACGATGGCAAAAGAATTGCTGCGGGAACTGTCGATCGTGAAGACACTGGTGCACATCAATTAACAGCACGCCAGCTTTCAATTCTTGGCGGGATGGTTGAAGGAAAGACCAATCACGAACTCGCCACAGAGCTTGGCTTTAGCGTCAGCACGATTCGTCATGAAACGATGCGCATCTATCAGGCACTTAGCGTGAGCGATCGAAAAGAAGCAGCAAAGAAAGCTCTAGCGCTCGCTCTTCTCTAGTATCTTCGCCAGGTGAGAAAAACTGGTTCGTGGCTTCCGCTCTATCTCGTCGTTGGATTTATCTGGGGCTGCTCATTTATCTTTATTAAAGGTGGACTCGAATTCCTCTCACCAATCGGTGTAGCTTTTATCCGTTGCGCTCTAGGCGCTCTCACGCTCTATACATACGCCAGATATAAGAAAATCGAGCTTCCGAGCGGGTATAGAAGCAATCTTCACATTTGGATTGTCTCGCTCTTGCTCAATGTATTCCCAGGTATTTTCTTTGCACTTGCAGAGACTGAAGTTACATCAATTCTTGCCGGCATCATCAATGCAGTGACACCGTTGATGACTCTCATTGCAATTCTTCTAGTCAATCGGGCCGAGAAACCCAAGAGCACTCAGCTAATCGGACTCTTTATCGGATTTGCCGGCGTTTTAATTGTCTTAGGCGCATGGAATGGTCTTGGTGATAATCCTTGGTGGGCAGTAGGAATCTTATTGTTAGCTGTCACGTGTTACGGATTCTCATTTCCTTACACAAGGAAATTTGTAATCCCACTTGGATATAAGACAGAGGCGATTGTTGCTCAGCAATTAATTCTTGCCAGCTTTACCTTGCTTCCTATCTACCTCATTGACGGTATTTCGATCGAAGAATTACGTATCGGTCCGGTTGCTTCGATGGTTGCACTCGGAATCTTCGGAAGCGGCTTCGCCTATATGTGGAACTTCAAGGTGATGCAGATTGCCGGTAGCGCAATAGCAAGTAGCGTCACTTATTTAACGCCAGTAGTTGCCGTAATTGTTGGCATCATATTTTTGGGAGAGCGGATCACCTGGAACGAACCAGTTGGTGCGCTCGTGGTATTAATCGGTGCCGCAATTGCACAAGAACGGATAAGGCTTAGTCGACCCTAAGCTCTTGGTGAAGATGGTCGGTTTCAACGATTCCAGATGAGTAACGCTCTTCGTAGCGGCCAAGCTTCCAGACTGCTACGGAAACAACCCAGGCCAGAACAAATGAGCCGACAATCCAGTATCCGATTCCGCCAAGCTCAATCGAAGAAATCAGCTTAAATGGCTGGTAATTATCGATGCTGGTCTTATCGGCAAGAACTCCTACAAGCTGAATAGTGCCGATGACGAGAGCCACGAAAATGGAAAGTCCAGCAGTTGTGATGTTGTAGTCAATCTTTCGAAGCGGTGAGGTAAATGCCCGTGAATAGGCCTTTGTCATAAAGCTGCCGTCGAGCGCATCCATCATCGACATACCGGCCGCAAAGATAATTGGAAGAGCGATAATCGCTAGCGGTGGAAGTGTTCCTCCGACAGCACCCACAGCGGTTGTCGCTGATAATGCCAGTAGTGCCACTTCAGTCGCTGTATCAAAGCCGAGCCCAAAGAGAACTCCGACTGGATAGAGCTGCCACGAGTGATCGAAGCCTTTCTTAAAGAAGCCACGGAAAATACGACGCATCAATCCGCGCTCATTAAGCAATTCGTTGAGGTGCTCGTGAGAAAACTGTCCGCTCTTGGCTTTCTTCCAGACCTTGAGAACTCCGATCAGAATGACGAGGTTGAGAATTCCGACTAGATAAAGGAAGAACCCAGAGACTGATGCGCCAATGATGGCGCCGGTCTCTGCATAATTCTTTTGAAACTTAATTGCCGCCTTGGCTGCGACTGCGATTGCAATGGAGAGAGCTAAAACAATTGTTGAGTGGCCCAATGAAAAGAAGAGTCCCACACCGAGTGGCTTCTTACCTTTGGCGAGCATGATGCGAGTGGAGTCATCGATTGCCGAAATGTGGTCTGCATCGAATGCGTGGCGAAGTCCAAATGAATAGGCGAGTGCTCCTGCGCCGGCATAGATAAGCGCACCTTTGCCATCCACCAGTGAGTGGTAGCGAGGATCAGAGTTGTAGTGGATAAAGAGGCCCCAGCCAACGATGTGAAGGAGCACAACGGTGCCCAAAACGCCGAAGAGAGCAGGAAGCTCTTCGCGGCTAAATTTGAGGTGATCTTTGAGGGTAGCCTTCTGGCTCATTGGGTCTCTCCGCCAACTTAACTAGATGCAAATCGTTTGCAAGTAGCAAGGGTAGGGGATTGGCTCTTCAGACGCCACTCGAGGGACCGGTCAAGAACCCGGAAATATCCGCACCCTAGGCGGCGTTAGGTCTAGAGTGCGGGGAATTAGCCGATCTGGGGAGGGTGCCACATGAGTAACGATGATCATGACAATGGCGATGAAATCCTGACAGAAGAGATGCTCTGGGATCGAATCCCTGAAGTTACCGGCGAAGAACGCGCTGATACCTATTACGAACTCAGTGCCCGCATCTTTGCTCGTGGCCAATACGACGAAGCGCTCGCGCTCGCTGAGACCGCTCGCGATATTTATTCAGAGCTTGGAGCAAACGCACCAAGTGAAGGATTGGCTCAGGCGTATTCGGCAATTGGTTACAACCTCAATCAGCTCAAGCGAATGGAGGAGGCTGCCACTGCAATGTCCAAGGCGGTCGAACTTCTTCGCGAGAATAAATCTCCCATTGCTCTCGAGCTTGCCTGCACCTTGGGCGAGTGGTGGTACTCATCAAAGAATTACGAAAAGGTAATCGAGATTATGTACGAGTGCGCACAAGAGCACTTGGTTGATGGAAATAACATCAGCGCCGCAAATGATATGCACCTCATCGGATGTGCTCAGCGCGAGTTAAAGAATTACAACGAAGCGATCATCTGCTTCCAAGAAGCTCGCGCAACTTTTAAAGCAGAGAAGGAAGTTCTCCATATCGCTCGTTGCGATCAGAAGATTGCATCGTGCTACAACGAACTCGGAGATGGCGAGAAAGCGCTAGCCGCTGCTCAGAAGGCGATAGATGTCTTTGAAACCGGGCATGATCATCGCCGCGAAACTTTTGCGCTCTACGAATATGGACGTGCTGAGATTCTCTTGGGCAAGCTGGAAGATGGCCTTGCTACGCTCGATAACGTCCTGCAAATCACCGCCGATGAAGATTCAAAGGATTTCGAATTCATCATTGAGATTGAGTCAAAGATGGCAGAGGTCATGCGTCAATTGGGACGTATCGATGAAGCTAATGAGATTGAACGCCGACTCGTATCGGTTAAGGAAGCCCTTAACTAATTGACGGCAACTAGCTCTTTCGAGGTAGGTGCTGTAAAGCCCAGTGATACATAGCTATCGCGCCTGCGGCAGAAGCGTTCATTGATCGAGTAGAACCATATTGTTCGATGGCATAGAGCACCTCACAGATTGCGATTCCCTCATCGGACATACCCGCACCTTCTTGGCCAAAGAGAAGAACACAGCTCTCTGGTAGATCCGAGCCCTCTAAGTTACGTGAAGTCGGCACGTTATCGATACCGATAATTGGTAGAGAATTTTCTGAACACCACTGTGCAAAATCAGCAATCGTTGGATGGTGCATCACGGTCAAATAGCGATCTGTAACCATTGCACCGCGCTTGTTCCAATCGCGCTTTCCGATGATATGTACCGCGCTCACATTAAATGCATTTGCAGTTCGCACAACTGAACCGATATTGAGATCGTGCTGCCAGTTCTCGATAGCAATCTGCAACTTATGTCGTTTTGTATTGAGATCGGCGACGATGGCAGCGACGCTCCAGTAGCGATAATGGTCGAGCACATTGCGTCGGTCACCATTGGCGAGGAGCTCGGGATCGTACTGATCTCCTTCTGGCCACGGCTGCGGGTGAGGACCTACGCCCACCACCGGGAAGAATTCACCGGGTCCGATCTCTGCCGGTGTCTTTATTTCCATAAGCGCACTCTAAACTAGTGGACATGAAGACAGCATTTAATATCGCACTTGGCATTCACATCCTCAGCATCCTCGGAATCCTCGGGTTGCTCTTATCGCAGGTTCAGAAGAGCCCACGCAAACTCAATGCCGGCGTTATCCATGCAGGCCTATCCGCTCTTGTTGCTGGAATTGTGATGGTTGGATTCTGGAGCCAAGCTAATCCAGATGAGGAACTCAATCACGGCAAGATCGGAATCAAGACTCTCGTTCTCACAGCAATCCTCTTCCTTGGATATGCAAATGTGAAGAAGGAAGTCTTAAAGAATTGGGTTTGGGCAACAATGCTTGGACTCACAGTTCTTAATATCATCATCGCCGTCAGCCTCTAATCGAACCATGCTTCACAAGAGAGTTTCAGTTCTCGCCTGCCTGCTTCTTGCTTTTACAGCAGGAGCGCAGAGCCTTGCAATGGCGGCGGACTCAACTCTCGTATCAAAAGTCTTCTCGCAACTTGCAACGATTCCAACTCTGGCTGATCCTTCAGTAATTGTTGTCGATGAGAAAACTGGAGAAGTAATCTACGAATCGAGTGCTACTTCACCACGCAAGCCGGCCTCTGTTATCAAGTTGGTCTCTGCGGCTGCTGCATACACATACCTATCGCCCGCAGATAGCTACACAACATCCCTGTGGACAGGAATCGATAGCAAATCAGTTGTAATTCAAGGATCCCTTGATCCGTGGATCAGTTACGACCATAAAGTTGCAGTCAAAATGTCACGCACTTCGCTGGAACGCTTCGAATATAACGCGCTTAGCACAATCAAAGAGATGAATTCAGGGTCTACCAAGAATGCAGTGATTTATTACAGCGACCTCTATGCCCAAGATGTCTCGCACATTCAGAAATTTCTAAAGCAGCGCCATCTCCCAATCTCTCTAAAGCGAGTAACTCAGAAGCAAGCCACCGCGTTATCCGGTGAATACTTGCTCGGTTCTACCTCACCAACCTTGAGGAAAATCATTGATTGGACGCTGGTTTGGAGTGATAACTTGCTGGCAGAACGGATTGCCAGACTTGCCTCAGCTGCCGCTGGAAATTCTTTGGACGACGTCGGTGTAGCCAAGACTTTTAACCACTTATTAACAGAGATGAAGATAGATACAAAGAATCTTGTAGTGAAAGATGCAAGTGGCCTTTCCAAGCAGAATCGAATGACAGCGAAGCAGGTCGCTCAACTTCTGATGGTGATTTATCACGATCCTAAATTTGCTCCACTTATTGAGGGATTACCTGTTGGCGGCAAATCAGGAACGTTGCAGAATAGATTTCTAGAGACAGCGCCAGAGGCTGTTGGCTTGGTTCGCGCAAAGACCGGAACGCTGAACGGAACCACAAACCTTGCAGGTTTTGTTGAGTCCGGTGAACACCAATACATATTTGTAGTTATCGCAGATCGTCACAGCAAGAGTTATACGGTGACAAAAAAGGTACGAGCAACAGTAGATCGAATCTTAGGAAAGATTGCCACTCCGCTATTGCCCGTACTTTTACCGACGCCATCTTCAACTGAGTCGGTTACTGTTACAAATTAATTAGTGCCGGTCGCGATCGCGATCGCCGCCACGCTTATGTCCTTCACGGCCATCGTTATCATCATCTTCATGATCGCCATCTTCGCGGTCATCGTCATCATCATCGTCTCCACCAGAACCTGGAACCTTCACTCCTGCAACGGATGGATTCTGCGGCGCAGGGGATTGATGGTTGGAAGTTACTGTTGTTGCCTTTGGAGCGGCAGAAGCGGTAGAAGAATTGGTTGGCGCAGAAGTCGCTTCTGTCGCACTCACCTGATTTGAATTCGTTACTTGATTTGTCACTGGGAACGAATTTTGGCCTGTCGATGTTTCTTCAGAGGCACCTGCGAAGATCGCACCTGAAGCAATGACCGCACCAGCAACTACCGCCGCAATAATGGGAAGCTTCTTATTGACCTTCGTCACTTGGGCAGAAGGTGCATCGCCATCGAGGAGTTCAAACCATTCTGGCTTCTGTGGTGCGGATTCGTTTCTCATGGCCTAAAAGTAAGGTTTATCTCTGAGAAAGTACTGAGAACCGACATGAAGAACCCTGCCAATCGCAGATAGGGTACGCAGGTGACCACAATCCGCGCCTATATCGACCTGATGAAGCTTCGGGTGGTCGAGCTCCTGGTCATCACAACGATCCCGGCAGTGGTCTTGGCTGAACGTGGATTCCCATCCCTCAGCCTCTTGGCTTGGACTCTTATCGGTGGAACCTTGGCAGCTGGTTCTGCCAATGCCTTCAATATGGTCATCGAATCCGAGCGCGATAAATTAATGAAGCGCACATCAAAGCGCCCACTCGTCACCGGTGCAGTTACAAAGATGCAGGCGACAATCTTTGCGATTGCAATCGGTCTGCTCTCGCTCGCTATTTTTTATAGATTCACTACTGTCCTTGCAACAATTCTTACTGCCATTGCGATCGCCTATTACGTTCTCATCTACACAATCGCATTAAAGCCAAACACTTCACAGAACATTGTGTGGGGTGGTGCAGCAGGTTGTATGCCGGTTCTTATTGGTTGGGCGGCAGTTGAAAATTCACTCAGCCTTGTCCCTGCTGCATTCTTTATGGTCATCTTCTTCTGGACACCACCACATTTTTGGGCGCTGGCAATTAAATATAAAGATGATTACTCAGCGGCCGGAATTCCAATGCTTCCATCTGTTGCAACGCGGGCAAATGTGATTGGTCAGATGTGGTTCCACACTATCGCTATGGTGATTTGTTCAACAGCGCTTATTCAATTAGCCGAATTACCGGTATGGAGCCTCTTGGTGACCGTGGCTCTCGGTGCGATATTTACATTCCAACTCTTTGCGCTCAAAGAGAATTCCGATAATTACAACAAGGTAGCTGGTGGCATCTTCCATTGGTCAATTACCTACCTGACCTTGCTCTCACTCCTACTTGTTATTGCTCAGCTTTTAAGCGCTTGATCGATATCTTTAATCAGATCATTTACATGCTCAAGCCCTACCGATAAACGTAGGACAGAAGGCGTAATACCCATACCTGCTTGAACTTCGGGAGATAAGCGGCGATGGGTTGTTGACGCTGGATGCGTAATAAGAGATTTGCTATCGCCAAGGTTATTAGAGATATCAATAATGCGAAGTGAATCCATAAATTTAAAGGCATCTTTCTGCGAGCCATTAAATTCAATACCAATAGTGGTTCCGCCACCAGTCATCTGCTTCTTAATAACAGCTGCATCAGGATGTGATGCGAGTCCCGGATAACGCACACTCTTGATTGATGGATGTGCCTCTAAGAATTCAGCGATCTTTTGCGCGCTTTCATTCATGCGCTCTACTCTCAAATCGAGAGTCTCCAGTGATTTAAGGAGAACCCAAGCGTTAAATGCGCTGAGAGATGGTCCAGTATGGCGAGTAAAGGGGAGCAACTTCTCGTGGATATATGAGAAAGATCCAAGGAGCGCTCCTGCGAGTACGCGGCCTTGGCCATCTATGTGCTTTGTAGCTGAATACATCACAACATCTGCACCGAGTTCGAGCGGACGTTGTAAACCTGGAGATGCCATGACGTTATCAACAATCACAGTTGCGCCAACTTTGTGTGCGAGATCGCTGACTGCACGAATATCCGTAATCTCCATCAATGGATTACTTGGAGTTTCGATGAAGACCGCTTTAGTTGGCTTCTTCAGCGCCGCCGCCCATGCATCAACATCATTTGCCTTTACCAGCTCGTACGTCACGCCCCACTTAGGAAGAATTTCTGTGATGATGACGTGGCATGAACTAAACATTGCAGCCGATGCAACGATGTGATCGCCGGATTCGACGATGCAGGCAAGTGAGGCAAAGACTGCTGCCATACCTGAACCAAATGCAACGCAGTACTCAGCGCCCTCAAGTGCAGCGAGGCGCTTTTCAAACATTGCAACGGTGGGATTATGGAAACGACTATAAAGAAAGTGATCTGTCTCATCGGTAAATGAATCGAGCGCTTCTTGCGCAGAAGAGTATGTAAAGCCGCTATTGAGAAAGAGCGCTTCTGAAGTTTCGCCGAAACCGGTTCGGGATAACCCTGCACGAACAGCATCGGTCTGCGCTTCAACTTCCCAATCCGGTGCAGGACGATTATTACGTGGTTGGTATCCCCAAACTTCTTTACTCATAGATGAATCTTAGATGACTCTCAGGGTTGAGCGTTATAGTCACCTTCATGGATTCGAATGCAATAGAGGTCTCTGGTCTCACCAAGCGATACGAAAACCTAGCTGCCGTCCAATCTGCAACATTCTCAGTTCCTCGAGGAACAATCTGCGGATTTGTAGGACCTAATGGCGCGGGTAAGACAACAACTATTCGCATGTTGCTCGGTTTGATATCGCCCACATCAGGAACAGGTACCGTCCTTGGACATTCAATTACCGAGCCGGAGAAATACCTCGCCTCTGTCGGAGCAATGATCGAAGGCCCTGCCTTCTATCCCGCACTGACCGGAGTTGAAAATCTCAAAGTGCTAGCAACCATGGGTGGGATTCCAATCGAACGTGTAGATCAACTTATTGATCTCGTCGGTCTATCAGGCCGCGGGGGAGATAAATACAAGACATATTCACTCGGAATGAAACAGCGTTTAGGAATCGCAGCTGCGCTCCTTCCAGAGCCAGAGCTTCTCATTCTCGATGAACCAACAAATGGATTAGATCCTGAAGGAATTCAAGAAGTTCGAGATTTATTGAAGAAGCTTGCAAGTGGAGGAACTACCGTCTTTGTCTCTTCTCACCTGCTCTCTGAACTTGAAATCATCTCTCAGCACATTGTGATGCTGCGTAAAGGCGAAGTGGTATTTGCCGGTGCAATAGATGATTTACTTCTCAATCAGAAACCAACAATCATTGTTCGTACCGTTAATGAATCCGATTTGGCGAAAGTTGCCGAAATAGCAACTGCGCAAGGGCATCACGTCACTATTCGCCATAGCGAAGCGCATATTGAAGGCCCACATGATTGGGCGCCAGTTCTCAATAAGTTGGCATTCGATGCCGGCATCGTTCTCTCACAGCTCACTCCGACATTGCCCAACCTCGAAGAAACATTCTTTGAGATGACTGGAGGTCAGTCATGATTAAAGTCTTCTTCGCCGAATGGCGCAAACTTCGCCGTCCTACACTTCTTTTAGGCACTTTTGCTGCCGCTCTATTCTTCAACGGCCTCATCACCGCCTTTATCTATCTCATGATTGATTCTCCCGACGGCAATGGTGATAGAGGTCGAACAATTACTCGAGAAGTGCTTGCGCTTCCGAGCGGCTCGGTCAATGGCTTTGCATCTATTGGCGGTCTCTTGGGAATCATCGCACTCTGCGTCTTTGCGGCGCAGAGCGCGCAGGAGTACACATACGGAACTCTTCGTAACTTGCTGGTGCGTCAGCCACGCCGATTGACTCTGCTGATGGGCAAATACGGTGCGATGAAATCATTCGCGCTCTTGCTCACCATCATCAATGCTGCCGTCAGCATCGCCATTTCACTCTATCTATCTGATCGCGCAAAGGTCACCACCGATTTATGGTTCACATCAGAGGGCTGGTCTGCAATTGGCCACACTTTGGTTAATGTCTATATTTCAATCGTCTTCTACGCGATAGTTGGTATTGCCCTTGGAATCCTGCTCCGCTCACCTATCTCGGCAATCTCAATTGCGCTGGTCTGGATTTTGATCCTAGAAAATCTCATCGGTGCTGTAAAGCCGGTGACCTTAGATTGGATGCCCGGAAATCAATTCGCAACTATCGCCCAAGGTGGTACACCAGAACTTTCATATTCTCATGCGCTAACTCTGGGAAGTTTCTATGTATTGGTCGCGCTATTGGTCTCATCCTTTATCTTCACAAAGAGAGATGTGGCTAACTAAGTTCAATAGGCGAGTTGCCACTGCACAAGCGGCTCCTCTCATTTATTCTTGAATAATGCGCCGCAAGTCAGTGATAGCTCTCGCCCTCATGGGTGCGCTGACCCTTGCTACAACGCCTGCGATTGCAAAACCAAAACCAACTCTGGCTGAGATTGAAGCAGCGAAGGCAGCGGAAGCTGCGAAGAAGAAAGCAGCGGATGCTGCTGCCAAGAAACTTGCGGCGGCAAATCTCACTCTCCGCCAACTTACCGCCAAAGCTGCTGCTGCTCGCTCGCTCTATTTGAAAGCAAAGAATGAGTTAAATATTGCAACAGCTGCAGCGAACGCTGCGGCAAAGCATGCAGCAGAGACGGCAGCCGAAGTTGCAGAGGCACATCGATCCATCGGAAAGATGGCATCGAATGCATACATCATGGGTGGAAGTCTTAGTGATATTCAGCCTCTGCTCAGCGCAAATGGTCCGCAAGAAATTATGGATCAACTTTCTACTCTCAACACTTTAGGTGCCCGCAATTCAACTGCGCTTGCGCGTTTTAAAGCGGCAGAGATTGTGGCGCGAGCTGCGAAGAAAAAAGCTGATGAAGCTCGCGCTATTCAAGTAGTTGCAACTGCAAAGGTTGCTGCTGCTAAGAAAACTGCAGATGATGCTCAGGCGCTGCAACAGAAAGAAGTAGATAAACTTCGCGCAGTTCAGGATAAGTTGATGGCAGAACTTGCCAAAGCGAAGAATGTTCGAATTACCCTGGAGCAACAGCGCCAACTTGCGCTTTTGGAAGAGAGCCAAGCGGCCACTGCAACCACCACAATTAATCAGGCGAAGGTCTGGCCAGATCGCGGCTTTAAGGGACGTTCCACTGTTCGCACCACAGAGGCACAACGTTTGGCAGCGGTCGCATATGCGAAGAAGCAAGTTCAGGCACGTAAGCCATATGTCTGGGGTACACAAGGTCCAAGTACCTTCGACTGCTCAGGTCTGGTTTACGCTGCATATAAATCAGCGGGATTAGGTTGGCCAAATTGGGATCGCCTCAACTCAGCGCTCTACGCTGGTTATACCTACCATGTGCCACTTTCACAGCTACAACCGGGCGACCTTCTCTTCTACTCTTATAAGGGAACCATCGGCACAATTCACCACATCACGATTTATGCCGGTAACGGAATGATGTGGGAAGCAAATTCAAAGAACGCTGGTCTTCTCTACTCAAGCATCTACTCAGTAAAGGGCTTGATGCCATTCGGCGGTCGAGTTTAAAGAGATGGCTAACGCATCGATTGCGATTCGCAACGCTGTTAGACCATTCCTGGAAAAACTTGAGGCGGGGGATTCTTTTCTTGTTGCAGTATCGGGCGGTGCAGATTCACTTGCACTTGCGCAAGCTCTCGTAATCGAGTCTCAACCGCTAGCACTGAACCCCATTGCAATCACAATCGATCATCAACTTCAAGAGAACTCACATCAACAGGCAGAGAAAGTTGCAGAGCAATTAAAGGAGATTGGTTATGGCCAAATCATTATTAAGAAAGTTGTGGTCGCTACTGACTCCGGCCTCGAAGCTGGCGCTCGTGATGCACGGTATTCGGCTATTAATCAAAGCGTGGAAGAAACGAAAGCGGTCAAAGTTTTCTTAGGTCACACAAATAACGATCAAGCTGAAACGGTTCTCCTAGGTTTAGCTCGCGGCTCTGGTGCACGTTCGCTTTCGGCGATGGCTGCTGAAAATGGAATCTATCTCAGACCGCTTCTTACAATCACTCGAGAAGAGACAGAGGAGGCTTGCAATGAATGGGGCCTTAAAGTCTGGAACGATCCACATAATCTCAATACCGAATTTACTCGGGTAAAAGTTCGGCGCGAAGTTATTCCTTATTTGGAAGAGCATCTCGACCCAGGAATCTCTCGTGCACTTGTTCGCACCGCCTCACTTCTGCGCGATGATGCCGATGCCTTGGATCTCTGGGCAGCGCGTGAAGCGATCGACCTTGAATGCGAACGCCTCGCCCAGCTGCCCAAGGCGATCCGCACCCGAATCATTCGAAAGGCTGCTTTTGCCGCTGGCGCGACCCCGGGGAAGCTCACCTTTGAGCAGATTGGGGCGATTGATGCCCTGATCTGCGCGTGGAAGGGGCAGGGGGCGGTCAGCCTCGCTGGCGGTGTGAAGGTTGAGCGTATTTCGGGCAGACTGTCCCTCTCGCGGTAGGTGCGCAGGTTCCTACCGACCTCGACCAATAGGGAGCAAAGCCACGTGGATCTTGCAGCAGTCGGAACCGATGTAGAGCGCGTAATCGCAACAGAAGAACAACTCAAGGCTCGCGTTGCTGAGCTAGCAGCTCAAGTTGATGCAGATTACCAAGGTAAGGATCTCTTGCTCGTTGGTGTCCTTAAGGGCGCAATCATGGCGATGGCAGATCTCACTCGTGCAATGCAGACACATATGCAGATGGATTGGATGGCCGTTTCTTCATACGGTTCAGGCACAAAGTCTTCTGGTGTGGTTCGTATTCTTAAAGATATCGATACCGATGTCACAGGTCGCAACGTTCTCATCGTGGAAGATATCGTCGATACCGGACTCACGCTCTCTTGGCTCAAGGCAAACCTTGAATCCCGTGGCGCAGCTGATGTAAAGATTCTTACAATCTTGCGTAAGCCAGAGGCTGCAAAAGTTGAAGTCGATGTTAAGTATGTAGGTTTCGATATCCCTAAGGATTTCGTGGTCGGATACGGACTCGACTTTGATGAGAAGTACCGCAATCTTTCATTTATCGGTGTGCTCGCAAAGCACATGTACGAATAGGCCTTAATTCATGAGCGATGAGAAGAAGAAAATCAATAACCCCTTGAAGAAGTATTCTCCAAAGAAGGCAAAAGATTCTGCTGCAAAGAGCGAGCCAAAGACCAGAGCGCAGAAGATTTTCCGCGGACCGCTCTTTTGGATCATCGTTGCAATCGTCGCGGTATCTTTCTTCGGTCAGATCTCAAGCGCATCGAATCGTTACACCGTAATCAGCACCTCTCAAGCACTTGATGCCATTGCAAAATCAGAGGTCGAATCCGCACTGCTGATTGATAAAGATCAGAAGCTCCAACTCATTCTTAAAGCTGGGCAATCAATTAAGGGCGCAACCAAAGTTGAAGCCTCATATGTAATTCGCCAAGAGCCAACGATTGTTGATGCGCTCTCTGCAAACCCACCTGTTAAGGGTTGGGATGTTGATGTTCCACAACAGTCACTCTTTGCAACAATTCTCTTCTCATTCGGCCCAATTCTTATTATTGGATTCCTGCTCTTCTTAATGATGAGCAGCGCTCAGGGCGGAAATCGAGTATTTAGCTTTGGAAAATCACGGGCGAAGCTACAAAACCCGGATGTCCCTCAGAATACCTTCGCTGATGTTGCCGGTGCAGATGAGGCAATTTCAGAGCTAGAAGAGATTAAAGACTTTCTCTCTGACCCAACAAAGTACCAACTACTCGGCGCAAAGATTCCAAAGGGTGTACTGCTCTTTGGCCCTCCGGGAACAGGTAAGACGCTTCTTGCTCGCGCTGTTGCTGGTGAAGCAAAAGTTCCTTTCTACTCAATCTCAGGCTCTGACTTTGTAGAGATGTTTGTCGGCGTAGGTGCTGCTCGCGTACGCGATCTCTTTGCACAGGCGAAGGCGAATGCACCCGCAATCATCTTTGTCGATGAAATCGATGCAGTAGGTCGTCAACGCGGCACTGGTATGGGTGGCGGACATGACGAACGTGAACAGACACTTAATCAGCTCTTGGTAGAGATGGATGGCTTTGAGGCAAATGGTCAAGTTATTTTGATTGCAGCCACTAACCGACCTGATGTTCTTGATCCTGCACTCTTGCGCCCAGGTCGTTTCGATCGTCAGATTCCAGTCGACCGTCCAGATCTCAAGGGTCGTGGCGATATCCTCAAAGTTCATGCGAAAAATAAGCCGATTTCAGAAGATGTTGACCTCGTAGCTTATGCACGTCGCACACCAGGATTTACCGGTGCAGACCTCTCTAACGTTCTTAATGAAGCTGCGCTCCTTGCAGCACGTGAAGGCAAGAAGGTCATCACCAATCCGCAGCTCGATGAAGCAATTGATCGCGTCATGGGTGGACCACAGCGCAAGACACGTTTGATGTCAGAAGAAGAACGTCGCGTTACTGCCTACCACGAAGCTGGCCACGCACTTGTTGCTCGAGCGCTTCCACATACCGACCCGGTTCATAAGGTCACAATCATGCCTCGCGGTCGTGCACTTGGTTACACCATGGTTCTTCCAGATGAAGATCGATACTCAACAACTCGCAATCAATTGCTCGATCAGTTGGCATATTCTCTTGGTGGCCGCGCTGCTGAAGAGTTGATTTTCCATGATCCTTCAACAGGCGCATCAAATGACATTGAGAAGGCAACTTCTCTTGCCCGTGCCATGGTTACTCAATATGGAATGACCGAGGCGATAGGCGCAATCAAGTTAGGTGGAGATTCAACTCAGCCGTTCTTAGGTCGCGAATATGGCCACCAGCGTGATTATTCAGAGACTATCGCTGCGACGATCGACTCTGAGATCCGTAAGATGATTGAAAATGCACATCAAGAGGCTTTCGATATCTTGGTTGCCAATCGCGAGGCTCTTGATGCGATGGTGGTTGTCTTGCTCGAGAAGGAGACCATCAATAAAGAAGAGATTGCAGAAATCTTTAAAGATGTTGTCATGTGGCCTGAGCGTCCTAAGTGGACCGGTTCACTCACACGTATCCCTTCCGAAATTCCGCCAGTTGCACTCACTGAAAAGTCTGCACCGGTTGTTGAAGAAGAGGCGACAGAGAAGCCGAAGCGAGCACGTCGGGTAAAGAAGGCAACTGAGTAATGAGCGATATCAGCTCTGTATCAATGGGCGCAGACGATGGCCGCGCAAGTGCGCCATTCGATCAAGAGCGTGCAGAGAATGCAGTGCGTGAGCTGTTGCTAGCGCTTGGAGAAAATCCAGATCGTGAAGGTTTGCAGGATACGCCGGCACGAGTTGCACGTGCCTTTAAAGAGAACTTCGAAGGACTATGGCAGCACCCTCAAGATGTATTAACAACAACTTTTGATATCGGGCATGAAGAGCTCGTCATCATCCGCGATATCGAAGTCTTTTCACATTGCGAGCACCACCTGACTCCCTTTCATGGGGTAGCTCATGTGGGCTATATCCCTAGCGGCAAAATCACCGGGCTCTCAAAAGTTGCTCGTTTGGTAGATCTCTTCGCTCGTCGCCCTCAAGTGCAAGAACGTCTCACAACACAGATTGCTGATGCAATGATGGAGATTCTCAATCCAATGGGAGTTATCGTTGTCATCGATTGCGAGCATCTCTGTATGTCAATGCGCGGTGTTCGAAAGTCTCAAGCACGAACAACTACCTCAGCAGTTCGAGGAGTTCTTCGTGATCCAGCAACGCGTGCAGAAGCCATCTCTCTCATCACGAATCGATAGCGCTATGTTGGTAATGGGAATCCTCAACGTCACACCAGATTCCTTTGCTGACGGCGGAAAACATTTCACCTTTGAACACGCGGTTGCTCGCGGTCTAGAAATGATCGAAGAGGGTGTGGACATCATTGATGTCGGAGGTGAATCCACTCGCCCAGGCGCCGAACGGGTATCTGAAGAGGAAGAACAGCGCCGTGTAATCCCTGTTATTAAAGAGCTTTGCGGCAAGGGCGCAGATATCAGTATCGACACTATGCGCGCCTCAACGGCTCGCTTGGCGGTTGAGGCAGGTGCGACGATAGTTAACGATGTCAGCGGTGGCGCCGCAGATCCAGAGATGTTTGCAACTGTGGCAGATCTTGGCTGCATCTACACCTTGATGCATTGGCGTGGTCCTTCGAAGGATATGAATAACAAAGCTCAATACAACGATGTTGTTGAAGATGTAATCAATGAAGTGACGATTCAATTAGACAAGGCGCTAGCAGCAGGAATTAAGCGCGAAAATATTGTGCTCGATCCAGGTCTTGGCTTTGCAAAAGATCCTGAACATAATTGGGAAATCCTCAAGCGAATCGATGAGTTTGCCGCCCTCGGATATCCGGTGCTCATTGGCCACTCACGAAAGCGTTTTATCGGTGGCGATACTCCAGATGAACGCGAGGCGGGCACACTGAAGATTTCTGAATCCCTAGTGGGCAAGGGAATTTGGGCTGTTCGCGTCCATAGCGTTGCACCACACGTAGAGTTGGTGAAGTGATGAGCGACAAGATTTCAATTAAAGGAATCAAAGGGTTTGGCTATCACGGCGTCTTCGACTTTGAGAAGCGAGACGGTCAAGATTTCTTCGTGGATCTCGAGATTGATATTGATCTTCAAGCGGCTAGCAGGAGCGATCAATTAACCGATTCAGTCGATTACAGCTTGCTGACAGCGATTGCGAAGAACGCGATTGAGAAATTGCAATTTGATTTGATTGAACGTTTAGCGGGATTTATCGCCGATACTATTAAAGAGAATTTCCCATCAGTGCAGAAAATTGCAGTGACGGTTCATAAGCCTTCTGCACCGGTGCAGGAGAGCGTGACAGATATCGCTGTCACTATCGTACGATGAAGCGTTGCGAAATCGGCGAGAAGAGATAGTCCGATGAAGGCAGTTATTGCGCTCGGTGCAAATATCGGCAATCCACAAGAGCAGATGGATATTGCAGTTGCACTCTTACGTGAATCACTTGAAATTACCGCTATTTCTAGCTATTTAACGACCGCTCCAGTGGGCGGTCCTGAGCAACCTGATTACCTCAACGCAGTATGTATCGCTGAATCTGAACTTCCGGCGGCAGAGTTGCTCGCTCTTCTCCATGGAATCGAGAAAGCGCTTGGGCGTGAACGCCTAGTGCATTGGGGTCCACGAACAATTGATCTCGATTTAATTCAATATGGCGCGATCCTCAGTTATGCCGATGAATTACAACTTCCACACCCTCGAGCACATGAGCGGAGATTTGTGCTTGAGCCTTGGTACGAAATAGAACCTGATGCGATTCTTCTTACACACGGGAAAATTTCTGAACTTTTGGCACAACTGCCCTGACGCCTTAGACTCATCACACTGTCTGCCCGGTACCTGAAAGGACTGGAGCCATGAAGGTAGTAACTAGCGCACTAGAGCTTCCTTCCGCCTGCGCATTTGTTCCCACCATGGGTGCTCTCCATGCGGGCCACGGCTCGCTCTTTCTAATCGCCTCACAATATTCAGAGAACGTTGTTGCAAGTATCTATGTAAACCCACTTCAATTTGAAGATCCGAACGACCTCGCCAAATACCCACGCACGCCAGAGGCGGATGCACTGTTAGCGGAGAAATTTGGCGTTACACACCTCTGGTTCCCTACTTACGAAGAGATTTATCCAGAGGGTTTCCCACGACTCACAGCTGGCCCCATTGCAGATCTATATGAAGGCGCATCCCGTCCAGGCCACTTTGATGGAGTTGTCACAGTTGTTCGACGCCTTTTTAATTTGGTAAAGCCTCAGGTTGCAATCTTCGGCGAGAAAGATTTTCAACAACTCACTCTCATTCGACAGATTGCTAATGAAGTACGCATCATTGCTGCGCCGATTATTAGAGAAGAAGATGGCCTAGCGATGTCTTCTCGCAATGTGCGTTTGGATGAGCAAGGTCGCATTGCGGCACAAGTGCTTTCAAGAGCTTTGCGTAGCTCGAAGAGTGAGCTCGAGTTACGAGAGATTCTCGCTACTGAACCATCCTTGACATTGGATTATGCCGATTACATCGATGAAGAAACCTTTATGGCACCTACTGAATCAACTCAATTTACGCGTGCAATCGTCGCCGGTTGGATTAATGGAGTGCGTTTGCTCGACAATATGCCGGTGAAGAGCGAGCGAATCTAATGAAGTTATTAGCCCCTGCTCCTGGTTGGACCGCGAGTGCTGATGTCATCGTTGTTGGATCAGGTATCGCCGGTTTAACTACCGCACTCCAATGCCGCACCTATGGCTTATCAGTTCTCCTTGTTACAAAGGCACGCGTTGATGAAGGTTCTACCAAGTGGGCTCAAGGAGGAATCGCTGCGGCTCTAGGTGAAGGAGATTCACCGGATGAGCATCTCGCTGACACTTTAGATGCAGGCGCAGGGCTCTGTGATGTTTCAGCGGTACGCGTATTGGTAACTGAAGGCCCTGAGGCTGTACGTAAATTAATCGAACGCGGTGCAAAGTTTGATACCGAAGCATCTGGTGAAATATCGCTGACTCGTGAGGGCGGCCATCACCGTAATCGCATCATCCATGCCGGAGGCGATGCAACTGGCGCTGAAGTTTCACGTGCCCTCCTTGCGGCCGTCACGGAAGATCCTGGGATCGAAGTAGTCGAACACGCACTCGTTCTCGATGCGCTTAAAGATCAAGATGGCGAAGTCTGCGGTGTCACCTTGCACGTGATTGGGGCTGGAAGTCGCGATGGCGTTGGACGTGCACTTGCAAAAGCTGTCGTCCTTGCAACAGGTGGGCTCGGTCAAGTATTTGCGCAAACAACTAATCCATCGGTTTCTACCGGCGATGGAGTTGCTCTTGCACTTCGCGCTGGAGCAAAAGTTGCTGACGTCGAGTTTATTCAATTCCATCCAACAGTCTTATGGCTCGGTGATAACTCACAAGGACAGCAACCTCTTATCAGTGAAGCTGTTCGTGGCGAAGGCGCCTATCTCGTTGATGATCACGGTAATCGATTTATGCAGGGTGTACATCCGATGGCTGAACTCGCACCACGCGACGTTGTCGCTATTGCAAGTATGCGCGTGATGAATGAGACCGGTGCACATCATGTCTGGCTTGATGTCCGGCATATCGATGGATTTGAAAAGCGCTTCCCAACAATTTATGCCTCTTGTTTATCGCATGGAATCGATCCGATGAAAGACCTGATTCCTGTTGCTCCTGCTTCACATTACGCATCCGGGGGTGTTCGAGTAGATCTCAATGGTCGAACAAGCGTTCCGGGTCTTTATGCATGTGGTGAAACCGCATGTTCTGGCGTACATGGTGCAAACCGTCTCGCCTCAAACTCGCTTCTTGAAGGCCTTGTTTTTAGTGCACGAATTGCATCAGATATCGCGAGCCATACTCCCGAACCAGGTGCACCGGTTGAGAATGCATCGAAAGAGATTCTCCTTGATCCAAAGGTGCGCACTGAACTTCAAGCAAGTATGAGTCGCGGTGCTGGCGTGCTTCGCTCATCTGATTCTTTACTTAAGACAAGCGCTGATCTGACTCGTATTGAAGATCGCCGTAGCACCGAGCCATGTGTGGAAGCGTGGGAGGCGACCAACTTATTTCAACTCGCACAAGCAATCCTTAAAGCTGCTCTCATTCGCCAAGAGACGAGAGGTTCGCATTGGCGGGAGGATTTCCCAGAGACCAGCAACCTTTGGCGCAAGCGAATTATTCAACAACTCGATCAAAGTGGTTCTTGGACAACGGGTTATCAGGAGGTCAGCGATAAATGATCGATCGTGATTTGATTCAACGTGCACTTGCCGAAGATCTTGCCGGTGGAGAAGATGTCACATCTAGTTCGACGATCTCAGCTGCATCAGAGAGCACTGCTGACTTCACCGCTAGAAAAGCGGGCGTCCTTGCCGGCATAGAGATGGTTAAAGCAACACTTGAAGAAGTTGGCTTGAGCAATATCTCCGTGAAGAAGTCCGATGGCGATGTGATTCAAGCTGGCGATGTGCTTTTAACTGTTACCGGCAATACTCGAGCAATTTTATTGGCAGAGCGCACAGCACTTAACTTCGTAGGTCACTTAAGTGGAATCGCTTCCCTCACTGCACAATGGGTTGCGCAGGTAGCAGGAACAGAGTGCAAAGTTCGAGATACTCGTAAGACGACTCCGGGCTATCGCCAATTAGAGAAGTACGCAGTGCGTATGGGTGGTGGAACAAACCATCGAATGTCGCTCTCTGATGCAGCGCTCATTAAAGATAACCACATCGCAGCCGCCGGGGGAGTATCGCAAGCATTTTCTGCCGTACGCAGCGCCTTCCCAACAGCTCCGATTGAGATTGAGGTCGATAACTTCGATCAACTTCGCGAAGTACTGCCACTGAAGCCAGATCTGATCCTGCTCGACAATATGTCTCCGGCACAATGCAGAGAAGCGGTCGCACTCGTCGCAGGCGCAACAAAGCTTGAGGCATCAGGCGGGATAGCGCTTGAGAGCGCACGTGCATATGCCGAGAGCGGCGTGGATTTCATCGCAATTGGCGCACTTACTCATAGCGCACCTGTCCTTGATATTGGCTTAGATCTGAGAGCGGAGTAATCATGTTATTATCTGTCGATGTCGGAAATACAAATACCGTCCTAGGGGTATTTGAAGAAGAAGAGCTCGTTAAGTCATGGCGAGTCAAGACAGACCCACGTACAACAGCTGATGAGCTCTGGTTACAGTTCAACGCGCTAGTCACTGGCTACAAGTTAACTGGACTTTCAATCTGCTCGACCGTTCCAGCAACGTTGCGTGAACTTCGCACAATGATTAACTCTTACTTCTCTGAACTTCCAACAACTATTGTCGAACCCGGCACTAAGACTGGAGTGCAGCTCCTCGTTGATAATCCAAAGGAGATTGGCGCAGATCGCATCGTAAATACGCTAGCTGCTCATACTCTCTATGGCGGTCCCGCAATTGTTGTTGATTTTGGTACATCAACCAATCTCGATGTGGTCTCACCTAAAGGTGAATTCCTCGGCGGCTCTCTTGCTCCCGGAATTGAAATCTCAGTTGATGCTCTTGCATCACGCGCTGCCCAACTTCGTAAAGTTGAACTCATTCGCCCAAAGAGCGTCATCGGAAAGAACACTGTTGAAGCACTTCAATCAGGCACCATCTTTGGTTTTGCTGGTCAGGTCGATGGTCTTGTCGATCGCATTACAGCAGAGCTCGCCCTTGATTACGATGAAGCGCCAACTGTTATCGCCACCGGAGGTCTCGCACCGCTGATTATCGGAGTCGCTGAAACTATCGATGAATATGAGCCTGATTTAACGCTGATTGGCCTTCGTTTGATTCATGAGAAGAATCAGTAAATCAATCGCCTTGGCGATGTGATTTCAAGGGAAATGGTTGGGTAAACTCCACCCACTATGACGACTGAAAACACGCCTGCAGTAGAAGACGACCTTCCAGAACAGCTCCGCATTCGACGCGAGAAGCGCGCTGGATTGCTCGAGCGCGGCGTTGAGCCATACCCAGTCGCAGTCGATCGCACCAAGTCTTTAAAAGAGATTCGCGAGAAGTACACCGGTCTCGAGATTGATGTCGCAACGGGAGATATCGAATCACTCACAGGTCGCATCATCTTCAAGCGCGATACCGGCAAACTCTGTTTCGCGACGCTTCGCGAAGGCGATGGCACCGAGCTTCAGGCGATGCTTTCGCTCGATAAGGTTGGACAAGATGCACTGGATGCATGGAAGTCAGATATCGATTTAGGTGACATTGTCAGCGTCACCGGTGAAATCATCACATCAAAGCGTGGCGAGCTCTCAATCTTGGCCAACTCTTGGACCCTTGCCTCAAAGTCACTTCGCCCACTTCCTAATGACCATAAGCCGATGTCTGAAGAGACACGCGTCCGTATGCGTTATGTAGATTTGATTGTTCGACCAGAAGCTCGCGCCGCAGCGCGTATGCGTCCTCAGGTCATGCGTTCTTTGCGCGATACCTTTAACGGATTCGACTTC
>JACCDK012093154.1_pt1 | contig 22005 bp, 16 predicted proteins | sample 7445871 | NCBI WGS metagenome assembly JACCDK01 (sample SAMN15323436, study PRJNA562643) | freshwater metagenome | isolation source: river surface water | place: USA:Blue River Watershed | collected 2017-08-15
ACATTAAAGGAACCAACGGTACTTCCAATGGTATTATTCCTATGTTGCGTGTGTTCAATGATACGGCACGTTACGTAGATCAAGGGGGAGGAAAGCGCAAGGGTTCTTTTGCGATTTACTTGGAGCCTTGGCATGCGGATGTATTTGATTTCTTGGAATTGAAGAAGAACCACGGTAAAGAAGAAATGCGTGCCCGTGACTTGTTCTACGCATTGTGGATTCCAGATTTATTCATGAAACGTGTTGAGAGCAATGAGGAGTGGTCATTATTCTGCCCGCATGAGTGTCCAGGTTTATCGGATGCCTACGGTGAAGAATTTGAGGCCTTATATCACAAATACGAATTAGAAGGGAAAGCACGTGCGACTGTGAAGGCGCAAGAGCTTTGGTTTAAGGTATTAGAATCGCAAACGGAGACCGGTACACCTTACATGTTGTACAAGGATCATGCGAATAATAAGTCTAACCAAAAGAACTTAGGTACCATCAAATCTTCGAATTTGTGTACGGAGATTATGGAGTATACCTCGAAAGATGAGGTTGCGGTTTGTAACTTGGCATCATTGGCATTGCCGAAATATGTTCGTACGAACGAGCAAGGTGTTTCAGAATTCGATCATGCGAAACTGTATGAAGTAACGAAGGCAGCTACGGTCAATTTGAATAAAATCATTGATGTTAACTACTATCCAGTGCCTGAAGCACGTAACTCAAACTTGCGTCACCGTCCCATTGGATTAGGAGTACAAGGTTTAGCGGATGTATTCATCATGTTGCGCATGCCGTTTGAGTCAGACGCTGCGAAGCAATTGAACAAAGATATCTTTGAGACCATCTATTTCGCGGCTATGGAAGCATCGATGGAATTAGCGAAAGTGGAAGGTCCATATTCAACGTGGGAAGGTTCCCCTATTTCAAAAGGTATTTTCCAATTCGATATGTGGAATGTTACTCCTACTTCAGGCAACTGGGATTGGGAGAAGTTGCGTCAGCAAGTCGTAGAGCATGGTGTTCGTAATTCCTTGTTAGTTGCGCCAATGCCAACAGCTTCTACGAGCCAAATCTTAGGTAACAATGAGTGTTTCGAGCCATATACGTCTAACATTTATGCCCGTCGTGTCTTGTCCGGTGAGTTTGCAGTCGTAAACAAGCACTTGTTGAAAGACTTGATTAAGTTAAACTTGTGGAATGAGTCGATGAAAAATAAGCTGATCTCAGCAAATGGATCGGTTCAAAATATTCCAGAGATTCCACAAGACTTGAAAGAATTGTACAAAACAGTTTGGGAGATTAAGCAAAAAACCATTTTGGAAATGGCCGCAGACCGTGGAGCCTATATCTGTCAATCACAAAGTTTAAATATCCACATTCAAGATGTGAACTTTGGTAAGTTGACATCCATGCACTTCCATGCTTGGAAGCTAGGCTTGAAGACAGGTATGTATTACCTACGTACGAAAGCTGCTGCGGATGCGATTAAGTTTACCATCGAGAAGCAAGCAGAGGTAGCTATCGAGCAATCCAATGATGTGCATGAGACTGAATTACAATATGCGGCTCATGCTGCACAAGCGGCGGCAGCGGCATCTTTCACTACAGATGATGCACAGAACCGCGCAGACATGACATGTTCTTTGGATAATCCGGAGGCATGCGAGGCCTGTGGATCATAAATTGTCATTCGATTTTGAATCAAAAATCACCTAGTCGGAAGATTAGGTGATTTTCATTTTAATGAGACCCACCCATGCAAAACAAAATAATCCTCTTTCTGGTGTTTGTTGGATTGATGCTGTTAGCGATCTTTTTGCGGACTTACCACATTGATTATTTTAGTCTTTTTGGAGATGAAAAGCAAAGTGTATTGATTGGGGTTGCAAACACCAACATCAGTGGAATGGCCCAGGTTCTCCCGGATGGTCAAACATTCACCCCTGCTGATTTTTGGAGTGAACGTGGAATATTATCCTGGTTAGATGCGGATGCGCGAGGAGATGTTAGTGGAAATAGTTTAGTCCATGACATGATGCTGAAATTATTCGCATCCATTTTTGGAAGAGCTGATGCTGTTTTTCGATCAGTATCTGTATTTTTTAATGTGTTAACTGTCTGGCTTTTGTTCTACTGGTACCGTAAATTGTATCCAGGTCAAAAACAATGGCAATTTTTTGTCTTGTTGCTGGCAGTCGTAGAACCTTTTTTTGTTATTTATAGTCAACAAGCAAGAAATTATACAACATCCATTTTTTTCTCAACCTTATCCAATTATTATTTTTGGCAGTTAACGATGCGCAGTGACGGGGAAGAAGCCGATGTCAAGCAAAAGCATTTGGTGGGATGGATTCTAGCCAATGTGTTGGCTATGTTTTCGACCTACCTCACTGCGATGGTGCTTGTTGGACAAGCCATCTACTTATCCGTATTTTTCCCCTCCAAGCGAATGTATGTTCGGATGTTTTTGGGAGGAATAATCTCGATCGTTCCCTTGTCGCTTTGGATTGCATTCGGTCCGGGGAAACATTTTTTAGGATATCAAGCTGATGCAGCTGCCAAATATTTGACCTATTTAAAAGCTAATGGACCCATTCAAGGTTGGATTGAACCAAGTACTGCCATTAATCTTGTCAAACGAACGATTGCCATTTTGAGTGATCAATTCATTTGGACAAATGATATTTATATTAAAAAAGGGTATCAATTTGGTGGGGTTGCTCTGTTGCTTTTGACTATCGGGATGTACAATTGGTTAAAAAAAGAAAGAAAACAGATCTCTAAATTCTATTTATTTTGTCTAGCTCAAATATTATTGCCCATTTTAGTACTAGTCCTAGCCGCAATTAATGCAGGAACAACGACAGGTTTTTTCATTCGATATGCCAGTTTTTCTCTTCCTTTAGGAATACTATTATCTGTCGGCTATCTCCGATTTTTGTTTTCCAAATCCATTTGGATAAGATTGGTAGCTGGATTGCACATTCTGATTCAACTATATTTTCAAGTAGAAATTTTCCGTCATTTGTATGATGATGCCCCCCAGAAATACACCTTTTCAAGTAATCGTTTACCCAATCCCTACCCAGTGATTGCAGAGAAAATTGTTTCGTTGTATCAGCCTGGGGATACGATTATCTATCCCTCCGTTCAAAATGTTGCTTTTTCGACGAAGCAATCCAAAACGCGGAATTACAATACGGTGGATGCACAATTAGTTAATTTGTATCTTCCTAAGGATGCTAATTTTGTTCAGTTAATTGATAAAGAAATTCAGGATTCTATTTTAATTCGCGGCGTTAAAGGGCGCAAACTTTTGTTGTTTGATTTTGCAAAGCATCCTGTTCGCTACTAGGTTTCGTTCGATATTTTTCGAGTCAGTATAGATACCATGCGAAAAGATTCTGTAATTTTAGTGCGAAAAAATGGCAAATAGCTTTCAATTTTTCCTGAGCTAAGTGCTGATGTTAGTCTATGTCTACATTAATGCCCCAAGTATCCTTTATCATACCACTCTATAATGAGGAAAGCAATCTACCCTTGTTAGTAGAAAGGATAGTGCATGTTATGGATCAATCCCCACTTGCTATCGAAGCGGTGTTGGTTGATGATGGCAGTAGAGATCATACACGCACAATCTTGCAACAATTAGCATTGAGTGATTCCCGATTTCATGTGGTATTGCTTTCACGCAATCATGGACACCAACTCGCTCTGACTGCGGGGCTATCGGTTGCCCGTGGGACAGAGGGAGTATTTATTTTAGATGGAGATCTACAAGATCCACCTGAATTATTGGATACTTTTTATGCTAAATTTAAGGAAGGTTATGAGGTAGTTTACGCGGTTCGGGAGAAACGCAAGGAGGTTTTCTATAAGCGATTTGCTTACCATATCTTCTATCGTATCTTGAAAAAGATAGCCAATGTGGATATCCCATTAGACAGCGGAGATTTTTCATTTGTTAGTCGGCGAGTAGTCAATGTACTAAACCAAATGCCTGAGGAAAGTCGTTTCATACGCGGAATGCGAACTTGGGTAGGATTTAAACAAATAGGGATTTCGTATGATCGGCAAGAGCGTGCTTTTGGGGAGTCCAAATATTCGTTTAGCAAACTGGTCCAACTAGCCCTGAATGGCATTTATAATTTCAGTGAATTTCCGGTAAAGTTTGTTATCGCATTAGGAAGCTTTGCCATTACAGCATCCGTCATCTATCTGATTTCGGTAATTATCAAGAAAATGTTTTTTCATCAAGTAATTGAAGGTTTTACGGCCTTGTTATTTGTCATCATCTTATTTGCTGGAATTCAATTGATTGCCATTGGTGTTCTAGGTGAGTATATTTTACGGATTTTCTTTCAATCCAAAAATCGTCCCAATTTCATAATTGAGAAAGAGATTTGTTCTGGGAAATATTTAATTGAATAAAGCTGGATTTTGTTGGACATATTTTGGGTATCATCGTCTAATCCTGTTTATTTTAGGGATGATTGCCAACATATAGCCATGTTGAATTGCTACTCATCCATGCATTGTGTAAATTGCAATCTCAGCGATAATTTCAGATGTTCATGGATGCTCTAGTTCTTAATCAATTAGCGACAAGGCTGCAAGGTGCATTGCATACGGATTCCGTGATGCGAACTTTGTATGCAACGGATGCATCTGCTTATCGCGAGATGCCTTTGGGTGTCGCTATCCCTGAAACGATTCAGGACATTGAGACCTTGATTCAATTTGCTGATGAACATCAAATTCCATTAATTCCCAGGACAGCCGGTACATCTTTGGCCGGACAGGTAGTTGGGAACGGTCTTGTTGTCGATGTTTCCAAACATTTCAATCGGATTTTAGAAGTGAATGTTGAGGAGTCATTTGCTTGGGTTGAACCGGGTGTCGTTCGTGATGTATTAAATGTCGAGTTGAAAAAACAAGGGCTGTTTTTTGGGCCGGAAACTTCGACTGCCAATCGAGCAATGATAGGGGGGATGTTGGGGAATAATTCATGCGGCTCGAATTCAGTGATTTATGGTTCTACGCGTGATCATGTTCTGGAGGTAGAAGGATATCTGTCGGACGGGACATTCGTTCACTTTAAGGCTGAAGATCCGCATCAAACTGTTCAGGCTTTGCAACCGGGTTCGCGCTTGTACAATATATATGCGCATACGATTGCAGCATTATCGAATCCAGACAATCAAAAAAACATTCAAGCAGAGTTCCCAAAACCCTCAATCAAGCGAAGGAATACGGGTTATGCGATTGATATGTTGTTGAATTCGGATGCATTTATTCCAGGGCAAGCGCCATTTAATTTTTGTTCGCTGTTGGCTGGTTCCGAAGGTACACTGTGTTTTGTGACACGCATAAAGGTACATGTAGACCCATTGCCTCCCGCGCATTTGGGCTTGGTTTGTGCGCATTTTAATACGATTGATGAGGCTTTACGGGCCAATCTAATTGCTTTGCGCTTCAATCCATCTGCATCGGAGTTGATGGATCATTATATTTTGGAATGTACGAAGGCTAATGCCGAGCAAAGTCAAAATCGTTTCTTCGTGGAGGGGGATCCTGGCGCGATTCTAGTCGTTGAATTACGTTCGGATAATGCAGAGGATTTGGCTCGCCAAGCCAAGGCAGTCGAGGAGGCCATGTTGGCCGAAAACCTTGGCTATCATTTTCCTTTTGTGACGGGTGGGGATGTGAAAAAGGTTTGGGACTTGCGTAAAGCCGGTTTGGGACTTTTGTCTAACCTTCCTGGCGATGAGAAAGCGGTCGCGGTCATTGAGGATACAGCAGTCGATGTGAATGATTTACCGGCCTTTATCGCCGAATTCAATGAGATTTTATCGGCCAATAATTTATACTGTGTGCATTATGCGCATGCGGGCTCTGGTGAGTTGCATTTGCGGCCGATTATCAATTTGAAGACGAAGGAAGGACATCAGCAATTTCGTCACATTGCTGAAGAAATAGCTCATTTGGTTAAAAAATTCCAAGGTTCACTTTCGGGCGAGCATGGTGATGGACGTTTACGCGGGGAGTTTATTCCTTGGATGGTAGGCGAAGCCAATTACCAATTAATGCGGGAATTGAAATCAATTTGGGATCCCAAAGGAATATTTAATCCGAATAAAATTGTGGATACGCCGCCCATGGATACGTTTTTGCGATATGAGGCGGGCCAACAAACCCCTGAATTTCAGACGGCGTTTCGTTACCATGATCAAGATATTTTGCAGCATGCTGAGCAATGCAATGGTTCGGGAGATTGTCGGAAAACGCCGGTTTCAGGTGGAACGATGTGTCCATCCTTCATGGCAACGCGTAATGAAAAGGAGACAACCCGCGCACGGGCGAATATCTTGCGTGAATTCCTGACTCGATCGACGAAACCAAACCGATTTAATCACCATGAGATTAAAGAGGTAATGGATTTGTGTTTGGCATGTAAAGGATGTAAGGCGGAATGTCCATCCAATGTCGATGTGGCAAAACTGAAAATGGAGTTCTTGTATCAATACCAAAAGGAAAATGGCACGCCAATTCGCAGCCGTTTGATTGGTCATTTTGCTACGATTTCATCTTTGGCATCTAAAATTCCTTTCGTATATAACCTGGTGATGGGTACGCCTGTGTTACGTCGGGTAGCCAACCGAATCGTTGGCTTCCACCCGGATCGTACCATGCCTTTATTAGCTAAACAAACACTTTGGTCATGGTTGAAGGGACGTCAATCCATTCAATCTGTGAAGTCGGTTTATTTGTTTGTCGACGAGTTTACCAATTTCAACGATGCGGCAGTTGGTCGTAAGGCAGTTTTGTTATTGGAAGCTTTGGGTTACGAGGTTCGGACATTATCGCATCCGATTTCAGGTCGTTCATTCCTGTCCAAAGGAATGTTGGATGAGGCGCGCCAATTAGCGCAAGCAAATGTTGAGTTATGGTCAGGTTTGGTTAATGAAGATATTCCTTTAGTAGGTATAGAGCCATCGGCTATTTTGACATTCCGGGATGAGTATCCTGATTTGGTTTCAGATGCATGGTTGGAAAAGGCGAATGAATTGAGTAAACATGTACTGCTTTTAGAAGAGTTTATCGCGCGGGAGGCAGATGCGAAGCGTATTGATCGTAAACTATTTGCAACGGATAAGAAACTGCTCAAATTACATGGTCATTGCCAACAAAAATCAATGAGCTCATTGGTGGCGGCTAAAAAGGCTTTGTCTTTACCGGAAAATTTTGAGGTACAGTTAATCCCATCGGGATGCTGTGGAATGGCGGGTTCTTTTGGATATGAGCAGGAGCATTACGATTTATCGATGCAGATTGGTGAATTAGTATTGTTCCCAACCGTGCGTTCGCAGCCAGCTGAGGTGGAAATTGTGGCATCCGGAACGAGTTGTCGACATCAAATCCACGACGGTACGCAACGCCATGCGAAGCATACCGCCGAGATTTTATATGAGGCCTTGGCCTAGAATTTCCATCGAACAAATGCTTCCATGGCTTCGTATTCAGCGAGACCGAGTGCATTGTAAATTTGTGCGGTACCCCGGTTTCGTTCTTCTGCTCTTTGCCAAAATTCACGCGAATCTTCACCTTGGAAGACAACGCCATCCTTTTGGGATTGGTGTTTGAAGATACCCATTCTTTTCTTGAAAACTTGGTCAGGCGACATGGGTACAGCCATCTCAATTTGGTCGATATCCCATTCTGCCCAAGCGCCTTTGTAGAGCCATACCCAACAATTTTTCATGTATTCACGGTGTTTCAATCGTTGGATGGCTTCGAAAATGGCATCTAAACAAACCTTGTGAGTCCCATGTGGGTCAGCAAGATCGCCGGCCGCATAAATTTGATGAGGTTGTACTTCTTCGATGATGTCCATGATGAGTTGGATGTCTGCCTCACCGATGGGTTTCTTACGAATGGTGCCGGTCTCGTAGAAGGGCATATTTAAGAAATGGGCATTCTCCTTTTTGATGCCGACGAACCGGCAAGTATTTTTGGCTTCCCCTTGTCGGATGAGACCTTTGATCCCACGAACCGATGGAATATCCAATTCCGAATCTTTTTTATTCTTTAGAAATTTGACAGCCTCCTTGTAGATTTTATTGGCTTTTGCGTTCGAGCTTTCGAATTTTTCGTTGAAATCGACGACAAACTCGGCGAATCGAAGGGCTTCATCATCTGCCACTGCAATGTTTCCAGAGGTTTGATAAACAACGTGTACGTCATGCCCTTGGTCGTGTAAGCGCTGGAAGGTTCCTCCCATGGAAATGATATCGTCGTCTGGGTGGGGGCTGAAAATGATTACTTTCTTTTTGGCCGGAAAGGCACGTTCCGGTCGGTGGGTGTCATCCGCATTGGGTTTACCACCGGGCCAACCTGTAATGGTATGTTGTAGGTAGTTAAATACTTCAATGTTTATGTCATACGCTTGTCCGTAGAGCGAAAGGAGGTCTGACATCCCATGTTCATTGTAATCTTTGCTGGTCAGCTTTAAGACAGGTTTCCCTAAATGGAGGGAAAGATGCGTAACAGCCTTTTTAATCATATTGCGATCCCAAGTAACGGCATCTACGAGCCAAGGAGTCTTAATTCGAGTAAGAAGGGATGCAGCAGTTTCGTCTAGAATGAAGAGGGTATTGGGGTGTTGTTGCAAATAGGATGCGGGGATGTCGGAGGTGATCGGACCTTCAACAGCTTTTGCCACGCTTTGCGCTTTGTGTTCACCCCAGGCAAGCAATACAATTCTTTTCGCTTGCATGATTTTATCAATACCCAAGGTAATGGCACGCTTAGGTACTTTTTCAAGGCCCCCAAAATCAATCGCCGCATCAATTTTTGTGGTAATGTCTAAAGTCATTAAGCGCGTTTTGGAATTGATGACGGAGCCGGGTTCATTGAATCCAATGTGCCCGTTCCGACCGATACCTAGTAGATAAAAATCAAAACCACCTAATTTTTCAATTTTCGCCTCGTAATCGCGACAGAACTCGGGAATTTTGTCGATGGTAAGCGTTCCATCAGGGATATGGTAATTTGTTACCGGTATGTCCACGTGATCAAAGAGTTGTTCACGCATGAAGCGGACGTAACTTTGGATGGAGTCGGGTTCCATGGGGTGGTATTCATCCAAATTGAAGGTATATACATTTTGGAAACTGAGTCCATCCTCTTTATGAAGGCGAATGAGTTCCTGATACACCTTTTTGGGCGATGATCCTGTCGCCAAACCTAAGACTGTTGGCTTTTTATTCTGATTGTTTTGCCGAATTAACGCGGCAATTTCATTAGCTACCGCTTTGGAGGCTTTCTCCGAGTCGTCAAAAATCTGGGTAGGAATACGTTCGAAACTGATGGCTTGTTCCATGTTTTTTTAATTAGGAGTTTTTGGCTGATACTACGATGAAATCGAGCTCCAGAATATCAAAAATGCGCAAAATGGTTTTTATCGCTGGGTTACCTTTTCCCATTTCGATGGAGTGAATGGTTTTTATCGCTACTCCACTTCGGGCACTTAATTCTTCCTGTTTGAGCTGCAAAGCATTTCGTTTTTCACGGATGATTTGGCCAAAAATTGTTAAATCCATTGAATAGGTTTGTTTGGGCAAATATAGGAAATTAATTCACTTTAAAATTGTTTCGGTAATATATTACCAGTTTATTCAAATTTTATTTGATTTTTTGATATTGTGATGAACGGGAAACCTTTTGGCTTTCCTGCTTGTTATCTTTGTGTTTTCATTGTTAATAAGATGTATATAAAGAAAATTATCTTCTTGGTTGGATTGCTGATGCCAACACTTTTGTTTGCTCAAAAGGCGACAATTAGTGGTTATGTAAAGGATGCGTCCAATGGGGAGGGCCTTATCGGCGCGAGTATCTATATCAAGGAATTGAAGGTTGGTAATGTCACAAACACGTATGGTTTTTACAGTTTGTCCGTTCAGCCAGGTGAATTTACTTTGATTTTTTCATCCGCGGGTTACACCAAGCAAGAGAAGAAGGTGACTTTTTCAGGCAAGAATCAAACCTTGAATATCGAAATGAAGCCGGAGAGTAATGAGCTTGCTGAGGTTCGTGTGACGGCAAAGGCGGTGGATGAGAATGTGAGGGGCATAGAGATGTCGGTTAATAAGATCGATATCAAGACAATACGAAAGATTCCTGCTTTGTTAGGCGAAGTTGATTTAGTTCGTGCCATTCAGTTGTTGCCGGGTGTGTCAACCGTTGGGGAGGGGGCATCTGGGTTCAACGTTCGAGGTGGGGGTGTCGATCAAAATCTTGTTTTGTTAGATGATGCACCTGTCTACAATTCCTCGCATTTATTTGGATTTTTTTCAGTGTTTAATCCGGATGCAGTGAAGGATGTGAAGTTGTTTAAGGGGGGAATTCCTGCGCAATATGGGGGGCGGGTTTCATCGATTTTGGATGTAAAAATGAAAGAAGGGAATGCGAAGAAACTGGAAGTGAATGGGGGTGTAGGTGTCATTTTTTCGCGCTTATCGATTGAGGCGCCTTTGATTAAAGATAAAGCTTCCTTCATTGTGGCAGCTCGTCGTTCGTACATTGATGTTTTAGCTAAGCCTTTTTTAACTGGAAATAATGCGGATGCGAGCTTTAATTTTTATGATTTGACAGCGAAAGTCAATTACAATATTGATACCAAGAATACCGTATTCCTATCGGGCTATTTTGGCCGGGATGTTTTTGGAACGGGCTTTGGATTCAATTGGGGGAATAGCACAATTTCAGCTCGTTGGAATCACGTGTTTTCCAACAAGCTATTTTTGAATGCGACGACGTTCTATTCTAATTATGATTACCTGTTAGATTCAGATTTAAAAAACAAGCGGCCGTCAGATGCCTTCCGTTGGACGTCCAATATTGTAAATCTAAGCTTTAAGCCTGATTTTACTTACTATGTTACACCGGATAATACGTTGACCTTTGGGGCCCAAGTTTTATCTTACCAGTTTTCGCCAGGCAAGGCAACGGCTTCTTCCAATGGGGACGTGCGAAACTTTGGTCAAGCCGACAAGAGTGCTTTGGAGTTATCGGCATACATCGGGGATGAATGGAGAATTAGCCCGCGAATTTCGGTTCAATACGGTATTCGCTATTCTAATTACGACTACAAAAGCGATGACGGGGTTTATTATGAACGATTGGCGGTTCCTTTAAGTATAGAGAACCCCACGGGTTATACCTTGAAACCCGTGCAAGTTTCACCAACAACTTCGGTGGCAACCTATGGAAATTGGGAACCGCGTTTTGCTTTAAACTTAAAGGTCGCAGAGAACTCTTCATTTAAAGCATCCTATAATCGATTAGCGCAGTATGTTCATTTAATGTCCAATACGGCAGCTTCGACGCCGCTCGATGTATGGACACCTTCTACCAATAACATTAAGCCACAAATTGCAGATCAAGTCGCCTTGGGTTTGTTTAAGAATTTTGGAGAAAATGGGAATGATTATGAAACCTCTGCTGAGGTTTATTACAAAGAGATGCAAAATCAAATTGATTATGCGGATCGTGCTAATTTATTCTTGAACCCTTTATTTGAAAAGGATTTACTATTTGGGAAAGGTCGTGCTTATGGTCTTGAACTTTATTTGAAAAAGAATGTAGGGAAGTTGACCGGTTGGGTTAGCTATACTTTGGCTCGTTCAGAGCGTCTCATTGAGGGTTTGAATAACAATGATTGGTATGTCAACCGGTTTGATCGTACCCATACCTTAAATATGGTGGGTCAATACACGCTTTCATCCAAATGGTCTTTTGGAGCTAATTTCGCTTACATCACGGGCGTTCCTTATTCCATTCCATCGCAGAAATACATATTTGAGGGTGTTGCTTATCCACAAACTGAACCTGGAACTCGGGGGAATATTCGAGTACCTGATTACCATCGTTTAGATATTTCGGCGACTAAGAAAAATAAGAGAGCTTTATTTGGCAAGGGTAGTTCGGAGTGGGTATTCTCTATGTACAATGTATACAATCGGAAGAATCCGTTTTCGATTTATACCCAGCCGAATCCAGATAACACATTAAAAACAGAAGCGGTACAATTGTCCATTATTGGTTCGATTATTCCGGCTGTCACCTATAATTTTACGTTTTAAAATGCGCTATTTACTCGTTTTATTTTCGATGTTTCTATTTGCCTGTGAGGAGGTAGTAACTTTACAGAGCCCAGAATCGGATCACTATTTGGTGGTTGAATCTACTTTAACCAATTTGCCAGGTTCCCAAAAAATTATTTTAACCCAATCGCAAGATTATTTTGACAACAGTACTCCTCCTGCCATTAAGGGGGCCGAGGTGATTGTTCGTGATGATGCCTCGAACGAGTATAAGTTTGTCGAAAAGGCGGATAGCCCAGGGACTTATGTTTGGACGCCATCGGCTTCCCAACCATTGTTGGGACAAGTGGGTCGTACCTATCAATTGCGAATCAAGGCTGGTTCGGATAGTTTTATTGCCTCAGCAACAATGAATCCCGTGCCCCCAATTGACTCAATAGCCTACAAGGCCGCGACAGCAAATGGTCGGCAAAGTGGTGATAATAAGCCCAAAGAAGGGTTTGAAGCGCGGTTTTTTGCGAATGATTTGAAAGGCGAAGGGAGTTGCTATCGACTTAAATTTTACAAGAATGATAAGTTGTTTAATTCCCCTTCCAACCTCGTAATCTTCTATGATTCGGCATTGCAAAAGGTTTCAGGAACGGATGGATTAATGTTTAATTTGCCAATTCGTGCGTCGATTAATCCTGAATTGTATGAGGCCAATGATAAGTTAAAGGTTGAGTTGTATTCGATTTCATTGGATCAGTTTAGCTTTTATTCACAGGCTCGATTGGAGTTGAACAACGCGGGATTGTTTTCTCGTCCAGCTGCTAATATCCCAACCAACATTAAGAATACGAATGCGAATTCAAAACTACAAGGTGCGGGTTGGTTTGGTGTATCAGCTGTTTCGTCCTTAGAGACAGTCATTGATCCTGCGAAAGCCCGGAAGAATTTGCCCTAAGATTATTCGAAATTGATGAGAAGGGTAACAGTATGCGAACGGATACCATTCAGTTTTGAATAGGGACCGGCAACGGATGGGGGCACATATAAATTCAATAATCCGTGTGAAAATCGGATTTCAGGCGTGAATTTGAAAAACTGAAAATATTGTTCAAGTCCAAAGCCGTATTCAAGTGATAAGTCGGCTGTATTGGCACTTAATGCCGTACTTTTCTTTTTGACATTGGCTTCAATTCCTAATTTCGCTCCCCCTAGCACATACATGCGGTGATTGTTTCTTCGAACAGAACGTAGTTTCAGCAAGACAGGGATTTCAAGCCAAGTAGATTCACGCCAAAGTGGATTATTCAAATCGCTTTTAAAATCTATTTGACGTTCATACAAAGCGATATTAATGCCCGATTTAAGTTCCCAATGTTTATCAAAAGCGTAGTTGACGAGTCCACCGATCTGGAAACCAAAATTACGTGGAGAACGAACGGAGTCAACCCGTCCAAGGATACTTGGGTCAGCTTTTAAGAAGTAATTCGTCGATGCGAATCCAAATAAAAATCCGAAATGAATGGGTTTTTCATCGTAATACTCATGAAAAATACGGGTGTATTTGGTATGTTGCCCCCAGGATGGGAAGGTCAACAACATCAAACACAGGATTCCTATATTTTTAAATTTTTGCACGCTTATTTTGCTTTTTGGCCAAGGTAGATGGAGCAGATACCACCTGTCATGGGAATCCATTGAGTATTACTAAATCCACAATTTTCGTAAATCGTTAGAAAGTCTGGTCCATCGGGAAATGCTTGAACGGATTCAGGTAGGTAAGTATATGCCGAGGAGTCTTGGGAGATTAATTTGCCTAAGAGGGGCAAACAATAACGTGAATAGAAACCGTAAAGTTGTTTCATTGGAAAACTTTTCGGATTCGAAAATTCCAAGATGAGGCAGTATCCTCCCGGTTTTAATACACGAAACATATCTTTTAATCCTTTTTCCAAGGTTTCGTAATTACGTACACCAAAACTAACGGTAATCGCATCAAAACTATTGTCGGAAAACGGAAGTTTTTCCGAATCCCCTACCTGCAAGGAGATTTTATCTTCGAGTCCCATTTTCTTGATTTTCTCTTTTCCGAAGGCCAACATGCCCTCTGAGATATCTACACCCACAATCTTATCGGGGTTGATTTTGAGTGCTTCGATGGCAAAGTCGCCCGTGCCTGTCGCGATATCGAGGACTTTTTTAATTCCCTTGTTTTGGAGCAATTTGATGGCTTTTTTGCGCCAAATGATATCGATTCCCCCACTTAAAAGATGATTCAGGAAATCATATTTAGGGGAAATAGCATTGAACATGTCGGCGACTTGCTCTTTTTTACCTTTATTTTGATTCTTGTAGGGAACGACCATAGCATTGATTGATTTGCCTAGTCCTAACGAAGCGCTCAGGCAAATTGTTTACGCAAAAATACCAATTTTATTTGGTTTAATGGGGTGCCATGCTGAAAATACCCACTAGGCACCACATGATAATGAAGCTGATAAGCATCGAAAAATTGACAATAGCAGCGGCGATACCTGTATCAAAATTGAGCTCATCGGAATAGGTAATGAGTGTCATTCCGGCGGGTAAGATGAGGCAGATGAGCAACATGTTTCGGTATTGAAATTCAAAGGGTACGGTATAATACAGCAAAAGGCCTATGCTGAGCCCTAAAAGGTAACGCAAGCCAAGAACTTGAAATACCTTAGCGAATGCACTTTTAGGTAGTCGAATGCTGAAATAGATACCCATGAGTAGCAATACCATCGGTTTATTTCCTTTGGCGATGGTTTCAATAATCTCCAGGGCAAGGGGTAAGACGGGGATTTGAAGAAAATTACATGCTAAACCTAGGAGCATGGCTTGGAAGGGAGGAAGTGTAAAGATTTTTTTTAAGACGTGCCTGAATGGATTAGTAGGACCGTGATTCCCAGCCAGATAGGTTCCCATGCCATAGTTTACCATAAAGTTGATGACGGAATTACCTAAATCAAACATAATTGCATAAGTCAAACCTTCCCAGCCCCAGATGCCTTCAATGAGGGGATAAGCAAAAAGACCCAGGTTCCATCCGGCAGATCCCATGGTTAGGATTCCACGATTTTCGGGCTTTTCTTTTTTGAACAAGAGAAATCCAAGAATAGATGAAAGAAAACCAAAAAGCATGGCAATAAGTGGAAGCCAGCCCAAGGCAACTGAAAGTTTCACCCGTAGCATTGTTGAAAAAATTAATGCAGGAAAGGTTGTGTGCATTAAGAATTTGGAGATGGATTTGGCATCTTTTAAATCGATGAAATTTAGGCTCTTGAGTAAATAGCCTATTCCAATAATAATTAATGCGGATCCAAAGACCAAGTTGGTCGAATTCATATTCCTTTGCTTTCAGGTTTTGGAAGCGAAATGCGGAATGTGCTTCCTTTATTCAAATCGGTAGACTTTAAGGTTAATTTCCCTTCATGGTAATTCTCAACAATCCGCTTGGCCAAAGTTAATCCTAAACCCCATCCTCGTTTTTTCGTGCTATATCCCGGGTTGAAAATTTTTGACATGTTGGCGGGAATGATACCTTTCCCTGTATCGGAGATATCGATGTGTATTTGGTTGTTTTTACCTTCATGTAGGTAAATCAACATGTGTCCGGTTCCGCTCATGGCGTCTACGGCATTTTTACAGATGTTTTCGATGACCCATTCAAATAGGTATTTGTTGACATTCGCTAATTGTCCAGGTACCAATGTCGATTTAATCTCAATGCCTACTTTGGTCGAAATACGTATTTTTAGGTAGTTAATAAAGCTGGAAATCAATTCCTCTAGATCCTCTTCCTTTAGAATGGGTGCCGATCCAATATTGGAGAAACGGGTTGTAATGGTTTCTAATCGTTGAATGTCCTTACTTAATTCACTGACAATATCGGGATTGACACTTGGTTCATTGCGTAGTATTTCAACCCAGGCGGTGAGCGAAGATAAGGGAGTCCCTAGTTGGTGTGCCGTTTCTTTTGCCAGCCCTACCCATACCCGATTTTGTTCTGCGCGTCTTGAATAAGAAAAGAAAATGTAACCCAAAAAACCCACAATTAAGACAACGAGTAATTGAGATAAGGGATAATACCTCAATAATTTTAGGAGTCTTGAGTTACCATAGTAAATGTATTCCTTCTGAAAACCCATATCCATTTCGATGGGTTTATTATTTTCGGCGATAATTTCTTGCAGTTTCCCTTTGAGTAATTCTTGTTTTTGCTCGACATCGATTTCTTCTGGTATGGAGATGTTGATCGAATTTAAATGACCGCTACCATCCTTCCAGATAACTGGAATGGTATTATTTTCATTAATTTTTTTGATGCGCTCGAAGAAAAAATTGATATCCGCATTCTCATCACTCGTCATGACATAGCGAATGGTCTCTGCATACAATTCGATTTGCTGCTTTTCCCGTTCCTCTAATTTGGAAACTAAACCATCTGTGAAATAAAGGGAAAAGCCCGCCATGAACACGCATACGGCAAAGAAGATGACTTTCAACCAAGTATCTCGGTTGTAAATCGCTAAAGGCAAGGCAACTTCTTTGGAAAGAATTTTCATAAATCGGAGTCTTAAACTACCATTCCTCACAAATTACTCACCGTTTATCCATAAATCAAAAATATTTTTTCTAAGGTACTTTGTATTGCATAGTACCTTTTATACATTTGTCCCATCAAACAAACAATTCAAAGCGATGGATATTGAAAATGCTAAGGTGCAGATGCGGAAAGGGATATTAGAATTCTGTATTCTGCAAATCATTTCGCGCGGGGAGGTTTACGCTTCAACAATGTTGACGGAGTTGACATCAGCCAAAATCATGGTGGTCGAGGGGACATTGTACCCACTCTTGACGCGTTTGAAGAATGCTGGTTTTCTCGACTATAAATGGGTGGAGTCGGCATCCGGTCCGCCAAGAAAATATTATGTACTGACTGAAAAGGGCGGAACCTTTTTGGCAGAATTACATGGAACCTGGGATGAATTACAGAGCTCAGTTTCACAAATTATCCATCCACAAACACCCCAAGCTTAATCTATTCAGATATGAAAAAGACCCTATCAATAAATATTGCAGGCATTGTCTTCCACATTGAGGAAGATGCATTTGCTACTTTGGACGCTTACTTAAAGTCCATTCATGCCTATTTTCAAAATTTCGAAGGTTCGAAAGATATTATCGATGATATTGAGGCGCGCATTGCTGAGAAATTTTGGAATATTCGAGAGAATGAAAAAACTGAGGCTATCTCTCAAGCGCACGTGGATTCGTTAATTGCTTCTTTAGGTACCATAGCAGATTTTAAAGAAATGGAGCCTGAGGATGGGAAGCAAGATCAAACTAAATTTGACTCAAATGGGAATGATGCCGGTGCTAAAAAGATATTTCGTCGGGATTTAACCAATAAGCAAATTGGTGGTGTTGCGTCCGGTTTAGCTAATTATTTTGAAATAGATCCAATCTGGGTACGTTTGATTTTAATCATTGGACTCTTCGGCCTTTTCCCAATTCTCCAGGCAGGGAATCTTGTTTTCTGGATGTACATTGTTTGCTGGATAGCTATTCCTGGGGAATTAACCATTGAGGCCAACAAATCTTACCGAAAATTTTACCGGGATCCAGAGAATGAAGTGGTGGGCGGTGTGATGGCTGGAATTTCCGCATATACCGGTTGGGACGTCGGTTTACTTCGTGTGTTGGCCGTTATTTCCTTGTTCTTTTTTGGCTCAGGGGCTGTTGCTTACATTATCATCATGGCCATAACACCGAAGGCTAAATCCCTTACGGATAAAATGGCGATGACAGGCGAACCCATCACATTAGAGAACATTGAGAAAAATATTAAGGATACGATTCAGCCGGGAGCAAGCGAGGAGAGAACCTTAACCCGTATTCTACTTTTCCCTTTCCGTGCCTTGGCGACTATTTTCACCGCTCTAAAGCCTCTTTTGATGGGTATTAAGTGGTTTGTTCAATACCTTGTGGGGATCGTGTTAGTTATCATTTCACTAGCTTTCGCGGTTGCGACTGTGGTTTTGACGACAGCTGGAATTTCGGGATTTGATCATGGACAGGTTCAGATTGCCATGGGTGAAGCGATTCCCATTTATTTATTAGCACAAGATCTACCAACTTGGTCGATTTGGGCTGCTTATGCTGCGATTATTCCGATGATCTTGGGTATAGGGATTGCTGGTTTTTCGCTTTTGCTAAATCGGAAATTAAATAATAAAACTTATTCATATACGTCCACTGCTGTCGCGATTATTGGTTGGGTGGGATTGTTTGCCGCATTTAGTTTAATCGGACGTAATTTCCAACGGACTGCCTCCGTCAGTCAAATGAAAGAAATCTCGGCTGATTCATCTTATATTTTCGATATCAATCGGGAATCCAATGAGACGATATGGGAAAAAATGCTTGGAAATACGCTCATCGAAGAGGAGATTTTAGATGAGGATGAATTGAATGATTTTAATCGTGGTGGGTTTTCAAGATCTCAAATCGCTTTAGAAGGTTATGATGGGAAAACGATTCAAGTGATTGCTTTTGCCAAATCAAACGGTCGGACGCGTGCTGAGGCGGAGGCGAACGCCAAAGCGATTCATTATCATTATGACCTGAGAGGGAATAAACTGGTACTCGATAGTCACTTTGGTTTGAAGAATTTAAAATTCAGAAACCAACGGATGCGTGTCAAGGTATTAATTCCTTATGGGGTTACTTTTGGTATGACGCGTGAGTTTGGCTATTTCATCGAGAACGTGTTGCCAAGCGGATATTTTAATGAGGAGGATGGTGACTTATTTGTTGGATCGAAGTGGACTTTTTCCATGGATAAGGGCTTGGTATGCTTAAACCGTTCGCCGAAGGAGGGAGATTCCTCGAATGGTAATTCAGATCGCTTTGAAGATGAGCCGAATGCTCCTGATTCTCCGGATGCACCAGACGCGCCGGATCAAATTATTTCTCCGAATTCTTCAGGGTCAGTTTCCATCTCGAAAACGGTTGATCCCTTTAAAAGTATTCAAGTGAAGCGTTCCGGCTCCTCAGCAATTAAAATCTTGAAAGGGAAAGAGTTTAAAGTTTCTTACCAAACAAGTGAGCCAAGCGCAGCTTTTGGTAAATTAGCTGCTGTATCCAATGGGGTATTAACCATCGGGGAGGTACCTACCAATATGATTTTAACAATAGAAACTCCAGATTTAGCCCGTGTTGATTTGGGGGGTGATGCACATACGGAACTTTCTGGATTTTCGCTGACCAAGCTTGACGTAATTTTGCATGATTTTCACAGTTTAACTTTGGTGGGGCAATCCACTGACCTAGCCGCAGCTGTGTTTGATTCATCCGAGTTACAGGCGCGTAAATGGTTAACCAATAACGCCGTGATAGCCGTTGATAATCAAGCAAGTGTTGACCTCAATGTAAAAAAGAGTTTGAAGGGCAAGAAAGCTGTGCGTGCCAATGTAACCTATCAACCCTATTCGGGTTTGAAAGTAGCTTTATCAACCAAAAAATAAGTATGTGCAACCTTTTGCATGAATGAGGCATCTTGCTGCCATGATAACTATAAAATCCATGAAAAATACTTTGAACATCATTTTGGGCCTTCTTTTTCTCGGCTTAACATTTCAAACAAAGGCCTTTGGGCCTGAACAACAAACAAAAAAATTCCAAGTTGGGAATTTTCAGAAATTGGATATCGGCCATGATTTCGAAGTACTAATTACCAAAGGTTCATCCTGTACTTTGATGGCTTACGGTCGTTCTGAAGATTTGGAAAAATTACAAGTTGATGTTGAAGGAGGTAATTTAAAGCTCGACTTAGATGCCTCTTGGTCTTGGTGGGGTTATAACAAAAACCATAAAAAAATTAAGTTGGTGATAACCATGCCTCGCTTAAAAGCTGCTGAATTCTCCGGTGCTAGTCATGTGAAATTACAGGGCTTTAATGATGAAGAGCAAATGAATTTAAACATTTCCGGCGCCTCGAAACTCAATGCGGAATCTTTGCAATCCGACAAGTTAATTCTCGAATTATCAGGCGCATCGCATGTCGCACTAACAGGTCGATCGGCCAAAATGGAAGCGGTTCTATCCGGTGCTAGTTACTTAAATGGACAGGAATTCTTGGTACGCGATGCTGATATTAATGCAAGCGGTGCAAGTAAAGTACAAATGACTGTTCAGAAATCTTTGCAAGTAGAGGCTTCTGGAGCATCTAAAATCGAATATTCAGGGAATCCGTTAAATCTATCCAAAGATGTAAGTGGCGCGTCGGTTGTCCGACGCGTGAATTAAGGATTTTTCTCGCCTGCCGGAATCCGCACGTTTATGTAATTCGCCTGAGGCGGAACCGGACAGGCATAGGTCTTATTGTACGCACAAAATGGAAAATAAGCTTGGTTGAAATCCAATAAAATTTGATTGTCTTTTAAATTAGTTAGGGGTAACTCCAAATACCGACCGCCTCCATACGTTTCTGTGGGGGCGGTTTTGTCTTTAAATGGAATGAAGAAATTCCCGGAGTCATATTGATAAACAATCAGCTCAATCGCCTGCCCTTCCACTGTGGCCTTCGCCTTTCCAAAAACCAACAAAGAATCCTTGCTACCATCCGTCATCGCAAGTCCTACACGTTCTATCTTTTCATTCCGAATCATTTCAAATGAAATCAACCATTTCGGCGAATAGGGGAAATAAGCTAAACCCTTGAAATTGGCTCGGTCGGTTATGGGAGAATCATCTGCAGTTCGTAATTGCTCATCTTTTGCTTTCCGACTTTCCACGGTTTGCAAGGAATCTTCCCTCGATTTAGCTGGGATTGTGCCCTGTTTCGGTAAGCTCACATAAATTAGGCAAGCAATTATTGCAGCAATTATCAGGAACCAGCGATTGAATTTCATGGGAATGCGTGTAAATTTGATTCGTAAAAATATAAAATTAATCAGATGTTTACAGGTATTGTGGAATCAATGGGCGTTTTGGAAAGTAAACAAACCCACGGCTCAAATGTCGATTTTTGGTTTTCATCGTCCTTCACGGATGAATTAAAAATCGATCAATCGCTCGCCCACAACGGTGTTTGCTTGACCGTTGTTGAAATTAAATCCCCGCAATACCGCGTAACGGCTATTCAAGAGACCCTTCAAAAGACCAATTTGGGCGATTTGAAAATTGGCCAAAAAGTCAATTTAGAGCGTTGTATGCCTGCGAACGGACGCTTCGATGGTCATATTGTTCAAGGGCACGTGGATTTAACGGGAATTTGTACTGACATCAAAGTACATGATGGTTCTTGGGAATACCACTTTCAATATCCTGCCGGACATGTGACCGTTGAAAAAGGATCTATCTGCGTTAATGGAACATCCTTAACGGTCGTAGACTCCGGAACAGATACCTTCTCCGTCGCGATTATTCCCTATACGTATAAACACACGATTTTCCACCAAATGCAAATAGGTGATCGGGTTAATTTGGAATTTGATATTCTCGGTAAGTATATGCAGAAATTATTGGCCCAACAACTAGCTCAATAAATCCTCTATCGCATCTTCGACTTTCTCGAACCCAAAACGACTCCAAACGGCATCTTTTTGAGCCTGAATTTCGGATAATCCTAAATTGCCGATACTCCCCAAGTGCGAATGATTGATTTCGCGGGATGTTCCATTGAATTCACCGGCTTCGATTTTCTTGCCAACCAACTGGTATGCCTCACGAAACGGCATACCCTGAACTACTAGTTTATTCACTTCCTCGACAGAGAACAATAAATCATATTTGGAATCTTTCAAAAGATCCGATTTGACTTTCATGTTGGAGACCATGTAATGCGTAATCTCCAAGCAATCCTTGATTTCATCGATGGCCGGCATCAAGA
>JACCDK012108163.1_pt1 | contig 22001 bp, 16 predicted proteins | sample 7445871 | NCBI WGS metagenome assembly JACCDK01 (sample SAMN15323436, study PRJNA562643) | freshwater metagenome | isolation source: river surface water | place: USA:Blue River Watershed | collected 2017-08-15
GTGCATATGTATTTAAATAATAAAATCACTACAAGTCCTATAAATTATTGTAGAATTTACTCTATTTACAATGCATTACTTTCGGAAGATTCTATTGGATTATTAGAATACGATAAAATTCAAATTATTGATTCCTCAATATGTACTTACCAAGCCACTTTATCTCAAACAAACAATATTCAATTAAAATATACAAAGTATAATTTAAAATTAGACACTGTTGCAAATAGTATTAAAAACACTTCAATTTCAATCGCAAATAACTCTAATTTGTTTCAAATTAACAATCTGATTTATGATCCAGCAAAAAAGTCAACTATACTGCAGGGTCAATTTTTGGGTATCCCTAATAATCCATTAATTATAGGTCAAGAGTTAGATAATTATTTTTTAATCATAGATAGTAGCGACAATTTATTAAATAGTTGTTATTATAATAATTTCGATTCTAGTTCTTATAGCTTTTCCACAACATCTACAAAAATTGTAGTAAAAGATAACGAGGTATTTACAATTTCAGATGTTAAAATTGACGATGGGATTTATAAAAAAATGCTAATAACTAAGTTTAGCAATTCAACAAAAGAAATATCAAAACAAATAGACTATCCATTAGGCCTTACTGGTAATAATACATTTACATTAAATATTTTAAATTATTTTGATAAAATTATCTCTATAATTGATTTGAAAAATAATTTAATTCTATATCACGTTTATGATATCAATCTTCAAATTACTAAAACTTGGATTGATAGCTTGGATGTACAGAGCTCTGATATAAGAGCAAAATCTGTTGAATTAATAAATAATGAATTGTACGTTTTTGGAATAGGTAAATCTTATGGTAGAAATGATTTAGATTTATTTATAAAAAAAGTAAATCTTGCTTCCACATTTTTAAATAATAACTCAAAATATAAAGTCAAAATTTATCCAAATCCTTTTTCTGATCTATTATATATAGAGGGAATGGAAAATAATGAAATGGAGCTATACGATATCTTTGGAAAATTTATACAAAAAACTACTAATGCTAATGTGGTAGAATTGTCCAGTCTACCTCCTGGAATCTATTTTGTTCACCTCACAGAAAAAAATCAGCGAAGTATTTTTAAAGTAGTGAAAAACCAATAAACAAAAAGCCAATTATTTTTAATTGGCTTTTTGTTTATTGGTCTAGTAGCGAAGCGGTCTCATATCCAACAGCGGAGCGGTCTCATATCCAACAGCGGAGCGGTCTAGGATCTAATAGCGAAGCGGCCTATTCAAGCACAAACTTATATCCAATCCCTCTCACCGTTTGCAGTAGCATTGGATGTTCCGGATTGTTTTCTATTTTCTTACGTAAGCGAACAATGTGCATATCGAGGGTTCTTGTATTTACATCAGAATTATAACCCCAAACCACCATCATCAATTCGTCGCGGTTAATTACTTTGTTGATGTTTTTTAAGAAATACAATAAAATCCTGTTTTCTAAAATTGTTAACTCTACTTTCTTGCCATCGCGCATGAGCATGTGGATGCTAGGATGGTGCTCCATATTCGCAAATTTGATAACATCAGTTTTATCGGAGTTAACAATAAACTTTACTTTATTTTCTATTAATGCCATTAATACTTCCATGTTGAAGGGTTTGGTAATATAATCGCTTACTCCAAAGTTATAGGCATCAATTTTATCAACGTCTTGTGATTTAGCAGTAATCATAATTACAATTCCTGTGAAATCTTTTTCACGCACAGCAGTACATACCTCATTACCTGTTTTCCCTGGCAACATCCAATCGAGTAAAACAATATCTGGCTGTTCCCTTAATATCATCTCTTCTCCACCAGTACCATCAGCAGCTTCAAAAACTTGGTATCCTTCCGATGCGATACGCTGACTCACTAATAGGCGTAAATTAGCATCGTCTTCTACAATTGCAATTTTTACTTGATGTTTTTCCATTGTTTTGGTATTAATTTTACAAAACTATTAATCTAATTTATATTTCTGTGTAACAAGCTTATTAACATTAATCGATGGGTAGTACAATCATAAATTCCGAGCCCTTACCCAATTCGCTTTTTACGCTTATTTCACCTTTCATAAATTTAACCACCTCCTTACAAAAGGCTAATCCTATTCCCACACTGCCTTGCTGATTAAATTGGTTCTCTATTCGATAAAATTTGTTGAATACGTTCTCAATTTCATTCTTTGGTATTCCAATGCCTTTGTCAATAAAGGAAATTAATAGCTGTTCTTTGATTTTCTTTACATTTATTTGCATCTGTTTTTTATCCTCAGCCGAATATTTATAGGCATTGTCAATCATGTTTTGAAACAAACTATAGAGTAATACTCTATCACCATGGTAATACAAAATATTTTGTACAGAATAATCGATGTTAAAGTTCGGGTGTTTTATTTTATAGGCATCAACAATATCTCTACAAAATTCAGATAAATCTATTTCCTCTTTTTTAACTATTAAACTTCGGTTCTCTAATTGTGTCAATGAAAGTAATTTGTTTAACAAATCATTCAACTTATCTGCCTCTTCATCGAGAATTCTTCCATATAACTCTTTGTCATTTTCTTTTAATACAGGTTGATTTTTAATATTGTTTGCTGCTATTTTAATAACACTTACAGGGGTTTTAAATTCATGTGTTAAGTTATTTACAAAATCGTATTGAAGTTTAAATAGTTTCGCGTTGATATTTAAATTTCTATAGATAAGAATGGCAATAAAGAGCATAATTAAATACACAGCCAAAATACCGATGGCAATGGGCGTAAATAACATGCCTATTCTTTTATTAACAAATTTTTTGGAGGAAATAAAGTACAATTGGTAATCAGAAAAAGCACCTGGCAATGCAATGCCAGTAGTGAAATAATTTTTATCATTAATTAATGAGTCGAAAGTAACCGGACGCATTAAAACACTTTCGTATAAATTGGGGTTGTTATTTATAATTTGTAATCGACTCGGTTCTAAATGAAAGGTGAGCAAGTCTTGATCGTACGCAAAAGTAGTATTTATGCTATTGCTTAATAAGGCACTGTATACACGCAAATCAGCATTACGGGGTACGTTTATAAAACTCACTTGTTTATCGTTAAAAGAATAAAAAACTTTAAATACTACATCCGGACTAATATCCACTGTTGAATCGTAGTGGCTAACAAAATCGGCGAATTTAATTACCGATTTGCTGAAATCGTTAGCATCTTTGCCGGTAAATTCTCCAAAATTATTTTTCTTAAACTCTAACGTAACTTTTGGTTTTGAATTTATATTTTCAATTTCGTATACAGATTTTACTCCTATAGAAAAACGGTCTTGTCTAAACCCATCATCAATAGGAATATTTCCAACTTCAATATCATAAAATGTGATACCTTTTAAAATAGAATAATTTTTAAAAAAGTTAGATGACAAACCAACCATCGATACGGAATCGAGATACCCTTGATAAAGCGAAATTTGTGGGATTTTGGAAAAAATAAAATCGTTATAGGGCTTTAAAGCATCTTCTAGCACTTCAACCTTATCGGTTACAAACTGCGATTCGATAACCTTTTGCGTGAACTTATATCCAAAAAATAAGGCAATAAAAAACGTAATGGTTAATACAACAATAAAAACAGGAATGAGTGCATAATTCTTTCGATATGTATTTTTATGTAATTTTTGGCTCATTATTTTTTCATCAAGTTTTCTTCGAAAAACATTTCAAGCTCGCTGTATAAGCTAATTTTATTTTCTTCTATTCGAAAAGTATGCCCTTCATCATTCAATAAAAAATAATTTACTTTCAATTCTTTTTTCTTTAATGCTTTAACAAACAGATTGATTTCGGAAACACTCATGCGTTGATCCTTTTCACCGTGTGCAATAAATACAGGAACATTAATATAGTCGGTATGAAATACTGGAGAGCACTCTCTTAAATATTCGACATCTTTTTCGGGGTTACCAATCATTTCGTACACCATGTCGAGGTATTGTTTATAATAAGGAGGAATTTCTTTGATGTAAGAAAAGAGGTTTGTAAATCCAGAGTAGGATGCCGCACATTTGTACAACCCCGAGTCACGTATTAATCCGTTTAAAGCAAAATAGCCACCAAAACTCATACCGTATATACCAATTCTACTCGTATCAACAATACCTTCTGAAATTAAATAGTATACAGCATCTGTATAATCGTCTTGCATTTTCCGGCCTACTTCTTTAAAACCTAATTCTGTAAATTTTTTCCCGAAACCATCTACGCCTCTATGGTTCACACTCACAACTGCATACCCGCGGTTTGCAAAAAATTGAACTTCTGGATTGTAAGCCCACTTAGTTCTTTGCCACAAGTAAGGATGTGCTAATACAATTAATGGGTATCGATCCTGTTTAAACTTTGGAAGAGTTAAGTAGGCGTTTATTTTTATACCATCTCTACTAGTAAAATCAAAGGGCGTAGTGTTTGCTAATTCTTCTTCCTTCAACCATGGCGACATTTTGGCGATTTCTGTTAGTTTATTATTTTTCAAATCGAACAAACAATAGGTGCCAATGTTTCGGTCACTAAAAATTTTAATTAAAAACTTATCATCATTTAAAGTATAATTAATGATACTATAACTACTTCCTGCATATGTATTTTTAATAGTCTTTTCAATTTTATTTAAATTATTATTTAAATAATGTGTTTGAAAATTATTCTGTCGGAAGGTGGCAAATAATGGTTGTTTAGTCTGATAAGAAAAACCCATATCGGTAATATCCACGTCGTTGTGCTGATAGATAACTTCTGTTTCTTTTGCTAATAATAAATCAAATATAACCAAAGCAACTTTGTCTCTGTTTAAATTAGACAATGCATAAACACTTGTGCCATTTTCGGTAAAGCAAATAGGGTAAAGGGTTTCTTTAAAATTTAAGCTGATGACTTCTTTGAACGCAGCGTTTTTATCTTTTTTAAATAGTATCTTTTCATTTACCCCATCGGTAGCAACAGCTAACCTAATATCGCCTTGCCAATCTTGTTTCCAATAGGAAATGTTTCCTGGGTTTTCTAGAACTAAACGTAAGCCCCCCGTGTTTAAGTTGATTTTATATAAATCAAATACCTCTTTTTTTCGTTTGTTTAGACCAATGTAAATTTCACTATTGTTGATGGGAGGCATATCAATAAATCTCATGCGAACATCGTCATAAGGAGTTAAATCTACTTTATTACTACCATCTTTATAAATAGAAAAAAGGTGATAATTTTCCTTTCCATCTATATCGTACAAATAGATTAATCGATTGGTATCTACCCATAAATAATTGCTAATACCACGAATAGTATCAAACGTTAATTGTCGACTTTCGTCGCCATTTAAACTTTGACAAAATAAATTGGCTCTGTTTTTATAATTCTGGATGTAAGAAATACTGCTACCATCCGGAGATATCATCATGTTGCTTTTTTCAGGGTTTTTAAAGAAATCTTCCACAGGAATACTTCTTACTACCTCCTGCTCCTTGTTTGTGCAGGCAAAAAGAACACTTAACAGAACACAAATTATATGTAAACTTTGCTTTTTCAACATCGAAAATTAGACTCTAAGTTAATAAAATATGGTGGTTTGTACTTTACTAGCGCTTCGCTGTAACACCATTTTTACCCATAATACGTTAATAAACTAAAATTAAAAAAATATCAATATTTTTATAGCTACATATGATAATGAAAATACGGCAGTTATTGTTTTTGTTAATGCTTATTAGTCAGGCATTATTTGCACAAAAAGGCAACTTGGAGGCTTTGGCTAAAGAGTATTTTAACAAAGGTGAATTTGATAAAGCGGAGAATGCATATGCTAAGCTTTACCAAAACGATCCAAACAGTACCGAGTATTATACCAAGTTATTCCGGAGTTTAATGGCACAACAGAAATTCGACCAAGCGGAGAAACTGTGTAAAAAGATGATTAAACGCACGAATTCTTACCCAACTTATATTATTGATTTAGGGGTGGTATACGATTCCAACAAACAAAACGAAAAAGCAAAGAAACAATACCAAGAAGCCATCAATAAATTATTTCCCGACTTAATGTTATTGGTAGATGTTGCGGCAAAGTTTACGGAATTGCAACTTTACGACCTGGCTTTGGAAAGTATAAATAAGGGTAGAGTTCTTACTCGCAACCCTACGCTCATGAGTGCAGATGCCACAAAGATATACAGTCTTCAAAACAACAAGCAAGGAATCATTGAAGAGCAGTTAAACACCTTTGAACAAAATGCATACGAACAAGATTTAATTCAGCAAAATTTTCAAGATTATTTTAATGACGAGAAGGATTATGATTTACTGAAAATGGTTTTGCTTCAACGCCTGCAAAAATTTCCAGATCAAAAATTTTATTATGATTTACTTATCTGGACCTTTATTCAACAGCAAAATTTTGATGCTGCCTATATGCAAAGCCTAGCTATGGATAAACGATTTGCTGAAGATGGTCAGCGTTTGTTTCAATTGGGAGTATATTGCCGTAATAATAAAAAATACGAAGCAGCAATTAAATCATTCCGCTCTGTTATTGAAAAGGGAGTTAATTTTCCATATTACAATCCATCGCGCATACAGTTGTTGAGTACACAAAAAGAAAAAATTACCAGCAGTGTATATTCACAAAACGATTTAATCAATTTAGAAAAAGATTACCAGCAATTTTTCAACGACTTTGGTGAGCAAAGCAGTACTGCTGAGGCCATGCGTGAATACGCGAGTTTATTGGCCTTGTATTTAAACAAATCGGAACAAGCCATTGCCATTCTTAATAAAATAATATTAAATCGATACGGCATTAGTTCTTTTTTAGCACAATGTAAACTCGACTTGGGTGATTATTATTTATACGATGCCGAAATTTGGGAGGCTGCTATGTTGTACGGACAGGTAGATAAAGCCTACAAAGATGATCCCTTAGGGCAAATGGCAAAATTTAAAAATGCCAAATTATCCTATTATGCTGGCGAATTTGAATGGTCGAAAGCTCAACTCGATATATTAAAGGCTAGTACCAGTCAGTTAATTGCAAACGACGCTTTAAATTTAAGTTTGTTGATTTCTGATAATGAAAATGTAGATACCAATTTTCAAGCATTAGGATTATATGCGAGAGCAGATCTACTTGTGTATCAACATAAATATGATGAAGCATTAATTAAATTAGACTCTATAAATATATTGTTTCCAGCAAATGAATTGGAAGATGATATATTATGGATGAAAGCAAGCATCGAACTCAACAAGCAACACTTTGATTCGGCAATTAATTTTTACAGAATGATTGTCGATAAATTTAAAGAAGGAATTTGGGCTGACGATGCTTTATTTACTATTGCTGAAATTTACGAACGAAAATTACAAAAGATAGAGCTTGCAATGAAGGCATATCAACAAATGATTGATGAGTTTTCGGGAAGCATGTATATGGTTGAAGCAAGGAAGAGGTTTAGAATGTTGAGAGGAAGCTGATGAATTACGAATTATGAATTACGGATTAATACTAAATAACCTAATAACCTAATAACCTATTAACAATTAATATATGGTACTATACAGTGTAACAGTAAATGTAGTAGATGAAATTCATGAAGAGTGGTTAACATGGATGCGAGAGAAACATGTTCCCGACGTAATGAATACAGGATGTTTCAGCATGCATAAGATCATGCGATTAAAAGAGCCTAAGCAAGATGGACATACTTATTCATTTCAATACTATTGCGAGTCGCATGAAAAGTTAAAAGAGTACCAAACGCAATATGCACCAACCTTGCGATTAGAAGTGGAGCAGAAATATGGAAATAAATTTTTAGCTTTCCGAACAATTTTAGATGTGATAGAATAATGGAGATAATAAAAACACCAATTGAGGGGTTGCTCGTATTACAACCAAAGATATGGCATGATGATCGTGGATATTTTTATGAAAGTTTTCGATCGGATGTATTTGAAAAATTAAACATTGAAGTAAACTTTGTGCAAGACAATCAGTCTTTATCACAACGAGGAACCATTAGAGGATTGCACTTTCAACAATCACCGTATGAGCAGGGTAAATTAGTGAGGGTAGTGCAAGGAAGGGTATTAGATGTAGCCTTAGACATACGTAAAAACTCAGCAACCTACGGGCAACATTATGCCATTGAACTTAGCGCCGAAAATCAAACACAGTTTTACATACCGCCTGGTTTTGCGCACGGCTTTTCTACCCTAGAAGACAATACCATTTTTTGTTATAAATGCACTAATTATTACCACAAAGCTTCCGAAGGGGGTGTAATGTTTAACGATCCTGCTTTGGGTATCGATTGGAAAGTGGAAGGTTTGTTTGTATCGGATAAAGACAAGGAACTACCATTGTTGAAAGACTTTGCAAGTCCTTTTTAGCGAACTGACTAAATACGAATTAACGAAAAAGCCCTGATGATGTATAATCTCAGGGCTTTTTATTATCACACTAGCACACTAGCATATTACTTTATATCTTCATTCAATAAATTATACAACACATCTAACTTAGGCGTAAGAATAACTTCTATTCTACGATTTTTACTTCTAGCTTCGGCTGTATTTTGTTTTTCAACCGGCATAATTTCACCTCTGCCGGAAGCTGTTACTCTGTTTGGATCTAATTTCTGATTTTCAGTTAAGAAACGCACTACTGCAGTTGAACGCAATACACTCAAATCCCAGTTGTCTTTTATTTGACCAAGGTTCGTTACTTTCATGTTATCAGTGTGCCCTTCCACCAAGATATTAATATCTGGTTGAGTTTGTAATACTTTAGAAAGTTCTGTTAAGGCTTCTTTGCCGCGCTCATCAATTTCAATACTGCCTGAGCTAAACAATAATTTATCAGTTAAAGAAACATATACTTTACCATCTTTAATATTTACGGTTAAGCCACTCTTATTAAAGCCTAATAAAGCATTTTGTAATTTATCGCGCAATGCTTTCACTGCAGCATCACGTTTAGCCATAGCATCTTCTACTTCTTGTAAACGTTTTTCACGAGCTGCTAAATTCGCTTGCGCTGTTTCCAATTCCTTTATCAGTTTTTTGATTTCATCGGAACTGTTTGCTCGTAATTGTTTGTAATTTTCAGAGAGGGTATTCATCTGTTCAGTTAATGATTTTAACTGTCCTTCTAAATTACTTACTTGCTTGCGTAAATTAATGATGGTATCGCGGTGTAATGCCAAAGCCGCATTTAAACTATCTATTTTTAAATTGGCAATGTTTAATCCATTTTGTAACGAGTCGCGCTCGTGTTGCATGGCTAAAAATTTCTTCTTAGGTACTACGCATGATGCCATAACAACCATAGCACACAAGAATAGCAAGGGAGAAACGATTTTTTTCATATTCATGGTTTATATTTATATGCTTCAAAGTTAACCCGCTAAGGGGATGCTTGAGGAGTCGATTTATCCACAATTATGAAAAATTGACTAAAAGCGTTGATATACAAGAGTTTTAAAGCGTTTTATCCCTGTACATTTAGCTAATTTTTTTGCTAAATTTGCGCCATCAAAAATAACAATCATGGAATTTCGTATAGAAAAAGACAGTTTAGGCGAGGTACAAGTACCTGCAGAAAAATACTGGGCAGCACAAACGCAACGCTCCCTTCAAAATTTTAAAATCGGTGGACCTGGCGATAAAATGCCGATTGAAATAATCAGAGCATTTGCGATTTTGAAAAAAGCAGCAGCGCTTACGAATAGAGACTTAGGCGTATTGGAAACCGACAAAGCAACATTAATTGCAGAAGTATGTGAGGAAATATTAGCTGGAAAGCTTGACGCCGAATTCCCATTGGTAATTTGGCAAACGGGTTCAGGTACACAAAGCAATATGAACGTTAACGAAGTGGTGGCCAATCGCGGACATGTATTGCGTGGTGGTTCTTTGCTCGATGAGAAAAAAATATTACACCCGAACGATGATGTAAACAAATCGCAATCATCAAACGATACCTATCCAACAGCCATGCACATTGCTGCCTACAAACAAGTAATAGAAATTACAATCCCAGGTATGTTGCAATTGAGAGATACCCTCGCGCGAAAATCGAAAGAGTATATGAATATTGTAAAAATTGGTCGTACTCATTTTATGGACGCAACCCCTCTTACGCTTGGTCAAGAATTTTCGGGTTATGCACAACAAATTACCAATTCGGTACGAGCATTAAATAATGCCTTAGAAATGGTTCGTGAGTTAGCTTTAGGTGGCACAGCGGTGGGTACAGGTTTAAATGCACCTAAAGGTTATGCGGAATTAGTGGCGAAAAAAATAGCAGAAATTTCGGGCTATCCATTTATAACTGCGCCAAATAAATTTGAAGCTTTAGCTGCACACGATGCCATGGTAGAACTTTCAGGTGCCTTAAAACGCTCTGCAGTGGCCCTCATGAAAATTGCAAATGATATTCGTATGTTAAGCTCGGGCCCTCGTTGCGGAATCGGTGAAATTATTATCCCAGACAACGAACCAGGTTCTTCTATTATGCCTGGTAAAGTAAACCCAACACAACCAGAAGCGTTAACCATGGTTTGCGCGCAAGTGATTGGCAACGACACGGCGGTTTCGGTTGGTGGAGCAAGCGGGCATTTCGAATTAAACGTATTTAAACCGATGATCGCAGCAAACGTTTTACATTCTGCTCGTTTAATTGGCGATGCTTGCGTTTCATTTGATGTAAATTGTGCTGTAGGTATTGAGCCAAATTATGCCGACATTAAAAAGAATCTCGATAATTCATTAATGTTAGTTACTGCACTGAATACTCACATTGGTTACGACAATGCAGCAAAAATTGCAAAGAAAGCACACAAAGAAAATAAAACATTAAAAGCAGCAGCTATTGAACTTGGTTTATTAACTGCCGAGCAATTTGATGAGTGGGTTCGCCCTGAAAGCATGGTTGGAAATTTATAAGCATTAACCATGAGAAAATTCGGGCTGATAGGATATCCTCTTTCACATTCTTTTTCTGAAGGTTATTTTAAAAAAAAATTTTTGAGAGAGAATATCCTCGATGCCGAATACCAAAATTATCCACTCGAAAAAATTGAAGATTTTTTAACGCTCGTTCATGAGCATAAAGACCTTTTGGGGCTTAATGTAACTACTCCCTATAAGGAAAGTATTATTCCTTATTTATCTGAGCTCGACGAAACAGCAAAAGTCATTGGTGCTGTTAATACCATTAAGATAACTGATGGAAAACTTATTGGTTATAACACCGACGCCTGGGGATTTGCAAAATCACTCTTAAACATGGCGCATGTCGATATGAAAACGGCTCTTATTATTGGCGATGGAGGTGCAGCTAAAGCGGTGAAATATGTGTTAGATAAAATTGGAATTCAATATCAAACCGTTAACAGAACAAAAAAAGAAAACGCTTTAACCTTCGAAGAACTAAGCAATGAACTCATAGCCAATACTCGCTTGTTTGTACAAACTACTCCTGTTGGTATGTTCCCCAATGTAAATGAAATGCCTCCAATACCCATGGATGCTATTAATAGCAAACATAAGGGGTTCGACCTTATCTATAATCCAGAAGAAACTTTATTTTTAAAGCTGATGAGAGAGCGTGGCGCCAAAACCAAAAATGGTTTAGAAATGCTCCAAGCCCAAGCAGAAGAAGCTTGGAAGATTTGGCGGAAATAGTCACTAGTCCTTAGTAGTTAGTCTCTAGTCTCTATACTTTCTAAAGACTAGAGACTAACTACTAACTACTAAAGACTAGCTACTAAAGCCTAAATATCAAACTTTATTCCTTGTGCCAATGGCAACGCGGTGCTATAATTAATGGTATTGGTTTGGCGGCGCATGTATACTTTCCAAGCATCCGAACCCGACTCGCGTCCGCCACCTGTTTCTTTCTCCCCTCCAAATGCTCCTCCAATTTCGGCACCTGATGTTCCGATGTTGACGTTAGCAATTCCGCAATCTGAACCTTCGTGCGATAAGAATTTTTCGGTTTCTAAAATATTGCGAGAGAAAATTGCTGATGATAATCCTTGTGGAACATCGTTATGCATTTCCATGGCTTCTTCCATGGATGAATATTTCATTAAGTATAGAATTGGAGCGAAGGTTTCTTCTTGCACAATGTGGAAATGATTTTGTGCTTCGGCAATGCATGGGCGTACGTAACATCCCGATTCATATCCTGCTCCACTTAATACCTCACCCCCATATAAAATGTTACCGCCTTCTTTTATTACTTGTTCAATGGCATTGGTAAAACTTTTTACTGCATCAGTATCAATCAACGGCCCAACTAAATTCGATGAATCGAGCGGATTACCAATGGTGATTTGCCCGTATGCTTTCACTAGCTTTTCTTTGAATGCATCGTAAATGCTGTCTTTTATTATTAAACGACGTGTTGATGTACAACGTTGACCGGCAGTTCCAACAGCTCCAAACAATACAGCTCTCAAAGCCATGTCAAGGTCTGCGTTCTCAGTAATAATGATCGCGTTGTTTCCTCCAAGCTCTAATAAACTTCTTCCTAAACGCTCACCAACAATACTACCCACTCGGCGACCTACACGCGTAGAACCCGTAGCCGAAATCAATGGCACACGTTTGTCGGCTAAGAAATTATCGCCAACATATTTAGAACCCGCAGCAATAAGGTTTAATACTCCTTCTTCAACATTGTTTTCTTTTAAAACTTTAGCGATGATGTTTTGTGTTGCAACCGCACATAACATCACTTTTGAACTTGGTTTCCAAACCACTACATCACCACAAACCATTGCCAACATTGCATTCCACGACCATACAGCAACTGGGAAATTAAACGCAGAAATTACCCCAACAATTCCCAAGGGATGATATTGCTCATACATTCTATGTTTAGGGCGCTCCGAATGCATCGTAAAGCCATGTAATTGACGCGATAAGCCTACTGCAAAATCGCAGATGTCGATCATTTCTTGCACTTCACCTAAACCTTCTTGATAACTCTTACCCATTTCATAAGAAACTAAAAAGCCTAAATCTTCTTTTGCTTCTCTTAAGGCATTTCCCATTTGACGAACAATTTCACCACGCTTTGGTGCCGGCATCATTCTCCATGAGGAAAATGCTTTTTGTGCTTGTTTTATGATTATTTCATAATCGTTGGCGGTGCCTTGCTTAACTTTTGCAATAAGTTTGCCATCTACCGGCGAATATGATTCTATGATGTCGCCTGTGGTGTTAAACCATGTATGCCCTGTTGAAGCACCTTCGTTAACTTCTTTTATACCTAATCTGTTTAATACGTCTTTTACTTGTGTTTGCATAGATGCTATTTTTTTGAAATGCAAAAATACCAAAAATTTACGGCTCTCTTATGCTTTTTTAGTTTTGGTAAATTATACTGCCTTCCAATCGTTCAATAGACAATACCTCTAAATTAATTATCATACAAGGAATAGGTTATGAACGTTTTTTAACAAATATTTGTAAAAGCGTAGTCGTATGAAAAGTTATTTAACCCTAAAACAATATCGAGAGCTGCTTAAGTACAAACAGGTGGAAGTTGCAGAGAACGTACAGCTAAGCCAATCGTCTTATTCTCAAATTGAAAATGGTTTAAGCAGCACTACTATTGAAAACTATGATAAAATTGCCAAATTTTACGGTATTGATATCGATTATGTCATGTCGAATCATATACCTGTGTTTATCTATGTGTTTAATAAAGGCAAATCATTAAATGATAGCCACCTCAAAAAAGAAATTGAGCAGGTATTAGATGAAATAGCCGAAAAGATAAAACTAATTAAACTCAAGAATAAAATTTAAAAAAGCTGCAAACTTCGTTTTAAATTCTGTGGTTGTAATAATTGAAAATCAATCATAAATCGAATGACTTCTCTGTAATTACTTGTAGTGTACAACCTTTGTTGATAAACAACAGGGAAATACACCTCTACAATATCTGCAATTACAGGCACATAAACTCCTAGATCAAAATCAAACGTGGATCCTTTTATCGATTGGCGCTCATTGGAAAATGCAGCATCAGCAAAAATACCAATTGGGAAGCGCGAAGTAAATGGAGCTTTCACATTAATGCCAATCATCTGCCTAAGTGTGGGCATAAAGGTATTTGCTTTGAATGCACCATCGAGTTCATGCATTTGATTTCTATTCAAATTATATCGATCGAAAAAAGCTTTGTCGTAAGTATAGTCGTTATTGCCCGATAAACTAAAAAAGTTTGAAGCATTGGTTCTGCTGTTGTTTGCAAAAATTGTTCCTGCAAATGCTCTTAATTGTATGGCTTTTCTGCTATTGTTGTAATTTATTTTTTGTTTAAATACCGCAAATAATTTGTGATGTTTTTCTTCAATTATTGATTGGTAATTATTTGCATACTCATACAAAACACTTAAGCTATTTGAATGAATTGCTCTATTATTTGTTCTAATATATTTAAACTGATGGTAATAATTTGGTGTTTCAAATGTAAAGTCTGTACCTACGTTACGATCTCTGTAATCATAATTTGTATTTTCTTGGGTATAAACGAATCTATACGATATTTTATTTGAAATTCTAGAACGAGCTGAACTTGGTTTGAGGGTAATTTCTGTTCCAATAGATGTTTTGAAAAATCGATTATATACGCTCAAGCCCAATAAATCATTTTTCTTATTCATATCTGAAAAAGAGTATAAAGAAAATTTTGTTTCAATTTCCGCTACTCGTTTAGGATATGCATGATGCACCACTTGTGCGGCGCCATTGAAACGCTCCGATTTAAATCCGTACATCGGCAATACAGCCCATTCTAATTTTTTAAACGGAAAGAAGTTATTGTAAAAAACTAAACCCGCTAAAGTACCATCGGAAGTATTATAACCCATAGCAGGACTAACGTATAAATTTGTTCTATCCGGGCGGTTCAATCCTCCAAACAATTGCAGTCGTAACGGCTCCACTTTCTTTAATGGGCCATGTAATCGAATCGTGTTATTGTTTCTATTCGATTCGGGAATGACGTACTGTGGATCAACTACAATTTTCTTTGCCTTTAAGCTATCAAAATAAACATACGTACTCTCATAAAAGGCTTGCGTTTTATAGCTTTCCAACACTTTGTTTTTTTTGTCAATAGCACTTACAAACACAGGTCCTGCAATATTGCTGGTGTTACTTACCTTTACTTGTAATTGATTGTTTACTTTTTTAATTTCTGAAATTTTAAAATCAATATCTTTTTTCGAATTTATAATATCATTAAAAAACCAATCTAACTTTTCACCCGTTTCTCTTTCAAATAATGATTGAATGTCTGCTGGTTGTGGGTGTTTAAATTGCCATTCCTTATAATATGTTTGCATTACCGAGTCAAATTTTTCGACTCCTAAATATTCCTCTAAATATGCTAACACTAAACTTGTTTTAGTGTACATAATAGCCGCATAATTTAAATATGTAAACTCTTCAGAATGTGTATTTATAGCCTGGGCTTTACCTTGCGATGCTGGTAGCTGTTGAGTTAAATATTGTTCGTAGCCGTACGGGAAATAATGCAAGCCTAATAATTTTGTAAAAATATTTTTGTCTTCTTTATGAATCATTCTGCCATCGGAGTACTTCAATTTCATATACCTGTTTTCATAGAAAGAATTTACACCTTCATCCATCCATCCATATTCTCGCTCATTACTTCCTAATATTCCATAAAACCAATTGTGACCCACCTCGTGTGTTATCACCTGATCGAGTGCTTTTGCATCATTCATTTCACCGATAACTGTTACCATAGGGTACTCCATTCCAGCACCCGCACTTAATGCTCCGTCTACTGCAGTGCAATAATTGTACGGATACTCTCCAATCCAAAGTGAATAATAATAAATAGCATCATTAATATATTTGCTAGCATCTTTCCAATACTTAGCATATTTGTTTGTAAACATTACATAGGTTTTCACTTTTCGTTTAGAGTATGGAAGACTTACTTCTGAACTTAATACATGAAAACGTTTATCGGCAAACCAGGCAAAATCATGTATGTTATTTTGTATGTAATGGAGTGTTTTGAGTTTTTTTGATGATGTAGGAAAAGTATCTGACTCTGAAAATGATTTTATTTTTTTTGTTGAGTCGGATAAGCGTTCCAGAAATTCTACTTCCGAAGATGTTTGCAATTCGCCAGTTGCTCCAACGATGTAATTTTCAGGCAATGTAATCGTAACATCGTAATTACCATACTCCGAATAAAACTCTCCCTGGTCGAGGTAAGGGATGGGATGCCAACCTTTTGCATCGAACACTGCAGGTTTAGGATACCATTGTGTAATTTGATAAGAGGTATTAACATGCCCTAACCGCGAAAAGGAGTTGGGTAATTTTACGCGGAAGGGTGTGTAAATAATAACTGAATCGCCTGGGATTAAAGTTTGTGGTAAAATAAGTTTGGCAATATCAGGGAAATTATCACTTTCCAAAACCAATACTTTTTGTTCTTTAATTCTAAAATCTAAAGAGTCGATGTAACCTCTTTTGCTCTCATCAGCATAATGAAAGCCTCTTGACAAATTTTCTAATTGTTGAATGGCGAAGGCTGTTTTGTCGTTTTTATACGCATTGGGCCAAAGATGCATCCATATTTCTGAAAGAGGTGTATTAGAGTTATTATGGTAGGTAATGATAATGTCGCCTTGTAACTCGTGCTTAATATCATCTAATTTGACATTTATTTGATAGTCTACCTGCTGTTGCCAATACTTTTGGGCATACGTTTTGACGCTTGTAATGGAAAGCAGAACAACTAAAAATAGAACGGATATTTTAGGGACTTTGTGATACATATAATAGACTATTTATCAGTTAATTAAATTGGGTAATGAACTATTGTGGAAAAACAAAAATGTGATTTAGAATGGAAATATGCGAAATTAAATGATGTAAAAGATGACAAAACGACTCTTTTATGAAATTTAAGGACGTATAACGTCATTCTAAGCGTAGAATTATCAATATGGACGAAGAATTTGAATACAATGATGCAGAGGAATTAAGATTCTCTGTGGAGCGATACGAGGAGATGATCCGCAACCATGATCAGTATTTTTTTGATGCGCAGGCTTTTGAAGGAATTATCGATTATTTTATTGAGAAAAATGACCCCATAAAGGCCTTGCAAGTTGTAGATTATGCAATTGCACAACATCCGTATGCGTCTGTTTTTTTAATTAAGCAAGCACAATTATACGTAGTAACCAACAGGGCACATGATGCCTTGGCACTATTGGATCGTGCGGAATCTTTAGAGTCGAGTAATGCTGATGTATATATTATACGTGGCAGCATCTACGAAAAATTCGAAATGTTCGACAAAGCGATTGAGCAATACAATTTAGCAATTATTTATGCCGAGGAAGCCGATGACATACATTTACATATTGCTTATGCTTTCGAAAATTTAGGAAGGTATGACAGAGCGATTGATCACTTAAAACAAGCTTTAGAAATTAATCCGCAAAACATGGATGCACTGTATGAGATTGCATTTTGTTTCGACATTTTAGATAAGCCTGAAGACAGCATTAATTTTTACTTACAATTTATTGAAAACGATCCCTATTCGTTTGCTGCTTGGTACAATTTAGGAAATGCTTATACTAAAGCGGAGATGTATGAAAAGTCGATTGAAGCATACGATTATTCCATCATCATCAATGAAGCATTTGCTTCGGCTTACTTCAACAAAGGAAATTCATTAGCAAATTTAGAGCGATATGCCGATGCTATAGAGGTGTATAAACAAACGATGGAATATGAGCAGCCGAATGCTGAAACTTTTTGCAGTATAGGCGAGTGTTATGAGAAGTTAGAGATGATGGATGAGAGCAGAGCTTACTATAAAAAAGCAGTGAAGCTCGACCCCTCAATGGCGGATGCTTGGTTCGGAATCGGAGTAACTCTTGATTATGAAGAGCGTTGGTACGAGTCATTACATTTTTACAATAAAGCCATCAGTTTAGATCCCAGCATTTCCGATTATTGGTTTGCTTTGGCCGATTCACATTATAAGCTAGGTAATTACAAACAAGCAGAAGAAGCCTACGAGAAAGTAATTGAAATTACACAGAACGATATTGAAGTTTGGCTCGATTACTCTGCGATTTTATATGAACAAGGTAAAATGCAAGAAGCCATCGATGTAATTATTGAAGCAATGCGTTCGAATCCGGAAGCGGCTGAACTTCACTACAGAATGGTTGCTTATTTGTTTAGCCAAGGTCACTACCAAGAAGCCATGAACTACTTAGAAACTGGTTTGAGTATAAGTCCGGAGAAGCACGAAGTCCTCTTCGAATATTTACCACAATTACAACAAAACAGCACAATTCAACAAATAATACAGCGCTATTTAATTTAAAAGAATTATTTTCGCTTATTAATTTAAACTATGCATTATCATTTAACACAAATCCCTGAACGTACAGTAAAGCCACGTAGTAATGGCATGACAATGGTGATGGACAAAGGCATGAGTAGCCGTGAGGTAGAGAATTTTATTGAAGTTGCCGGTCCATATGTAGATATAGTGAAATTAGGTTGGTCTACCTCTTTTGTTTCACCCAACTTAGATAAGAAACTTTCCATCTATAAAGAGGCGGGAATTCCCGTATACTTTGGCGGTACCTTATTTGAAGCTTTTTTAATTAGAGATCAATACGAAGACTACAAAAGAGTATTGGACAAGTACAAAATGGAATGGGCTGAAATTTCTGATGGTTCTATCAGTTTAGAGCACAGCAAGAAATGCGAATTAATTAGAGACTTGAAACAACATGTAAAAGTAGTTTCTGAAGTAGGCTCTAAAGATGCAGCCAATATAATGGCTCCTTATCAATGGATAGAGCTCATGACCGCTGAACTCGAAGCGGGATCTCAGTATGTAATTGCAGAAGCTAGAGAGAGTGGAAACATTGGTATTTATAGAGATTCGGGAGAAGTTCGCCAAGGATTGGTACAAGAGTTATTAACCAAAATACCTTCGGAGAAAATACTTTGGGAGGCTCCTCAAAAAGCACAACAAACTTGGTTTATTAAATTGCTGGGTTCAAATGTGAACTTAGGGAATATTCCACCAAACGAAGTGATTCCTTTAGAAACCTTGAGACTAGGATTGCGTAGCGACACTTTCCACCATTTCTTAGCGAAGTAAACAATGAACATCCTATTCGTTTGTTTAGGAAATATTTGTAGATCGCCTTTGGCCGATGGAGTGATGCGAAGTTTGGTGAAAAAGCATCAACTCCCCTGGACAGTTGATTCTGCTGGCACCGCCAATTACCATGTTGGCGAAGCGCCCGATAAACGCGCTCAAGAAATTGCCAAGAAAAACGGAGTTGACATTTCAGGATTACGCGGTCGACAATTTCAAGTCAATGATTTCGATGATTTCGACTACATTTTTGCCATGGATGCTAGCAACTATCAAAACATTGTGAAGCTTGCAAGAAATCAAGAGGATATAAATAAAGTAGAATTGTTTTTGAACAGGTTAGAACCTGGCATGAACCGTGGGGTGAAGGATCCTTGGTACGACGATGCTTTGTTTGAACCCGTTTATAAAGAAATAGAACAAACTTGCAAGGCAATTATTAGGGATTTTAGTAGTGATAACTAATAGTTTTACTTGAATCCGACCACCGACAATCGAATTACGAATTACAAATTACGAATTTCGACCACCTATTCCCGACCACCGATTACACAGTAGCCCAGATTCATAATTGACAATTAACAATTGACAATTAACAATTATATTTGCAGAATGAGCAAACCAAGTATTCCTAAAGGCACGAGAGATTTTTCGCCGGCAGAAGTTGCCAAAAGAACGTACATTTTCGACACCATAAAAAAAGTGTTTCAGAAATACGGATATCAACCGATAGAAACACCTACGATGGAAAATCTAAGTACCCTTACCGGAAAATACGGAGAGGAAGGTGATCAGTTAATATTTAAAATTTTAAATTCTGGAGATTATTTATCAAAAGCATCTGATGATAAACTAGCTGCGAAGAATTCTAAAAGCTTAACATTCGAAATTTCTGAAAAAGCTTTACGCTACGATTTAACAGTTCCCTTTGCTCGTTATGTGGTGATGCACCAAAACGAAATCACCTTGCCATTTAAACGCTACCAAATTCAACCTGTGTGGAGAGCCGATCGTCCGCAAAAAGGAAGATACAGAGAGTTCTACCAATGCGATGCCGATGTTGTGGGGTCTGAGTCGTTATTAAACGAAGCGGAGTTTGTATTGATTTACGATGAGGCATTAACAAAGCTGGGTTTCAAAGATTTTGAGGTACGAATTAACAATAGAAAAATTTTAGCAGGCATCTCTGAAGTTGCTGGGAAACCTGATTTATTGATTGACATGACAGTGGCGATTGATAAGTTAGATAAAATTGGCTTGGATGGAGTGAAAAAAGAATTATTAGAAAAAGGTTTTGACGAAAAAGATTTGAATACCTTGGAGCCAATTATTTTATTGAGCGGAACTAACGAAGAAAAAATAAATTCATTAAAAACGGTTTTAGGGAATTCCGAAGTTGGTAGAAAAGGGATTGAAGAATTGGAAGACGTATTTTCCTATTTCGAAACTTTTCAATTAAACAAAGCCAAATTAATTTTAGACATTACACTTGCACGCGGCTTGAATTATTATACAGGTGCAATATTTGAAGTTAAAACAAATGAAGTTGCAATGGGTAGCATAGGTGGCGGTGGTCGTTACGACGATTTAACAGGAATGTTTGGGTTGAAGAACTTAACAGGAGTGGGCGTTTCATTTGGTGCCGATCGAATTTACGATGTGATGGAAGAGCTGAATTTATTTCCTGAAAATGCAACATCATATACTAAGTTATTGATAACACACTTCGAAGAAAAAGCGTTTAAATATGCACTACCATTATTGCAAAAATTACGTGATGCTGAAATTGCTGTAGAACTTTATCCGAATCTAAGCAAAATGCAAAAGCAAATGAAGTATGCCAACGACAAAAAAATTCCATATGTAATAGTAATTGGTGAAGAAGAAATGAATACCGGAATATTAAGTTTCAAAAACATGGAAAGTGGTGAACAACAAAAACTAACTATTGAACAAATCATAAATACATTATAATGGCCCATCATAGCATCAGTTCCGACCATTTATCTATCGAAAAAATTGAAGAGCTAATATCTAACAAAACAGAACTACGTTTGTCGGAAGAAGCATCAGCAAAAATTATTAAATGCCGAACCTATTTAGACGATAGAATGGCAGCAAGCACCGATCCTGTATATGGAATTAATACAGGTTTTGGTTCTTTGTGTGATGTGAAAATTAATAATGATGAATTAGAGCAATTGCAAAAAAACTTAGTGATGTCGCATGCATGTGGTACAGGTGAAGAAGTGCCCAAAGAAATTGTAAAGTTGATGCTCTTGTTAAAAATTCAATCTTTATCGTATGGACATTCGGGTGTGCAATTAAAAACAGTACAACGTCTCATCGACTTTTACAACAAAGGCATTTATCCGATTATATATACTAAAGGATCATTGGGTGCATCAGGCGATTTAGCTCCTTTGGCACATTTATGTTTACCGCTAATTGGCATGGGAGAAGTAGAGTACGAATCGCAACGTATTAGTGGTGCCGAATTAGTAAAAAAATTAAATTGGGAAGAAATTCATTTACAATCGAAAGAAGGCTTAGCATTGCTTAATGGAACTCAATTTATGAGCGCTTATGCCGTGTACTGTTTAATACAAGCTAAAAGAATTTCTAAACAAGCCGATTTGTTTGCAGCCATGTCGCTGGATGCTTTTGATGGTAGAATAGATGCTTTTGATGCTTTAATTCACGAAGTTCGTCCACATGCTGGTCAATTAGAAAC
>JACCDK011669703.1_pt1 | contig 21987 bp, 22 predicted proteins | sample 7445871 | NCBI WGS metagenome assembly JACCDK01 (sample SAMN15323436, study PRJNA562643) | freshwater metagenome | isolation source: river surface water | place: USA:Blue River Watershed | collected 2017-08-15
AGTGGACTCGTAGGCAGTTACTTAACAACTTTCTTTCAAAGCTTAGATTCATATGAACTAAATAATCTTGATCTATATGTTTCATCTCTGTCCGGAGAATTTACAACGGAGATAAAAGGTAATACAAAGATACTCAAAGGTGACCTAACGGATTTAAATTTCCTAGAAACCTTTCCAGCATTTGATCTAATTATTCACGCTTCAGGTTACGGCCAACCAGGTAAGTTTCTGCAAGATACAACTAAAACCATGAAACTGAACTCCATAGTTACACAAGTGCTTTGTGAAAAAATACATGACTCAGGCCAATTCTTATTCTTGAGCACATCAGAAATATATTCGGGCTTGGAGCGTCCACCTTTTCTCGAGAGCCAAGTGGGAATCACAAACACAGATCATGAAAGAGCCCCTTACATTGAAAGCAAAAGGTTTGGTGAAACAGTAGTTTCAAATTTAAATAAATCTAATCGCAACCTCTCGGGTTATTCGGCTAGATTGGCACTTGCATATGGTCCTGGAGTCAAAGAGAGTGACTCTCGAGTTCTTTATAACTTTATTCAATCAGCTCTGGCTACTGGAGAAATCAACTTGAAAGACAGCGGAAGCGCCATGAGAACTTATTGCTATATTCTCGACGCCGCTTCGATGATGATTTCAATTTTAAAAAACGGTCAAGACCCTATTTACAACGTAGGTGGTGCTTCTAGGATCTCGATCGCGGAACTTGCGCGCAAAGTTGCTTTCTTAACAAATGCAAAATTGACGATTCCGATCAAATCCGAAAGTTTCCTAAGCAGCGCACCCAGCGATGTTTGGCTTGATCTCTCCAGAATCTCGAATATTGCGGATACAACTTCTTTCATTGATATAGAGGATGGATTGGCAAGAACTATTGCTTGGTTGACAGAACGTGAGCAACGTTAGGTTCGGCTAGTCGTGTAGAATTACCCCATGACCACACTCGTTACAGGATCAAACGGTCTAGTCGGCTCAGCGCTTCGCAAGTTAGTCACAGAGGATGTTTATTTTGCATCCCGCGAAGACGCTGACTTAACAAATTTTTCTGAAACAGAAGAGCTCTTTGAGCGAGTTAAACCTGACAAGGTTATTCACTTGGCAGCATTGGTAGGTGGAATCGGTGGCAACCTTATGCATTCAGGAGAGTATTTTCGAAATAATCTGCAAATAAATATAAATACTTTAGAAGTGGCAAGAAAAGTCGGTGTTAAAAAACTAGTTTCGTTTATGTCTACTTGTGTTTTCCCAAACGATGGACCCTATCCGTTGACACCAAGTTCGTTACACCTAGGTCAGCCTCACCCTTCAAACTTTGGTTACGCCTATGCCAAACGAATGTTGGAGGTTCAAAGTAGGGCATATCGGGCCCAGTGGGGACTTGACTATGTTGTTGCTATTCCAACCAATATTTTCGGACCGAACGATAACTTTAATTTGATTGAAGGTCACGTTGTACCTGCGCTAATTCATAAAACATATTTGGCTAAAGAATCAAAAAGTGACCTGACTGTATGGGGAAGTGGAAAACCACTTCGAGAGTTTATTTATTCCGCGGATGTTGCTGCGTTGACTCTATGGATGCTAGAGAATTATTCCGAGCCGGAACCCCTAATCCTGACTACAGGACAAGAAATTGCCATTAGCGAGCTGGTCAGAACCGTGACTAGCGAAATGGACTTTCAAGGAAATGTTATTTTCGACCAAACGAAGCCTGATGGTCAGTTCAGAAAACCTTCGAGCAACAGCGTCCTACTTGAAAAGATTTCAGATTTTCAATTTACAAGCTTGAGCACAGGTATCAAGCAAACCGTGGAATGGTTTCAAGGTAACTATCCTAAAGTTAGGAAATAGCAAATGTCAGAATCTATAAATGTGGAGGAGCTTGAAGAGTTATGGCATTTCCAGGCGAGTGAAAGCTTTATTGCTCGCCACGGATCTATGAATTTAAGTTTCACACAGTTAAGTGTGATGGAAAGCGATGCTGCAATCTTTGACATAGAAAAAACACTTGAAAGCGATTTGGTAGTTTCTGGAAGCCATCGTCAGAATTCGTGGGAGGCCGGTTGGGGTCAAAATTTGCACGAGTATGCGGGATCAAATGATTTAGAGGCAATCAAACCAAAATATTTTGGTAAGTTCCCCCTAATTCGCTGGCGTCAGAGGTTTATAAAGCCTGAATCTAAAGGTATGGAGTCTGAACTTCTATCTCTCCTAATTCAATCAGTCGTCGAAAAGTATTCGACGGACTTGGATCACTTATATGAGTTTGGATGCGGAACAGGAAATAATTTAGTTAACATTCGAAATTTCAATAAAGATATAGAGCTATACGGTTTGGATTGGGTTGAATCTTCTCAGAGGATAATTGAATTAATATCAAAACAAACTGAAGACTTAAAACTTCATTCCGCAAATTTTGATTATTTCAATCCAAATTATGATTTCAAAATCAAAGACAAATCTATAGTAATCACGGTCGCATCTCTTGAACAGACTGGCAAGAACTTTACTGAGTACATTAGTTACCTTCAGAATCAAAAACCAAGAATAGTAATTCACATTGAGCCTATGTGGGAGCCACTTGATCCTCAAAACACGTTGGATGCCCTTTCAATTCGCTATTTTCAAAAACGTAAGTATTTGGATGGTCTTTTGGTGCACCTCAAAGAGATGCAGAGCGAGGGGAAAATCGAAATAAAAGAGTGCTTTCGAAGTTATTTAGGATCATATTTCGTTGACGGTTACTCAGTAGTGGTTTGGAAACCTATCACATGACTTTTAAAATCAAAACGAGTTACCCTGAATTCACTCACGACAAAATCAGTATTTTGTGCCCTTCCAGAAATAGGCCAGAACAACTAGTTGAAATGATGAAATCTGCTCTGGAAATGTCAGCTAGACCAGACTCTATAGAATTCTGCCTTTATATCGATGCTGACGACTCCTCATATGATGAACTTAAACTACCCTCAAGCGTAACCGTTGTCCGCGGTCCAAGAATGTGGCTTTCAATGATGTACAACTCTTTGTTAACGGCGGCCAGGGGTGAATATCTATTTTGGTCGGGTGATGATGTGGAATTCAAAACTTCTGGCTGGGACGAAGAAATGAGAAATGCACTCAAATCATTTTCATCTCAGTTAGGAGTGGTTCACGTTAACGACATGGCCACTTCTTACCCTCAAAAATACGCAACTATTGGAATGGTGCATCGAAACTGGGTCAAAGCATTTGGTTTTGTATTTACTCCTCATCTGAGAGACAACGGTATAGATTTTTGGATTTCCAGCGTGAGTAATCAAGTGAATCGCAGATTGTATTTACCAAATGTAAAGGTAGAGCATAAGCAGTACCGACAAGGAAAAGTCTCCATAGATAAAACTTACATCGATAGACTTGAAGATCACAAAACATATAGTCCTGTAAAAATCTACCGAACACTGATTGACGAGAGAAGACGAGATGCACTTGTATTGCAATCTAGCGATTCGACAATCAAGATAAACTTCGACTCCCGGTATTTTCTAGCAAATTTTTATTTGAAAATTATTGAGAATTTACTAAAAAATGAAGTTACCCAGAAAAGACGAATTTATGTCGGCTCAATGTCAAACCAAGTATTCTTGAACTATGTATTCTCAAAAATTGGATTGTCAACTAAAGCAAATCATTGGGAAAAGTAGTTACTTCTTTAGGCATAACAATTAAGTTTTCATAAATTCGATTTGGGTCAAACTCCGAATCATGCAGTAGCGACGTTGGCGGGATCACTTGCAACTTATATGAATACAGCCTCAAGAAATGATCTAGCTGATTGAATTTCTCCAATATGTGATTAATCGGCTTCCATTCGATCAGGAATACCGGCCTGTAGGCTCTAATAAGGTCTTCGCATCCCGACAACACATCAAGCTCCATCCCCTCAACATCTATCTTTACTAAAACTTTCGAAAAATATAGCTCGGGTAAAATTTCGAAACATAATTCGTCAACCGTGGCAATCGGAACCTCAAATGTTTCTGCAGCGCCAAAACTTGGATTCCATGCCGGATCCGCACTAGTGGCACCCGAATTTCCTGGCGGCGAATATAACTTCAAATTCCTGGTACTTCCCTTTACTTCCTTAGAACCAACTGCTGATTGAACCAACTTTAACTTTGCGGTTGGGTTCAAGATTAGATTATCTTTGAATTTGTTGATGTGTTTAGGCAAGGGTTCGATAGAAATAGTCGGAAATCCCATCATTGCGATTGGTATAGAGACCAAGCCAACATTCGCACCAACGTCGACAAAAAGAATATTCTTTGTTGGACCCATTGAAGAAATCAATTTTCGGGGTAGATTATCAAAATAGCCGAAAAAAAAGAATTTATAGTCAATATGTTGGTTTAAATCAAGCAGCATAAGTTCACCATCTAATCCAGCTGAGACTATTCTAAGTTCGCGGTGAGTGAAATTTGAATGACGGCGTACATTATTGGGATCATAAAAATTGCAAATCTTATTTAGCAAAACCGACTTCGAAAATCTTCGGCGCAAAAACCGCAATAAGAGCAGTACGGCCTTAAACCTAATTCGATAGAGCAAAAAGCGGACTTTAATCCTGATCACACTTTGAGTTTACACTACGATGGCCCAATGGAACTTTCGATGTTACCTGTGTTGTTGATCGGTTTCAATCGTCCCGAACTTCTCGAGATGCGAGTCAAAGAACTTCTTCAAAATAAAGTTTCAATTCTGAGTATTTCAATCGACGGAAATGAGTTGATACGCAAAGAAATGGAGCTATCCCTTAGCAAAATCGAAAAAATGTGTGAAAATAAATGCAGGCTTACTACAAAATTACATTCAAAAAATCTAGGTTTAGCAAAACATATAACAAGTGAAATAACTAGAATGCTGGAAATTTATCCAGAGATAATCGTCCTTGAGGACGATATCGAAATAGGTAACAATTTCCTTACGAATATGAATAACGGGTTGAGGACCCTTAGAGAAAAAAATTACATAGGAATCGTTTCAGGATTCTCACCCATAACCGAAAAAGTAAAACTTCCGATGTCAAACCAGTGGCGTACGAGCCCATATTTCAATTGTTGGGGTTGGGTATGCACAAGGGAAGTCTGGCAATATTACGTTCTGGATCTATCGGATCACAACATTAATCAAGGGTTAGAAAAGTCTAGAACCTGGAATCGGTTAAACAAATGGCAGCAGTATTTATGGCTCTCGAGATTTATAAAAATTCAAAGAACCCCATATCATACTTGGGATATTCAGTTTCAATATATGTGCTTTAAGTATGAAATGCTAAATATCTCTCCATTATTCAGCATTACTAATAATGCGGGTTTTGAAGATTTCCGAAGTATTCATACAAAAGGGAAAAAACCAAAATGGATGTCGAATTCCTCAGTAAATTCTTGCATCGTTGTATCCCATGCATCAAAGATAACTTCATTATTCTATTCTAAAATTATAGAACCTCTTACAACTGCTGGCGATTCCAGAATAATTAGATTAAGAAACAAAATTAAAAACTAGAAAATCATTTATTGATTAAATCACGTAGAAATGTTCGTATACCTCTATTTCGAGCCCTTGAGTTGAAGAGTCCATCTGCTGCCCAAAGATTTGAATCAACAAAGTTCCAAAAGAAATTGTGCAACAATGAATAGGAATTCAATTTAAATTTTTTCGGTTTCAGTTTGGAGTAGCCAATACCAAATAAATTCTTTGGACGATGATGTTTTGTATGAGTAGATCTGATGTCTGAAAATCCTTCATTGTCGATTATTCGTAGCGCCGGCAGTAGATTTAACTTGTCATACTTAAAAAGTATCAATTGAACGTTGAAGTCCCACACACCTCTGCTAAATCTTTTCAACCAAACATTTCTCTTACGCTCACTCAAATTACTCCAATGTTGAGATGACGATAGAAACCCCTCAAGATCATCTATTTGCCCCAATTCAATGAAATTGCTCCAGAAGATTCTTGTGGTACCCCAACCCCAGGCGGAAAAGTACCTAGTAGCTCTCCAATAATTCTTACGAAAGAAGAATGGAAAGTGAAATCTTTTGTGGAAATTCGAAAATCCACCAATAGTTGCGACATTGTCATTTTTTGCAGAGATTTCAAAAGCAGTAAGCATGGAACCCAGAAAGAACGGTGAAAGGACCACATCATCCTCAACGACAATTACTTTTTCAAAATCTTCTAATACTTCCGTCACCGCCGTGATTATATGTTTACTACATCCAAGATTCGAATCTCTAAACTTGACCAGAACCTCGAAAGGCAGTTCTTGCGATGCGAGCATAGACGAGTAATCGGATCTATGTTTTTTTTCATCTAAACCATTATGTCCATCGATTGATAACACTACATTCCTAGGAACTACATCCATCGAAGCAAGTTCTCTTAAGCGTCTCAATACTAATTCAGGACGATTGTATGAGATTAATAAAACTGCAGTCGACATTGTCCAATTCTATGGTTAATCAATTAAAACTACGGGGATCTAGGATATGCTTTTATCCAATGAAGGTATCAAGACTTTGCGACTCTACTAAATACAGACTTAAATCTATTCTGCCCTATAGCGTCTGGATCTTGTTATCCAGAAGTTTTCAAAATAAACGCGAGAATGATTTTAACGAACATAAAATTATGAGGCGTCACGGAAGAGCCTTACCCGGAATTTATGTAATCAGACGTCGCCCTCCGGGCGGTGGGTTATTTTCAAACGTTAATCATGTCCTTCAAGGGATTGAATACGCGAATGACAAGAGTCTAACTCCTGTGGTTGACATGCAGAACTACTGGACCTCATATTCACAGCAGAAACCTTTTCATAACAGTGACAATGCATGGGAATACTTCTTCGAGCCAATATCTAAATTTAAAGTTGATGATATAGCCACTTTCCAAAATGTAACGCTTTCAAAAGGAGACAGAATCAAGCCAAGCAGTCCACTTGCTGATCGTGGACTGAAGTTTGTTCTCGACAAAAATTTGTTGCTAGAAATTCATGGACTATACGCTCATAATATTCGACTTAATTCGCATACGCTTGACTTCTTGGATAGAATTAAAGATTTTCTAGAATGGAACATAAATTCAATTGGAGTTTCGTACCGCGGAACAGATTATGTTTCGATTCAACCAAGTGGACACGCGAAACAACCAAGCTTGCCTCAATTGATGTCAAGGATTGAGAAAAAGCGGGAGAAATTCTCAAATGATCGTTTATTCGTGTCAACCGAGGACGCGCGCGCAAAAAAAGTTATTTTACAAACTGATTTTCATTCAGTCTATAAAGACTTCAGGGACGAATCTACTTTAAGAAAATTTGTTTCAAACGGCCATTCGGCTTCAAAACAAGTTTTAAATTCTTTGGGGTACCTTGCCGAAATTTATTTGTTGTCGGAATGCCGCACTATCACATGCTCCATTGCTAACGGATCGGCGACTTCACTAGTAATCAACGGTGGAAGGTATATCGAGCCAGATATCATTGATCTAGGAACTTATTGAACTTTCATTTCCAGATTGAAGTGACTTTGCGGAAATTCATCGGATATATTCTGGATGTACCGATTGCTAAGTTATGATCTCTAAACCACGGACAAGGCGCCCAAATCTTTTGAGCTCTTGATGAGAGGAAGGCTCCCCACCATGAGTAGGTTGAATTTGCACATATGACTCTATCGGCGGAACCGAATAGCTTCATCAAATCTGTTGACCTTAATCCTTCATACTTATCAAGCATTCGAAAGTCTAAGCCTGGAAACTCTTTTACATATTCTCTTGCTAGATGAAAATCGTCTGACATCACGTAAATTGGGTTGCCCGACACTTCTTTGTCTGAAGCAAATATAGATTCATAATATTTTGGCGCTAGATTTCCTAGGCTTACGGCAGCGCCTAAATAGTCGCCAAATCTAAGATGCATAATCGTTGCATTTGAACTAGCAATCTCGAAGAATTTTTCCACGAGCGCTGAATTTGGCTCTTTTCGAATAAATTCACCGAAGTATCCATCGGCTTTCAAGAGGCTTGCATAATCCGCTGTTTGAAAGTAACCAGAAACGTAACTTCTTAAATTTATTTTAATCGGTTCATGACTTAATGCATCTGAATTGGGCATAACTTGAATCGCACGGTTGGAGATTCTTTGATTCAGTTTTCTATCTAAACTATAAAGTTTTGATTGAAATTTGCCCATGAATTTTCCCGGTAAACCCATTTCCGAGATACTCTCTCCATGGTCAATTCCTTGAGATTGAAATACTGGAGTGAAGGATTGTCTTTCACCAAGAAAAACAGCCGCCGAATATATAAATAATTGGTTACCGATTCCGCCACGAAGCAGAAAAATCGGATTTGGGCCAAAAATCGAATTAGACCAAAACTTTTTCACAATTGGAATTTATTTAAATCAGGTATGGAAGACAACACCGACTCATTACTCTTCAGACAAACATAACCAGTTCCTTTACGCCGTCCTGTTTCAAGAGCTGATGAGATTCTTGGAATATACAAACACAAATCTGGATTGGCCGGTAAAATACCAGGTCCTATTTCAACGATGCCGTAGGAATCGAACTTATAACCAGGATCGCTTTGAATCTTGAAGTCGTCAATTATGGCAATCCAGGGTCCGCCCCAGCTAATGAGTGACTGTATTTCATCTGTAGTAGGTATTGCGTCATACCAATGAGCATCCAGGTAGGCAATTACTCGATCAGAATTTGGATCTAAATCGCACAGTATTTTTTCAATTTGAAGAACCGAATCACCCAAAATATGTTTAATATTCTTTTGATGATTATTTTTCTCGAATCTCTCTTTCGCAAGCAAGAAAGTCTTTTGGTCAATCTCAATCGTATACATATCCTTCTCCACCATCGACGCGAGATATGGTGTTGAAGAGCCAAGAAAAGTTCCGGTTTCAATTCCAACTGTAGGCTTAAAAATTCGCGAGATTTGCCAAATGACCGACATTCGGCGTGCTTGGCCATTGAAAGGTTGAATAGACCACCTATCAAAATAAATGTGAGGTTTTATATGATCTAGGCAAAACTCAGAAAACTGCTGTCCAAAGTAGAATTTTGGCAACATAAGGCGAAGCTTGATTTGAACTCGAGTCATCAATCTCATGTTTTAATCTTAGAGTAGAATCAAGTCATTCCTTGAATATCCGGAGGCACGTATGCATTTTTTGGTTACAGGTCATACTGGATTCAAAGGAGCTTGGCTAACGGTCATGCTAAACAGATTAGGCCACCAGGTGTCTGGCATCTCATTAGATCCAGAACCTGACTCCCTATTCGGTCTCGGAAATTTAGACAACTTGATTGAAAACGATATCCGGCAAGATATACGAAATTCCAAGGAAATCCACAAGGCCATTTCCAGAATTCGGCCTGATGTCGTAATCCATATGGCAGCGCAATCCCAAGTGTTGGCTTCTTACGAACATCCATACGAAACTTTTGATATTAATGTAACAGGTACATTAAATCTTCTGGAAGCAACTAAGAATTTACCAGAATTAAAGGCAATACTGATTGTGACAACAGATAAGGTTTATAAAAATAGTGGAGTATTAAATCGCTATAAAGAAACAGACGCGTTGGGAGGTAAGGACCCCTACAGCGCATCAAAAGCTATGGCGGATATTCTTACACAATCTTGGCAAGCATCATGCTCAAGCCCGCCAATTGGGATAGCGCGAGCAGGAAATGTAATTGGCGGTGGCGATAATTCGAAAGACAGACTAATCCCTAGTCTTATGGAGAGCATCAGCAACGGATCAAATTTAAGTTTGAGAAATCCAGACGCGATTAGGCCTTGGCAGAATGTATTAGATTGTTTGAATGGGTACTTGATGGCAGTAGATAAAATAATTGAAACTAAAAAAAGCAATGTGTGGAATTTTGGACCAAACGAGAATGTTTGTAGAACAGTATCGGAGCTGGCAAATTATGTTATTGAGTTAACCAAATCGCAAACCAAATTGGAAAAAAACTTAATCAACCATCACCAGGAAGAAAAACTATTATTGATTGATTCTACTAAAGCGCGTACCGAACTTAATTGGATTGAAAAATTAACCTTTGAGTCAAGCGTGAAAAGCACAGTCGATTGGTACTTAAAAGAGCCAGATCTAACCAGCCTTGACTTTATGAAAAATGAAATTGAAAGTTTTTATTCCCTCTAATAGAAAATTATTCTATCGATTTGACCATTATCATTGAGAATATTCTCAAAACTTAATTTGAGTTCTTTCGGAGCGAAAATCAAACCCTCCTGCTCGTTTGTCAGCCTTAGCAGTATTCCCCATATTCCAATTTTTGAATTAGTTGCAACTAGATTCTTATACATTGATAGAGTTGAAACCGTGTCCCATGATGAAATCTCGCAAAGATTATAAATAGCAGAGGTATCTATGTTCTGAAGTTTACCAAGAGCCACATCAAGCGAATCAGAAAAAATGTCTATTTTCGAATCCCCTAACTCCTTTATTCTGTTCAAAACCGGAATTAACCGTTCAGGCGACATATAGGTTTTTTCCGCTAAAGTTAATAAATCACCGAGCCTGTAATGCAATGCAGAGCTTGCCCTAGGGAATTCTCTACTTGGAGGAACTTTCAAAACTTGCCTAATCAAATTAATTGTTTCCATACTTATATATTGATGCGAGTAATGACTTCGAAGCTGTAGAGTCCACGGCCTTATATGACCAATGTCCTCTGAAAAAATTACTATTTTAAGCTTTCTCAAAAAGAAAGTTAGTAAAAATCTTAATTGAAAATGTCGCTTCTCTAATTGATTAGAATCATCATGCTTCATTTGCCCAAAATCATGAACTTTAGAAATCTTGATTCGCGAGCTCAATTGGTCAATCTCGGACTCGCGGCGGGTCACACCAGAATTGTGCAGGACCAATTCTATCCGCCTTGGAAAACTTGCTCGGATAAGCTCTTCAACCAGCGCCAAAGCGAATAGTTGAGACCCAAGCCCTCCCCAACAATGAACCTTGAGCGTCCAAGGCAGTCTGAGCCTCGAAAACTTAAAAACATATTTATTTTTCATATACTTTGTGCAATCAATTCTCTTACTCCAGAAATCAAGTCATATTGTGGCTTCCAACCGCTGCTTGGCAATACTGATTTCGCGGACATCACTAATCCTTGCACATCTTTTGCGGAAGAGAAGCTGGGAAGCTCCGCCATGGATGCAATTTCTTGAAAAACTAATCTCGCTAAATCTCTATTGCTGGTCCCGATACCGGTGCCTACATCGACGGCGCCGCTAAGTGGATTATTGATTGAAAAAATAATCGCTTTCGCAACGTCGGATACGTTTACCCAGTCATAAACATGCTCCGGATTCATTATTTCCGGAGTCTCATTCTCTTTAAACTTCGTAATCAAATATGGAATAAATCGCTTTGGATCTTGGCCATGACCAAATGGTTGAAAAATTCTTGGCCAAATAAACCTAGTAGTTGAGTCACTAAAAATATGTGACAAAGAATAAAACGTGTCTATTTTCGACCTAGAGTATGAGTCGGTCGCCTTTAGTTCGGAATCGAGACAGTTTGCCCGCAGATTGTAGGAACCATATTCTGCTGAACTTCCGAGTGCCACAAATATTCCGATTTTTGAATCTTTAACTACACGAGCTAGATTTTCGGTAGCGGATTGATATTCAAAATTAACTTTAGATTCTCTATATGTGTCGTGAGATGTAGTCCATGCGGCAGAAACTACACAGTCGAATTCTTCTTGGGCGAAAAGAAGTTTCATTGAATCCTTATCAAAAAACCCAAGCCCACTAGAAAAGTTTGTATTCAATTCCGTTACTTTCCAGTTATTTTTGAGCATTTCAGCATGAATTTGCCTACCGATAAAGCCGGAACTCCCAACCAATAGAACTTTCAAGTCTGATCATCTCTCATTCGGCTGAGATCTTTCAAACTGATTCCCGCCAAATCTTTGTCGGCTATCACCGAAATCTCCAACGGTAAGTCAATAGCCAAATCTGGATCCTTGATATTCACTGTTACTGAATGTGAAGGGCTGAATTCACCCGAAACTGCATAGAAGACCTCAGTGTCTGGTTGCAACGTCTGAAAACCATGAGCGAAACCCTTTGGAATTACCAAGCTCGATGGCTCGCTGCTGGATAATAAATAACTCTTCCATGTCCCAAATGAAGTTGAATCTTTTCTTACATCAAGAACATAGTCCATCATTGCACCCTTAACGCAGGTAACAATTTTTATCTCTCCAAACGGGGGTCTTTGGAAGTGTAACCCACGGACAGTGCCCGCTAAATGGTTGCTCGAAATTAGAAGCGAGCCGAAAATTTCAGAACCCGGAAGATCGATTTTGGTGATTCGACCTCGATTATCTGTAAATACAAGATTATCAATCTGTTTAACTTCTTGAAAATCAAATTGTGCCGAACCCATTTAGTTAATCCTTGAGAGATTCGGGACAGCAACCCAAATCTTTGCTTCTGGATAGTCTGAAAGAATTTGTTTTGAAATCTCTTTTGCGATATTCCACGGAAATATCACTATATTGGCTGGCTTGCGGTTAATAAAATCAGGATACGAAATAATTTTAAAATCTGCCGCTGGCATATACCTGCCAACTTTCTCGACACTCAAATCACATATCTCTCCTAGCAAATCACCTTTAATTTTTGCAGCATTTAGCAACGTGCTTGCCTTCGCCGCTGCACCATATCCAATAACGGACTCACCATTTTCATGACACTCAATCAGCCATTTCTTGAACTCACTTAATGTATTCTGCTTTCTTCGCTCAGCTTCTTTCCAAGAATCTTGTTTAAACAAACCCGATAACTTTTCGCGCTCCAACTCTTGTAGGACTTTTTGGGTTTTTGAAATGGCTTGCTTTGAAAGCCAGTATCGATTTGATCCCCCGTGTGTCTTTAATTGGTCTATGTTAAAAAGATTTAAACCAAATTCTGTCGCTAGATAGTTAACTGAATTGCAGGATAGATATGAGAAATGTTCGTGGTAGATAGTGTCAAATTGATTGTGCTCCAATATATTCAAAATTGATGGATTTTCAATACTAATCAAGGTGGAAGGACCACAAAGTGTCGCCAAGCCTTGCATAAAATCTCTAATATTAGGAACATGCGCTAAGACGTTATTAGCAATAATTAATTTCGGATACCCGTGTTGGGCAACAATTTCTACTGCTAATGCTGTCCCGAAAAACTCATTAATAATTGGAATCCCTAGAGAAGCAGCTACATTGCTCACGTTAACAGATGGCTCAACACCGAGAATTCTAAAGTCTTTATTTAAGAAATTTTGGAGTAAATACCCATCATTACAAGCTATCTCCACAACCAAGTCATTTGCGTTAAGAATTTCGTTCGAAATTAAACTTTCGCAAAAATCACGAGCATGAGCAAGAAAAGTTGAACTGACGGACGAAAGGTACCTGTAGTCTGAAAACAGGCGTTCTGGCAATATCCCGGAAGGAGCCTGACCAAGAGAGCAGTCGGGACAGATCAATAGCTGAAGCGGGAATAATTCAGGTGCGACTCCTGGTTCGATATTAAGTTCATTTGAAATTGGAACATTTCCTAAATCTATTCCCTTGAAAAGGTTTCCATTTTGGCAGGAGGCACACCTAGGTGTGGGGTTTAATGAGTTGAACAATTCTTGGTCACTCCTCATTACTTACGCACCCACGGTACTGATCCAGAATGCCAAATTTCTTCTAGCTGTCGCTTATCTCTCAACGTATCCATGGGGTGCCACCACCCATGGTGTTGATGAACCCCGAGCATTTTATCGGCAACTAAATTAGTGATTGGAGAGCCTTCGAAAGGGTCAACCAGATTTTCTATGTAGCCTATTACCTTTTTATTGCACGCAAAGAATCCTCCATTTATCCAACCTTCATCCTGAGGATTCTTTTCATTGAATGATGTGACCAAATCCTTTTCAATTCTTAAAGAGCCAAAGCGAGCGGGAGGTCGCACAGCCGTTACTACAGAAATGTACTTCCGTTTAAGAAATTCCTCCTCCAGTTTAAATAAATCTATATCTCCCAAGCCGTCGCCATACGTCAACATAAAATCTTCATCGAGGTGATCTTCTAACAAGCGAATTCGACCACCAGTACTAACGTCTAAACCAGTGTCTACGACTTGAATGTCCCAGTCCGTAGGAAAATCTAAAAAAAAGTCCGAAATAACTTTGTGTTTGTATCCGGCTGCGATTAGAAATTTAGAATGGCCAAATGATGCGTAATACCTCATTATGTGAACCAAGATAGGATCAGGACCGATTCTTACCATCGGTTTTGGGATCAAGTCAGTTTCCTCAGATAACCGAGTACCAAGACCACCTGCCAAAATCACAACCTGCATGGTTGAATTAAACCATCCTTCAAGTCAAAACTACTTCAAAGATCGGCATTTTTCATGGTTCAATCTCAAAATAAGATAATTTTCTTATCGTATTTGCAAGCAGATTACTCACGGTCCGGTGTTTATTATTTTGGATTAAAAGCGGATACGTCAGCGTTCAAACAAATTCGAAGTGGTTTAATTGAATCCATTCAAGATTTGAAAAATGTTCGTAAAACTCATGATCTTACGAATGTACGAATTGTAGTAATGTCGCCTTCACATAAACTTACTTTAATTGCACGAATAGTGCTTCGTAAAACAATAATTTTGGATGCCGGGTGGACATTAACCGAAGCATCTTGGAATCGTAGATCATCTAAAATACAAATTTACAAAGTTATAAAAAATTATTTAATTGATTTTCTATCGTTTCATTTTGCATCCAAAATAATTCTTGAAAGCCCAGAGGAGTTAGATTATGTTTCAACGACATTTCTAGTTTCTAAAAAAAAGTTACACAGTGTTTATACCGGATTTAATGAAATTCAATATAAAAATATTATGTATGTTAAGAACCGTAGAGAAAACAAACATTTACAGGTGCTTTTCAGAGGAAAATTGAACGACGAAGCAGGGATTGAAAATATCTTAGAAGCAGCTGCGCTTGTCCAAAATGAACCAATCGACTTTTTAATTGCCACGAATAACTCGCTTGCTGAGTTTTCGATACCTGGCAATACCAAAGTTTTATCAAATTTCCTTACTAATTCAGAATTAGGATCTCTATACTTCAATTGCGATGTTAGCTTAGGGCAATTTTCCGATTCAAAAAGACTTGATCGGACGATTCCCCATAAAACGTTTGAAAGCCTCTACTTTTCAAAATGCTATTTAACCCCCGCCACCAAACCCCTGCTTTCTTTATGCGACTCCCAGGAGCAAATGCTGTTTACCGACTCAACCAGCCCAAATGCAATAGTAGAGAAACTTATTTCTATACAGACTCATCGTCAAAAAGCAGAGGAATTTGGTTTTAACGGCAATTTACTTTATAAAAAATTATTGGGTCAGAATGATCTTTCTGCCAAGTTAAAATCTATTTGCTTTGAAAACGCCCGGACATAGTTTCTAGGTATACAGACTCAATTCTCTCTGCCATTTTCTGAGGAGAAAACAACTTAAGTCTTTTTTGCAGATATTCTATAGATTCTTCACGGTGGTTCGAAATTGAAAGTTTCTCAATTTTATCCAGCAAATCTGCATGATCGGAGGTCGTGAAAAGAAAAGGATACTCTTCTCCTAAAACTTCAACGATTGCAGAATTCCGGGCTGCCACAATCGGAATCTTGGACTGCATTGCTTCTAGCAACACCAAACCGAATCCTTCATATTTGCTTGTAAGGCAGAAAATGTCCATTTTGGACATCTCTTCATAAACGTTATTGGTTCGGTTAATCCACACCAACTTATCTGAAATAGATAAAGAGTCAGCCAACGACTTTAATTCTCCATCCTCTACCCCTGTGCCAACAATATGTAATCTTGACCCATTTTTCGCTCCAGAATACGCAGAAAAACCTTTCAGTAATGTAGGCAAATCTTTTTGAGGAACCAATCTTGCGACCGTACCAATTGTGATTCTATCCTCTTCAAAGTGTCTATCTGAAAAATCAAACTCTTGAAAATTTGGGTTGTATCCGTAATGAATAACCCAATGCTTTCTTTTATTAAGTAGCTCTTTATTCTTATCCAAATACACTTTCACGGCGCTAGAAATGGAGATGCAACCATAAGACCGGTATGAAACCCACCTTGATAAAGATCTTGAAATAAATTTTGGAGCATTGGGATAAAAAGGCTCCGCGTTATGACGAGAAATTACAAAGCGATTTTCCAATTTGGCAAAACTGGTAAGAAGCTCAGACTTTGGAAGATGGGCATGAACTATTGATCGTGTGCCCCGAGTCGCTTTTCCAAATAAATGAATTTGTCTAACGAAATTCTCTCCTGAAAGAAGGTGATGGACTGATGCGCCAGCTGAAGCGAAATCTAATTCAAGTTCAGGTTCACCTTTCAAATAATAAATCGAAACTTTATGACCTAATTTTATTTGCTCTCTTACCAAGGTTAGTAGCTGAGTTTCTGCTCCACCTCTACAAATCGTTGTTATTAAATGAACGATATTCATTTGTTTAAGTCGTAGCGGAAGTACTCAACTGTTTTTGCAATGCCTTCCTCTAACGAGACGAGCGGTTCCCACCCAAGTAAATTCTTCGCTTGGGAAATGTCGGGACAACGTTGCTTGGGATCATCCTGAGGAAGGTCCTCAAAAACAAGAGTTGATTTAGATCCAGACAGAGAAATCACCTTGTTTGCGAGTTCGATCATCGTGAACTCCCTGGGATTTCCTATGTTTATTGGAGTGTTTAGAACTTTTGGATACATGAACGTAAGATAAATCGCGTCCACCAAATCAGAGACAAAGCAAAACGACCTGGTTTGCATACCATCTCCATAAATTGTTATTGGCCTGTTTTGTAGTGCCTGTACGATGAAGTTACTAACTACCCTTCCGTCGTCGCGTGACATGTTTGGACCGTATGTATTGAAAATTCGATTTACGCGAGTATCTAAACCAAATTGCCGTTTGTAATCGAAACATAGCGTTTCGGCTGCGCGTTTCCCTTCGTCATAACACGATCGTATGCCGATCGGATTTACATTTCCCCAGTAGCTCTCTTTCTGGGGAGTTTCTGTAGGATCGCCATAGACTTCACTTGTGGATGCCTGGAGCAATCTAGCGCCAGTTTGCTTTGCTAAGTGCAGCATATTAATTATTCCGAGAAAATTCGTTTCGATAGTTCGTACAGGATCCAATTGATAATTCTTTGGCGAGGCAGGACAAGCAAAGTTCAAAATTCCATCAACAGGTGCAAAAAATGGTTCTCTAATGTCGTGTTCGACAAAAGTAAAATTTGAGTTACTTGAAGCGAAATCTAGGTTAACCAAATTTCCAGTGGACAAATCATCTAGACCGATTACGGAATGCCCGTTATCCAGTAGCTTTCGCGTCAAGTGAGAACCCAGAAAACCTGCAGCACCTGTCAGTAATATACGCATAATTATATAATCTCACATATTTTCGGTTGTACTAAGTTAATCAACCAGTAACTCAGCAATTTTTTCCACCCACCCAGTAAGCGAGTGCTGACTCACCGCTAATTCTCTGCGTCGATTGATTTCAAAATTGACTTGCTCCGTACTTAAACCTGCGAGAGCCACAAATTCATCTTCCAGAGAGCTGTTCGGACTTTGATCCCATTGACCAAAAATATTTCGATACTCTTTATTTAGAGTCAACACAGGAATTCCGCACAGTGTTGCTTCAATTAGTGATTTATCTAATGATCCCTGGAAAGCATGAATAAAGAAATCAAATGAATGCAAATAATCTGGTAAAAGACTGCGTTGAATTGGGCCGGAAAATGTAATTGAAGAAGGTTTGTCCGAGCATTCTTTCAAGTGTTCTAGTGAACGCCTGTAGTCATTGGAACTAGCGCTAGATGGCCCACCAATTATTGTTAGAGAAGATTCAAACCCTTTACGGTTGAGATTTTCTATGGTCTGAATGATGATTTCAATCTTTTTTGATGGATCTGTTCTGCCAACATGCACAAACTTGTACGGAGGATCAAAATTTCTTTCGTGCAACCTAAAAAAATCCTCATCAATAGCCTGACCAAGTATATAAATTTTATCTCCCGCATATGGGCACGATCCAGACGTTGAAGTAGCAATTCCATCAAGTAAATAGCTATTGACATTCATCGCAATAGACGTTGAAGCATGTGCATACCAAACAATATGCCTTACCCCCATAATTTTTGTAAAAGGAGAAATTAAAGCTGATTGGACTTCGGTCATATGAGAGAAAATAACCAAATTTTTGTCGTGAAAGTAAACCCCGAAGAATTTAATGATGAAACGGAAAGAATTTCTAAATCTATTTCCTTTCGTCCACTTTGATTCGATTACCGTTACATTATTTGGTAAGGAAACTTGACCTTTACTAGAAGTAATTACGTATACTTTACGGAACTTCCTAGATAATCTATTAACTACTTCTGCTTGGTGCGCAAAAACTTGACTTTTTTCGTCTGTAGCATAATTAATAATAAGTAAGTTTTTCGTTGAAGCGAGACGATCACCATTTTCATGCTTCATACAGATATAATAGCGAATACTGACCCAAAAACGATTTGAGGAACTTATGCGCGTATTAGTAACTGGAGCAGCTGGATTTATCGGGTCATCTGTTTCTGCAACACTTAAAATGGCGGGGCACGAGGTCTGCGGTATCGATATTTACTCCGACTATTATTCTATTGATCTAAAAAAATTAAGAGTAAAAGAATTCCTACAAAAGTCGGATGTACTTTTCCAAGAAATTGATATTTCAAAATTTGACGAAATCAATAAAATTGTAAAAGACTTTCGCCCCCATGCAGTAATTAACTTGGCGGCTCAAGCTGGAGTGCGCTTGCCGATAAGTGAATTCGACAAGTACATAAGCAGTAACGTAATTGGGTTTACCAACGCAGCAAGAGCTAGTCTTGAAAATGGTGTTGAAAACTTTCTATATGCAAGCTCCTCGAGTGTTTATGGAGATAAGGCCAAACTTCCTTACTCGGAAAAAGAAGAAGAACTGCACCCTTCGAGCTATTACGGTGCAACAAAGAGATTTAATGAATTAGCAATTCCTTCACTATTCGCAAACTCTGATACTAAAGCTCGAGGATTAAGATTTTTTACAGTTTATGGTCCTTGGGGAAGACCCGATATGGCTTACTTTAGAATGATTTCAAATATCTACGCTGGAACCAGATTTGAAATGTTCGGAAACGGAGAAATCGAAAGAGATTTTACATTTATCACAGACGTTAGTTCCTCTGTTAAGGACTTGCTCACGGAACTATCAACGCGAGAAAAAGGTTATCGAGATGTTGTCAACATTGGTGGAGGTAGGCCATTGTCCATGAACTATTTGGCAAAACTTATCGCCGATCTTTCAGGACAACACTTAGAAATTCAGACCAAACCCGGAGTAAAAGAAGATGCAGTCCGGACTATGAGTGACCCTTCTTATCTAATTAAGTTAATAGGAGATAAACCAATGACAAAGCTCGAGGACGGGATTGCCACAACACTCGCTTGGGCGAAAACAGAAGTAAGCAGTAACAACTTGTTGAATTGGGTTGACTCATCTCGATGAAAATCTTATTAATTTCGGGCATTTATCCCCCAGACATAGGAGGACCAGCAACTTACATTCCAGAACTAGCGAATTTCCTTGTCAGTCAAGGGCATAGTGTGCGAATTTTAACTTTGGCCGATAATGTTAAAAAAGCGAAAGATGAACCATTTCAAGTCATTAGAATTAGGCGAAATAGGGCAAGATTTCTTCGAATGATTATCACAATCTCAAGAATAATTACAACTCCACGTGATTACAAAATCTTTGCAAATGGTTTACACGAAGAGGTTGGGATTTCACTAATCCTCAAAAAGAGACACGCAATTGCCAAAATTGTAGGTGATCCTGTTTGGGAGAGGAGTAGGAACAATAATGAGACAACAAAAAGTATCAAGGAATTCAATTCATCAAAATTATCAAAGCGGAGCTTGTTCGAAAGAAAACTTCTTCGATATTGTCTCAATAGATTCACGTCAATAACCTGCCCAAGCGAAGATTTATGTAAAACAGTTGAAGATTGGGGAGTTACAAGACCAATAAAATTCATTGCAAATGGAGTATCAATAATTGAACTAATGCCTGGTTTCCAAAAAGAGTATGACTTGATTTGTGTATCAAGACTTGTTTCATGGAAAAATATCGACAAGCACATCAAAATTGCGAAAGAACTTGATTTGAGAATTGCCATCGTTGGAGGCGGACCAGAAGAGGAAAAGTTAAAAGCGCTAGCAGAATCACTAGACTGCAAAGCTACCTTCTTTGGTGAAACTAAAAAAATGGAAATCGAAGAATTGTTGCATAAATCAAGAGTGTTTATCCTCTTATCCGAATATGAAGGAATGTCGTTTTCACTTATAGAGGCGATGTCATTTGGTCTGCCAGCAATCGTGTCAGATATCGAAGCTAATTCCCGCGTCGTGCGTGACGATATTGATGGAGTTGTAGTGGACATGGAAAAATGGCAATCATCAAAATCGCAGATACTAAAATTATTCTCTGATGAAATCTACTACAAGAATATTTCTCGCAATGCAGTGAATCGAATTTCGGAAGAGTTCAATTCAGCAAAGCAGTTCACCAAAATAGAAAAATTGTTGTTGAATGATAATTAAAGAAGCAATAGTTTTGCTAGATTTCAAGGGCAATGTCAATTCAACTAAATTAGATTCGCGTTCAAGGCACAATATTTATGGAAAAAGATTGCGAGAGCTAACTCTGGATAAACCACTAAAGTTTGTTGTTATATCTAGGGGTAGCGAATCAGGGTCAGATGTTTCAGATTCAATCGATTTCTACGAGATTAAGTGTTCAAAAATTCAAATCTTTAAGTTTATCTTTTCCGGTATTCGAGTAATTAGAAAAAGTGGTTACTTAATCAAAGTTATAGTCTGTGGAGACCCATGGGAGAGTTTTCTGCTTGGCAAGATTTTCCAAATTTTTCTCAGGAATGAATCAAAATTGCAAGTTCAGGTGCATGCTGATATCTCAGATATAAACTGGAGAAATTCAAGTTTTAGAAATTGGATTAGATCAATATTACATAAATATGCGTTTAATAATTGTAATCAAGTTAGAGTAGTTTCTAATACTTTACAAAGATATATCTATTCAATCAGCAGCAATAAAAATGTATTAGTTATACCTGTCCCAATTGTGGTTCCAAGTCGCCTTAAAACGGTTTACTCCGAAAGCAGTGAGTTGTTGAAAATTGGATTTTTTGGCCGACTTCAGAAAGATAGAGGTACGGATGATTTAATTAGATTAGCTGTAAAATTGAATTCTCGCAGGCAAGATTTCGCTTTGTATGTGGCCGGTACTGGTTCTGAAGAAAGCAGTTTAAGGAAAAATTTAAAAAAGGCGATTGGCGACAAAAGAAGTGTTTTTTTAGGGCAACTAAAACATAGCGAAGTATGGAAGCATCTAGCTCAATTGGATGTTTATCTTTCACTCGCACCCTCAGAGTCTTATGGTCTTGGTATAAGAGAAGCAATTATTTCTGGCGTACCAGTGTTGGCTATTCAATCAAATGGTGCCCTAGAGGCGCAGAGTCAGCTTGGTGCTGAAACAGTGAAATTTATAGACTCGGATATATCAGCTGATTCGCTCTCAATGGCATTAGATGAGATCTTAAGCAAGAAATTTGTTCGAATTTCTCCTCAAGAGATACGCGAACAGAACCTTTCTTTAATTGATGATTTGGTAGGCGCTTGGATTCAGTTAGCTCGTTCAGGCGTCAGTTCAGCCCGTTAGGGCTAGGATGGATTAACTATGGTTAAGAATCATCGAAATTCAATCAG
>JACCDK011521620.1_pt1 | contig 21975 bp, 14 predicted proteins | sample 7445871 | NCBI WGS metagenome assembly JACCDK01 (sample SAMN15323436, study PRJNA562643) | freshwater metagenome | isolation source: river surface water | place: USA:Blue River Watershed | collected 2017-08-15
AGCCGCCAGTCAAAGACCGATGGGATTCACAGGTGGGCATGGAAACCACAGGCGAGAGCCTGGGTCAAACCCCAGCAGAAGTGCTGATGTTGCGGCAACTGGAGGCGGCAACAGCCAGATTGTCGCATGAAACGTTAAACTCACAAATTAATCCAAAAGAATGAATAAATAACATGGATAGAATTTTTTGGTGTTTAAATTAAAGTTGATGCAAAAACCATTGAATTCATCTACATTAACACTCCACCTTTCCCAGCTTTGTTGGCGTCGGTCCGTTGCGCAGCCTTTCAAAGATTGACGCAGGTCATGCTTTGCCTGGGTGTTGTGCTGGGTGGCGTCAACGCCATGGCGCAGACCAACCGTTTGGAAAAGGTCTTGCAAAGCAAAGAGTTGCGCGCTTGCATTTGGCCTGAGTACTACAGCATCACGTACCGCAACCCTAAAACCCGAGAGCTCAGTGGCATTGACATTGCCTTAACCCAAGAGTTGGCCAAAGAGTTGGGGGTCAGGGTGCGATATGTCGAAAGCAGTTTCGCGCAGTTGTACGAATCTTTGGAGCAAGACCGATGCGATGTGGCAACGCATGCCATTGGCATCACAGCCGAGCGATTGGCGCGCTTGCTGTTTACGCAAGCCTACTTAAAAAGTGGCCTGTTTGCCGTTACGCAAAAAAACAAAGAGAGCGTGCAAACTTGGGACAGCTTAGATCAACCAGGCCGTGTGATTGCTGTGGCTGCAGGCACCCTGATGGAGGGTGTCATGCTTAATTCTTTGAAAAAAGCCAAGCTGGTCAGAGTGCAAGCTCCCGGCACACGCGAGCAAGAAGTTTTGTCCGGCCGGGCAGATGCGTTCATGACCGATTACCCCTACAGTTTGCGCATGATCGAGCTAACCGATTGGGCGGCGGTCATTCCAGCGCCCAGCAGTTTGCCCACCACAGAGTATGCCTATGCCTTTGCCAAAGGGGATAACAGTTTGTTGGTGCGAGTAGACGCATTTCTGAGCAATGTGAAAAAAGATGGCCGTTTGTTGCAATTTGCCAAACAACACAATTTAGATCCCATTGTTGTTTTGAAATAAAGCACAGCGCAAAAAATTTTGTCCATGGGCTCTGAGAACCAACTCACCAATACTTCAGCGGCAGCAAGCGTCTATCGCTTTGGTGCGTCGGTTGCCTTGTTTATCGTGTTGGTCACGTCTGTTTATTTATGGCAAGACAGAGTCAGCACCCTTGAACGAGAGCAAGCACGCGGCGAGTTACTCGCACGCATTTTGTTCAACCATGTCACTCGAACCATCGAATCCACCACCAGCCTGATGACGGTGGCCAACCAATGGTCTGATGCTGATTTTCAAGATCAGACCAAACTGCAGATGGCCATTGAGAAATCACGTTTCATCCGTTCTCTGTCCATGGTTTCGGAAGGCGGCAAGGTCTTGGCCAGTTCAGAGGGCGGTGTGTTGTCTCAAGACGTGAAGTGGTCGTCGATGGGACTTGATCGAGATGTGGGCAATGATCTGACAGCCGGTCGTTGGCAGCCTTCACGAAACTTGGCCGACTTGATCATGTCGCAGACCAGTTTGCGTCACATTGCTGTTTTGCCTTTGGCCATGCGAATGCAAAGAGCCAATGGGCAATCGGTGCGATGGCTGGCCTTGATCAATCCAAACGACCTGATCGATGATTTTGCGCAATCTGTTGATCCCAATTGTGATGCAGTCTATGTGTTTGATTATGCGGGGCGCATTTTGGCCAGCAGTTCTGAACGTTGGTTTCCCAACGACCAAGTCTTTAACACCATGCCTGCTGTGCAGCGTGTGGCCAAGAACCAAGACTTTGGTCGCTATTTTCAATCCCAAACCGACGCGATCAACAAGACTGAAAACTTAGAAGTTCATTTTCGAACCTCGGCCAATTTACCCGTTACCGTGGCTGTGGCCATTTCGCGCAATCGCGTTGAGGCCCAGTGGTGGTTAGATTCCAAAGGCATCATTGCCTTGTCTGTCTTGATGCTGTTGGCCACGTACTGGCTGACGCGCCAAATTGCAGCCATTTGGGTTCGTCGCGAAGAAGACCGCTTGGTAATGTCGCGTGCGTTGGATGCTGCAGAGTCTGCCAACCAAGCCAAGTCTTCGTTCTTGGCGCAAATGAGCCATGAAATTAGAACGCCCATCAACAGCATGGTCGGCATGACAGAATTGGCCTTGGGTACGCAGTTGAATCCCGAGCAAAAAGGCTACTTAGAAATGTCGCGTACAGCGTCCAAAAGTTTGCTCCGTCTCATTGATGATATTTTGGACTTCACCCGCTTAGGTGCCAATCGATTGACTTTGGACCGAACTGCATTTGACTTGCATACTGCGTGTCAGCAAGCCATGAAAGGTTTTGCATTTCAAGCAGAACAAAAAAACATTGAGTTGTATTTGGACATAGAGCCTGATGTGCCGCAACGGGTTGTGGGTGATCCTTTGCGTTTAGGACAAGTGTTGCAAAACTTGTTGGGCAATGCACTGAAATTCAGTGAGACCGGCTGGGTCAAATTGCGTGTTCAATACCTTTCCCAAACTGATTCTCAAGTCCTGTGTTCGTTTCAAGTCATTGATACGGGCATTGGCATTCCTGATGACAAAAGGCACATTATTTTTTCGCCTTTCAGTCAAGCCGATGCATCAGTCAATCGCAAGTTTGGTGGCAGCGGCCTGGGTCTTTCAATCGCAAAAAATTTGGTTAATTTGATGGAGGGAAACATCCGTGTTCAGCCAAGGGACGGTGGTGGTAGCGTCTTTACATTTACAGCTCAATTTGATGTATTCAACCAAAAAACCCTTGAACCAGAGGCTGCCGGTGCAAAGCTCACAAGCCATGCCTTTGATGCCTTGTCGCATTCCCTTGATGTGGTGCTGGTGGAATCAAATCCGTTTGCCCGAGAGATTCTGAAAAACTTGCTCGCAAGCCAACAAATTACTGCGCAAGAGATTGTCACCCCCACCGCTTTGCAAAGCTGTTTAGACGATTGGTTGCAGCAGGGCATTTCCCGCCAAACTTTGTGGGTGATCGATCACAGCATGCTGGCCTTCATTGAGCCTGCTTTCATGCTAGCGCAAGCACCGGGCAAATGGCGCTACTTGTCTTGGGTGGTGTTGTCAGATTTTGGCTTGAATCATGATGTGCAGAACCTGTGTGCTTTGGCCAGGACGCTGGGGGTCAAAGTTGCCAACTTGTACAAACCAATTACCGCCCAAGAGTTGCACATTGCGCTGGTTAAATTGACGCAGCATGATGAGGTGGGTGAGCAAATTGCAAAGACCCAGTCGCCCAAGGTCCAACATTCTGGACACGTCTTGGTGGTTGAGGACACGCCCATGAACCAACAACTGGCTCAGTGGACGCTACAAAAGCTCGGCTGCACCGTGGATATTGCCGAAAACGGTGACGTTGCACTGCAGAAAATTCGTACAAAAACCTACGATCTGATTTTGATGGATTTGCAAATGCCCGGCATGGATGGCTTAACTGCCACCTACGAAATCAGGCGCATTGAAATTACCGAAGCCTTGAAGATGACGCCCATCGTGGCCATGACGGCGCACGTCTTGGACGAGGACCGTGTGTTGGCAGAAAAAGCGGGCATGCAAGACTTTTTGATCAAGCCAGTTTCTGCCGATGAATTCCAGCGTGTTTTGAAACGTTTTTTGTAAACAAGCTCAGCCCATGAGCCTGTGCTCGGTCAATAATTCAGACCTGATACACATTCAAAACCTCCAGACACTTTGATGGCCCACGCATTTCAACCAGGATTCATGGTGTTCCATGGCAACCGCCTAGAAGATTTGCGCGATCTCACGGTAGGTTTGTTGCAAAACAACCCTTTGCCTCCTTTGGTACCCGAAACCTTGTTGGTGCAGAGCAATGGCATGAAGCATTGGCTTGAGATGGCGTTGGCCGATGATGCTGCCATGGGCATCTGCGCTGCCACGCAAACAGAGTTGCCATCCAGTTTCATATGGCGCATGTACCGGCTGGTTTTAGGCCCGGCTGTGGTGCCATCTTCAATGCCCTTTGACAAGCAAGCGCTTGTCTGGCGGCTATGGCGCTTATTGCCTGAGTTTGCGCGTACGCACCAAGTTGAACCTTTGTTGGCTTACGTCAAACATGACCCCTTCGGCAGGCAACGCTATCAGTTGGCACAGCAAGTGGCCGATGTCTTTGATGGCTACCAAAGTTATCGTGCCGATTGGTTGAGTGATTGGGCCAAAGGCCATTTTGTATTGCAACACCAAGGCGTGAAAAAAGCCTTGGCGCCAGATCAACGGTGGCAAGCGCAGCTTTGGCAATTGTTACAACAAGATGTGCTTCAAACGATGCCGCCAGAATTGGCCGCGCAGTGTCAATCGCGCGCAGAAGTTCATGAATTTTTCATGCGCAAGGTCCAGCAACCTGGCACAACCCAGCCCGAGGGCTTACCGCCGCGAATTGTCGTGTTTGGCATCTCCAATTTGCCCATGCAAGTGGTTGAGGCCTTGGCCGCATTAGGTCGATGGTCTCAAGTCATCATGATGGTGCAAAACCCTTGCCAAGAATATTGGGGTCACGACATGGATCTGGTGGCGCAACAGCATTCTTTGCTTGCGTCTTGGGGACAACAAGGCCGAGATTATTTGCATGCACTCGAGCGCTTTGATCAGCCCGAAAATGCATTGAGTTTGATGACCCAACAAAGCTTCTTTGTAGACCCCGCCGATCCAATTGAAAGCACGCAAGCTACAAGGCTTCAAATCATTCAGTCCGACATCCTGACCTTGAATCCTTTGCCTGAAAAGCCGCTTCAAGTGATCGACGACGGCAGCATTCAAATGGTTCAAGCTCATTCGGCACAGCGAGAAGTTGAAATATTGCACGATCAGCTTTGGGACTGGTTCGACCACAACCCCACATGGCAACCCACAGATGTCATGGTGATGGTGCCCGACATGGCCACCTTTGCCTCACACATTCAAGCTGTGTTTGGCCGCTTTCCGCCGCAGCATCCTCGTCACATTCCTTTTTCTGTGGCCGACACCACGCCTAGGCAAGTGCCCTTGGTACAAGCCCTTGAGTTCTTGCTGAATCTGCCCGAAGCGCGCGTCACTTTGTCTGAGTGGCTCAGTTTGTTTGAAGTGTCTGCTGTGCGCACCAAGTTTCAAATGAGCGAGGCCGATGTGCAAACCCTCAAAAGCTGGTTGCAGTCTGCCGCTGTTCGTTGGGGCCTAGACCCTGCGCACCGCCAAAAGTGGGGCGTGCCAGCAGACATGCCCCATGCGCAACAAAATACATGGGTCTATGGACTGCAGAGATTGCTCTTAGGCTATGCAGCTGGACAGGCTGAAGGCAATGCGCCATGGCAGGGGGTCATGCCCTTGCCGCAGGTGGCGGGTTTGAGTGCACTCAAAGTGGGCCATTTGGCCACCTGGATCGATGCCGTCGCCACCAGTCTGGACCAGTTGAACGCTGCGCATACACCGGCTGAATGGTCGGCCGTGATGCACAAGCTCATGTCGCGCTTTTTTGAACCCGAGACTGAAGCCGACGAGCGCATGCTTTTGCGTTTGAAGCAGGAACTCACCCAGTGGCAGTCGCTGTGCGAACAAGCGGGCCTGTCCGAGCCTTTGCCCCTTACCGTGGTTCGCGAACACTGGCTTTCTGGCCTTGAGTCTGCTGGCCTTCAGCAAAGATTCTTTGGCGGGGGCGTACAGTTTTCAACCCTCATGCCTATGCGTGCCATACCCTTCAAAGGCCTGTGCTTGTTGGGCATGAACGATGGCGCTTATCCAAGGCAAAGCACGCCCCGCGATTTTGATTTAATGACCGAGCATTGGCGTGCTGGCGACCGTTCACGCCGCGAAGACGATCGCTATTTGTTCTTGGAAGCTTTTCTGTCGGCGCGCAACAAGCTCTACATCAGCTGGCAAGGATGCCGTTCCACCGACAGTCAAACCATGCCGCCTTCGGTGTTGGTCTCACAATTGACAGATGTCCTCAAGGCGAAGTTCGCGCCAGAGATCGAAGCCAAGCTGCAACCCTTGCAAGCGTTTTCCGAGAAATACTTTCAGCCCAATGCTGAGTTTTTCACCTATGCAGACGATTGGGAAAAATCGCAGCTTGGCCATGCAGATCTACTTGACTCGACTGATGCCTCGCAAGTTCCTGAAGTGGGTCTTCCTATCATTTCAGAATGGCCTTTGAAGGAATGCATGCGTTTGCTCAAACAACCGGTCGAGGTTTACTGGCGAAGCCGCTTAGGCGTGCAATTGAACGGCCCAGAAGAAGCGCTGCAAGATGATGAGAATTTCGCGCTAACAGGCTTAGATCGCTACACCTTAGGTCGATCTCTGTTGGAAGCCCAGGACATGGACCAACAACGAGCAGCCGAGAGCTTAATGGGACAGCTGCCCATGGGGGCAGTTGGGCAAGGCGTGTTGAAGCAACAATATGAGGCTGCGCAGCGTGTCAAAGATCGGGCTGCCGCTTACTTGGCGCGCTACCCCACCGAATTGACCACACAATCGATCGAAATTACTTTGTCCATGCCTTGGGGTGACGTGCGCATCTGTGCAGAAATGTTCAATTTGCGTCAAGGTGATTTGGGATGCTTGCAAATGGCAACTCGACCAGGTGCAGTGGCCACCGGTCAAAAGGATCAGCAATCGCCACGCGCAGATGTGCTCATCAACTTGTGGCCCAGTCATGTGCTCTTGTGTGCAGCAGGTTGGAACGTGCACTCTGTGGCCGTCGGCCTGGATGGGGCTGCTGTCTTGCCAAGCTTATCTGCAGAAATGGCAAAACAATTGCTTGCCAAATGGCTGATGGTCTACAGACATGCATGGGTGCGGCCCTTGCCCACCACCTTCAAAGCTGGTTTGGCATTTGTCACTGAGCAAACAAAGCTCAACCAGTCGGACAAAAAAATAGACGCCCAACAGGTGAATGAGCAAGCCTTGGAAAAAGCCAGCAAAGCCTTCGTTGACAGCTTTGCAGAAGACACCGACTTTGCGCGTTCCTTGTATGTGCAGCGGTCTTTTGATCATTTTGAGTTCTTGCGATCTGGCTTACCAGAATGGGCGCCCTTGTTGTATGCCGATTTGCTCAACGTGGCTGCCATGGAAGGTGGTGCCCCATGAATGAATTGATCACCCACAAACTCAATGTGCTGACTCTGCCATTGAAAGGCATTCAACTCATTGAAGCCAGCGCTGGCACGGGCAAAACATGGACCCTTGCAGCCCTGTATGTGCGGCTGGTGTTGGGGCATGGCTGGCAAGGGAAGGGGCTAATGCCACCCCAAATTTTGGTCATGACCTTTACAGAGGCCGCCACTGCAGAGCTAAGGGATCGCATTCGTGCACGCCTAACGCAAGCCGCTCAATTTTTCAAAGGCAAGGAACAAGATGCCGATGATTTTCTGCTGCACTTAAAGGAATCACTTGGCACCGATCACAACGAAGAACATGCAGTACGGTTAGAAGAAGCTGCGCAATGGATGGATGAGGCGGCCATCTTCACCATTCACAGCTGGTCCAGTCGAATGCTCAGGCAGCACGCCTTTGACAGCCAAAGCTTGTTTGATCAAAAACGCCTAGACAATTCACCCGCTTTAAAACTGAAGCTGACCAAAGATTATTGGCGTGAATTTGTGTACCCCCTTGAGGCCAAGCAGCTGGGTGCAATGAAGTTCTTAGGGGCTACACCCGAAGCCTTGTTGAAGAACATTCAACCGCTGTGGCAGAAGTTTGAAAAATCACCTGGTGATTTTCCAGATGCTACGCAAGATCCAAACCCTCAGGCTTCTTTCGATGCTTGGGCGAAGTGGCAAGAAACTTGTGATCAGCTCGAGTCAACTGCGCGTCAGTTAATGGCAACCCACAGCCAAGATGCCTCGAAGCAAATGCGCCATGCGCTTGCCAACGATTTGCGAGGCAACATTTACCTTGCCAGACGACACGACTATTTCATTTCGCATTTGTCTCAATGGGCTTCGGGTGAAGAAGGCGATCTTGAAACGCTGAAAAAATTCACGTTGGAAAAGCTCAATGCCAGTTTGAAAGTCAACGCCAATCCTGTCAGTGATCCCCATGGCATTTGGACCGCACTTGGCAATTGGATGTCGCATTTAGATGCAAAACCTGATGTGGGTGTCGATTTGCTCCAACACGCAGCAGTCAAGGTGGGGCGCGCCTATTGGCATCAAAAGAAAAATTTGGCCAGCTTCGATTTTTCCGATTTGTTGCAGCGCTTGCATACGGCACTTCACGTAACTGGCAGTCGTTTGCCCGATTTGATACGTGCGCAGTTTCCAGTGGCCATGGTGGATGAGTTTCAAGACACCGACCCATGGCAATATGGATCTTTGCGCCGAATTTATGGTGTTGAGCCATTGTTGGCGCTGGCAGATCAGCAGCCAGCCAGTGCCTTCTTGATGATTGGCGATCCCAAGCAGGCCATTTACAGTTTTCGCGGGGCCGACCTGCAAACTTATTTGAATGCACGACATGATGCTGAAGCCATTTGGACATTGACAGAGAACTTCCGTTCCAGTGAAGAAGTGGTCAAGGCTGTTAACCATGTGTTTGGTTTGGCAAATCGACCTTTTGGGGAAGTGCCCTTTGAACATGTTCAAACCCCCATCCCTGCCAAGTCACAAAGTCTTCAATTTGGCAACGGCCAAAAAGTGCCAGCCCTCACTGTTTGGCATCTGAATGTTGACAAGCCCCTCAGTGGCACGCAATACGCTACCGAGATGGCCCAAATTTGTGCCACGCAAATGGTCGACTTGCTGAATCAGAAAATCACAAAACCCAGTGACATGGCGGTCTTGGTTCGTGATGGCAATGAGGCTAAAAAAATCCGTCAAGCCCTGGCAGAGCGTGGTGTTCGCAGCGTTTACTTGTCCGACCGCGACAGCGTTTATGCCACCCGTGAAGCTCTCGATTTAGCCTGCATCTTGGAGGCGGTCTTGCAAGCCCGCAATGCCAAGCTTTTGCGCGCAGCACTGACCACGCGCACTTTGTGCCTCAGTTTGTCTGAAATTGAACAAGTGTTCAATGCAGAAGATGCGTGGGATTTGTGGGTGGAGCGCTTCAATGCTTGGCGCACCACGTGGCAGCGCCAAGGCTTTTTGCCAATGCTCTACAGAATGGTTCATGAGCAAGACATCGGCAAGCGCATGCACGCGCAGGGCGATGCCGCTGAAAGGCGATTAACCAACCTCTTGCATTTAGGTGAGTTGTTGCAAGCTGCCAGCCTCAGCTTACAAGGCGAGACGGCACTCTTGCGTTTCCTCACCGATCAATTGGCCAATCCGCAAGCACAAGGCGAGGCCGCGCAAATGCGACTTGAAACCGATGCGCAATTGGTCCAAGTCATCACCTTTCACAAAGCCAAAGGTTTGCAATACCCCTTGGTTTTTTTGCCCTTTGTATCCAACTTCAGAGAAGACAAAGACGAGTCACTCAGAACACCTGAAGAGCGACTTCAAGAAGACATCCGTTTGTTGTACGTGGCACTTACGCGCGCGCAGCAAGCGATGTGGCTGGGCGTTGCCAAACGCAAAGACGATTTCAAAGCCAAAGATTCCACGCCTCAAAGCGCCATCAGCGTTTTGTTGAGACGGACATCCATTGACGATTTGCAAGAAAAATTGCAGCAGTGGGCGACAGTCGAAGATATTTCCGTTGTGCCAGCACCAGAAGCCAATGACAGCCTGTATGTTGCGCTTCAGTCAAAGCAAGATGATCCGCCCACGGCTGCAAGACAACCCACACGCACATTGCCTCGAGCCGGTTGGACGGCAAGTTTCAGTGCACTCACACGCAACTTAGCAGACACGCATCTGCCGTCCTCCGATTCTGGCTTGGCCAGAGAAGATCGGTGGCTCGATTCCCAAATCGACAACCCTGTTGCAAAGTCCGACGACTTGTTAGACTTCGACGCAATTTCAACAGAAACTGCAACAGAAACTGCAGCCACTGCGCAACCCAGCTACAACGCTTTTCCAGCTGGCAGTGCCTATGGCACCTTGCTGCACGACATCTTCGAGTGGCAGCTCAAGGAAGGCTGGCCTTTGTTGCAAGACAACCTGTCTGTGTCTGCCGAAACCCAGCTCCGTTGGCATCGCTGGTGGCAAACCCAAGCCGACAGCTTGCAACTCAGCCCCGAACATCAAGCACTGTGCCTGCAACTCATCCGCCATTGCGCCTCTGCCCAATTTGCACAATTGGGGTCAGATCAACATTGTTTCAGCCTGTCCCAACTCAATGCGTACAACGCTTGGCCCGAAATGGGTTTCACGTTCAAAACGCATGGTGTATCAACTCTGGAAATTGATCGCCTGATTGGCAAATTGATTCACCCAGACCAAGCCCGTCCAAACCTGCAAGCGCAGCAGTTGAATGGTTTATTGACGGGTTTCATAGACATCGTGTTTGAGCACCAAGGGCGCTACTATGTGCTCGATTACAAATCGAACAAACTGCCCGAGTACACGTCAAACAGCATCATGGGCAGTATGCTCAGCCACCGCTACGACGTGCAATACACCTTGTACATCTTGGCTGTTCATCGGCTCTTAAAGTCGCGACTGAAACATTACGACTACGAACAGCACATGGGCGGCGCCATCTACCTTTACCTCAGGGGTATCGATCAGCCGGGGCAGGGCGTGTATGTCAACAAGCCATGCTTCGAACTCATTCAAGCCCTGGACCACGCATTCAAAGACCATCAAGCAGCTGCTTTGCCGGGGGTCATGGCATGACCTTTCCAGCACAAGAGATGCGTACCCAGAATGCAACGCAGATATTGACCAGCACTGTCATTTGGCCATGGACGTCCCTCGATGTAGCGTTTTTGCAATTCTTGAAATCACATCAAGCCAGTTCAGAGCCTTTGCATGATGTGTTGGCCTTGTTGACCAGCTACCAAATGGGGCGCGGCCATGCCTGCCTAGACCTCGATGCCTTGTGGCATGACGCCAAGCAATTGCTAGATTGGACCGATGCGCAAGTGAACGCACTGAATCAACTGGCCAAGCAATCAAATCATCCGTCCAACGATTTGTTTGCCGCGGCTGTCAACCCGTGGGCCGAGGCTGCCAAAACCTTGCCATGGGCACTGGGTGAACATTCACCCATGGTGGTGTCCCTTCAAGCGGAGGGGCAAGTACAACGGGTTTACCTGAGGCGCGCTTGGCAGGCCGAGCAATTTATTCAAGCCGCCATTCAATTGCGCTTGTCAACGCCATTTGACGTGCCTGTAGACGCCGAGGAAAAGTTGGACTCACTGTTTGGCCCCATGTCAAAAGAGGCAGATTGGCAGCGCATTGCGTGTGCCAAAGCCTTGCGAGCGGGTCTCACGCTCATTACGGGCGGTCCAGGAACTGGCAAAACCACCACGGTGGTTCGCTTGCTGTCTTTGTTGCAACAAGCCGCAAAAGACCGTCAACAAGTACTTCGAATTCATTTGGCAGCACCCACAGGCAAGGCCGCAAGCCGCTTAAGTGCATCCATTCAATCGGCCTTGGCGGGTATGCCCAAGGGCTGGGCCGAAGGCATTCCTACGCAAGCCGTCACTTTGCACCAGTTGTTGCAATACAACCCAGATTCAGCGGCCAGGTCAGCCCCAATCTTGGCAACCGATTTGGTGGTGGTGGACGAAGCCTCCATGATTGACCTGGAACTGATGGCCCGTTTGATGAAATGTGTGCCATCTCAGGCTCGCTTGGTCTTGTTGGGTGATAAAGACCAATTGGCCTCGGTAGAGGCCGGCGCGGTATGGGCTCAATTGTGTGAGGGCGCCGCACAGTCCGATAACAGCACGCACGCGCACAAAAGCAAAGCGTATACGCTGACTGAGCAAACAGCTGTGTTGCATATCAGCCGCCGTTTTCATGCCGACAGCGCCATTGGGCAATGGGCCAAATTGATCAATGAGGGGCAGCAGCAAGCACTCAAAGCGCATTGGCAAGCGTTGCCCTCTGCAGATGCTTTGCAGGACCATGCCAGTCCAGAAATTCAGCGCTGGCCAGATGCTTGGCGCAACAGATCCCATGGTCAATTGAATTCTGAGGTGGTCAAGGCCCTTCAAGTGGGCTGGGCCAATTGGTTGTCATTGTTAAACCCACTGCTTCAAGTTGGCGCTGTTTGCGACAACGCACATGCCCATCAGTTGCTCACCAGTTTCAATGAATTTCAAGTGCTGTGCGCGCTTCGGCAAGGCCCTTGGGGTGTGCAAACTTTGAACGAACGCATTGCCGTAGCGCTGGGGCTAAGCCCCAAGCGTGAAAAAAGTTTTCAACCCGTTTCGCAGCAAGAGTTTTGGTACGTTGGGCGTCCCATCATGGTCACGCGCAACGACTACCAGTTGAACCTCATGAATGGCGATGTGGGGCAGTGTCTGCCCACCCAGCATGGTTTGCGTGTGGTATTTCCCGATGGCAAAGGCGGCGTCAGATGGGTGCTGCCCTCCCGCTTGGATGCCGTTGAGACAGTGTGGGCCATGACCGTTCACAAATCTCAGGGTTCTGAATACGACCATGTGCTCATGGTGCTACCTGATCGGGAGGCGCCTGTGTTAACGCGCGAGTTGCTTTATACCGGCGTTACTCGGGCCAAATCTCGGCTCAGTTGGTGGGTCCCTAACCCCTCAGTGTTGATCTCTGCGGTAGCTCAACGCGTCACCCGCAGTGGCGGTTTGTCGGATGGCCTGTTTCATCGGTGAAAATAAGCGCATTTACAGATCAAGCGAGTTCGAGATGAATTTTGACGACATGGCCGACCAACTTTCGGCGCACCCCGATTACAAAGTCAAACGACGCTTGGTTCCTATCCTGAATTTTGGGCCAGGCACCGGCGGTCCTACCCAACGTGTCTTGATTTTGGACACCGAAACAACCGGTTTGGATTGGCGTGCTGAAAGCATCATCGAATTGGCCATGTTGGCAGTAGATGTCGACATGCAAACCGGCAAACCTGTAGGAGAAGTTGAGGTCTACGAGGACTTTGAAGACCCTGGTCGTCCCATCCCGCCCGAAATTGTCAAACTCACAGGCATTACCCAGAAAGATGTCAAAGGCCAGTCGCTGAACGAAGCCAAAATCAAAGACATGGTGGCCCGTGCAGACCTGATCGTGGCACACAACGCTGGCTTTGACCGCCCCTTTGTTGAAAACCGACTCGACGTGTTTGAGCACAAAGCGTGGGCATGCTCGTTTCAAGGTATCGATTGGAAGGCGCTGGGCATGGGCTCTGCCAAACTCGAGTTTTTGTGCAGTGAGTTCGGCTGGTTTTACGACGCACATCGGGCGCAAGTCGACTGCCACGCCTTACTTCGGGTCTTGTCATCACCTCTTCAATCTGACAAAACCGAACACAGCATCACCGGCCTTCAGCAGCTCTTCAAAGCCTCTGAAAACGCAAGGACTGTGGTCAAAGCCTTTGGTTCACCCTTCGAAACCAAGGACAAGCTCAAAGCGCGCGGCTACCGTTGGGATGCCGAGGCCAGGGTTTGGTACACCGCCGTCAAATCTGCGGAGGCTTTGGAAGCAGAAGCAGGTTGGCTTAAATCTGAGGTTTATGGTGGGCGATCCGCGCGAATTGGGCTCGAAACGCAGGATGCCAGGGTTCAGTTTTCCAGCCGAAGCGGTAAATCGGGCGATCGAGTCTTGTAATTTGAAAGATTTCGGGGGTTAAAAGTGTAGGGAGGGCCTCCAAAGACTGGGATAATCTCGGGTTCGGTAAATTGTCTTTTCCATTTCGGAAAATGCCCATTTCCTTCCCTTTTGAAGAGCATCCCAGCCATGGCCCAATACGTTTTTTCCATGAACCGCGTCGGCAAGATCGTTCCGCCGAAGCGTCACATTCTCAAAGACATTTCTCTCAGCTTCTTCCCTGGCGCCAAAATTGGCGTGCTCGGTTTGAATGGTTCTGGCAAATCTACTTTGCTGAAAATCATGGCTGGCATCGACAAAGAGATTGAGGGTGAAGCCATTCCTATGGCCGGCCTCAAAATTGGGTACCTGCCGCAAGAGCCCCAAATGGACCCCAACGAAACCGTGCGCGAAGCGGTTGAAGGTGGCATGGGCGAAGTGAAGGCCGCACAAGCCCGTCTCGAAGAAGTCTATGCTGCCTACGCAGAAGAGGACGCCGATTTCGATGCACTCGCCGCAGAGCAAGCCAAATTGGAAGCCATCATTTCTACAGCCGGCGACGCGTCCGATCACCAACTCGAAATTGCAGCAGATGCCTTGCGTTTGCCTCCGTGGGACGCTGTCATCGGCAAACTGTCGGGTGGTGAAAAACGCCGTGTGGCTTTGTGCCGCTTGCTGCTCAGTCGCCCCGACATGTTGCTGCTTGATGAACCGACCAACCACTTGGACGCAGAAAGTGTCGACTGGCTTGAGTTGTTCTTGCAACGCTTCCCCGGTACGGTGGTGGCCATTACCCACGATCGCTACTTCTTAGACAACGCGGCCGAATGGATCTTGGAACTCGACCGTGGTCACGGCATCCCCTACAAAGGCAACTACTCCAATTGGTTAGAGCAAAAAGAGGCTCGCTTGGAGCAAGAACAACGCACCGAAGATGCGCGCACCAAAGCCATGAAGAAGGAATTGGAATGGGCGCGTTCTAATCCCAAAGGCCGTCAAGCCAAGAGCAAAGCCCGTTTGGCACGCTTTGAAGAACTGAGCGATTTTGACTACCAAAAACGCAACGAAACACAGGAAATTTTCATCCCTGTGGCCGAGCGTTTGGGCAATGAGGTGTTTGAATTCAACAATGTCAGCAAGTCCTTTGGCGACCGTTTGTTGATTGACAACCTCAGCTTCAAGGTGCCTGCTGGCGCCATCGTTGGCATCATTGGCCCCAACGGTGCTGGTAAATCGACGCTCTTCAAACTCATTGCCGGCAAAGAGCAACCCGATAGCGGCACCATCAAAGTGGGTCAAACTGTCAAGATGGCCTTCGTTGATCAAAACCGCGACGATTTGTCCAACGAGAAAACCGTTTGGGAAGATGTGTCGGGTGGCCTCGACATCATAACGGTCGGCAAATTTCAAATGCCAAGCCGTGCCTATTGCGGCCGGTTCAACTTCAACGGCGGCGACCAACAAAAGAAAGTTGGCATGTTGTCTGGCGGTGAGCGCGGCCGTTTGCACTTGGCCAAAACCCTTATCGAAGGCGGCAACGTGCTGCTGTTGGACGAACCTTCCAATGACTTGGACGTTGAAACATTGCGTGCTTTGGAAGACGCTTTGCTTGAGTTTGCCGGCTCGGTCATGGTCATCAGTCACGATCGTTGGTTCTTGGACCGAATTGCCACGCACATTTTGGCCGCTGAAGGCGATAGCCAATGGGTCTTCTTCGACGGCAACTACCAAGAGTACGAAGCCGACAAGAAGAAGCGTCTGGGCGAAGAGGGTGCCAAACCCAAGCGCGTGCGATTCAAGGCCTTGAAGTAATTCAGTCAAAGCATTGACGCCAGAAGTGCCAAGCGGAAACGTGCCATGAAACCCATGCGCTTAGAAGACATTCTCTTCAGTCAGGGTTTCGGCACCCGCCGCGTCTGTGCAGGCTTGGTGCAGCAGGGCTATGTCAGTGTCAATGGCCAGGTGCAAGAAGACCCTGGCGTTTTGTTTGACCCCGACAATCTCAAGTTCAAAGTTCAGGGTACCGAGTGGCCATACTTTGACCGTGCCTATTTGATGCTGCACAAACCCACAGGCACCGAGTGTTCGCAAAAGCCATCTACTTGGCCCAGTATTTACACGTTGTTGCCGTCACCCCTGAGGCTTCGTCCACAAAAAGCAGCCGTGCAGGGTGTTCAAGCTGTAGGTCGTTTAGACCAAGACACCACTGGCCTGTTACTGCTGACCGACGATGGCAAGTTCATCCACCGCATGAGCTCGCCCAAGCACCACATGCCCAAGGTGTACGAAGTCACCACCAAGCACGAGATCACCGATCAGCAAGTTGAAAAACTATTGGCCGGCGTGGTGCTGGACGACAGCCCCAAACCGGTTAAAGCGGCGGCTTGTGAAAAAATTGCAGCAACGCATCTGAAGCTGACCCTCACAGAAGGCAAGTACCATCAAGTGAAACGGATGTTGGCCGCAGTGGGCAATCGGGTGGAAGGCTTGCACCGCAGTGCCATTGGCAATTTGCAATTGCCCGAAGATTTGGCGCCCGGTCAGTGGCGATGGATCTCGCCTAGTGAGCTTGAAAAATACTTCAAAGCCTGAAGAACTTCTTCCGGTTTGTCTTTGTGCGGGCTGTGTCCGCAATTTTCAAGTTTGACCAATTGGGCATGCGACACCCGCGCCGCAATCTCATCGATTTGTGCCATCGTTCCGTAGGGGTCGCTCATACCTTGAATGGCCATCAAGGGCGATTGAATGTTGTGAAGCAGGGGGCGAATGTCAAAGTTTCTGAATTCTTCGCTGAGCCATACATCGTTCCATTGCCAAAAGGCCACTTCCACATCTTTGTGAAACCCTGCCAAACGTGGACGCAGTTTGTCAAAGTTGTTGCGTGCCAGATTGATTGCATGGATGGAAATCTCTTCCACCATGACATGCGGCGCCATGACCACACACCCAGCCACTTGAAAGTGACTGGCATGAATCAAAGCAATGGTGCCGCCATCGGAGTGCCCCACCAACAAGGGCTTGTCGATTTTCAAGGCTTGAATCAAGCTCGGCAGTACCTCAAGCGCTTCCTGGTGCATGTAATCTGCCTTGAGGCGGCCAGCGCCCCGAACATCCGCAATGCTTTCAGAATGACCGTAGCCTCTGCGTGAGTAGACCCAGCCTTCGCAACCCAAGCTTTGGCAGATGGAAGCGGGCCAATCTTTCCACAGGGCAACGCTCCCAAGGCCTTCGTGCAAAAAGATGCAGGGTGCCAAGGGGCCAGCCGTGGATTCTTGACGAATCAGGGGGATGTGCTGAATCTCCAATTCAACACCATTGACAGAGATCATGTGGGGCGCCTTCATGGGCTCATTTTGACACTAGAAATGGCCTCATTTGTCAAACTTAGAAGCAACTCACGCATGTGCTGCATCAATACCCCATTACACTTGAGGGATGATCTTTCGTGCCCTGACTTTGACCCTTGGTTTGCTAACTTTCAGCTTGGCTTCTGCCATGTCTGGAACGCCACAACCAGCACCTGTGGTGCCTGCTGTGCAAGCACCTGCGCCCATCTTTGTTTTGAACTCGCTAGATGGCAATGTCAGTGTGATCGATCCCGTGACGTGGACCGAGACCAAACGCATTCCAACAGGCAAAGAGCCACACCATTTGTACCTGACGCCAGATGAGAAATCGGTCATTGTGGCCAATGCGTTGTCTGACTCTCTCACCTTCATTGACCCTCGCACAGCTGAAGTCCAACGCGTTGTTTCGGGCATCTTGGATCCTTATCATTTGCGCTTCTCGCCCGACATGAAATGGTTTGTCACTGTGGCCAACCGCCTTAACCACATCGACATTTACAAGTGGGATGGTCAAAACCCAACCTTGGTCAAACGCATTGCCTCTTCTAAAACGCCAAGTCACATGTGGATTGACAGCAAGAGCACCACGGTCTGGGCCACCATGCAAGACAGCAACGAGTTGGTCGCCGTAGACTTGGCCACTCAGGTTATCAAGTGGCGGGTTAAAACAGGGCCAATGCCCGCCGATGTGTTTGGCACTCCTGATGACAAAACGATCTTGGTGGGCTTGACAGGCGGTGATGGCGTGGAGGTCTACGACGTCTCCAACGGACCGGCTAAAAGAATTAAAAAAATTCAAACAGGCAAGGGTGCTCATGCATTTCGCGCCTTGGGTGACAAGCAGCACGTGTTGGTCAGCAACCGTGTGGCCAACACCATCAGCAAAATCGATTACACCAATTTTTCAGTGGTCGATCAATTTCCTGGCCCTTCCGGTCCCGATTGCATGGACATCACGGCCGACGGCAAAACCATTTTGTTGGCATCGCGTTGGGCGCAAAAGCTCAGCGTGGTCGACATGAGCACACGCAAAGTGGTGCGACAAATTAAAGTTGGCAAGTCGCCCCATGGGGTCTGGACCTTGGACCATGCACCGCGTCAATGACGCTGGCTTGAAATGGGTTCTTACTGGCCTATTACTGGCCAGCCTTGCGTGGCCTGCCCGGCCAGCTTTGGCGCAAAACACCCTGCGCCATGCACCAAGCTGTAAACAAGCGGTTTACCTTACCTTTGACACTGGGCACATGGGTGTTGCCCCCTTGATCTCTCAAGTTTTGCAAAAGCATCAAGTGCCGGTCACTTACTTTGCAGCGAACGAAAAAACACAGCAAGGCGATGGCAGTCTGGGCGCGCATTGGGCGCCTTGGTGGAAAGAGCAAGCAGACCACGGTCACGAATTTGCAAGCCACACCTTTGACCATGCTTATTGGCGCGCCGATCTAGAGAGCGGCCAATTCAAAATTCGCCCAAGTGCAGGTGAATTTGCAGGCAAAGATTTAACTTGGCGCGCGGCCGATTACTGTGCCAATTTGAAGCAAGCGGCCGATCGACTGGAAGTCATCACCGGTCGCAAAACCTTGCCTTTGTTTCGCGCGCCAGGCGGTAAAACATCTCCCAAACTGTTGGCGGCAGCCAAAGCTTGTGGCTATACCCATGTGGGGTGGTCGCCTGCAGGATTTCTGGGGGATGAGCTCTCAAGCCAAACCCACAGCAACACCAAGCTGTTGCAAAGTGCTTTGAAGAACATTCGAAGCGGTGATATTTTGGTGGCGCATTTGGGTATCTGGTCGCGGCAAGACCCTTGGGCGCCTGCTGTTTTGGAGCCCCTGATCTTGGGCTTGAAAGAAAAGGGTTTTTGCTTTGCAAGTTTGCGCCAGCATCCGCAATATTCGAAACTCTTGGCAGAATTACCGCGGTAACCCTCGTTCTAGCTTGATGCGCCCTCATGTTTTCCAACGTGCTTGAATTTTTTTCAGAAGCTTTTGAGCAGTCACAGTCGATGCTGTTCGAAAATGTGGTCCAACCCCTTGCATTCAATTTAGGGGCAGGCAATTTGTTGGATGTCGCCTTCGAAGGCACAGGGTGGTTGTTGGTGGGCCTTCTTCAAATTGCGGTCATGGTCTGCGTCATTGCGCCTCTAGAAAGATGGCGCCCCATTGAGGTTTCAAGCAATCCCTCCGCTGTGCGAGTGGACGTCATTTACACCCTGATCCACCGCTTGGGCCTGTTCAAGTTGGTCATGTTTTTCACCTTTGAAAACGCCGTTGAGACGGTCTTCGGCATGCTGCGCGTGCAAGGCTTTCCAACCTTCAACATTGATGCGGTGTGGCCTGGCGTCACGGACCATGCCGTTGCCAGCTTTGTCATTTACCTGATCGTTTTTGATTTTGTAAATTACCTTATTCACCGAGGTCAACATCAGTTCAATGCTTGGTGGTCTTTGCATTCACTGCATCATTCTCAGCGCCACATGACGTTGTGGACTGACAATCGAAACCATTTGTTGGACGACGTCATGTCCACCTTGATTTTGTCCATTGTGGCCAAATTGATCGGGGTGGGGCCAGGTCAATTTGTGGCGTTGATTGCTGTCAGCCAGTTAAGTGAAAGTTTTCAGCACGCCAACTTCAGGTGTAGCTTCGGTTGGCTGGGAGACCGCTTGTGGGTCAGTCCACGATTTCACCGTTTGCACCACAGCATCGGCATTGGCCACGAATCTGCCGGACGCCAAACCATGGGTGGTCACAACTTCGGTGTGCTTCTTCCATGGTGGGACATGTTGTTTCAAACCGCAGATTTCTCCAACCGTTACGACCCAACAGGCGTGCGTGATCAAGTGGAAGAAGGACGCAACTATGGCGATGGGTTTTGGGCCCAGCAGAAGTTGGGTTTGATGCGCCTCTTCAAACGGAATGCGAACGCATGAAAAACATGGCAGATTCTTTCTGGCGTGCACTTGCCTATTGCTTTCACCCAAAGGTCATACTTTTAACCTTGCTTCCCTTGCTGCTGATGCTGGTCATTGTGATGGGCTTGGGCGCGGTCTATTGGGATGCTGCATTGGAAAGCATTCGAACTTGGATCGATGCAAGCACTGCCATGAACTGGGCCTGGCTGTGGCTAGAGCGTGTGGGTCTGATGAGCCTGAAGGCTGTTGTGGCGCCCTTGATCATCGTTGTGGCAGTGACACCCTTGGTGGTGGTGATGTCCTTGTTGGCGGTTTCTTTCATGATGACGCCAGCGCTTGTGAACTTGGTGGCGACGCGAAGGTTTTCCCACCTCGAACGCAAGCAGGGCGGTTCGATGTTGCAAAGCATCGGGTGGACATTGTTCTCTGTGCTGTTGGCCTTGGGGGCATTGGTGTTGACTTTGCCATTGTGGTGGTTGCCACCCTTGGCTGTGATCTTGCCAGCACTGATTTGGGGATGGTTAACCTATCGCGTCATGACCTACGACGTGCTGTCTGAACATGCATCCCGCAATGAGCGCATTGAGTTGATGCGGCGCTACCGATTTCAGTTGTTGGGCATGGGCATCATCACAGGCATGATGGGTGCAGCGCCAAGCTTGGTGTGGGCGTCGGGCGCGTTGTTTGTTGCGGCCTTTGTCGTGTTGATCCCCATTGCAGTTTGGATTTACACGCTGGTCTTTGTTTTTTCTGCACTGTGGTTCGTCCATTTTTTACTCAAGGCCTTGTCGCAACTTCGCGATGAACCGCCTAGCGCCTTCAACCCAGATTCACAGAACGCATTCAACGCTTTGGACGTTGAATCCAAAGTCTTGAATGTTGACGCCGCCTCGGGCTAGAACATTGAAACAAAAATCTCTATGACTTCTTTAAATCCTGCCGCTTCACCTGCCGCGCCATCCATTGGCATCATCATCATTGGCGATGAAATTTTGTCGGGCAAACGTGCTGACAAGCATCTGCCTAAGTTCATTCAGCTGCTCAACGAACGCGGTTTGCAATTGGCATGGGCGGAGTATGTAGGCGACTCGCCCGATCGCATTACTGCCGTGCTCTCACGTGCCTTTGAGTCGGGCGATGTGGTGTTTTCTTGTGGCGGCATTGGCGCTACGCCAGACGATCACACGCGTCAATGTGCGGCCAAGGCGTTGGGCGTACCGCTGGTGCTGCAGCCTGAGGCAAAGGCCCTGATTTTGGAGCGCATGCGTGATGTGGCCACAGAACAAGGCCTGCCTTACGAACCCGATCGTGAAGACAACGTCCACCGTTTGAACATGGGCACGTTTCCAGAAGGGGCCGACATCATTTCGAACCCTTACAACAAAATTCCCGGTTTCACTTGCTTAGGCAAAGGGCAGGGCAAGGTTCACTTCGTTCCAGGCTTTCCGGTCATGGCGTGGCCCATGATGGAAGACAAATTGAACGAGTATTGTCAAACTTGGGGTGCATCACCTCAACGCGCTGAACGCTCGGTCATTGTTTTGGGTGCCATGGAAGCCACCCTCACGCCATTAATGGAGGCCATTGAAACACAATACCCTGGCGTCAAGGTTTTCAGTTTGCCCAGTGTTGATCACCCAGAGTGGGGTAAACACATTGAGCTGGGTGTCAAAGGCGAAGAGGCACTTTCCATGGCAGCTTTTGCGGCCCTGAAGGAAGGTTTAAAGCCCTTCAATGTCAATTTGGGCCCTGAAATGGTGCGTTAACCGTTTTTGCACTATAATGGTGCATTTGGTGCGTGTTGCTGGTGCATTGGCTTTTTGGAAAAAATCATACGTTTCCCTCGGGTCTAACCCTGTCCTCGGGGCACAATAGCGTTCTTGGGACATTGTGGTGCACCGCCTTAGCTGGCACAAAAACTGCAAGCCCGAAGAACCAATTATCAACATCCATCCTTAGGAGATTCTGATGGCAAAGACCGTCGCAGACGTAATGAAGATGGTGAAGGACAACGAAGTCAAGTTTGTTGACTTCCGCTTCA
>JACCDK011993114.1_pt1 | contig 21969 bp, 15 predicted proteins | sample 7445871 | NCBI WGS metagenome assembly JACCDK01 (sample SAMN15323436, study PRJNA562643) | freshwater metagenome | isolation source: river surface water | place: USA:Blue River Watershed | collected 2017-08-15
ACGTGACTTTTGTGTCGATCGGAATTGTCACACAAATTTATGAACCTGGATTTAGCATACCCCACAAACAAAAAACCCTCTCAGGTTTACCTAAGAGGGTTTTTATCATTCTTTAGCGGTCTGGACGGGACTCGAACCCGCGACCCTTAACATAAAAACTGTTAAGCTCTACCAGCTGAGCTACGAGATCAAGTACACTCATAATCAATCATTTAGCCCAATTTTAAATCACGCTGGGGAGAGCAATGGTTTAAGAGCATTTAGGGTAAAAAGATAAAAAGTGTACCCAAAAGTGTACCCATTCCATTAGCGACCTCTCTGGTTCATAACACGATTATGATTGAGGTAAACTTTTATTTAAGAGACAAGAATGCAGAAAAACAAACAGCCATTATCCTTTTCCTTTCTTTTGGTGGAGGGCGTATTAAAATTGGTGTGGTGGAGCAAATCAATCCTTTTTACTGGGATTTTGAACTACAGCTTTGTAAACAGTCTAAAGATTACCCCAAAGGGGTATTAATTAACGAAGGACTAAGTAAGACTAAACAGCTTTGTTATGGAATATTTAGAGAATATCTAAATGAGAACCAACAAAAACTTCCAAACCACAAGGCATTTAAAGAACTGGTCCAATCAAAACTTAAACCATCCAATAATTCAAAGAAAAGAGAGCACAGCATTAGTCTATACGAGTTTATAGAAGAATTTATTAAGGAGAGCAAATCACGCTTTAATGACAAAACTGGAAAACCGATTGCCCACGAAACCATCAAAAACTATGAATTGTCATTTTCAGTTATAAAAGGCTTTGGAAAATTTAATAGAAAGAGCGTCCAATTTGAGGATATAGACTTAGAGTTCTACAACCGATTTAAGGACTATCTGGTGTATGAATTACAGTACGCTAATAACACTGTAGGAAAACATATTAAATCGCTTAAAACTTTTCTAAATGAAGCTACAGAGCGTGGGTTTAACACTAATCTTCAGTTCAAGAGCAAAAAGTTTAAAGTCTTAACAGAAGAGGTTGACAAAGTCTATGTAAATGAAAATGAATTGAAGATTATGTTCGAGTTAGACCTGTCGTCTAGTAAGCAATTAGAGCGTGTAAGAGACCTATTCTTAATTGGTTGTTATACTGGATTGAGGTTCAGCGATTTTAGATTATTATCAAAAGAGAATTTTATTGAGGAACAAGGGAAAAGGTATATAGAAATTCTTACTCAAAAGACCAGACAAAGGGTGGTAATTCCAGTTCATCCAATTGTAGAGATAATCAGAGAGAGGTACAAGCATATATCAGAAACCTCCCTTCCAAAAGCATTATCAAATGAACATATGAATTTCTATCTGAAACAGATTGGAAAATTGGCAGGCTTCAACCAAATTGAAAAGGTGAGCATCACAAAAGCTGGCAGAATTCAGACCCAGTTATTACCCAAATATCAATTAGTAACTACCCATACCGCGAGAAGAAGCTTTGCAACTAATATGTACCTAATGGGGATACCCACAATCACAATTATGGCAATTACTGGTCATAAAACCGAGAAAGCATTTATGAAGTATTTAAAAGTGAGTCCACGAGAACACGCAAATATTCTTCACGAACTATGGTCATCTTACTCAAAGATTTAATGCCTCATATACAAGAAATTTTCGACTTTTCCACAGGGATAAACCATTGATTAGTATATAGTTATGTATAATATTTTTCTGTATACAAAGATTGGCACTCAAACTGTGGAAAACACAAATCGGGGTTATGAATCTTACTAAATATCTTAGCAATTATCCTCTTCCTAGGTTATATCAATCTTTAGCTCGCCTTAGACAATATTACAACGGGAAGGATATTCTGGAACAAAAAAGTAATAGGTGTATAATAAAAGCATATCTCTTACAATCTTGTTCCAAGTTGAAACAGAGTTGTATAATTAATCACCCTATATACCAAAAAAATGGCCTATGAGCGTTAGAAAACAAATCATCAATTGTGGTAGTAAAGATTACCTTAGTCAAGCAGACGAATTTAAAGACGGCTTACCTAAAAACTGTTTATTCAACAAAGGAAGAACTGGTGTTGGAGGTACAACACTTGCCCTTCAGGATGACTATCCGACTGTAATATGCTTTCCTTATAAATCAATTATTGAGGATAAGGTGCAGCAGAGCAAATCTAACCCAGGAATGTTCAAGAATGAATTGACACCCTATTATAGTGGCTGTCCAAAGGAGGATATTATTAAAGCTATTAAACGTAGCAAAGTCCCCAAAATTTTAGTTACATACGATAGTCTGGAAGCTCTAAATGACTTTATCAATCCTAGAAAATTCAATCTTGTAATTGATGAGTTTCATATCCTAATACAAGATTATTCATTTCGAAAAGATGCTTGTGACAGAGTTTATAACACTTTCACTAATTATAAAAATTATACTTTTCTTAGTGCTACTCCAATTCCTAAAAGATTTCTTCCTAATGATCTTTTAGATGTAAAGGAAGTTGAAGCGATTTGGGGTAACGTTGAAAAAGTTAATATTTACCCAATTGCAACCCATTCAGTAATTAAAACCTTATGCTATCACGTTTCACGCTTATTGAATGGAGAGATAACAGGTAACTTTTACATCTTCGTTAATAGCATTACTATTGCAAACGCTTTAATCAAAAACTGTAATTTAAATAACGATAATACGCGATTCATCTATTCGGAAAATAATGATACCCCAATTGCTAACAACATAAAAAGAGGCAGTACCACTGAGAGTCCGAAAAGAATTAATATAATAACCAGAACAGGTTTTCAAGGTTGTGATTTTTATGATGAGGAAGGTAAAATTATTATTGTGTCTGATGGAAATCGAGAGCATACGTATGTTGATGTAGAAATGGCACTACCGCAGATCATTGGTCGTATTAGAAATTCGAAATATAAAAACAATGTTTACCATATTCACGGCATTAGAAATCGCACATATAGTGAACAATTGAGCTATGAGGATTTTGAAAAGTCCATAGATGGACAAGCTGATCTTGCTTATGCTGAGCTACAAAAATACCATACAGATTATAGTCAGATACAGAGGAACCAGCTCCATTCTTGTGTGAAAGCTAATCAGAGTGGCGATAGTTTCTATGATTTTATGACTTTTAATAAACAAGGTATACCCGTTGTGGATGATAGGTTAGTTTGTTCTGCTAAGTTTAATTATTACGTCATCAATGAAACCTATAAAAATGTACATTCATTATCTAAATCTTATTCTTCCAAGTCATTTAATGTAAACAAGTTGCAATTACACTTCCCAGAGTTTGAATTAACTCCCTTTGGTGAGTTCAGGGGTATATCCGAAGCAAATAAATATGCCACCGAACTACTGTTAAATGAGAAAATTAAGGGAGATTTAACTTATGAAGAGTTTCAAAAACTACAAAGTTGCTTCATCCAATTTCCGATACTTTATGAAGCTTATAAGCTTTTTGGATTCGAGGAGTTTATTGGAATTAAAGTTTCTAATAAATCAAATTTAACGAATAGGGTTAGAGTAGAGAAAATAAAAGTCTCAAAACGAAATTCTGGAGATAGAATTGCCACTTATTTAATTCAAGCTGGATTAATTAGAATCGGTAAACTTTACAAAACGGCAGAAATTAACACTGCTCTTAAGACTGCTTATGAAGATCTTGGGTATGAATACACTATCAAATCTGGCGATATCAAGAACTATTTTAATGTTCAAGAAATGAATAAAATATTTGAAGATGGTAGCAGAAGTAGAGGATGGTACATATTAAGTGAGAAATTTGTCAATAGGCTTGCTAGCTAAAGTTCAAAATGTTAGTGTAAGCTGAATGTGAGTCTTTTAGTGATTCTACTGTTTCTACATCCTTGAGATCGTATGACACCTCTTATCGAGGTTATTGAGAAAGTCTTCACCATATCTTTCAGCAATTCGGGCTTCCATAAATTCATTATAAGCTTTCATAGCAGGGGTAATTACGCATCCTTCCTGGGATTTAACATAGATTTTATACTTTTCTAATATCTCCCAGTATGGGTTAGCACTTTCAACCTCAAGTCCGTAACGTATCAACATCAAACTATCATTCCCAAAATCTTTCCTGGCTTCTTTTAGTCCCCATTCATAGGTTTCATTGGCTTTTAATTTAGGTTTTGTGGTTTTGTCGATTACTACTAAATCAACATCATTGACTTTTAAATTATGATTACAAGCAATCAGTAAAGCAATAGAGAGAGTAATTAATAGAGCAGACTTCATACTATTGGGATTTTACATTTATAGCTAATTTTCAGGATCTATATTTTCGTCCTCGTCCACGGGGTTTACCTTTATATCTTCCTCATCATCCTTTATCGGAAACTTCAAGCGATGATATCTCCTCCAAAACTCGCTTAATGCAGGATAAAGAATTCCATCACAAGTTGTACGAGGAATGGGTGGTAAACCAGGAGGTTGATTGCTAAGTAGCATATATAGGTCGTTATACTCTCTCAGCCACCAATCGATATCTTCTTGACTTGCTTCAATGTCAGCCTCTTCCAAAATTCTCAGGGCATTTTGGCAAAACATCGATACTCTTTGACAGTCTTCAGGGTAAATTAATCTTGCTAGTTTTTCATTATCCATTTTAGTATAAAACTTTTGCAACTAAAATGATGCTTCAAATAAGAAGTTATTTAAGAAATCCATTAAATTGCTTAATTCATAAGTGATACGACTAAGATAAAATAATGCCGAAATAACCAAAGAATGAAAGTTCCATATAATTATGTCTCGTCAATTTTAAGAGCCTTCAAATCGATGGATATAGATTATCTCAAAAATAATCTCAATGAGGCCTATTCATATCAGAGTGCGCCTAAGAGTGTTTTTTTGGATGAAATTGAATCGATTTTTAGTTCACATTATACCTCTGGGGATACTGAGTTACTAATCCTTTCGGGAGCTTGTGCCAGCGAATTTTATAACAATTGTTGCAAAAAAGGGTATCGGTTCATTGGAAATGTATCTAGAAATTATTTCGATTTGGTTTTTGAGATAGATGGAGATGACATTAAGGACATTTTCAATTGTGCTGAATTTAAGACCGAAGAAGACTCAGGGAAATTAGGTGTATGCGCATATATAGACATTAATAATGATGACCTAATTACTTTTGAAAAAAACACAGAGTATTGGAATAGATTGAATAGAGCACTAGATGCTTTTGATGAATTAATTTGTGATCCTCCAAGAGTCGTATCATTAGAGGACTGTAGTTACTGGATCCAAAAACATTCATTTCTGAATAAATCTATTGGTGGGGAAGAGATTTTTGCACCCCAAATGAAATGGTCTAAATTCATTAACCTATATCGTGAAATAAAAGATTGGTGCGATTTTATACATACTGATTTAAATCTAATACGTGATGCAAATGCTACATATAAAAACAATTTTTCTGAAGACGAATTAATTGCGTGGATTATTCAGTATGAAGCACTATTTGAAAGAGTGCCAGGATGTTTGCAAAACAGTATCAAAAAGAAGGGTGAGTATTATGCCACTGCTCTTCCCACTCCTTTGTTTGTTAATGGAGAAGAATTTGAGGTGGTAGCCAAATTCGCATCGACATTTTTTGTAAACCATTGCGACTTAATGGAAAAATATCGCATTCATTCAATTAAAGAAACGAATGACGTTTACAGTAAACTTGGCTTTCACAATGAGGTTAAAAATCTCTCATCTTTGAAATATCATCTCAAAGCCAGAGGAAATATGAAAGTGTTAGGTATCGATCTTTCCCTATTCCCCGATCAAGTTGAGTGAGAGTGCATTAAAAACTATTTAATATCATACTTTGAGCCTATCTAGAAGAAATTTTATACGATCTGCTATTGGAGTTGCAGGAGCCGCTGTATTAACTGATGCACTTTGGATAGAAAAAAGGTTTATTGAGTTAAATGAATTTTATATTGGCACTGCAACTCCTGAAACCGATAACCTTAAAATTGTTCAGCTTTCCGATCTGCACCTTCATTCCATAAATACTGCTTTAGAAGAATTAGCTCGAAAACTCAATCAAATAAAACCAGACTTAATTGCTATAACGGGTGACGCGATTGATGAAGCAGAAAACCTATACTTGTTAGATGAATATTTAAGATTAATCGATAAGGATATTCCTAAAGTAGCCATATTGGGAAACTGGGAATACTGGGGTGAAGTGGATCTGAAAAAACTAAAAGCGACTTATCAAAAGCACAATTGTACACTTTTAGTCAATGAAAGTAAGCAATACAAGTTCGGTAGTAAAACATTCTCCGTGATTGGAATTGATGACTTTGTTGGAGGTTATGCCAGTTACAAACTGGCAACGGATAACTTCATTAAAAGCGATTATAATATTGTGTTGAACCATTGCCCAAAATACAGTGAACAGATTGTAGAAAGATGCCAAAAAGATAATATCAGTTTCATCCTATCGGGTCATACTCACGGTGGACAAATTAGATTATTTAACTTTATACCCTTTCTACCTCAAGGTAGTGGTAAATATGTGAGTGGTTGGTATACAGAATTGGATCCACCGATGTATGTTTCTAACGGGATTGGGACTAGTCTTTTGCCTATTCGATTTGGAGCAAAGGCTGAATTAACAATTTTTTATTTATTATCCTAACATCAAATTTCAAACTAAAGAATCAAAATAGAAATTTTACAGTATCAATATCATCCTCTACCGTCTCTAATTCGCCAACATACTCACAGAATGAATCATATTTTTGATTAGTAACTTCATCCCACATAATCAACTTATCTCTATCCAGCATCCCTAAAACTTTTTTATAAACGTCTATGGTCTCATCTGTTAAACAGATAATTAGAATTGTAGAAGTTCTGGTTAAAATGGTATAGACAAACTCAAATACCTCTTTTTCATCATTTATTTTTGTATTTGTACTCCAGAGGATACAATCTTTTTCGAGCCCTTTTAATCTTAGAATAGAATCAGTCTCGTTATTAATATTTAGTTTGTTGAGTTCTAGGGATAGTCCTTTGTCTTTTTCTAGTATTGTAACCTCATTTAGGTCATATATTTTATATGTTTCAAATACTTCTTTGACTTTATATGCTAAAGATTCATTATTAGGTGCATAAATCACGATCGGTCTCGATCCAGGCGGGGAGTTTTTTACTGGGGCTATTTCCTCAACACCTTCATTCTGTTTCCAACGTTTTACAATTAGATTTGATAAGGGTTTTATGCTTTCACTAATTCTTTGGGGTAATCTGTAAGAACCTTCTAAAAGGAAATTCCTCTTATTACCCATTCGAGAATCACGGGGGATATCCGCACTCTTACCAATATGTATAGATTGAGCAAGATCACCTGCAAAAGTCAAATTATTTACATCTTTTACCATAGTGTAAAACATTCTGAAGTCTGAGATAGTGCAATCCTGATATTCATCTATAAAAATATGATCGAATTTGATATTTATTTCATTATTAATAAGTTTATTAAGGAATAATCTTCTAACAGTTGTAAAAGAATTCATCTGATTGGTATAGATATGAAGATGATATTTTTCCAAGCAGTCATAAACCAAATTTCTCCGTTCTTGATTCAATTTTATGTTCCCTCTACCTTTTCTTAGGTTATTTAAGTAGTCTGTCCGATTACGGATATTCATACCATAGATAACTCTCTGATATTCTTCATACAAAAACTCTGAATTTAGAATATTATCATATTTATCATCTTTAATACCCCTCTCAATTTTCACTTCATTCACAAAACGAAGAATTAAGTCTAAATGAATTGCTTCTGGGATAATTCGAGCATTTATTTGTCCTAATTTTGTTGGCAATACATCAAAATGATATAGCTTAATGTTTGGATGTATTGAACCATTAAAGTAGATTAAACTAGCTACATCGGAGACCATTTCTTTTCTGAATTGTCCAGCTTTAAGTAGTTGTTCTATCCATTCTCCGAGTTTTTTTATAAGTTCTTTATTAAAAGTAGTTACTAATAACCTTAAACTAGGATTATAATCCTGTCCCTCAACAAGATATTTTATCTTCTCAGATATTACTACAGACTTTCCACTCCCTGCTGGACCTATTATCACTGAGGGCCTGCCAAAAAACTTACTAGCTTGTAACTGTTCTCCAGTTAACTTGATATCCTTTCTAACCCTAATCTTTGGGTTATATAAATCAATCTTAGAGACAGCTGTCACTAGGTTCAGAGTCAAATCCTTTTTTCTCAGGATAGTTCCGATAAAACTTCTGTCACTCCAACTAGAATTACTAATTAGCCCCCTTGAAGGATAGTATTTACTTAACTGCATCCTAAAAGTATTGACTTTATCCAAAGTTCCGCTGTAAAGAAGGGAAGTCTCACCAAAGCTTTCAGTATCATATCCATTCTTTCGGATTTCTTCTAATACCCCATTTAAAAGATTAATTTTAGCTGGTTGATTAGATGTTAATAATAATATTGTTGTGGGTTTAAAGTGTTCAATGATTGAAACAAAATCTTTGGCGATACTATCACGATTATCTGACACATCAAATAAATAACTGGCTGTTAACCAAGGATTAGTTGCCTGCTGATCAATTTTTACATTCCAAGAGTTAACACTATACTCAACTTGAAAGTTATTTTTATCGTCCAAGTTCGGATAATGAGATAAAAATGCTGGCCATAAATAGTCCTTATTATATGCAAGCATAAATGGACTCGTATCAATGTTTATAATTCTGATCTTTGGGGGAGATATTCCTATCTCTTTCATTGCTAGTACGACCAATCCAACGGAAAACTGTACGGCCCCTGTACCTGCTCCCAGATCAAATATTTCAATTAGTTTATCTTGAGAATTTGAGATTGATTTTGCGAAGAATTTTATGAAAGTATTAATTCTTCTTGCGTGATACCATAGTGAATAAACAAACGGCAAAGAATACCTATCATAACATAGGTCTTTATTACCTGAAAGATTATACATTTCTGATTGTGACTCAGCTATATCAAACTTGAAGTTTGATTTACTTCGATTATTTATTAAAAATTGATTAGCTGCATCATATATTATCTGATCTATGACTGACTGTTGCTGTGCAAGCCAGTCTAGAATTTTTTCATTTCGCATAAATTTAAATTGGCGCAAAACCTTGTTTGCCTTCTCCTAGCCAAGGAAGATTTGCTCTAAAGACTTCTACTATGTTTTTATATTTTTCATCACTCCAATTCATCTTTTTCATTTGCTCTAATGCTAACTTTCCAGTGCCTGCTATAAATTTTCCTTTATCTGAATGAAAGGGCTGGACAACGAATTTTTTAACTCCCGTTTCAATTAGTTCTTGGGTAAACTTTAATGGATTTTCCACTGGTAATAACGGAGTCATAGTGATGCAAGTTGGTATACCAGAATCTGTTACTTCCTTTATCGCTTTGAGCCTAAGTTTATTTGCTGGGCAAAGCGGTTCGAATGCCTTCCTAACATCCTCGCTATCAGTAGTAATCGTCATATTCACTTGAACCACATCGAATTTTTTTAGAATATCAATATCTCTAACTACAAAAGGGCTTCTCGTTTGGATCACAATTCTTGGTTTGTGATAATTGGAAAGTTCCCTTAGCAATGATCTAGTCAATTCTAATTCTTTTTCGATTGGCTGATACGGATCTGTAACACTACTAATGTAAATAGTTTTGTCAATCAAAGGCTTTTTCCTCCATTTAATCAATAACTGAAGAGCATTTTCTTTTACCTTTAACCAATTACCCCAATTATCTTTTTCTTGCATAGTACGTGTAAAAAAAGCAGCATAGCAATAATTACATCCAAATGAGCAGCCAGAGTAGGGGTTCAATGTAAAATCATATGCACTCATAAATCCACTCGCTTCAGTTAAAATGCTAGAAGCATTTTTATACTCAATTTCTGTTTGGCCGATTTTATTTTTTCGACTCTCCATACTATTATCAAATGAACTAAACAGATCCATATTCATTTAAATTATATTGTAAAATAATAAATCTTAGTAAGATATTTATTCGAATAAATGCAAACAGTTTATTGCCTAATGAAAAAATTTGCAAATGGACTCAAAGGTGAGGTATTTTTAAAACAATTAATTTAATACCAAGTGGCTTTTAATCATTCTTATTCTATAACTCTTGAAAACAATAAATCTGAGAAGGAGGCAATTAACTATTTATTGGAGACAGATTCCCGATTTTTGTTGCCCGATAAAATTTCAAGACAAAAAATTATTGAAATTCTCAACATTGATAAAAAATACTCAAGAGCTTTTGACTTGATCATATTAAATTCTCAAGAACGTCAAAATGGAGATGAATTAAATATCATTAGTCCTCAGGATGTTATTTTAGTGGAATTGAAAACGACAAAAAAGAAACTGTTAAATCTCCCATTGGGGTTCTTTTTTGGCGCAACTCAAAGCGAATTTGACCTGGCAACTCAATTAGGTGATAGATACAGATTTTGTTTTGTTTCATTACATACTGAGAGCAAAGGTTTTCAATTACTATCTTTAAATGAGCTAAATAAGCTCATTAAAACTAAAAGAATACAATATCAGATTAACTTAAAAAACGGATAAAGAAATGATACGATTGGAATATATAAAAAGGAGTAGTTATACAAAATGAATTTTATCGATCTTTTTGCTGGAGCAGGTGGACTTTCTGAGGGATTTATGCGTGAAGGGTTTACACCAGTTGCTCACGTGGAGATGAATAAGGAAGCTTGTGATACCCTAAAGACACGTACAGCATTTCACCACCTTAAGAGCAAGGACAGGATTAAAGAATACTATCAATACTTGAAGGGTGAGATTAGCAGAGATGAACTATGGAGTAGAATTCCATCAAACCTGATAAATTCAGTAATCAACAAAGAAATATCAGAGGCTACATTACCTCTGATTTTTAGTCAGATTGATGATGCACTCGGGAACCAATCCGTAGATTTAGTAGTGGGTGGACCGCCTTGCCAGGCTTACTCAATTGCCGGTAGAGCCAGAGATCCTAAAAAAATGGTAGATGACCCCCGAAATCATTTGTACAAGTATTACGTAGAGTTCTTAAAGCGTTACAAACCTAAGATGTTTGTATTCGAAAATGTGCCAGGTATTCTTTCAGCAAAAAATGGCGAATACCTTAAGATGATCTTTAGGGCTGTAGAAGATGCAGGCTATGAGTTGGATAAAAAGATACTTAACGCAAAAAACTTCAATGTTCTGCAAGATAGAAAGCGTGTAATCATTATTGGATGGAGAAAAGGAAGCGGTTTAAAATATCCTGACTTTAAAGAGAAGGACAGCCAGTATAATATCTCTGACCATCTTTTTGCTGATTTACCTAAGATTTTAAGTGGCCAGGGAGAATGGGGAGTATCTAAATACACCAAAAAAACTAATGAATATCTGGAAAGTACTCAGATAAGAAATGGTATTGACTTTATTACTCAGCACCTTTCCCGGCCAAACAACGCTAATGATTTGGAGATCTACAGAATTGCTGTTGAAAAATGGGTTAATGAAGGGAAAAGATTGAATTATGCAGAACTACCTCAAAAACTAATTCGCCACAACAATATCACGTCCTTCACCAACCGTTTTCAGGTAGTTAATCCAGATGGAGTGTCTCATACTGTTGTAGCACATATATCTCAAGATGGTCATTATTACATTCACCCCGACATCGTTCAGAACAGATCAATCACTGTTCGTGAAGCAGCCAGAATTCAGTCTTTTCCCGATGATTATTATTTCGAAGGAAGTAGAAGTGCGGCTTTTAAACAAATAGGTAATGCGGTTCCCGTATTAATGGCACAAGGAATTGCAAGAAAAATCAAAGAGCTAATATGAGTTATTTAGGAAATGAGTTCGAGGTCGCAAACCCTAACCCTGAATTTTTAATTAAATCAATTGCCGAACAAGGGTATAGCCTAGAGACAGCATTAGCAGATTTAATGGATAATTCTATAAAAGCTAATGCCTCTAAAATAGAGGTACTAACTGACATTGAAAACGACCCCTTTTTTTTGTATTTGGCTGATAATGGGGATGGAATGGATCGAGATTCATTGACACGAAATATGATGTTTCCTAGTAACTCTCCAGAACATAAAAGAGAAATCAAGGACTTGGGGAGATTTGGCTTAGGGTTAAAAACTGCTTCCTTCTCGCAGACCCGAAGTTTTACTGTTATATCTCGAAAAGGAAACTCTGGTAAATACTCTGCCCTTACTTGGGATGTTGATTATTTGAGAGATGTTAAAGAATGGAGGATTATTATCAATTCTGAGGAGGAAATCACAGAGATATTGGAAAAATATTCATCTATTTCGAGCGATCATTCAAATCAGTTCAAGGACTTTTCCCCCAACACTCTAATCGTGTGGAGAGGGCTTTATAAGTTTGAAAATTATATTTCTGTAGAAAACAAGAAAGCGGCAATTAGAACCGAAATAACTGAGAATACGACAGAGTATCTTTCAATTGTTTTCCACCGTTTTATGGAAAAAGAGAAAGAGCCTTTGAAAATCAGGATCAACAATATTTTAGTAAAACCTTTTAATCCCTTCCCAATACATAAAGAGGGTCTTAGGTCTCTTGAGCCATTACAAAAAGATTTCAAAGATGATTCTGTTAAAATTCAGGGTTTTATATTACCAAATTCAAGTATTAAAGAAACTAAAGAATCAAACTCTGATTGGACTACTTCGAATAAAAGCTTGATAGATATGGAGGGTATGTACATTTACCGGGCTGACCGTTTAATTTTATTTGGAGGATGGAATGGGTTAATAAAGAAAATGCCAAAATTACAACTTGCGCGACTAAAAGTAGATATAGGTAATGAATTAGATCATTTATTCCATCTTACCATAGACAAGTCCAGAATCAAAATTCCTTTCGACTTAAAACAAGCTTTTTATAGATCAATAGTAACCCTAACAGACGAGGCTCAAAAAGAATATTATAATTCAGTAACGGATAAAATACCTTTAAAAAATAAGAAGGATGAAATACAGAATCTGTTCAATAAAAATTACACAAACAAAGGAGTATTAATTACCATAAACAGTGAATTCCCCATCCTAAAATCCTTGAAACAATCTTTAAATAAAGAACAGAGGTCCAATCTCAATTTCATACTCAAAATGACCACATCAACAATAAACGCAATCAGGCAAGTTGATCACATAGGATTAGAAGGAGACGAAGATAAAGATGGCATTTCGATCGAAGACATAACCAACTCTATAAAAAAACTACTAAGAGATGGTTGGAGTAAAGATCAAATACGTAAAGATATTTTACCAACCATTTTTGGCAGATCAGATATTCCTACGGAAGTAAAGGACTTAATTATTTGAATAGTATGAGCAATATTATTGAAATATTAATTAATCACATTAGTTCTGAATATGATCGTTTTCTCTTAGAAAACGGTTATGCAGACAGAGATTTTTTTGAGGGGAAAGAATTAAAATCTAAGTGTTTAAATTCATTAAAATCAGTATACCCGTTTTTTTTTGGAGGGCGGCAGTTTGACTTGTCAGATTCAGACTTTGAGGAGAAATATAATATAGCTCTTCGACAAGTCCGACACATCAAAAAAACAATTATGAATCCAAGTGCTTCACTTCAAAATGACGATAAAGAATCTTGGTTGACCGAAGATAGAATTAGTGAATTAGGTTGGAATAATAAAGATGAATTTAAAACATACAGAACAAGGTATTTAGAGTATTTACGGAGGATTGGTCGCTCAGAATCTATCATCAACGAGACAAAAAACTCAAGCCTACAGATCATTAAAAAAATTGGTGATCCTCAAAATCCAGAAAAATACTTTGTCAAGGGCCTTGTGGTAGGAAGCGTCCAATCTGGGAAGACATCGAATTTCAATGCTGTTGTAAATAGTGCCATAGATATTGGATACAGACTTATCATTGTACTATCTGGGGTTATGGAAGATCTAAGAAGACAAACTCAGATAAGAACCGAAAAAGAAGTAGAGGGTAAATTTATTTCACAAGGAAAGTTTCTTGGGGTTGGAGAAATTGAATCATTCGGGATACAAGGGTCTCTCCCAAAAGTGAATCAAATTATAATACCTACATCAAGGGAAAAGGATTTTAATCTGAATATGCTGGAGAGTGATTTTAGTTTAAATCAAGTCAACATTCTGATTTGCAAAAAAAATACAAGCGTTTTGCAGAATCTCCTGCTTTGGCTTAAAAAATATCTTTCAGAAAACAATGATAAACACGACATTCCTTTTCTCATTATTGATGACGAAGCAGATAATGCCTCTATTAATAATATTGGACATAAGGGAGCAGAGTTCTCAAATAAAATAAATGGTCATATCAGGGCACTCTTGGCACTATTCAACAGAAAAACATATATAGGCTATACAGCCACTCCCTTTGCAAACATATTACAAGATTGGAATAGGGAACCAGAAACTAAATGGAAAGTGAAAGATTCTAGGAGCGGCCTAGAATTAGAATTTGACCAAGTCGGGAACTTATTCCCGGATGATTTTATTGAACTGCTTTCCCCCCCTTCGAACTATATTGGGCCCAAACACTTCTTTTTAACTAAAAATGAAGAAGTGAGGAAAATAGATCTATTACTTGCAAAGCCAATTACCGATCACATTGAATTCTTCCCTGAAAGAATTGAAAAATCATCATATTCAGGTGTAAAGAAATATAATAGCCAAACAGAATTTGAGGTTGACCTTGAAGCATTAGAAAGGTTTGGAACATACCAAGACTATAAAGAATTAACTCGTGCAACTACTAAAGATGATCCATTCCCATTTTCAATTCCAAAATCATTGGATGAAGCAATAAAATGTTTTATAATTTCAATTGCAATTAGGCTTTCGAGACGGCCGGAATTAGTACAATCTAAGCACTTTCATCCACATAACACAATGCTTGTTCACATATCCAGATTCTCTGTCTGGCAGTGTACAACAAAAAAACTTATAGTTGAGTTAATTGAACAAGTTCGTTACAAACTCAACAATGATAGTTTAAGCTCAGATCAATCAATTTTTAAGGAATTTGAAAGAATATGGACAAAGTATTTTGGTGAAACAATTAATAACATCAGGGAATATTTACCCGAAAATTATGAAGATGACTATTTGGTAAAAAAATCATTTTTAGATGTTCGTGATTTCTTGGTTTCGGCAATTGATGGTATAGAAGTTAAAGCTGTTAATACCGTCGAAAAAGATACCCTAGATTATGAAAATGGGGAGAAAAAGTATATTGTAATCGGGGGGAATAAGTTATCTAGAGGATTTACTCTTGAAGGTTTAACAATAAACTACTTTGTAAGAAATACAAACTTTGCAGATACCTTACTCCAAATGGGTAGATGGTTCGGATATAGGCCAGGATATATAGATTGTTGTAAATTATTTACTACTCAAGATACATTTGACAAATTCGACCAATGTACTGAGACCATTGAAGAATTAGAAGAAGAGTTTAGAACACTTTCTAAAAACAAGAAAAAACCTATAGATTATGCGACTAAAGTCCTGATACATCCAGGTACACTAAAAATCACACGACCTTCCATTTTGAAAAATGCTGTTGTAGAAAAGTGGTCATATGAAAACTGCTTGGAGCAAAGCACCGAATTCCATCTTACTAAAGAAAAGATTGAAACCTCGTGGTCAAACTTTAAAACGTTTTACAAAAATTACTCAGAAGAATTCAAATATGATCCCATAAATAAATTTCTAATACTCAAATCGAACGTAGGTACACTTACTGAAGTTTTAAATTCACAATTAACTTATACTGAAAAATTTGACAAAAATAGTATTATCAGATTTATCAAGCTATGTAATGATTTCAACAAACTCAAGAATTGGACTATTGCAATCAAAACGACAGGCTCTCTTGGAATTTTATCAAAAGAAGAAACAGGTTTCGAAGTAGATATCAGACTTAAAAAACTAAGTACGCCACAAAATCCAAACAGTCGATTTTATACAAAACTGAAAGATGATTCGATTTTTAGAGCTTCTGGAAATTCTTCAAATATTGTTACTAGTGGAAAGGATTTCAGCTTGCTGTTAACTGAAGATGAAATTAAAAAGGCTAACGAGAATTTCTTAAATGATAATAAAGGCAAGAAAGACCTTGGAGCCCCCCCTGAAAAGTATTACAGACAGCTATATCGAGATACAGAAGGATTGTTAGTTGTTTACATTATTGATTTGAAAGAGGTCTATAACAGTCCAGAATTGATTGAAAAATCTAAGAAAGAACAAATTAATTTAGATATTCCAATAATAGGATTTGCTTTAGGAATTCCTCCTCTAAGTACTAATTTGGGTGGCAATTATCTAATCAATAAGCATATTAAAGATAACATATTAAACAATCCTGAACCCGATGAAGATAATGATGATTGGGATGATGAAGATCTAGAGGGTATTATTTCAGAGAGTTATGATTAAAGAAAATATTACTAGAATTTGGGATGAGATTAATCATTCTGGTAAAGGAGAGCTTGAATATCAACTATTATCAAAAGATATCATACCTAATTTAAACTTGGGTCTTACCCTTAATAATCAGAGATGCCTGGTTTTAGAGCTTCCTCAGGGGTATACAAGAGAATTTCGTCAGTTTGAAGGGGGCAATCTGTCTCTAAAGTTTTTCTCAAGTGAAAGATGTATATGTATCATTCTTAATGATGAATTTTTTAATGATCTGTTTGATGATCTTATCATATCTATTTATGAAAAAATTAAAGATCGAAATGAGCCAGAAGAATATACCAACACCTTCATAAGTTATTTTTATAAATGGAGTAGTTTCTTCTATAAACCCAAAGACTCTAGGCTATCACAAGAGGAAGTACAAGGGCTATTTGGCGAATTGATTTTTTTAAGAAATCAGATTTCAAAATCTACTAAAGCTAACATCAATCTAATTCTTAATTCTTGGAAAGGACCCTATGACTCAGGGCACGATTTTGAATTTGAACTTATTGATTATGAAATTAAAACGATTTTTGAAGGCGTTAATGTTTTAAAAATTTCCAGTGAGTATCAACTAGAAGCGGAAAAAGGAAAAAATATTGAATTAAAAGTGATTTTAATCGAGCCTGATATTCAGAATGGCTTAAGCATAAAAGATCTTACAAATGAGATTAAGGCTATAATTTATCAATATTCAGGGGAATTGACCCCTTTTATAATGGCATTAGCTCAAAAGGGATTAAATTTTATAAATGTCGAGGAATATGATATTTACAGATTTAAACCATCAAGGGAAATAACATATCGGTGTAATGAGGAGGGGTTCCCGAAAATTATTAGAAGCAATCTAAAAAATCAAATTACTAAGGTTAAGTATCAAATCAGCTTGAGCCTTATTTCTGAGTATATTAAAGAAGAACTTAAGTATTAATGGAAATAAAAGAGTACTTGAATTATAGACTCGATCTTTTAAAAGAGTCGAACGATGAGGATGGATTCACAAATGAGAGTCTGTTTTTGGACACTATAATGTCTGATATGCTGGATGCCAAACTAGTAGACTCAGAGGATCTAACCGACACCTATATAAACACTTTGATTGATGGGGCTCCAATTAAAATAAATGGGTATTTGATAAACGATTCTGGTGAGAGACTTCAATTGTTCATAGTTAACGAAGAATCATTGTCAAAAAATATCTCATCACTTGAGGTATCTCAAAAAGAATATTATGAAAACTTCTTCAGGAAAGCTTACAATTTTGCTACAAAATCTATAAAGGGCCATTTAAAGGGCATACAAGAAAGCGGAGCTATTAATGCTCTAATAAATCAGATGGCATCTTCCGAAGGGGCAGAACAGTTTGATGTTATAGAGATTTTTTTAGTAACGGCTACCGCGACGGTCGAAACAAGAGGTCAAACTAATAGCCCAAAAAGAATTGATTTTAAAGATGATTCTATAAGAGTTAGGTACTCAAAGAACAGAGAAGAATTCAATAAAGAGATATTGGTAATAAAAAGACTCATTGATCTAAATTTTCTTTATGATATTTTAATCTCACAAGGTAATAGAGAAAAATTGGTGATTAATTTTGAAGAACAATTTGGGCATCAAATTGAAGCTATAAAAGCCGCGGATCAGCCAAACTTTGAATCATACCTTTGCGTTCTTCCGGCTACAATTCTTGCTCAGCTTTATAAGAGATATAGCTCAAGGTTACTCGAAAAAAATGTAAGATCATTTCTTCAATTTCGAGTAGAAGCTAACCAGGGTATGAAAAACACCTTGAAGAGAGAACCTGAAAAATTTATAGCATACAATAATGGTTTAACAATAACCGCAACTGACAAAACCATTATCAAGAGAGAAAACAAAGAATTTATCACTTCTTTATCTGATTTTCAAATAGTAAATGGAGGTCAAACAACAGCAAGTATATATTTTAGTCACAAAGACGGAATTGACATTGCTAACGTGCAGGTGATGGCTAAAATCAACGTGGCAAAGGAAGTTTCAGAGAATGAATTGGACGATTTGATTTCAAAAATTAGTGAATTCTCAAACTCTCAATCAAAAGTCAGCAGTGTTGATTTACGCTCCAGAAGTCCACAATTAAACAAAATCAAGTCTCTATCTGAAAGTATTCTTACTCCAAAAGGGAAAAAGTGGTTTTTTGAAAAATCAAAAGGAGAGTTTAATACTAAACTTCGGATTGCAGGATCAGGAAAGTCAAAAATTGAAAAAGACTATCCAAAGGAATATAGATTTACAAAGGAGCAGCTGGGAAAATACTTTTGTTCTTGGGGGGATGAACCATACAAAGTCAAGAAGGGAGGTGAGGCAATATTTAGAAAGTTTTTAGAAGATATAAGTCTAGAAGATGGGGCTAGGAAAACAATTATAGATCGAGATTTCTACGAAACCCTAATAGCTAAAATCATATTGTTCAAATCTTTAGAAAACATTCACGGATCAAAGTCTAAAGCCATTGGTCAAATAAGATCTGCAGTAGTTCCATATACCTTGTCGATTATATTTTCTGCTACGGATGGGAACCGAAAAAATCCCAATGCATTTGACCTGACTAAAATTTGGGCCAATGAAGGATTAGGAGATGAATTATCTGCCTATGTGAAAGAACTAATGATTCTGGTTAACAATCTGATTAAAAAATATTCAAAGAGCGATGATTTAGGTGAATACAGTAAGAAAAAAGAATTGTGGGATGATATATTGAAATCAAGTGAAATTGAAGATTTTCTTAAGTCAGAGTATAGCACTGGAGTCTTAAATAAATTCTCTATTTCTAAAAAAGAGATAGAGTCAAAACTGAAATCTAAAGCAAAAACAACCGATATAGATTTCAAAAATCTAAAGGATAATGTCGATATCCATATGAAATCAGAAGAATTTTTTAAACAATTGATCAAATTATGTGAACACAATTTGTCAGAATCAGATAAAATCAGACTTCAAAGTATTGTTGCAAAAATCCAACAAAAGGAAGAGATTTCTGAACTCATAGTCTCATTCCTTGAGAGTTTTATCAATCGGATCAAATCAGAAAGCCCTGAGGTATTTGATATGATAAAATGTGAATTTAATTATCCTTTAGAGAATGCTTATAACTTTATCGTTAAGAAGTATAATTCTGCTATAGAAAAATCTGAGAACATTTTGTCAGCTTTCGAAAGAATTAGTGCCATTGCTAAAATAAAAGGGATTAAATATGACTCCGTTTTTGGCCAAATCGGGAAAAATTTACAAGAAGGCAAGTCAATATCGATAGGCCAACTGTACCTAATTTCTGGGGGTATAAGTGTTCTTACAAATGATTAATTTGACCTTATTTGTCTAATATTTTATCTTTAATTAAGAATTTAGAGTTCTAAAAAGATATTTTTGTATTGCATTCCGAGCCCATCCTAACAGATGGCACCAACCGAGTGAAGGTCACCACGGTGGTAAAACAATGTGGATCAACAGGATCAAAATAAACCAATTCCCTGTACATCCCTCTAGTTTATCGGTTTGCAATGGTTTAAATAAAATTATTGCAAAATGAATGAATCAATTTACATCCCTCGCACTTCTGACTCGGAAGTCATTCAAGAATTAAAGCTAAGTTTCAAGAATTTGACAGATTTAGAACTTTTGGTCAAATGTCTCGAACTAAAAATTAAAGGGCTGAAAGACCAGCATTCAAAAAATTTATATTTTATTGCTCTTTATGCTGAAATAAATGACAGAGGAATGGATACACCGCTAAGATTAGATAAAGGAAGTTTGTATTTCGACGAGAAATTCAAAAAATACTCAATGATGGAAAAATTAATTTCAAGTGGAGCCAAAATTGTTCCAAAATCTGGCGCTTTATTGATGCCTGTTTCAGGAAATTTAGCTGGTAAGATTAATAATAGAAAGTCAAAAAGTTAAAATTCGACCTTAATTGTCCTAAATAATGTTGAATTAGGGTATCAAATCTTATTAATACATTTAGCTTTATGTTAAACCTATCCAAATGAAACACATTATCACTGCTTTTATCGTATTGATTACATTCACAAGCTCATTGATTGCTCAACAAAACGATAAATATTTCGAACAAGGCCTAACTAAGCTAAGTAACAATGATTTTAACGGCTCGATTGAGCTTTTTACAAAATCCATTTCCCTGAAAGCTACAAATGCAGCATATTATAACCGAGCTAAGGCGTATCGGGAGATCGAAAATTACACTGCTGCTTTAAAAGATTTAACTCAAATTCTGTTGTCGGAACCCACCAATGAGGATGCTTTAGAGCTAAAAACGCTCATATACTACTTACAGGATGATTACAAGTTAATGAGCACCAGCATCTCAAAAAACTTAAAAAATGGAATAGATACGAAGCACAATAGTCGTTTTTATTTGGCAATAGCTTATTATGAGTTGGGTAAAGCAGATAGCTCAGCTATTCTTCTTGAATTACACCTCAAACAAAAGCCTAATGATGTTGATGCTTTGTATTACAGATCGAATCTGTCTATGGATAAAATGGATTTTGACTCCTCATTAGCTGATTTGAATAAAGTTCTTCAATTAGATAGTAACTATAAAGATGCTTATTTCTCACGTGGCTTTATAAAAAATCAAAAAAGCCTTTATAGGCAAGCTCTCCCTGACCTTGACAAGGCAGAGAATCTTGGATTTGAAGAATTGTTGTATCTGTATGAGTTAAGGGGAGACGCCTACAAAGAGTTAGGTGATAGTCTGAAAGCTGCCTCAGAATACGATAAAGCTATAAAGGATGCTGAAAAACCAGATATTGAATTGCTAACCAAGAGAGCAAAACTTGCATATTATCAATTGGATGATAATCAAACAGCATATGATTTGCTAACAAAGGTCATTCAAGAGTCCAAAGAATTTACTCCAGACGTTTATTTAGTGAGAGCTTGTGCAGCAAGGGAATTAAAAAAGCTAGAGCAATCAGAGACTGACTTTGTAAAATATAGTCAATTATCACCCAAGAGCCGGGCTTATTACATCCAATGGGCTCTTTTAAAAGTTGAACAACAAGATTGGAAGAAGGTTATAGAATTAGCTAATGAATACCTAAAAATTCAAAAAATAACTGGTTTCGCAAGATCTACAGGTCAAACTCTAATAGGAAGAGCCTTATATGAGCAAAAATCCTTTATTGAGGCTTCAAACATCCTTCAGGAGGCTTTTAAATCTGATGACGAGAATCCAGATGCTCACTTTTGGATAGGAAAAGTTTTGATTGAACTTAAACAAAGTGAGAAAGCCTGTGAACACTTCGTCAAAGCATATGAAATGGGTTTAACTAAAGCTAAAGACGAATTGATAAATCTGTGTGATTATACTGAGGAATCTTTTGATG